>Ga0157379_10003751_pt1 | contig 12927 bp, 11 predicted proteins | sample S25metaG_FD_121802 | JGI IMG/M metagenome (GOLD analysis project Ga0157379, IMG submission 121802) | Switchgrass rhizosphere microbial communities from Kellogg Biological Station, Michigan, USA - S2-5 metaG | ecosystem: Host-associated > Plants > Roots > Rhizosphere > Soil | place: USA... | reverse complement strand
TCCGTGCCGATCGGCCGCGGGGCCCTCCGTAAAGCTGAAGCCCGATGCCAGCGTCACGAGCTGACCGTGTTCACCCCCCGATACCAAGCCGAAAGGATCGTAGATATCGCTCGGGATGATTTCCCCAGGAGGACGATGACTGTCAGCCGACCGCTGGCTCGATGCCTGCCGATCGGCGGCAGCCGTCGTGTTTAAGTGAGAGAAGCATGCCAGCGAGCCCAGCACTGCGACGAGAATGCGAGCCTGTATCCTCATATCGGTACCCCTTTATGCTTTGGACCACGTGCCTATTGCCGTGGCGTGACTGTCGTTCCGGAAACAGCTGGGGAGTTAGTTGCTCGAGCACCTCCTTGTCGAAAATTCCTTCGCCTGGCGCTGGAGCCCGCGTCTACGGAGACCGCGTGCCAGCACGCAAGGCCAGTCGTCTTCCTGCGATTCCACACCCGCTGATCCCGTTTCATTGCGGGCGCCCTGACCTCTATCTGCCATGCCGGAAGCGCGAATTGGCTTGGGACGCTATCAGTGTCGTTCCACCAAGGCAATCGACTTGCCGTGAATGATATCAACAGATATGCATTCGGATATCGAGGCCTGCGCGGCGCGGAGCTCGTGCAGTCCGCATCGAGTTCGCCTCCTTCAGCGGACCGCTTGCCGTGTAAGTAGTCGGACTGCGATTGGTTTCCCGAGCACCGACCGAAGCGTTCGCCATGTGTATTAATCGGGAGATCAACCATTGCTGACGCGGCACGGTCGATCACGACTTCGCAACACGGCTCGCATCATTTCTGAATGGCGAGCGACAGACAGTATTTTCTACAACATGAAACGTGGCGTCGTTAACGGGTACAAGAACATGCAGAAGGTTTGGGAGCGAGCCGGCGAGTGAATATGGCGGTTCTGGCTGCAAGGTCAGATCAACAGCATATTCACTGTTGCACGAGACACCGGATTCAATGCCGCGGAACTTGGCCAGCCCCGATATACCGAGATGCGACACTGGCTACAAAGGGTGGACGCCGATGACGTCGACTGCAGTCAGGGGCAATCCTTCAGTTTGGCTAACATGGCGATCGAGGCGGCGCTGAATGGGCAAGGGGTGGCGATCGGACTGTTCCCCTGCCGGGAGCTGCCGCCACGTCGTGCGCATCAAACAGCAACCTCAGGAACTCAGAGAATACCGGGCCTACGGTGACCACACTTCAAGAGACGTGTGTTTGGCGATGTGGTCGAAGTCGACATCTGCAGTAAGCAGGGTCAACTCGTGGCGGATGCACAGTTGGGCAAGCAAAGCGTCGATCGTACCGGCCTGAACGCCGCGCGCGCGGCAGCGGTTGCGTAACTCCGCTGCGGCGATGTGATCTTCGCGGTCCGGATTGAGGAGCGGAAAGGCCGCGAAGCGTTCGACAATCTGTTGCTTGGCTTTCGGCCCCAAAAAGCCCTGAAGAAGCTCCTGGAGAATCAGACCCGTGGCGAGAATGCGAACACCGCTCTCCAGGAATCCGGTTAGCGCGGTCACTTGAGGGACGTCCTCGGGCCGGTCGCGACGTAGCAAAAGGGACCAGACGCTGGTGTCGACGAGAAGGCTCAAGGCGAATCACCTCAGGTGCGTGATCGATCCTTTTTATAATCGTAGCCGGGGTCCCACTCGAGTTTGCCTGCAAGCTCCAGCACACCTTTCTGCCGACGGCGCGCAATAAATTCGCGCAAGGCTTGGGTGACGGCTGCAGCCTTGGTGCGCTCCCCGCTGACTTGGAGAGCATCCTCAATGAGTTGCGGGTCTATGGAAAGATTTGTGGCCATTTGTGTAATTCCTCACACATAAGAATACACAACGGCAAGATAACGAAGCAAGTGCAGTCAATTGATCCGGGAACGGCTATTTCAGGCCATATCAGCAGAGTTCTTCCAAGGGCCGACAATTTCGATTCCAACCCAGGGAGCCAATTAAATCAATAAGTTACGGGCGGCCCAGCGCTACGACCGTAAACACTCCGTCGAAGCCGAAACGAGAAGGAAGCCGAACTGCTCCGCCGCCTGGCGCAGAGCTGATACCAGATCGACGCTGAAGCTGCGCAAGCAGGCCAGCTCAAACGTCGGGTCTCCGCCGACATCGTCCGCGCACCGCCAGACTGTTACTCCAATGTGCGCAGCCACTGTCGCCGCGGCGTCGCCGACGGCAAAGGCGCGCGGGTGAAAATCTATTGGGAGCAATTTGGCGAAAGTCTCGCGGACCTTGGGGCCCGTCAATCGCAAAATAATGTAGCCGCTGCTTTGGTCAGTCAACGCAGCTGATTCCGCGATACTTCCACGCAGGACGGTGAAGAGGTTGGCGCCGCCGATGGCGAGCCAGGACCCAGGACCCACGGCAACCAGGCGAAACGAATCCCCAATCGCACACTGGGGGCGCAACGAGGGTTTGACACCACAGGCCTCCCGCATTCTCTGGGAGAAGGTTGCGAAGTTGCAGGAGCGCCGTAACCGGACAGACGCAATCCCGATGTCATCCAGGTAACAGGCAACAACACCGGCCGCGCTGGGTGGGCGTTGCGCATCGAAGGCAAAGGGTGCGGCGGGTCTCACGATTCCTTAGCCCTTCAGCCGGGATCCGGTTGGATCGAAATGGACCGCAGGGACCACATTAACGGGCACTGAGTGATCGCGCAGCGGATCGAAATGGTGGATGCGTTTCCCGAGGTGCCTCATACCGCCCGACAGCAGCCCCAGGCCGATCCAACTACCGAGTGTTGGGGAGTAGGCTACGGATGTCACGTGCCCGAGATCCTGCGACAGCGATGGCCGTACGCCGATCGGCAACAGGTGAGCGCCGGCATGCAGCCGCGTGCCCGGCCGAACCGGATTCAGCCCTACCAGAGCCGGTCTGTCTGCATTCATGAGCGCGCGCCGGCCTGCCAGCACGCGACCGATGAAGTCCTTGGTGGTGGACATCATGCGCCCCAAGCCCAGATCGGCGGCGGTGGTCGTACCGTTGAGCTCGTTGCCCGCGACATGGCCCTTCTCGATTCGCATGACACTGAGTGACTCAACACCATACGGTGTGACATCGAACTCCTCTCCTGCCGCCATGAGCATCCTCATCACAGCATCGCCATATCGAGCTGGGACGGCGATCTCGTACGCCAGCTCACCGGAAAAGGACACCCGGAAGATCCGCACAGGCATCCCTTCCCACTCGACCTCCGCGCATGCCTGATACGCGAACGCATCATTTGAAAGGTCGATCGTTCCGCCCAGAATCCGTTGCAACAGCTCGCGGGAGTGCGGCCCCGCGACTGCGTACTGCGCCCATTGGTCGGTCACCGAGACAAACTCGACATCCAGTTCGGGCCACAACACCTGCCTCGCAAACTCCAGGTGCTCAAAGACTTTGGCGGCATTGGCCGTCGTGGTCGACATGACATACCGGCCTGGGCCCAGATGCGCGGTCGTACCATCGTCCATCACAAAGCCGTCTTCCCGCAGCATCAACCCATAACGCACCCGCCCGGGAGCCAACGTCGAAAAGCTGTTGATATAGATGCGATCCAGGAACGCCGGCGCGTCGGCACCCTGAATCTCGATCTTTCCCAAGGTAGAAACGTCGCAGATTCCCACACTCCGGCGCGTCGTCCGCACTTCGCGATTCACACTATCGAGCCACGTCGACTCACCGAGCCTCGCAAACCACTGGGCGCGCAGCCAGGCGCCCGCTTCACTGAACACCGCTCCCTGCTCCTTCGCCCAGGCATGCGCAGGCGTGTAGCGAGCAGGCCTGTAGTGTTCAGCTCGGTGAGCCCCGGCTAAGGCGCCGAGCGCGACCGGTGTGTAGGGCGGCCGGAATACGGTAGTTCCAACTTCCGCCATGCGATGGTGAGTCACTTCCGCCAGAACAGCGTGCCCGTTCAAGTTGGACAGTTTGCCTTGGTCGGTGGCCATTCCCAATGTGGTGTAGCGCTTGACGAGCTCCGGCGAGCGGAAACCTTCCCGTGCCGCCAGCTCGATGTCCTCACGGGTGACATCGTTCTGGAAGTCAATGAAGGCCTTCCCGCGAGAGGCGATCGAGTTGGTCAGACTCCCCGTCTGTGTATGTTCGCTGTCGGTTTGAAACGCAGGCGGCGGGCGTTCTGTCGTATCAAACCCCAACCCGGCTGCCACTTCAGACCCTATCAAACGCCCTTGCTCGAGTGCGCCCAGCAATGAAAGCTCGCCGCTCGCGGCACCGATGACGCGATGGATGCCACGCAGCTCCCCGGGTACGAACGCATTGAGGCCCTCAGACCACTCAGGTCTCGTGCCCAGGTGAGTGGTGAGCGCGATGTTGGGAACCCATCCACCCGACATGGCTACCAGATCGGTTGCGACGTCAAAGGATCGGCCATCCGCAGCTCGGATCGTGACGGCTTGGACACGGCGAGCCCCCCACGCATCGACAATTCGCGCGCCCATATAAATCGGAATGCCGAACCGGGCCGCAGCCTTCGCGCATTCGGGATTCACCTCCTTGCGAGCCTCAACAACTGCCGCAACTCGAACCCCACGAGCGTGCAGGTCGCTGACGGTCCTCCAACCATCATCGGTCGCCGTGAAGATAACCGGTTGCCGGCCGGGCAACACCGCATAACGATTGACATAGGTGCGAACAGCGGAGGCCAGCATCACACCCGGCTTATCGTTGCCGCCGAACACGATGGGCCGTTCAATGGCGCCCGACGCCAGGATTACGCGCTTGGCAACAATCTTCCACAATCGCTGTCGTGGCTGATCAGGCGCCGGTTCGGACACATGATCCGCCACCCGCTCCACGGCTCCATAGGTCGCTCCGTCATAGACTCCAAACACCGTGGTCCGCTGGAGGATTCGCACCTCTTCGAAAGACCGCAGTTCCTTCTCCGTGTCGATGACCCAGTCGACGCCCGTCAAATCGTCAATCTCACGACGATCGCAGCACAATCTGCCGCCCAACCTGAAATCCTCATCACAGAGAATGACGCGCGCACCCGCGCGCGCGGCGCTCAGAGCGGCCGTCATTCCGGCCGGTCCGCCCCCACGATCAGTACATCGCAAAACGCGTGGGTCTTCTCATACCGGTCCGGATCGGGTTCGAAGCTCGCTCGACCGAGGCCGGCAGCGCGTCGAATGAGCGGCTCGTAAAGTCTTTCCCAAAAAGCGGCCGGCCACATAAAGGTCTTGTAGTAGAAACCAGCCGGCAGAAAGTGTCCAACAACTGACGCCAGCGCGCCGAGGTCCCACCGCAGCGACGGAAACCGATTCTGACTGGTCGCTCGAAGCCCCTCGAACAACTCAACAATCGTCGCCCGCGTATTGGGTTCGGTTCGCGCGCCCTGCCGCAACTGCACGAGTGCATTGGGCTCCTCAGATCCCGCGGCGACAATGCCCCTGGGCCGGTGATACTTGAACGACCGGCCGACGAGCGCAACACCGGATGCCAACAGAGCCGAAGCCAATGTATCGCCCGAGTAGCCGGAATAACGACCGCCATCGAACTCAAACCACAGTGGACATTCCCGGTTTATCAGACCGCCCTGCGCCAATCTGTTCGGTTGAGCCTTCATGGAATAACCCGTGTGTTCGCCGCTCGGGCGGTCGCGATCACGTGCGTGCGCGTATCGCGGGAAACGATGAGCCAACTTCGGCACCCGAAGGCGTGATACCAATACTCCTCGTGCTCTCCTGCCGGATTGGATCGCAAATACACCCAGTCAACAAACTGAGCCTCGGCGTCCGCTGCTCGCCTATCGGGACGCGGAGCAGTCACGGCGCCCCGATAAGAAAACTCACTGAGGTCTCGGACGCCACAGAAGGGGCACGGAATACGCATGATCAGTGCAGGTTCGGCTGCGCGCCGGCCCCTTTTTCATCGATGAGTGCGCCCGTGGCGAATCGATCCAGTCGGAAGTGGGCGGCTGCCTCGTGCGCCTGGTCGGTTGCCAACAGATGGGCAAAACACCAGCCCGAGGCCGGTGTGGCCTTAAACCCGCCATAACACCAGCCCGCATTCAGATACAGACCGGCGCGCGCCGTTCGATCGATGATGGGAGATCCATCCATCGACATATCCATGACGCCACCCCAGGACCTGAGCATGCGAATGCGGCCCAACGCGGGAATCAGCGCCATTGCCGACTCGCACACGTCCTCCACGGTTGGCAGGTTGCCACGCTGGGCGTACGAGTTGTAACCATCGATATCGCCGCCAAAAACGAGACCGCCTTTGTCGGACTGGCTGAGATAGAAGTGGCCGGCGCCGAAGGTGGCTACACACGGGAAGAATGGTTTGAGTCCTTCCGTGACAAACGCCTGCAGCACGTGGCTCTCGATGGGCAGTTGCAGCCCAGCCAGGGTCGCTACCCTGCCAGTATTGCCGGCCACCGCCATTCCAATCTTCGGCGCACGGATTGCCCCGCGTGTGGTCTCAACACCTGTAATGTGCCCTCCGGATTGAGTAAACCCGATGACTTCGCAGTTCTGAACAATGTCCACACCCAAGGCGCTGGCCGCACGCGCGTAACCCCATACGACGGCATCGTGGCGGGCAGTTCCGCCTCTGGCCTGCAATAGACCCCCTCGAATTGGGAATCGCGCGTTGTCGAAATCGAGCATCGGCAGCAGACGCCGCAGTCGATCTCGATCGAGTAATTCGGCATCGATGCCATGAAGTCTCATCGCATTGCCTCGGCGGGCATAGGCGTCGCGCTGCGCATCCGTATGGAATGTATTGATGATTCCGCGCTGGCTCACCATCACGTTGTAGTTGAGCTCGCGTTCGAGTGACTCCCACTTCTGCAGCGCGAGCTCATAGAACGGAATGTTGCCGGGCTGCAGATAATTAGAGCGTATGATCGTCGTGTTTCGCCCGGCATTGCCGGAGCCCAAATGGCTTTTTTCCAACACCGCAACACGGGTCATTCCATGTTGTTTGGCAAGGTAATACGCAGTTGCCAGACCATGCCCGCCGCCGCCGATGATGATGACGTCGTAGGCATCCTTGGGTACCGCATCACGCCAGGCCGGCTGCCAGCCACGATGTCCGCGAAGACCTTCACGTACCAAAGCCAACAGCGAGTAGCGCATGGGAATCAAAACCGGGCGCCCGAAGCGTGGACGAGTTGGGCCCCCGCTTCGTAAATGGCGCCCCTTAATGCACGCAAGGAGGCTGGCCGCACGCTTGTTCGAGGCAGGGCGAGTGAGTCGATGCCAATCTCACCCAGCGTGAGACGGGCGAGATCTCGTCCAAAGCTGGTGCCTGGTGCGATACCACGGCCGTTGTAACCGCTAATAGAGACTACATTCCGACCGAGCTCATGAAGGCGTGGAAGCGCGTTGTCCGTCATGCCTATCGTCCCGTACCAAGCGTGTTCGAAGTCGACGCGGCCTAACGCCGGAAACAAGCGTGCGAGCTCGCGCCGCGCCCATTGCGCGTGAACGCGGGATCCGCCGCGGCGGAGCGCGCCCACGCTGCCGAATATGAGCCGACCCTGGCGATCGAGGCGGAATGACGACAAGATTGACTTGGTGTCCCAGGCTCCCTGGCGCTCCGGCAGGATGCGTGTCAGCAGTTGAGGCGGCAACGGCGCCGTCGCCAGGTTGAAATACGGCAGCGGCACCTGCTCTGCGCTCAATGGCTTCCACGGGCCCGTCGAATAGAAGTCAGAAGCGACGATGACTCGAGGCGCCTCGACGCTGCCGCCCGGTGTACTGATCCGCCAGACACCGTCGAGATCCTCACACGCGAGCACCGGTGATTGAGCACAGATTCGTGCACCCTGACTCATCGCGGCCCGCGCGAGACCTCGGACATACGCGAGTGGCTGGATCGTGCCCGCGCGAGGATCGAGGAGGACCGATGCAAATGCCTCGCTACCGGTCAATCGCGCCGCTTCGGCGCCCTCGATCAACTCAACAGCGACGCCGCGGTGCCGCCATTGGCGTGCTCGTTCCGCAAGATCGATTGCGCCGCGGGGGTCTGCAGCGCAATGGAGCGTCCCCGCTCGGACTGCCTCGCATTCGATGTCATGCCGCGAAATCAGATCGAAGACCAACTGCGGCGCCTCCCCGAGTTGCTTCAGGAGGCGTTCGCCCCTTTCCACGCCAATCGCGGCCGGCACAGCCTCCGGCTCGATCCATAGACCGGCATTGACCAAACCCACATTCCGGCCGGCTCCCCCGAAGCCGATTTCGACCTCTTCGAGGACGATCGGTTTGGCGCCGGCGAGTGCCATGTGCAGAGCCGCCGAGCAGCCGGTATAACCTGCGCCTACAATCACCGCATCCGCAGTCGTCCGACCAGATAAAGGAGACGCCCTTGGCCCCGGAGGGGCCGATGCCTGCCACAAACCATGACTGCGTCTTTCGGCATTCATTCTTCTTGACCCTACAAAGCGCTTTTGACGATCTCGCCGCCACGCATGATGAGATCCAGATTCCGGCCGTCAGCAGCCAAGAGGCTGATATCCGCCACAGGATCGCCATTCACGACAATCAAGTCGGCGAAGGCATCTGCGGCCACGCAACCCAGCTTGCCCTCCTGCATCAAAATCTGCGCCGCGGTCGAGGTGGCTTGGCGAAGGATCTCGATTGGCGCGAAGACCTCACTGCGGATGGTGAACTCGCGACATTGTTGGTCATACGTCGACCCGAGGAGATCCGTACCAAAGCCCAACTTCACGCCGGCGGATCGCATGTGATCCAGACCGCGCAGTGCTCCTTCAAAGGCGACGGCCAGCTTCTCTTGACTGTCCTTCGGCAAACCGAGCTTGGCGCCGAGCTCGGTCAGTGCGAAGGCCACCGCCATCGTCGGCACGACAAATGCGCCCCGTTCAGCGACAAACGCCGCTGTATCGGCGTCGATGAGCGTACCGTGCTCTATCACCCGCACGCCGTATTCGACAGATCGACGCACACCGCTCGACGGATGACAGTGCGACGAGACATATGAGCGCCGCTCCGCGCATTCGCCGACGATTGCGCGTATTTCAACCTCGCTATACTGGTTCATCCAGATTGGATCGAGCGGCGAAGCCACCCCGCCCGAGCCCATGATCTTGATGCAATGGGCGCCCCTACGCAGTTCCTCGCGTGCCGCCTTCAGGCATTCGTCAACACCATCCGCTATGACCGCGAAGGTGTTGACGTTGCCGCACGAACAGAAAGAATGATCATGGGTGCTGACATGCACCGGACGCATGTCGCCATGCCCACCCGTCATTGAGAGGATCTTGCCGGCATAGAAGAATCGCGGGCCACGGATCAGGCTAGCGCGTAAAGCTTCAGCCAAGCTCCAATCACCGCCGCCGATATCGCGGACAGTCGTGAATCCGCAATCCAGAGCGTGGCCCAACATCCGCACGGCATGGGCCGTGCGGAACGCCGCGCCCCTATTCTCTGTCGTTGCCACGTTCACATCGGCAAAGTAGGCATGGATGTGCAGATCGATGAGGCCGGGCATCAGGGTCTTGCCTGCAACGTCGATTCGCCGTGCACCCGGTGCACAAATGGCTTTTTCGGAAACTTCGCGGATCACATCGTCTTCGACCAGAACCGACATGCCCTCAGGGCACTCGGTGTTGAAGCCATCAAAGATTCGGGCGTTTTCAAACAGGACTCGGCTCATCGTCTGGGGCGGTCGGACGCGAAAATCTTGCCGGGGTTCATGATGCCGCGCGGATCGAGCGCCCTCTTGACGGAGCGCATCAGATCCACGGCGTCGCCCAGTTCCTCGAGCAACCACTCCTGCTTGCCGAGGCCGATCCCATGCTCGCCGGTGCACGTGCCGTCCATGTCGAGCGCACGGCGGACGAGACGAGCGTTGAGTGATTTCACTTCCGCCAACTCCTCGCGAGAGTGGGGGTCGATGGAGAAGATGACGTGGAAATTGCCGTCGCCGACATGGCCAAGAATGGTCGCGGGCACTGCTGACGCCTGTAGGTCCGTTTTAGTCTCCTCGATGCATTGGGCGAGCCGACTCATCGGCACGCAGACGTCGGTCGCCCAACCGATCGCGCCCGGCCGCATATTGACCGCCGCGTAATAGGCGTCGTGCCGTGCCTTCCAAAGCCGTGACCTTTCCTCCGGCAGATTCGCCCATTTGAATTCGCCGCCGCCGTTGCCTTTGGCAAGCTCGCCAACCGTCTCCACCTGCTCGGCGACATGGCGCTCGGATCCGTGGAATTCAAAAAACAGCGTGGTGACCTCGGGCAGATCCATCCTCGACCAGCGATTGACCGCATGGACCTGCCGGTCGTCCAAAATCTCGACACGGGCGAGGGGAACGCCGAACTGCATCGATTGCACGACAGTGTCGACCGCCCCTGCAATCGTCTCGAAGCCGCAGATCGCCGCCGAAATCGCTGCGGGAAGGGGGTGCAGGCGAAGGGTGATCTGCGTGATGATCCCGAGCGTTCCCTCCGAACCAACAAACAAGCGCGTTAGATCGTATCCTGCAGATGATTTGCGCGCGCGGCGGCTGGTGCGAATGACTCGTCCGTCGGCTGTCACGACGGAAAGCGCCAACACGGCATCACGCATCGTGCCGTAGCGTACGGCATTGGTGCCCGACGCCCGGGTCGAAGCCATTCCGCCGATTGTCGCGTTGGCCCCCGGATCCACTGGGAAGAACAGGCCTTGGTCGCGAAGATATCCGTTGAGTTGCTCGCGGCGGACACCGGCTTCGACGGTGCAGTCGGAATCCTCCGGATTGACGCAGAGGATGCGCGTCATTCGTGACAGATCAACCGATATCCCGCCCCGCACCGCTAATGTATTGCCTTCGACCGAAGTCCCGGCGCCGAACGGCACGACCGGAACGTCAAATTCGGCGCAGAGCTGGACTGCGGCAACAACATCGTCGGTGCTTTCCGCAAACAGCACGCCATCCGGCGCCATGTGGGCGAAGTGCGTCTCGCTCCTACCATGTTCCAATCGAACTGCCTCCCCGAGCTGCAGGCGATCTCCCACTGCCTGGCGAAGTCGGTCGACAAACCCAACAGGCAGTGAGCGACTGGGGTGTAGGCGGGACTCGTTCAAGGCTGGCGATCCTTCGTTCTCGCCTCCAAGGCGAAATCCAAAGCTGCGCATACCGCCGCCACCTGTGCACGTGTGCATTCGTCAGGTGTGATGTCCGCGGCATCTGGATAGACTTCTGTCGTCGTCGTGAAAGGGGCGCTGGTGATGGAGGCACACAGTGCGAGCTCAGCCACCGGATAGGTGATGACGCCATGCGCGACAACGGGCGATTGGATGATCTCTCCTTTTTCATCCGGTGAGGCAATGGGGGTCACTTTCTGTACAGCGGAGATGATCGCCTGCTGAAATTCGAGCTGCGGTTTGTACTCATCGGCCACCAGATAGAAACCCTGGGGGATGTGGCCCGGTTCGAACTCCTTTCCGTCGCGAGCACTCAGAGCGGGTCGAAACTCGCTCTCATCACTGTCAGTCGTCTCGTGCAGGTCGATGTGCAGCAGATATCGATCCGACACCGAGCGCACGAGCTCCATCAATGCCACGGACTCGAGTGCGGGACCACCAACCCGGAAGTTGCGATTGGGATCCACGGCATTGAAGTTCCAGCGATTGATGCGCTCGTAGGCCCAGGGGCTCACGCAAGGGGCCACCAGGAAGTTCATCTTTCCGGAATAGGCCTGTGTATGCTGCTCGAGAAATTCGAGCGCGCCTGAAATGCCGCTGGTTTCGTAGCCATGCACACCTCCTGTGATCAAGGCGGTCGGTAGAGCGGCCTCCCAGCGGCGGGTACGCAGCGCATAGAGAGTGTAGACGTCGTCTCCATACTCGAGTTGGCCATACTGGATTTTCTCGAATCGATCGCTGAGTGCCCGCACACGCCGGACAACATCCTGTTCATAACTGCGGCGGGGCGATTGTCGGGCACGCCATTGACTGCGCTCCTGCTCGCCCCACGGGCACCCGGGCAGTCCGATAGGATAGAAATTCAATTCGCAGCTTCCTTCCTGTGAGCGATCCAATCTTCAATCAGCAGTTTGAGCACCGGCAGCGTCACGGCCCCGGCCGCCATCAGCGCGTCATGGAAGTCGCGAATCCGGAAGTCCTCGCCGAGTGCTGCTTCGGCGCGGGCCCGAAGGCCGCGAAACTCGAGGTTGCCCAGCTGATAAGCGAGGGCCTGACCCGGCATGCCGATGTAGCGATCCACTTCCGCTGTCAGGGTTTCGAGCGGCATCGCTACGTTCTGCCGGAAAAAGGCGATCGCCCGATCTCGGCTCCATCCCTTCGAGTGTATACCGGTATCGAGTACCAGCCGCACCGCGCGCCACATCTCCATCTCGAGGCGGCCGTAACGCTTCTCCGGCGTATCGTAGAAATTCATATCCTCGCCCAAGGCCTCGCAGTAGAGGGCCCAGCCTTCGAGGCAGGCGGCATACTTCAGTGCACCGAAGCGCCGGAAGTCCGGCAATTGATCCATCTCCTGGATCAGCGCCAGATGCATCAGATGCCCCGGCCAAGCCTCGTGCAGGGCCAAAGGAAGATGCAGGTAACGTGGGCACTTGCCGGGAATCGACGTGACCCACTGGACGCCGGCCGCGCTGCAGTCGGCCGGGTTGGGCTGCGCATAGGCCGGCGGCATCTTGTCGGCGACGGCCTCAGGGATGCTGCTGACACCGTAAGTTGTGCGGGGCGTACGGCCAAAAAACTCAGGAATCCGCGCGTCGATCCGCTTGGACAGTATCTCGAACTGCTCGCGCAACGCATCGGCGCTTTCGGCGAACTGCTGGTTGTCGGTCAGCAAGCGACGGCGAAAACCTTGGATGTCATCGGGATAGCCTCCATCCTTCGCCACGACGAGCATCTCCTGTGAGATGCGGCTCACTTCGGCAAGACCCAAGGCGTGGATGTCAGTTACGGATAGATCTACGGTGGTGTATTGGTTGATGTTGTAAC
>Ga0157379_10003747_pt1 | contig 12935 bp, 13 predicted proteins | sample S25metaG_FD_121802 | JGI IMG/M metagenome (GOLD analysis project Ga0157379, IMG submission 121802) | Switchgrass rhizosphere microbial communities from Kellogg Biological Station, Michigan, USA - S2-5 metaG | ecosystem: Host-associated > Plants > Roots > Rhizosphere > Soil | place: USA... | reverse complement strand
GGCCGCGATGAGCTCGCCCATGAATCGCGGCGACAGGTTCACGCGCGTGGTGACGACGCCCGGCACCTCGCCGTCCTCGACCTCGTGGTCGACGCGCGCGAAGGTGATCGTGAACTCGTAGTCGGAGTGGCTGACGTTCGCGAAGTTGGCGTAGTGCCCCGCCATCTGGGACGGGTCGAAGTGGATGTTGATGTGCCGCTGGGGTTCGTGGTCTTCCTCGGCCATGCGTGCGAGTATCGCAACCGGATGAAGATCGTCGTGCTCGCCGTCGGGCGCCTGCGCCCCCCGTACGCGGACGACGTCCAGCACTACCGCAAGCTGCTCGCCGGCCTCGCCCGGGTGGAGGTCGTCGAGGTCCGCGACGACGAGCAGGTCGCCCGGCGGATCCCCGACCGCGCGTTCGTCAGCCTGCTCGACAGCGGAGGCGAGGCCATGGACTCGATCGCGTTCAGCAGCTGGATGGAGGACCGCCGGCAGCAGGGGCGCGACCTGTGGTTCGTGATCGGCGGGGCGTTCGGCGGCCTCGAGCTCGACCGCGTCGACCACCGGCTCTCGTTCGGGCCGATGACGCTGCCGCACCAGCTGGCCCGCGTCGTCCTGCTCGAGCAGGTCTACCGCGCGCACAAGATCCTGGCCCGCGAGCCGTATCACTACTGATGCGCGGGATCGACGATCGCGAGCTCGACAAGTTCGTCCGCCGCCTGGCGGCGCTGGGCGTCGGTCTCCTCGCGCTGGTCGTCGCGGGCGCGATCGGCCTCGCGCTCACCGAGCACCTGGGCGTCTGGGACGGGTTCCTGCACGCGCTGGACCTCATCGCGACGATCGGCGCCTACCCGCCGCCCGACGACCTGCCCGGCCAGATCGTCCGCGTCGTGCTCATCATCTCGGGCGTCGGCACGTTGTTCTACGCGTTGGTCACGGTGACCGAGTTCTTCGTCGCCGGCCACGTCGGCGAGCTGCTGGCCGCGCGTAGGATGCAGAAGATGATCGACGCCACCGACGACCACTTCATCATCTGCGGCTTCGGCCGGGTGGGTCGTCAGGTGGCCCGCGATCTGCGGGGCGCGGGCCGGCGCTACGTGATCATCGACAACGACCCCGCCAATCGCGAGTTCGCCTCGGGCGTGAACGTCCGCTTCATCGAGGCCGAGGGGTCCGACGAGCGCGCGCTGCGCCAGGCGGGCATCGAGCGCGCGCGGGCCGTCATCGCCTGTGTCGACTCCGACGCCGAGAACGTGTTCATCACGCTCACCGCCCGCGAGCTCAGCCCGACGATCGCGATCATCGCCCGCGCCGCCGAGGAGGGCTCGGAGCGCAAGCTCATCCGCGCCGGGGCCTCGCGCGTCATCTCGCCCTACAAGGCCTCGGGCGCCGAGATGGCGCGGCTGGCGCTGCACCCGCAGGTGTCGGGCATCGTCGACGTCGACGCGGAGTACCGCATGGAGGAGATCGAGGTGACCGCCGGCTGCGCCGGGGTGGGGCAGACGGTCGGCGACATCCGCGGCGGCTCCTACATCGTCGGGCTGCGCCGCGGCGGCGTCTTCCAGCCCCAGCCGCCGGGCGATCTCGCCCTCGAGCCCGGGGACGTCATCATGGCCATGGGTACGCCCCGCACCATGGACCGCCTCGAGAGCCTCTTGACCCCCGCCGGCGCCGGAGCCCCCCGGTGAGCCATCCCGTCGACGCGCTCCGGGCCGGCGTCGAGCGCGCCGCCACCGCCCTGGCCGGCCAGGACGCGCCGCCGACGAAATCCCGGCCGTCGCTCGATCGTCCCAAGCAGGCCTCGCACGGCGACTACGCCACGAACGCCGCGATGCTGCTGGCGCCGCTGCTCAAGGCCCCGCCGCGCGACGTCGCGGGCCGGCTGGCCGAGGAGCTGACCGCCGGGCTGGGCGCCGCGGTCGACCGCATCGAGATCGCGGGCCCCGGCTTCCTGAACCTCTTCCTCAGCGACGCCTGGTACGTCGACGCGCTGGCCCACGTGCTGGCCGCCGGCGACCGGTTCGGCGCGGGCGGCGCGGCGGCGTTCCAGAAGATCGACGTGGAGTTCGTCAGCGCGAACCCGACGGGCCCGCTGCACGTCGGTCACGCGCGCAACGCGGCCTACGGCGACGCGCTGGCCCGTCTGCTGTCGTTCGTCGGCCACGACGTCACGCGCGAGTTCTACATCAACGACTTCGGCTCCCAGGTCGCGAACTTCGGCCGGTCGGTGCAGGCCCGCGCGCGCGGCGAGGAGGTGCCCGAGGACGGCTACGTCGGCGACTACGTCGCGACGCTCGCCCTCGAGATCGAGGACGCGGCGGGGCGCCCGGTCGACGAGGTCGGCGCCGAGGCCGTGGCGATGATGGTCGAGCGCGCCCGCGACTCGTTGCGCGCGTTCGGCGTCGAGTTCGACGTGTGGTTCTCGGAGAAGTCGCTGCACGAGCCGCGGTCCGACGGCGGCCCTTCGGGCGTCCAGCACGCCTTCGCGGTCCTCGAGGACCTCGGGCACACCTACCGCGCCGACGGCGCGCTGTGGCTGCGCACGACCGACTACGGCGACGACAAGGACCGCGTCCTGGAGCGCTCGACCGGCGAGCACACCTACTTCGCGTCGGACATCGCCTACGCCCAGAACAAGTTCGAGCGCGGCTTCGAGCACATGGTCTACGTCCTGGGTGCCGACCACCACGGCTACATCGGCCGGATGAAGGCGGCGTTCCTGGCGCTGGGCGGCGACCCCGACCAGCTCGACCTGCTCATCATGCAGTTCGTGCACCTCGTCCGGGGCGGCGAGAAGGTGTCGATGAGCAAGCGCGCCGGCGAGTTCGTCACCCTCGACGACCTCGTCGAGGAGATCGGCGTCGACGCCGCGCGCTGGTTCCTCATCAACCGCTCGCACGACACGACGATCGAGGTCGACCTCGCGCTGGCCGCCAGCGAGAGCTCCGAGAACCCCGTCTACTACGTGCAGTACGCGCACGCGCGGATCGCGGCGGTGCTGCGCAAGGCCGGCGATGCGCGCGTCGACGCCGCGCTGGCCGCGGCGCCGCAGGTCGGCGCCGCCCTCGCGGGGATCGACCTGCATCCGTCGGAGCGCGCGCTCGTCCAGAAGCTGCTCGCCTGGCCGCAGGAGGCCGTCGAGGCCGCCGAGCGCCAGGCGGTGCACCGGATCTCGACCTACGCGCTGGAGCTCGCGCAGGCCTTCACGGCCTTCTACCGCGACTGCCTGGTCGTCGGTGCCGAGCCCGAAGCGCTCGAGACCTTCCGCCTCGGCCTGGCGGTGGCCGCCCAGCGGACGATCGCCCGGGCGCTCGACCTCCTCGGGGTGAGCGCGCCCGTGGAGATGTAGGGGAACGTCGCCCAGGGGGCGAAGTTCCCTTGCGGGTACTCGCTGGCGCTCGTACCCGCGCCGTATTTTCAGAGGTTGTAGAAGAAGCTCAGGCCCAGGCTGCTCAGTGCATCCTGGGCCTTGCTGTTGAGCACGGTCAGCTCGCCGGTGAGCATGAGCACGCCCATGAGCACCAGGACGGCGCCCGAGACGGCGGTGACCAGGACGTGGCGGTCGCGCAGCCAGCGCCAGGCGGTCGTCGCGCGGTCGAAGGCCACGGCGGTCAGCAGGAACGGGATCGCCAGGCCGAGCGAGTAGCAGGCCAGCAGCACGCCGCCCTTGCCGACCGTGTCCGAGGTCGCGGCGGCGCCGAGGATGGCGGCCAGCGTCGGGCCGACGCACGGCGTCCAGGCCACGGCGAAGGCCAGCCCGGCGATGATCGGCCCGCCGGTGCCGGCGCGCGCGATCAGCGCGGTCGGCCGGAACTCGCGGTTCAGGCGCGGGACGAAGAGCGTGCCGACGAAGAAGACGCCCATGGCGATGATCAGCCACGCGGCGATCCGGTTGAGCGTGTCCTGGTGGTCGTTGAGCGTCGAGCCGATGCCGGTGGCGCTCATGCCCAAGGCCACGAACATGATCGTGAAGGACAGGCAGAAGATGATCGCCGGGAGCAGGACGCGGCCGGCGGTGCGCTCGTCTCCGCGCATCTCCTCGATCGTCACGCCCGACACGGCCGAGAGGTAGCCGGGCACGAGCGGCAGCACGCAGGGCGAGACGAACGACACGAACCCGACCGCGAAGGCGGCGAAGACGGTGGTGTCGACGGAGGAGGTGGCGTGGGCGGCGGCGAGCATCGCGGGTCAGATCTCGTAGCGGGCCAGGTCCTCGTCGAGGCGGCGCGCGTCCTCGGGCGAGAGCGTGGGCACGGCCGTGCTCGTGTCGTCGGGGTCCCCGGCGCCCGCGGCGCGCCGTGTCCGCCACCTCGGGACGATCGCGACCAGGGCCGCCAGCACGGCCAGCACGAGCACGATCGGCACGAGGTAGGCGGCGAGGCCGAAGCCGTGGTCCTGGGGGAGGGCGAGGACGCGGTGGCCGTACTCGTTGACGAGCTCGTCCTTGATCTGCCGCTTGGTCAGCCCCTGGTCGACCAGGTGCTGGATGAGCGCCCGCTCGCGGTCTGCCTGGTCGGACTCGGCGATGTTCAGCGGGACGCCGCAGGTCACGCACATGACCTCGTTCTCGACGTCGTTGAGCGTCGTGCGCGGCGTGGCCGCGCCGGCGCCCGCGACCGGGCCGGCGAGCAGGCCGAACGCGAGCAGTGCCGCGACGATGAGTCCCAGCCGGCGGCTCACTGCGGTGCGGGGTCGCGGCTCGCCTCGGCGACCGCGTTGTCAATGAACTTCTGGCTGATCTGTCCGCGGGAGATCGCGACGACGCGACCCTGGCGGTCCAGGACGAAGGTCTCGGGCAGCTTGTTCGTGCCGTACTTCTCGGCCAGCTCGGTGCCGACGTCGCGCACCGACGGGTAGGTGAGCTTCTCCTTGCGCTCGAACGCGCGCGAGTCGGCAATGGCGTCGTCGAACGTCGCGCCGAGCACCGTGCCGGTGTGCGAGGCCACCAGCTTGCGCTGCGTGCGCTCGAGGATCGGCGCCTCCGCCTTGCACGGCGTGCACCACGAGGCCCAGAAGTTCAGCACGACCACCTGGCCGCGGTAGGCGGCCAGCGTCTTCGTGCCCGACCCGTCGAGCAGGGTCCGGGGCATCCCGATGCCCGGCGCGGGCGGCCGCTTGCCCTGCTTGACCTGATCGTCGAGCGAGGTGTTGTCGCCACCGTGGACGACGCCGTAGACCAGCAACCCGACGAGCGCGGCGGCGAGCACGACCACCACGGCCGGCACGATCGAACGGCTCTTCGTCACGTGCACAGGGTAGAGCGATGCGCCCTCCGAGGACGCGCCACGACCCGGCTTCACGGTCGACGCTAGAATCGCGGAACCCGCGCGGGTGTAGCTCAGTTGGCAGAGCGTCGGCTTCCCAAGCCGAAGGTCGCGGGTTCGACCCCCGTCGCCCGCTTAGGATGGACGCCCTGGATTTCGAGGGCTTTTGTTTGCCCGAGCGGCGAAAGCGCAGCGATCCGGTGGGATTGGGTACCGCTTTTTAGGTACCACTCGCTGGGTCGGCCTCGCCGCCGCCGACGCCGGGCCCCTGCCACCAGGCGCCGGCGGCGCTGGGCTATCGGCGCTCATGGAGTCAGAGCCGAGCTATCCCGACGCCGTCGGGCCTGAGCGCGTGGGCAGCTATCCGGCGCTCACGAACGCCGGTGGGGGCTTGGTGTGGGACGCCGTGCTGGAGGTGCTTCAGGAGGAATACATCGACGAGCCCCGAGGACGGGCGCTACCTGCACGTGAAGGACGCTCGGCCTACCGAGTGGCCGGTGCACGGTCCAGTGCCCGATGTCGTGCTCCTTCGGGCAGAGCACTACGAGCCGTCGCGATAGCACAACCCAAGCGCAAACAACTGGATTTGCGAAACCCAGTTGTCCCCGCTACCCTTGTGTTATGCCCGAGCTCGTCGACGTTGCGAGCGCCGCCCGTGAGCTAGATCTCCATCCCTCACGGGTGCGGTCGCTCATCGCCGACGGCTCGCTGCGCGCCGACAAGGTCGGGGGTCGATGGCTGGTGCACTGGGACAGCGTCGTCTCTCGCCGTCGTGCGCCCATGCCTCCCGGTCGGCCTGTCGCGGCGCGCAACGTGTGGACCCTGCTGCTGGAGGCGTCGGGTGAGCCGGCCGGGGAGCCCACTGACGCCATGACCCTGTGGCGGATGCGTCAAGCGCTGCGCCTTCAGGGGCTCGTCGCGGTCCGCGGTCGTCTGGAGCGCCGGGCGCAGGCCCATCGCTACTGGGCGCTCCCCGGAGAGCTGCGCGCCTTGCACGATGACGAGGCACTCGTGCTGACCGGCTCGAGTGCCGTGGGCGCGCTCGACCTGGAGTTGCTCGCGCCCGACACCATCGACGCCTACCTGGCGGCCCGGCGCCTCGATGACGTCGTGCGCGCCTACGGACTCGAAGAGGCGCGGGCTTCGCAGGCCAACGTCATCTTGCGTGCGGTCCCTGACGACGCGTGGGTGCTCGATGATCGCCGCATCGCGCCACGAGCGGCCGTCGCCCTAGACCTTGCCTCCTACCCCGACTCGCGCTCATCACGGGTCGGCATGGAGCTGCTCGCCCAGCTCGACCACGGCAGCGACGAGGCGTAGATGACCGACGCAGGTGACGAGCCGCTCCGCGAGATCCGCATCGACGCCGTCGACCCCGCGACGATGGCGCTCTGGCGCACTGTCGCCAAGGTCGCCCAGGCGCTCGACGACGAACGCAGGCGCTGGAGCCTTGTGGGCGGGTTGATGGTCGCGTTGTATGCCATCGAATCCGGGCAGGTCGTCCGCCCTCCGGCCTCGACCGCGAGAAGGGCTTCCGCTTCGAGGTCGACGGCCACGTCGTCGACGTCCTCGCGCCCGATGGCCTCAAACGCCCGGCGATGACCGACCGCCAATTCCGCACGATCCAGATCCCCGGCGGAAGCCAGGCGCTGAGTCGCACCGAGACGGTCATCCTCGTCATCGGCGACCAGCGCGTGCGGGTGCGGCGTCCCACGATCCTGGGCGCGATCCTGCTCAAGGCTCGCAGCCTGCGAGTCCATGGTCGCCCCGAGGACCAACGCCAGGACCTCATCACCCTGCTCGGCGTCGTGGACAACCCACGCACGGCAGCCGCGACGCTCAAGGCCACCGAGCGGCAGTGGTTGCGCAACGCCGATCCGGCCTTGCATCTCGACGACGTTGACCTCGACGCCATCGTCGATCCGGTGCGCCTGCGCATCGCACGAGCCGCGTGGCGCCGGCTCATCGCCTGAACGACGGACGGCGATCGACGCGAGCGGGTGTTGGTGGCCTCAGGCGTGGTCGAGTGCTGGTCGCGGGCGGCGCCTGGGCATGGTTGGCCGAGGGGAGAGCGGATCTGAGACGGTCGCGCCAGCGCCGGTGGTTGAGCCCGTCGCGATGACGGGACGTTCGTCCAGCGGCGACCTGTGTACCGGCGGTGTGTGACCGCCCCTCCTCGCCGTCAGTTCGTTCGGGAACGAGGTGGACTGGTTTCGTGGACCGGCGGTGCCCCCGCCTCCGTGACAACACCTATAACGTTTGGGTACCGCTTTGGGTACCGCATAAGCCGAAATCGCCCTGATTTCAAGAGCTCCGTCCAGCCGGCCTACGCCTGAGTTCGCTCTGCGATCCGTTGGGCCAGCTCCCCGAACCTCTGCAGGGTGTCCTCGAACAGCGACGGCAGCAAGGTCAGCCCACCATCGACGATCAGCTCCGCGCCCGTGACAAACGCGGACTCGTCGCTGGCCAGGAAGAGCGCGGCCCGCGCGATGTTGTCGGGCGCGCCGGCGATCGCCAACGGCTGCGCCTGCCGAAGGATGGCTTCGATCTCGTCGCGGTACTCCTCGATGACCTCCGGCGTCGCGCCCAGGGCCTCGTTCATGATCGGTGTGAACACGAACCCGGGGAGGATGCTGTTCACCCGGATGCCGGCGCCGGCCAGATCGAGCGCGGCCACCGTGGTGAGCTTCAACAACGCGGCCTTGGCGATCGAATACGTGCGCGGACCGGCCGCACCCGTCCTCAACGCAGCGGCTGATGAGATGTTGATGATCGACCCGCCGGAGGTCATCAGCGGGGCGGCGAGCTGGACTCCCAGCATCGGTGCGCGAAGCAGCAGCGACGACCCCTTGTCCCAGTCGTCTGCATCGACGTCGAGGATGGTGCCGTCGTTCGTGCTCGCGCCCGCGTTGTTCACCAACACATCGAGGCTGCCGAACCGCTCCGCGGCGAACTCGAACAGCCCCGACAGATCCGCAGGCACCGTCACATCGGTCTCGTGGAAGGCCAGGGACTCGCCGGACCGATCCGCCAAACCGCCCTCCAGCGGCCGCCGATCGGCGACGATCACGCTCGCGCCCTCCTCGAGAAACCGCTCCGCGATCCCCGCGCCGATACCCGAGCTGCCGCCCGTGACGATGGCGGTCTTTCCCTGCAGCCGTCCCATCTCTTGCCTCCTTCGTTGACCCGGTGGTGCTGAAAACGGGCCGCTCGGCGGTCGTCCGGAGCGCCGTCGAGCGCCTAGCCGCCGGGAGCCGGCGACGCCTGCGACGCGGTCCATTCCTGGACCGCGGGGAGCAGGATCTCTCTCGCGCGCGCGGTGTCGGCGTACTCGCGAATCGCCGTGATCCGCCCCGCGTCGTCGAACTCGAGCAAGAACATGTACGTGTTCGAGTAGGCGCTCCCGTTGCACAACGTTCCTGCACCGTGGCACTGGACCACCGTCCGGCCGGGCTGCGACGTCAGGCTGTCGATCGTCATCGTCAACGGCTCGGTGAAGATCGCCTTGACGATCGGCGCGCGTGCGAGATAGTCGCTCTTCGATGCCTCGCCGCTGAGGGGCGACCAGAACGTCAGGTCGTCGGCGTAGACGGACTTGTCGTCCAGGCCCCCCTCGCCGACGGCGTGGACGTAGGCGACCGCGAGGGCTTCTTGCTCCTCGATCGTCGGGTTCGTCATCGTTCGTCAGCCCGGCGGCTGCTCAGGCGGTGGGAGCCTCTTCTTGCACCCAGACCGGGCCAGGGGTCTCGGCGGCGATCTGCTCCGAACGCCGCAACTCGGCGACGACCTCCTCGAAGTTGTCGATCGCGAACTGGGCCGCGCGCGGGTTGGGGTAGACGATGAAGTCGTTTCTCAGCATCCCCTCGATCCCGGCTCGAGCGATGAACTCCGGATACTGGGCATAGGGACGGACTGCTGCGTCGAGCTCCGGCGAATCCTCCATCAGGCGCTTCACGCCCTCGGTGTAGATCCATCCGGGAGCCAGCATCGTGATGCCGACGCCCGTTCCCTCGAAGTCACGGCGCAGGACGCTGGTGAAGGCCAGGACCGCCGATTTCGTGATGGTGTACATGCTGAGCGGGATCACGTGGGGGGGCGGCCCGAAGGTGTGCTCCGACCCGATCGTCAGTACGTGAGCAAGCTTCCCGGCCTCGGCGGTCGCCTTGAGGTCCTTCGCAAAGGCATGGAGGAAGTTGAAGTAGCCGATGATGTTCACCTCGAACGCCCGGCGCGCGCTGTCGGGGTCTGCGTCCTCCAGAAACCCGTAGCCCCCGCCGGCGAACACGGCACAGTTGGTGACCACGTTTGCTCCACCGAAATCCGTCCGGACCCGGTGCGCCAACTCGGCGACCTGGGCGTAGTCCGAGATTTCGACCTCGACGAAGTCCGCCTCGATCCCCGCGGCGCGGAGTCCGTCGACGGCCGCTTCGCCGTTCGTGACGTCGGCGATCACGACCCGGGCGCCCCGCCGACCGACCTCGTGCGCCAAGGCGCCGCCCAGATGGCCGCCGCCACCGCCAACGACAACTGTTGCGCCCTCAAGCTCCTGCATCCGGCATCGTTCCTCTCTCGTTGTTTCTGACGTTGCTGCTCGACATGGATCTCGGAATCTCACGACTGGCGCGCACTCAGACGACGCCCTCCTCGGCCAGGCGATCGACCTCAGAGGCCGAGAGGCCGAGGACCTCCTGGTAGACCTCGTAGTTGTGCTCGCCGTAGACCGGCGCGCCCTTGTCGATCCATCCGCCCGCATGGGGCGGCGTGTCGGAGAGGTCGAACGGCACTTCCGCGACGGGCCACGTGCCGACGGCGGGGTTCGGGACCTCGGTCAGCCAGCCGAGGTGGGCGAGCTGCGGATCGACCTCGTAGCGGTCCTCTGCCGTCTGCGCGACGCCGGCGGGGACGCCGGCGCGCTGAAGCTCCTCCATCGCCTCGTAGCGCTCCTTCTCAGCGGCCCACGCGGAGATCAACCGGTCGAGGTCGTCGTGACCATCGATCCGGCTCGACCTGGTCGCCCAACGCGAATCATCGAGGAGCTGCGGCTGCCCGATCACCCGCGCCAGCGCGCCCCAGTGCGCGTCGGTGACGCAGCTGATGGCGATCCAGCGGTCCTCGCCGCGACAGCGGTAGACGCCCTCCGGCGCGGCGTTCCCGTAGACCGAGCGGTTGCCCCGGCGGGCCCACGCCCGTCCGTTGACCACCCAGTCGAGGATCGGTACGGCCGTGGTGAGCATTCCGACCTCCGTCTGGGAGGCGTCGATCCATTGCCCACGACCGGTCTCGTCACGCTGGAACAGCGCGCACACGATCGCCAGGGCGAAGCTGTAGGCGCCGAGCCAGTCGAGATATGAGTAGCCCCAGCCACTCGGAGGAGCCGGCTCGGGCAGTCCGCCCATCTCGGTCAACGAGGAGAGCGACGCCGCGATCGGGCCCACGGCGCGGAAGCGTCCGTACATCCCTCGCTGCCCCATCCCGGACTGCTGGGCATAGATGATGCTCGGGTTCAGCTCCTGCAGTCGATCCCACGTGAAGCCCCAGCGGCTGAAGACCCCCGGCGAGAACCCTTCGGCGACCACCGAGGATCGCCGGATGAACTCTTCGGCCATCTCGCGTCCCTTCGGGTGGCGCACGTTGAGCGAGATGCCCCGCTTGCCGGGGTTCTTGTTGTTGAACTGCCCGCCCATCGGCCCCGTCGCCGGGGCCGGCAGCGGTGCTGTCGCCACCCGGCGTGCGGCCCGTCCGCCCTCCGGGAACCCACCGCCCCGCGTGTCCGGGTGGGCGCTCCACTCGACCTTGATCACGTCCGCACCCAGCGCGGCGAGAAAGCGCGTGCCGCCCGCCGACGCCAGGAACCACGAGAAGTCGAAGACCGTCACGCCGGCCAGGGCGAAGGGCTTGCGGTGGACCGAGAGGCGTTCGGATCGAGGCTCGCGCACCGCGATGCGCGGTGCGGGCGGGTTCACCGTCCAGGTCGCCAGGACCTCGGCGCTGTCCTCGCCGATCGTCGGCGCGCGACGGCCCGCCTGCCACGCGGAGCCGGTGGCGATCCACTTGCTCACCGGGTAGGGCAACGTGCGGCCGAGCTCGGGATGCGCGACCTCGGCGAACGTCGCGCGCGCCTGCCAGTGCGCGTCGAGGACGTTCTCGTGCGGCTTGCGCACCGGCGCACAGAGGAGACCGGCCTCCTGCATCTCCTCCCAGGGCATCTCGGCGAACGTGAAGCGTCGCATGAGCCGTTGCACGGTCTCCACGGTGCTCGAGGCCTCCGGCGTCGTGCCGGGGATCGCTCGAGCGCCGCGTTCTTCGACAAGCTCTTCGTCCGGGAGGTCATCCGCCATGCCGTATCGCGCCAGGAAGGGCCGGAGCTTGTTGCGATCGCGCGCCCCGATGCTGATCACGTGCAGCCAGCGGCCATCCTTGGTCTGCGCCAAGGAGAACTCGCCGATGACCGGGAGCGCATGACGGGCTGTCTGCCGGTAGAAGGGCTGTCGCTCGACGACCCAGCCCATCAGGTCGCTCTCCGTGTTCTTCGCCACCGCCTCGTGGACCGCGCACGTCAGCCGCTGCCCGCGCCCGGATCGCCGGCGGTGGATCAGCGCCGCGACGATCCCGAAGGCGACCTGCTCTCCCGCAATGGCGAACGACTGCAGGAGCTGCGGCGCGACGGGGGGCAGATCGTAGGTCCCGTCGGGCCGGGGGTCGTACCCACAGTTCAGCAGCGGGCCGCCCAGGGCCAGGTGGACCAGATCAGAGGCGGCGTACGCGCCCCATGGTCCGTCGTCTCCGAAGGGAGTGATCCGCGCGACGACCAGCTCGGGGAACCGCTGAGCGATGGCGTCGGCTCCCAACCCCAGAGCGTCGAGCTCGCCTCGTGGCGTGGAATCGAGTAGGACGTCGGCAGCAGCAAGGAGCGCCATGAGCTGCGCTTGGCCGGCGGCGTCGGCCAAGTCCACCACCACCGACTTCTTACCGCGGTTGAAGGCCCAGAAGTGCAGTGAGCGCTCCGGGTCCGCCTCATCACCGGCGAACGGACCGAGCCCTCGCGTCGACGCGCCGCCGGGGGGCTCGAGCCGAACGACCTCGGCGCCGAGGCCGGCGAGCGTGACGCCGCAGTGCTCCCCCTGGACGTCCCCGATCTCGAGGACGCGAACGCCGGCCAGGCTTCCCGGCAGGTTGTCGGCGATGGTCTGCTCTCCCGGCATGCGCTAGCGCCGCGGTCCGACGAGGGACGCGCCACCGTCCAGGCAGATGCTCTGTCCCGTGAGGAACTGCGACTGCTCGGACAGTAGGAACCGTACGAGGTGGCCGGTGTCCCAACCTGTTCCCTCGCGCTTGAGCACCGAGGCCTCGACCCGAAGGGCCCGCTGCTCTGCCGACACGCCCTGGGCGACCAGCGGGGTGAAGACCGGCCCGAGGATGATGCAGTTGGCCCGGATCCCCTGCGGTCCATGATCGACCGCCAGCGTCGACGTCAGGGCGATGACGGCACCCTTGGTGACGGTGTAGACCGTCGAGTTGAGCGGTCGGATGCTCCGCAGGGACCCGATGTTGACGATGGCCCCACCGTCGCCACTCTCGATCATCGCGGGGATCGCGTACTTGCACATGAGCATCATGCTGTCGACGTTCAGTGCGAACAGCTCCCGCCAGGTCTCCAGGCTCAGCTCGGTCACATCGCCCGGCTCGCTG
>Ga0157379_10003740_pt1 | contig 12939 bp, 12 predicted proteins | sample S25metaG_FD_121802 | JGI IMG/M metagenome (GOLD analysis project Ga0157379, IMG submission 121802) | Switchgrass rhizosphere microbial communities from Kellogg Biological Station, Michigan, USA - S2-5 metaG | ecosystem: Host-associated > Plants > Roots > Rhizosphere > Soil | place: USA... | reverse complement strand
TCGACGCGCTTGGAGCTGGGTAGCAGCGATGCGGGGTCGTACTTCGGCTGCGTGCCGGCCGGGTCGGGCGGGCGCAGGCGCGGATCGGGGCGGGTGCCGAGCTCGTGCTCGTCCTCGGACGCGTCCGGGCGGTCGTCGTGGTCGCTCACAGCTTGGGCCAGATCGTGTCGTCGTTGATGTCGATGGTCGGCGCCTCGAGATGCGCCCCGTCGAGGAGCTCGACGACCTCGTCGCCATGGATCTCCTGGCGATCGATCAGCGCATCGGCGATGAGCGCCACCTGCTCGCGGTTGTGCCGGATCAGGCAGACGGCCGTGAGATAGGTCTGCCCGAGGATCGCCGCGGCCGCGCGCCGCTTGGCGCGATCGCCCAGCACGCCGCCGATCGGGTCGCCGGTCATCATGCTGCCGCCGCTGGCGCGGTTCATGATGCGGTCGCCGATCCGTTCGAAGCGCTCGAAGAGCTCCTTCTCGCGCTCCTTGCGCTGCTCGTCGTCCTCGAACGGCACGTGGGAGAGGTCGACCGGCTCCGGGCCCATGCCCCACATGCCGACCATGAGCGCGGCGAGGGTAGTCGCCGAGCCGACGTCGCCGCCGACCCCGCGCGAGTTCTCGCCGTAGAAGACGTGCTCGGCCGCCATCGCGCCCAGGGTCCACACCAGCCGGCCGACGTCCTCGTGGCGCCAGGCCGAGAAGCGCTCCTCGCGCTCGATGGCCTGGTGGTGGCCCAGCGAGCCGCCGCGCATGCGGATCGACAGGCGCGTGGAGAGCACGTCGTGCATGTACACGTGGCTGGCCACCGCGTGCCCCGCCTCGTGGATCGCGACCGCGCGCGTCTCGTCGGGCACGTAGCTGACGCCGATCGCGGTGCCCGACTCGATCGTCGTCATGGCCTCGATGATGTCGGGCCACGCGAACACCGGCCGGCCGTCGGCGTGCGCGTAGGTCAGCGCCATCGAGCAGACCTGCTCGATCATCGCGGGCGAGTAGCCGCCGGTGATGCGCGCGAGCTCGTCGCGGCGCTTCTCGCGGTCGAGGTCCGGATCGTGGGCGACCTTGTTGATGTACAGGTCGAAGATGTCCTTGCGGTCCTCGACCGTCGGCGTGCGGAAGTGGATGTGGCGGCCCATGCGGCCCGGGCGCAGCAGCGCGGGGTCGAGCTCGGCGAGGTTCACGTTCGTGGCGCCGATGAAGTACACCTGCTCGCTGCGCGGCCGCGGCGGCTTCATCCGCAGCCGCAGCCCGAAGATCCGCTGGGGCACGAAGTACATGCCGTCCAGGAAGGTGTTCCACTTCTTCGTGAACCACTTGCGCATGACCGGCGGGCTGTCCATGCCGTCCATCTGGACGAGGAGCTGGTTGAGCGCCATGCCGCCGCCCATCCCGGGGAACATGAAGTTCTGGATGCGCTGGCCGACGGCGGCCATGCCGTGCGGGGGCAGGACCGGCTCCTGCCGGGCGCGGAACACCCGCTCGCGCCACGCGCGGGTCTCGAGCACGAGGTCGCCGCTGGAGGTCAGCGCACCCCACGGCCCGTGGAACAGATGGTCCTCGAGGTCGTGCGTCGTCGTGTAGGCCGAGCCCGGGACCATCCCGAACATGCCGCCGAGGCCCTGGCGGCGACGGCCGACGGCGTCGATCTCGTCGATGAAGATCATGCACGTGCCGCCCCATTTGCGGGCCAGCCGGCGGGCGCGGGCGATCAGGATCATCACCATGACCACGTCCAGGCCGATGAAGGTCTGGGCGAAGCCGGAGCCCGGCATGGTCATGATGGGGGAGTTGAAGCTCGTGGCGATGCCCTTGGAGAGCATCGTCTTGCCGGTGCCCGGCGCGCCGATGAGCAGGAGGCCGCGCTCGGGCTTGCCGCCCGCCTTCTTGAACTCGTCGCCCGCGGCCCACAGCGTGATGACCCGCTTGACCTCCTCCTTGGGCTCCTTCTGCCCGCGGACGTCGTCGAGTTTGACGCCCCAGTCGGCGTCGCCCGGCTCGAACGACCGCATCTGCATGACCCCGAACATGAGCAGAGGGCCGAAGAAGATGAGGAAGTTCATCAGGAACAGCAGCGGGAGCTGGATGAACAGCAGCAGGTTCTGCAGCGCGAGGTTGGCGCGGGTCTGCGGATCCAGCGAGTCGCGGAACTTCGAGATCGAGTTGAACAGCGTCGCGTCGATGCCGAAGAACTGCTCGACGAAGAACCACGCGATGAACGCGATCACCAGGAGGATCACGAGGAAGATCGCGATGTGGCGGAACTTCGTGCGCCAGTACCAACGCCGGCGCCGGAAGAGCACGTCCTCGGCGGCCTGCTCGGGCGTCGCGTCGTACATCGACGGCCGCGGGATGAGCCGGTGGCAGATGAGGTCCACGGCGCCGCGGAAGGCGACGACGAAGAAGATGGTGATGAGGATGCTCAGCCACAGCGCGACGTCGTTGACGACGTAGAGCAGGACGAACGTGGCCGGGCTGGTGAGCAGGGCGCAGATGCCCGCAGCGCGCCCGAGCCGTCGCCATTCGCGCGCGAGCACATCACGATCCTGCTGGGTCGGCGGACCCAGCCTCTCCTCAAGCGCAGCTCCCATCGGTCGCACGAGGGTACTCCGCGACGGACCGAAGTCGAAACGACTGACGGTCCAGAACTGCAGGCCTTAAGGACTCTTTAGATCCGCGGGATGCCGAGGACGAGATGCGGCGCCGCCGCCGGCACCGGCCGCTCGTCGGCGGCGGGGCAGGGCGCCTGCGCCTGCGCGCCGAACTCCAGCTCGCCCTTGCACTTCGGGCACGCGCCCAGCACCCGCAGGCCGTCGGCCATCGCGGGGGTGTTCCACGTGAACCCGCAGCTCGTGCAGCGTGCGGCGAAGTCGTCGGTCATGAGACTCCGAAGCATCGACGATGGGGCGGATCGCTTGAATCGATCGTTCGTCCAGGTGATGTCATCCGGGCCCGAGGGGTAGCGTTGGGCGACCCGATGTCGCGCCGCCTCCCGCTCGTCCTCTTCGTCGCGACGCTCGCCCTCGTGGCGGCTGCCCCGGCCTCCGCCCTCACCACGCACCGCTGCGCCGACGCGCCCGCATTCGACTGCGGCACGGTCACCGTGCCGGTCGACCGGGCCGGCGTGGTCGGGGGCACGATCGGCCTCAGCGTCGCGGTCGAGCGCGCGCGGGCCGGCACCGACGGCTACCTCGTCGCGCTCTCGGGCGGCCCCGGGCAGCCGTCCGTGCCGTTCGCCGACTCGTTCCGGTCCTCGCTGGCCCCGGCCCTGCGCCATCGCCGCCTCGTCCTGGTCGACCAGCGCGGCACCGGCGGCTCGGGCCTGCTGCGCTGCGCGCCGCTGCAGGCGCTCGGCTCGCTGGACCAGGTCAACACCCACGCCGTCGAGCGATGCGCCCAGGCGCTCGGGCCGCGCCGGCAGTTCTACGCGACGACCGACTCCGTGCACGACGTCGACGCCGTGCGCGCCGCCCTCGGCGCCGAGCGGATCGAGCTGATGGGCATCAGCTACGGGACCTACGTCGCCGAGCAGTACGCCCGGCGCTTCCCAGGCCACACGGACGGGCTGATCCTCGACTCGGTCGTCGGCCCGTACGGGATCGACCCCTACTTCCTGGACACGTTCGAGCGCCTGCCCCGCGTGCTGGCCGAGCAGTGCGCGCGCGGGCGCTGCCGCGGGGCGACCGCCGACCCGCTGGCCGATCTCGCCGCCGTGACGCGCCGCCTCGCGCGCGGGCCGATCGCGGGCACCGTGCCCGACGCCCGCGGCGTCGCGCACCGCACCGCGATCCACGACGAGCCCGAGCTGCTGCTGCTCATCATGGCCGGCGACCTCAACCCGTTCCTGCAGGCCGCGCTGCCCGGTGCGCTGGCCGCCGCCGCCCGCGGCGACGACGCACCGCTGCTGCGCCTGCGGCGGTTCGGCGAGGGGCCGCCGACGCCCGCGTCGCAGTTCAGCGCGGCGCTCAACGTCGCGACGACGTGCGCCGACGTTCCCCTGCCGTACAGCTTCCAGACGCCGTACCCGGACCGCTGGACGGCGTGGCAGCAGGGCAGCGCCGGGGTGCCCGACAGCGCGTTCGCGCCGTTCGATCGCGCCGCGGTCGTCGCGATCTCGCTCGCGCACGACTGCCTGCGCTGGCCGCTGGGCGACCAGCCCGCCGCGCCGTCGCGCGACCCGCTGCCCGATGTGCCGACGCTGCTGCTCAGCGGCCGGCTGGACACCCGCACGCCGGTCGAGAACGCGCGCGAGGTCCAGGCGCTGCTACCGCACGCGCAGCTGCTGACCGTCGCGGGCACCGGACACGACGTCCTGGATTCCGACGTCACCGGCTGCGCCGCGCGGGCGCTGCGGCGGTTCGCCGACGGCGCGCCGATCGGGGCGCCCTGTGCCGGCCGGACGAACGCGGTGGGGGTGCTGGCGCGCCCGCCCCTGGCGCTGTCGGCCTACCGGTCGGCGCCCGGGGTCGGCGGGCGCCGCGGCCGGCTGCTGTTCGCCGCGCTCGACGCGGTCGCCGACGCGCAGATCACCGCGCTGCAGACCCTGTACGCGGGCTACCCGCGGCTGCAGGGTGGGGGCCTGCGCGGCGGGAGCTTCAGCGCGTCGGACACCGGCGTGCGGCTGCGCCTGCATGCCTACGAGCTCCTGCCGCGGCTGCGCGTCTCGGGCGTCGTGAGCGCCACCGGCGACCGGGCGCACGGTCATCTCGAGCTGCGCGGCCCCGGGGCCCACGAGCGCGGGACGCTGCGCATCGACACCGACGGTGCGGTGCACGGCACGCTCGACGGCCGCGCGGTGCGCTACGTGCCGCGCCGCGGGCAGGCCGCGCCGGCCGGGATCGCCGCGGCCCGCGCCGGCGCGCGGACGCCGCGCGCCCTGCAGGCCGTGCCGGCCGGCGTGGCCGCGCGGGCGCGGCTGCTGCGCTGACCGGGTCGCTCAGAGGTTGTCTCAGAACCCCGAGCGCGGCGAAGGTTCTGAGACGGCCTCTCAGGCCGCGGAGGCCAGGCGCCCGCGCAGCCGGTCGAGCATGTCGTCGACCAGGCGGGCGATGCTCTCGGGCGTCGTGCGCAGCGTCTCGGCGACCTCGTCGGGCGGGGTGCCGTCGAGCATCATGGCCAGGACCGGCAGCTGCTCGGCGGTCAGCGCCTCGCCGGCCGAGCCCAGGAGCTGGCGCGAGACCGGCGGCGCCGAGCGGTCGCCGCGGGCGACGGAGCGAACCGCGTCGAAGAGCTCGTCCGCCGGCGCGGACTTGGTGATCAGGCCGTCGGCGCCGGCCAGCGCCGCCGGGATGAGGAGCGACTCGTCCTCGTAGGCGACGTGCAGCAGCACGGCGGGAGGGTCGTGCGCGGCCTTCAGCCGGCGGCAGCGGCGCAGCGCGTCGTCGCCCGGCGCATGGCAGTCGAGCAGGACGACGTCGGCCTCGGTCCGCGACACGGCCGCCGCGAGGTCGTCGTGGGAGGCCAGGCTGGCGACCGGCACCATCCCCGGCTCGGCCCGCAGCACCGCGGTCAGCCCCGCGCGCATGGCGGGGTGGTCGTCGACGATCAACAGGCGGATCACGCGGGCCTCCGGGGAGTGGGGAGAGGGGGAGCCTCACAGCCGTCCTTCAAGGCTCCCTCAAGGAGAGGTGAACGGCGGATGAGAGGTGGGCCAGAGCTTCATGAGTCTGGCACGCCCGTCCGTCATGCCCAGGGCGGCGCCCCGCCAGTCATGTCCGCGCGCGGTCGTTCTCGGCCTGCATCTCCCGCACCCTGCGGCGCCGGCCGCGCAGCTCGCGCTCGAAGCTCTCGATCTCGGCGCGATGGGCGGCGAGCAGCTCGAGCAGGTGCTCGACGTGCTCGAGCGCCTCGTCGAGCAGCTGGCGCCGGCGGCGCGGCTCCGGCGGGCCCAGCTGCCACTCGACGTGCCGCGCGCTCTTCGCGGCCTCGGCGGCCACGACGTCGCGCAGCTCGTCGAGGCTGAGGCCCAGCAGGCGCCGCAGCCGCATGACCTCGCGCAGCTGCGCCAGGTCCTCCTCGGTGTAGACCCGGTGGCGGCCGGCCTCGCGCTCCTCGGCGCCGGGGAGCAGCCCGAGCTCCTCGTAGTGGCGGATCGTGCGCGGGGTGGTGCCGAGGAGCCGGGCGACGTCGCCGATCCGCAGCGTGCCGGTGAGGCTGCTCATGCCGGGACCGCCGTCGCCAGGAGGTCCTTGGGCCGCAGCAGCGAGATGACCGCCCCGAGCGCGTTGGTGGCGGCCAGGAGCCACAGCGCCACGTGCATGTTGTGGATGAACGGTTCCAGGGCCTGCGCATCGAGCCCCGAGCTCAGGCCCGAGAAGATCGACAGCAGGACGTTCGAGGGCACCGTGGAGGTGACGATGCCCAGCACGATGGCGATCGAGAGCACCGAGCCTGTGTTCTGCAGCACCATGCGGGTGCCGGCGGCGACGCCGCGCCGGTGCTCGGGCACGACGCCCATCATCGCCGCGGTGTTCGGCGAGTTGAACGTGCCCATGCCGATGCCCGCGACGAGCAGGAGCACCGCGGACACGACATAGGGCGTGTCGGTGTCCATGGTCGTCATCGCCCCGATGCCGACCGCGGCGATGACGAGGCCGATCGACGCCAGCGACCGCGCGCCGGTCCGGTCGGCGTAGATCCCGGCCAGCGGCGAGGCGATCAGCAGCCCGAGGGCCATGGGCGCCAGCTTGACGCCGGCGAGGATCGGGTCGTCGCCGATGGCGCCCTGGAAGTACAGGACGAAGACGATCGTCAGGGCGAAGCGGCTGATGCTGGCCAGGAACGCCGCGCCCGTGGCGGCCGCGAAGGTCCGGTCGCGGAAGAGCCCGAGGTCGAGCATCGGCGCCGGGGCGCGACGCTCGACCAGCAGGAAGGCGGGCAGCAGGACCGCGGCGACGATGATCGGGACGATCGTCGTCGCCCCGTGCCAGGTCACGATGCCGCCGCGCGAGATCCCGTAGGTCAGCCCGGTCAGGCCCACGACGAACGTCACGGTGCCCCACCAGTCGAACTTGGCGCCGGTCTCCGGCAGCGCCAGCTCGCGGAGGATCAGGCCGGCCCAGATCGTGCCCACGATGCCGAACGGGACGTTGAACCAGAAGACCCAGTGCCAGGAGATCTCGACCAGGGCGCCGCCGAGGATCGGGCCGAGGACGAGGCCGATGCCGGCCATCATCATGTTCGTGCCCATCGCGATCCCGAGCTGCTCGCGTGGGAAGGCGTCGGTGACGACGGCGGCCGCGTTGGCGAAGACGAACGCGCCGCCGATGCCCTGCACGATGCGCCAGGCGATGAGCTCGGTCGAGCCGTCGGAGAACCCGGCGCCCAGCGACGCCACGGTGAAGATCGCGAGCCCGAGGACGTAGGCGCGCTTGCGGCCGAAGATGTCGCTCAGGCGGCCGAAGGTGAGGACGAGCACCGTCGAGGCGATCATGTAGGACAAGATCACCCAGACGAGCGTGAGGAGGCTGACGCCGAGCGCGCGCTCGAGGTCGGGCAGCGCGATCACGAGCGTGCCGGAGTTCACGGTGGCCAGCAGCGTGCCGAGGCTCGTGCACGACAGCGCCCACCACTTGTAGTGCTCGTGGTCGGCGCTGACGCCGAACCGGCGTGGAAGGGCGATGTCGGAGAGGGTCACCCCTCAAATCTTACGTGAACGTCAAATTGGGGTCAGACCCCAACCTTCCGTGAACGTCAAGTTGGTGCCAGGCACCAACCTTCCGCGAACGTCAGATTGGGGTCAGACCCCAACCCTCCCGAGGTGCGGGCACCCCCACGGCGCACTCGGGGGGCTTCCCCGGTGTGCGGGCGCCGGCCAGACGGCACGATCCTGGCCGACCCTCACCCCCCTCACGGAGCATCCCCCTTGACCGTCATCTCCCGTCCGGCCCTCGGCTTCGACCACCTGCGCGAGAAGTTCTCCGGCGCCCTGCACGTCCCCGGCGACACCTCCTACGACGAGGCCCGCCGCGCCTGGAACCTCGCGGTCGACCAGCGCCCGGCGCTCGTCGCCCAGCCGCGCACCGTGGCCGACGTCGTCGCGGTCGTGCGCTTCGCCCGCGAGAACGCGCTGCGCGTCGCGCCGCAGGGCACCGGCCATGGCGCCTCGGCCCGCGGCCCGCTGGACGACAGCGTCCTGGTCCGCACGGACGCGATGCGCGCGGTAACGATCGACGGCGCGACGCACACCGCCCGCGCCGAGGCCGGCGCGATCTGGGCCGACGTCGCCGGCCCGGCCTCCGAGCTCGGCCTCGCGCCGCTGTCGGGCTCGGCACCGGACGTCGGCGTCGTCGGCTTCGCGCTGGGCGGCGGCATCGGCTGGCTCTCGCGCGCCTTCGGCCTGTGCTCCAACAGCGTGCTGGCGATCGAGGTCGTCACCGCCGCGGGCGAGCACGTCCGCTGCACCGAGGACGAGCACGAGGAGCTGTTCTGGGCGCTGCGCGGCGGCACGGGCAGCTACGGGGTCGTGACCGCCGTCGAGCTCCGCCTCGTCGCCGTCCCCGAGCTCTACGCCGGCGCGATGCTGTGGCCGTGGGAGCAGGCCGCCGAGGTGCTGCGGGCCTACGTCGCCTGGACGCGCGACCTGCCCGAGTCGGTCTCGACCTCGGTCCGGATCCTCCAGGTCCCGCCGGTCCCCGAGATCCCCGAGTTCGTCCGCGGCCGCCAGTTCGTGGCCATCGACGGCGCGGTCGTCGGCTCGGAGGCCGTCGCGACCGAGATCCTCGCGCCGCTGCGCGCGCTGGCACCCGAGATCGACCTGTTCGCGATGGCCCCGCCGATCGCGCTGAGCCACATCCACATGGATCCCGAGCAGCCCGTGCCCGGGCTGGCCGAGCACCTGATGCTCGGCGAGCTCGACGACGCGGCGATCGACGCGCTCGTGCAGGCCGCCGGCCCGGGCTCGGGCTCGCCGCTGCTGTCGGTCGAGCTGCGCCATCTGGGCGGCGCGCTGGCGCGCGTCCCGGAGAACGCCGGCGCGCTGGGGCGGCTGGACGGCGCGTTCGCGCTGTTCGCCGTCGGCTCGCCCATGTCGCCGGAGCTCGCCGCCGCGATCCCGCCGCACCTGGCGCGCGTCAAGGCCACCATGTCACCGTGGGCGTCGGAGAAGGTGTACGTGAACTTCGCCGAGCGGCCCGCCGCCCTGCGCACCGCCTACCGCTCCGACACGGTCGCGCGGCTGCAGGCCGTCAAGGCGCAGTACGACCCCTATGACCTGATCCAGGCCAACCACCCGATCGCGCCGGCATCCCGCTAGCGCGCGTCTCGCCGGGGCGGCGTGTGGAGCGTCCGCCCCTCCGCGAGCATCGCCACGAAGGTGGCGATGCGCCGCGCGCGGGTCTCGGGCTTCTTCGCGTCCGCGATGCGGTACAGGATCGCGTACCGGTTGCGGCTGTCGAGCGTCGCGAAGAACGCCTGGGCCCGCGCGTCGGCGTCCAGCGCCCGCTGCAGGTCCGACGGGACCTGCGCGGTGCGCTGGCCGTCGTAGGCCGCGGCCCAGCGCCCGTCGGCCTTCGCGCGCTCGATCTCGGCGATGCCCGCCGGACGCATGCGCCCCGCCTCGAGCAGGGCCGTCGCGGTCTCGCGGTTGATCTTCGACCACGGGCTGCGCCGCCGGCGCGGGGTGTAGCGCTGCAGGAAGTACGTCGCGTCCAGCGCGCGGCGCTGGCCGTCGATCCAGCCGAAGCACAGCGCCACCGGCAGCGCCTGCGCCGCGGTCACCGTCGTCGCGCCGGTGCCCTGCTTGGCGATCCGCAGCCACACGCCGCGCTCGTCGCCGTGGTGCTCCTCGAGCCACGCCTCCCAGGCGTCGGCGTCGGCGAGCTCCAGCACGGGCTCGTCGTCATCCACGGCGCGCCACCAGCCGGTCGAAGAGGCGGTCCAGGATGGCCTGCGGGTCGTCGCACAGGCCCGTGTGGATGGGGGAGGGCTGCACGATCGTGCTCGCCGCCGCCGTCAGCCAGCCGAAGCGGTCGGACTGCGGCAGGGCGGCGATCGCGCCCGCGGCCGGGTCGCCCGCGGCGATCCGCACGAGGCCGTCGAGATGGCGGCGCACCGCGGCCACGTCCAGGTCGGCGTGCCCCGCGGTCAGCGCGCGCAGGCGCTCCTCGTCGAGCTCGGCGCGCGCGCCGAGAAAGCCACGGCGTCGGCAGAACACGACGACGCCGGCGTTCAGCGCCTCGCCGCGCTCGACGTCGGGCACGACGCGCCAGATCGCGTACTGGAACGCGTCGGCCTCAGCGGCCACCGCGCGCCTCCTCGGCCTCGGCGGCGAACGCCCGCGGCGCGGCCAGGCGCTCGCGCAGGTGCATCACGTACGTCTCGCGGGCCGCGTCCGGGTCGCCGCCGTCCAGCCACGCGCCGGGGACGCCGGCGGCGATCGCGCGCAGCACGTCGTCGTCGCCGAGCCTCGGTGCCAGCCGGGCGTCCGCGTCGAGGATCGACCCCGCGAAGGGCAGCAGCGCGTGCTCGGCGATCTGCGGGAAGGGCGCGGCCGCCGCGCCCACCGGCCACGTCGGCGCGTGGTGGCGGAACAGCGCAGCGCCGTGGTCGATGAGCCACAGGCGGCCGTGCCAGAGCAACATGTTGGGGTTGCGCGGCGTGCGGTCGACGTTGGCCGTCAGCGCGTCGAGCCAGACGACGTCGGCGGCCAACTCGGCGTCGACGCCCGCCGGCGCGGCCGGGCTGAACGGCAGCGCGCCGGGGAGGAAGTCCAGGCCGGCGTTCAGGCCGCCGCTGGCCTGCACGAGGTCCTGGATCTCCGGGTCGGGCTCGGCGGCGGCGAGCGCCGGGTCGATGTCCACGAGCACGATCTCGGGCACGGGCAGGCCGGCCGCGCGGGCCAGCTCCCCGGCCACGACCTCGGCCACGAGCGCCTTGGGACCCTGCCCCGCACCGCGCAGCTTGACGACGTACAGGCCGTCGTCGTCGGCCTCGACGAGGCCCGGCATCGACCCGCCCTCGCGCAGCGCCGTCACGTAGCGCGTGGCGCGCACCGTGCGCAGGCCGGTGATCGGGACCCCACCCATCGGCGGCGCACGCTACACGGCGCCGGTACGGTCAAGGCCGGCGATGTGGTTCGAGGCCGACAACATGGTCCTCACGACCGCCCAGGCGGTGTGCGTCGCGCTGCCGGCGGCCGGCGTGCCGCGGTTCCTGGAGCGCTTCCGCAACGGCTGGTGGGCGCTCGTGCTCCCGCTGTGCATCGGCGTCGTGATCGCGGCGATCGACCTGACCTCGGTGTCGGCCGACGTGCTCACGTGGGTCGCGCTGCTGCTCGTCCCGCCCGGGTGCGCGCTCGCGCTCGGCTGGGCGATGCACGGCGGCCGCCCGTGGCTCGCCCCGCTGGCCGCCCCGCTGCTGGCGGTCGCGTGGGCCTCGCAGGACTCGCGCGCGGGCCAGGTCGCCACGCTCGTGCTGATCATGGGCTCGTGCGTCACGCTGGGCCGGCTGCTGGCGGGCGCGGCGCCGCTGCTGCTGCTCAAGCTCGGCATCGTCGCGATGGCCGTCAGCGACGCGATCCTCGTCTTCGGCGACACGCTCCAGGCACCCAACGCCGTGCTGGTGGCGGCCGAGCCCGGCGCGGGGCTGCCGCAGCTGCAGTCCGCCAGCTACCACTTCGCCGGCATGGGCTACGGCGACTTCTTCGCCGCCGCGGTGGTCGGCGGGCTGCTGGCGATGGAGCGCCGGCCGCAGCTCGCCGGGGCGGTCGCGCTGCTCGTGGTCTCGTTCGCCTGGGACCAGTTGTTCCTGGTCAAGGACGTCCTGCCGGCGACCGTGCCCCCGGCGATCGTGCTGGTGGGCTTCGAGGCCTGGGCGTTCCTGCACCGGCGCCGCGCTACAACAGCGCGCAGAGCGCCTCGCCCGTCAGCTCGCCCTTCGGGATGAACCCGCGGGCGCCGCTGCGCGAGACGAGCGGCCCGAACTCGCGCGGGTCGCGGCTCGAGGTCAGCACGACCTTCGGCGCGGCTTGGTCGATGCAGATGCGCGAGGCGACGTCGAACCCGTCGAGGTCAGGGAGGTTGACGTCGAGCAGGACGACGTCGGGGCTGAGCGCCGAGGCGGCCGCGAGCCCGCTCAGGCCGTCCTCGGCCTCGCCGATGACGTCGAACCCGTCGTGCTCGAGCAGCAGCCGTGCGGCCGCCCGGAAGCTGGGGTGATCGTCGACGATGAGGACGGTTCGAGGCACAGGTCAAGGGTGCCCGTATCCGCGGATTTTGATCGTGCGGCTATCCACACACCGCGCAGGCGATGTCTCTGCACCGCCTCACCGGTTATCCGGCTCCGCGGGCACCGGGCAGCAGGCTGACCGCGGGTGCGGCGAGGCATCATCCGGGGCCGGATGCTCGCCGAGGCGCCGCCGCCCGCCCTGCACGCCGAGATCGTCGGCCGGTCCGTCCGCGGCCGGACGATCCGGCTCGTGCACGTGGGCGATCCGGACGCGCCCGGCAGGGTGCTCGTCGTCGGCTGCATCCACGGCACCGAGCACGCAGGGGAGGCCATCACGCACGCACTGCGCCGCGCCCGGCCGCCGCGCGGCGTCCAGCTGCTCGTGCTCGACGAGCTCAACCCCGACGGGTGCGCGGCCGGCACCCGCGGCAACGCCCATGGCGTCGATCTCAACCGGAACTTCCCGGAGCGCTGGCGGCCGCTGAGCGGGCTGTACGCCTCCGGTCCGCGGCCGCGCTCGGAGCCCGAGACGCGCGCGGCCCAGCGGCTCATCACCCGCGAGCGGCCGACGATCACGATCTGGTTTCACCAGCACATGGACCGCGTGATCCTCGAGCGCGGCGCCGACCGCACGATCATGCGCCGCTACGCGCGGATCGCCCACCTGCGCACGCGCGTGCTCGCGCCGCTGCCCGGGACGGCGACCGGCTGGCAGCAGCACACCCGGCCGCAGGCGACGGCGTTCGTCGTCGAGCTGCCCGCCGGCGCGCTCACGGCGGCGGAG
>Ga0157379_10003738_pt1 | contig 12949 bp, 19 predicted proteins | sample S25metaG_FD_121802 | JGI IMG/M metagenome (GOLD analysis project Ga0157379, IMG submission 121802) | Switchgrass rhizosphere microbial communities from Kellogg Biological Station, Michigan, USA - S2-5 metaG | ecosystem: Host-associated > Plants > Roots > Rhizosphere > Soil | place: USA... | reverse complement strand
ATTTTGCCTTTTTTAAAGTGGTTGACGCTCGTCACCAACAAAGCTGACTAAGTACCTAAGTGCTGCCACTTGTCCCGCAGTCTAAATCCCTCCAACTACCTCCTTGTATATTTCTTTCATTTTCTCGGCTCATATTCAAGTTCAATTCGACATATAGTGGATGGTATCACTCAAAGACGATCAGTTATACCACGAAACCAACGTGCCTGATCTCTAAACGACGGTGTGTTGAATGTTCCAACTTGTCCATTTCCATGATGAGCTACCAGTGTAGCAGATCATTTACGTTCTGTTCAGACTTCTCGCATTCAATTGATTCCCTGATCTTTGAATATCCCTGGAATTGGAGACCTCTGCTGATCGATTATGGAGCTTCCCAAGAAAGGTGCGGAACCAACAAGGCGGCCAGGAGGTTTTGCCCAGTTCCAATCTCGTTCTACTCCTGCCATCTTGCAGACACAGAAAGAAGATCTCTCTGAATCGTATTCTGGTTTGAGTGGCCGAATAGCATCCTCATCTACGACGCGCCTGCAAACGAAACATAAACGTTCGCTGACGGAAGGACAGGAAAGTGGCAATCGGAACACCTTCACTAAATTTTCCAGACTTCTAGATACTGTCCTAGGATCATCGTCGAACAATATTCCTAGCCCAGCCCTAATGACGTCATCTATGGACGCACTCACGTCACGTTCTCCTTCACCTACTTTGAGTGTCGATTATACGCTCGTTTCCATTCCCTCCTTACCTGGAACACCTCGATTACAGTCAACAACAACTATACCACTATCTTCATTTTCTACCACTCCAGAGAACATAGTGAAATGTTCTTCGAAAATTTTCTCATCTCCTTCCAGAAAGGGTACTGTTTCCAATAATGCTACCATTAAATCAAGTATGAATGCTCCGACAAATAAACGGATATTCCCAAAATTATGGACAGCATTAGGTTCTCCGAAGGACAATTCGACAAGGTTGAAGCGGAAGGGAAAGGGAAAATCTCAGGTCTATGATGGATACTTTGATCTTCCATTAGATGGAGAAGAAGGAGAGCTGGTGGACGATGAAGCATGCTTTGTAGATATCCCAAAGACTATCGGTACGTGTCATCGGCTGTCTTTTCTTATAATCCCAACAATTGTTCGCAGATATCTTGTCAAATGTGCCTCCTGAGATCGCTCTATACATACTACTTTTCGCGGATTTAAAAACGATATTGGCATGTCTTCGCGTCTCTCACGGCTGGCATCATCTGGCATCGGATCCTCTTGTATGGCGCGCTCTGTTTCATTCGGTGGGATGGGAAGTCGATAATGAACTCGCCCAGCATCGCCTCTATGGCACTCGACCTTCTCAGACGCAACCTGCCCGCAATAACAGCCTCACTTCTATGGCAGCGTCAGTGCGTAATGAGCTTGACAATACCCTGAATCGGATGAGGAGAGGTCAGCCACCCCTTACTCCACCGCATAGCCGCAATCAATATCGACAGAGCGTGGCATCTACGAGTACTTTCGTGGATCTCTCGTTGTCTCCTTCGAGTTTACTTAGCTCTTCCATCCCGGAAGGATCTCTGGCACCATTGGCATTGGATTGGCATGCATTATACAAAACTCGTTTTGAACTCGACAAGAGGGTTTATGGAAGCCCTAGCTCGTCCAATACTCAGGCTGAAGATGCCACATACGACCCTCCGCACATCATGACCCTGCTTGGCCACGCCGATAGCGTTTACTGTGTTGAATTCGACTCGTACAAGATTGTCACTGGCTCAAGAGACAAAACGATCAAGGTCTGGTCGTTGAAATCTGGAAAATTGAAGGCCACCCTGCGTGGCCACGAAGGCAGCGTTTTATGCCTGAAATTTGATTCTACGGGTTTCATGGTATCTGGTTCGAGTGACCGAAAAATTTTGGTCTGGGATTTGGGGAGGGCCGAAATCAAGAAAGCTATGCTGGGTCATAATGGAGGAGTGTTGGACATTCGGATGGATAAGAAATGGATCGTCAGTTGGTATGCATATCTCCGTTAAACCTTTATTAGAGTCTGATTTCATTCAGTTCCAAAGATACAGCCATAAGAGTATGGAATCGTGATACTCTAGAGCTCCATTGTTCTTTCCATGGTCATGACGGTCCCGTGAACGCTGTAGGACTTCAAGATGGCAAGATCGTCAGTGCCAGCGGGGACGGTCGTATGATGCTCTGGGATATTGCCACGCAAAGCAAAATAAGAACCTTTGAAGGCCATACTCTAGGATTGGCTTGCATCGAATTCAAGGTAACTTTATCAGGTTCTTTTTTGATGGCTTCCTGAAGTCCTTTGATAGGATGACATCATTTGTTCGGGCTCTAATGATCGCCAAATCAAAGTATGGGCAGTTTCAACAGGAGAATGTCTCGCTACTCTAAGTGGGCACTCCGGATTGGTTCGCGCATTGTCTTTCAATCCTCGCACCGGGAGACTTGTTAGCGGTGGCTACGACCAGACAGTAAAGCTTTGGGACATCAAGACTGGCAGATTAATCCGACAATTCCAAGACACGCATCAAAGTCACATATTTGACGTTAAGTTTGATGCAGCGCACATCGTCAGGTTAGTCTACTGGCAGCATTGCCTAGTTTGAAGGTTGACATTATTTTCCAGTACTTCTCATGATCAAAAGATCGTCGTATTAGACTGGTCTCGGGGACTAGATGCCTCTCTATTTGTTTGAGGAATTTGGCCAAATTATCCATTTATGAAAGCTGCCTTTGCAACTCACCCACTTGCCGCGTTTGGATCTGTAAGTTTCGACTTGGTACGAAATCGACTTGATATTGTCATAAATTACCATTGGACCCATTCTTAGAGACCACTTAATGTAACTTATATTACCCAGCAAAACATATATCTGTATTATAGATATCGAACAATCATAAATCAGCAAAGAAATCTCTACCATCACCAGCCGCACCACCTTTTTTACGGGAGATCGCGTCCGTCTTGTTCTTTTTCCGTCTTTTCTTCTTCATCTTTGGTTCTTCATCAGAATCTGGTTCATCAGAGCCATCATCAGAATCCATGTTCTCCTTCGTTGTCCAAGCCGAAAGGTCTCCAAGGCCAACTTCTTTTGTCTGTTCGTCATCTCTATCAAGGGTTGTATCCCCTCCGTCTCCGTCTCCGTCGTTCTCTTCGTCGCTGTCTTCGAGTGCATCCCCCACATCCGTTAGTTTTAGAACTTCATCATGACTAGCACTTCCTAGCCATTTGCCCTGACGGTCAAGCTTGAGACGCTCAATAGGGAATTCTCCGTGATCAGCGAGAACACCGAGGAACTTCGTAGGGAAAATTTGAACAGCGCGAATTAGACCATCCGATGAGCCTGACAAAATTACATCCGGGGTCAAGGCGCATAGCGCGTCGATGGACGACGGATGGCTGTGGCAGAACGTAAACAGTTTGTAATACACCAGAAGCAAACTTTCTTTCTTACCCTGGAATCCGATCAACACAATCACCCCAGCCCTTGCTTTGATTGAAAATTGACAAAATTCCCAGTTGCGTGCCCACCACGAACTTCGTATTACTACAAAACATTGTCAGACCACGGTGAATAACGACAGCTAGTGCTGACCCTTTGATGGGAACAATAGACAGCAGCTCATCCTCCTGATCTTCAGACTGAGCCAATGGTTCTTCCTTATTAGATCGAACATCCATCACAGACAGAGTGCCATCACCACTGCGCAGAGACACATAAGCAACCCTCTGATAGGGGCACGGTGAACATGACAAAACCTTGTAACGATGAGCTGACGTTTGTCTTCTAACCATAGAAAGTCAGAAATAAAGTCGAAATGCTGCTTGTACTCTCGCAGCTGCTCCGGTTTTCTCGGGTCCCATAGCTTTCGATCATAAATAACAGAATAATTGATCAAGGTTCATTTCTTCACGTAACTGCAACCGCACCTTGACCACTCCATCATCATCACCAGTTGCAAACATATTGGGTAATAGCTTCACAATGCGACTCATGGCTGAGCTGTCCGAGAATATAGGCTTAACCCTCGCAAATAGAGTATTAATTGGTAAGAGCTCACTCGTGAGCACCAGTCCGTGTGTCAACGATGGCTCCAGTGTTCGTATCAATCACACTAATTCCAGGCAGGCATGGAGCATCAATTCCGAAAGATGAACAAAATACTTACTGAATTGACTTATCTTTCGAAACACTCCACAAGCGGTCTCCTGTCCCATCGACCGCCAGCCCTCTACATGACCGTTTGGTTGGACGTAGTTCAAACGATGATTTACATGTCCCGTCTCCGCTATCATATGCAAATGCCTTGATTTCTCCTGTCAAAAGTCCTGCGTGGAAAGTATGCGTGTAAGCACTCCAACGGGTCACTCCAGTTAAGCCATTCACCTGTATAAAGATGGTCCGTCTTTGGATGAAATTCAAGATCGAAAATTTGGTTTCCCAGCTGAATATCTGGCATGTAATTAAGGGAAGTCGAGTGAAGCTGGCCACACTGCAGTGCCAAACTTCAGCTGGAGGTTGGGCTCGGAAACTGCTGACTAATCTTCTCTGTTCAGTTTTTGCCAAACGTGTTGGTTCCGACAACATGGCCATATTGCCAATCTTGATCTCCATCGCTGTAGGAAATGAAATTCAGATAACGTAGTGCTATAAAGTCATGAAAGTTCTCGAACTGCCTTTCCTTAATATCCAAGAACCCCCCAGACTCGGAAGTGAATCCCATGGAGATATTTGACGACAGCGAGCAAGCAGCATTATTCTTCGAAGAACCGTTTGATCCCAATAGGATGAGCGTCCCACCTGAGACGGAGTTGATCAGCAAACTGAAAGAGGTATTTGAACTCGAGGACTTTCGGCCAGGACAACTAAATGCGATTCGCAATGTTATCGATGGGAAAGACTGTTTCGTTCGTATGCCCACTGGTTCTGGAAAATCTTTAATCTGGCAGGTACGCTCCCTTGTTTTAAACCTGAGTCTATGGACTGATAACTAATGTTATTGCACTTAGTTACCCGCTGCCATTCAAGCAAACGAAAAGAAACTTTCGGTGATAATATTCCCCACCAAGAGTCTTTTGAACGATCAGATGAGTAGGATTGTTGAAATTTTCCCTCATATCGAGGCCATAAGGTGGGTGTGAAAAGATGGTACTGCAGGAGTATTCAGACCCCTACGGCAGCTATCACGGAGATCAACCTCGTAATCTTAACCAATCCGCGGAATATCTCCTAGAACTCTCTCATAATCTCCCGGATTGTCTGCTCATCTTGCCTGAACCTTTAATGTCATCCCATGCAATTTATCGCCGATTGGAAGAACTTTATAAAGAAGATCGAATTGCTCGATTCGTCATCGATGAGGTCGATAAATTCCTTGATGTTCGTGAATCCGCTTCGTTTCCTTCTAGATATTCTTAACCCTTTCATCCAGTGGGGCCAATCGTTCCGTCGCGAGGTGGCTAATTATTTATTGTTTGATATACTGTTTCTAAGATGACTTTATAGTATCTGGCTCTGGAGCTCCTCCGTGGAGACTTCCCGAAAGTCCCTTTGTTGGCGATGACGGGCTCGATCACCGAAGCGAATAGACGGAGGACGATTGAAACACTGCATATGAACAACCCCGTGTTTGTGGATCAAAGTCTTAATCGACCCAACATATATTACGGTATTCGAAGAACACAGCTGCATTCGACCAAAGCCAGCTGGAATGAGATAATATGCGACATCGAGTAAGCTTTCCCCTTCCTCAATATTAATCTTACTAACATACTGAATGCAGGAGAAACATTCTTAAGGGACAAGGGATTATCTATTGTTCTCGCAAGGTATGTGGACTTATGGAAAATGACGACGCCCCCATCATGTCAACATTAGGATGACACGGAATATTGGGTCAGAGAACTTCGTGATAGAGGGATCATGGCGGAGTCTTATACTTCGAAACTCAATGGTGAAGAAAGGATTAGGGTGGTAAACTCTTGGACTCAAGATGACCCCAAGCTGAAGACAAGAGTAATTGTTGCTACTGTGGGTATCTTATTCTGCAGGATGAATGACCCTCTCACGACATCCGATTATAGGTGGCTTTCGGAATGGGTATTGGTGAGTGACATGCAAGATCTATATGAAATCAATACAATAATCCTTGGGCACGTACTTCTTGACAGACAAAGTAGATGGTAAGCGTAAGCCTCCTCTAACGTTATGGTTTGTTCATTGTGCATTCTATAGTTCGATGGGTTGTACATGATTCACAGCCATCAAGCATAGAGGGGTGGATGCAAGAAAGTGGCAGAGCAGGTCGCGACGGATCACCTGCTGATTCGATCGTTTGTGAGTAAATAGCAATATTGCATTGGCCGTATGTGATTGGTTTTTTGTAGATTTTCGCGCTTCGGAGTATAGACAAGTTAGGAAATTGATAGCAGATTCTAGCATTCAAGATTCGCAGTTCAAAAGACAACTGGAAGATTTACACCTAGTTACAGAGGTGTTATTAAACGAAACTGAATGCACCAGAAGGCTTATCTTAGCGCACTTTGATGAGGAACACTCTTCCGACTGTGGTTTCTGCAGTGTATGCCAGACTCGACAAACCCGAGACTCATTATCCACTCACGACATGACTTCCGAGGCGGAAAAGATTCTTTTGCTTTTGGAGCAAATGCGCCAGCTGAAATGTAAGAAACACTGGTCCGAAACCATGCTACTTGCTGCGATAAAAGGAGACAAAATAGAAGGAGCGGCAGATTGCAAATCTTATGGTTGTCAGTTAATCCTCCCCAGCGGAAAGGGCGCAAAGAAATCGGAAATCGAAGTTTTTCTTCTGATCTTAATTCTTCATGACGTCTTTGAAGAATATACACATCAGTCAATCCCACTGAAGGCTATCAAACCTGTTAAACATGTGTATATCAAGGTAGGAATATTTTATTCTCCACTATGAAGACGCTCTTATTCCTCTCGATGTAGCCCGGACGTAATGCAAGTAAACTTGGGAAGGGTCTAAAGATAGAAATTCCCAAGAATTGGGAACACTGGGATTCTGAAGAATATGCATGGCGTCGACGATTGGACGAAGAAAATATGGATGCTAATTGAAAATTTGGGGTATCACGTACTAATCTACTTGAAATTGTGTATTTGCTTTGTGACGGAACGCTTGTACACGTGACGCAGTGACTCGGACACGGCGTTTCTTCTCATCTATCATGTCTCTCACTTCCCTCCCAAATGAAGTCCTTTTTATGATTAAAGGGTGTATTCCTCCGTGGGACATCCGTACTCACATATGTTATCTCTATGTTTGCCGACGTACCGCTTCGCTCTATGGTTTTATGCCTTCCACTGAAACTGAAATTCTGAACGAATCTGCGGAGAGATCGCTTCCTTCGATTGACGAAGGCTTCTGGAAACGGGCGTGTTTTCTAGCGGGAATTGGTGTTGTTTCGGGCGAAGACCCAGACTTAGTGTCATGGTTTCGCATTGCCGAGGAATGCATCACAATGGATGGGTTCTGTGGCCATCCCCAATGTGGCGGGAGTCTGCTGGAGTATAATGGTACACAATTTTGTTCGCGTATTCACATTTAATTATTAACTTAAATATAGCGAAGATGATGGAAGACGTGACAATAAGTCACCCAGAGTGGAATATCGAAACAGAATCTGTCTTACCTCAACCCCTCGACATTCATCCAAGAGCAGATCCAAATAATTATAAAATCGTTTCGAATCGGATTTCGAAAACACTTACATTTCCATGTCGTCAGCCTTATCATCCTGGGCATGACCCACACCAGGATCTATATCTCCTTTCGCCTCTCCATGAAGACGAAAACAAAATTCATTGGAGGCCTTTACAGCAGCATTCTCTGGCACGCCGTTCTTTTGCAACGTTTCCGCCTCTTGGAGAAAATTTCCTGAATGACGGCTTTGTTATATGGGACTGGCCTGTGGAGCATTGTCACGGACTAACAATCTGGGATATCTGGTTGGACGTCTTACCCGGGTAAGCACATTAAATCCTGCATTTTTTGAACATGGATAATAGCGAATTAATAATTTACGCAGGATTGACAAACATCTTCTGGTGGACCAATATGTTTCATTAGCCAATCATCCTTCCTGGTCTCAGATCGTCGACGAGAATGTAAAGGATATCCCTCTTGAAGATCGTATGAAAACTTTGTCCGTCATAATGAAACGGTTTCCAACTGAAAGATCGTTACTTAGTGTTTGGTACGTTCTTCATTCTTTAAAGAACTTCTTATTGATTCCTCTGGTATTGATTGCAGCCATTGGGACGGCCTTGAGTTTCAAGAAATATTCGAAGATGAGGTTGGTCATACGACGCCTAGATTTGATCTTAAGTTTAGGGCCTTCAAGCCGAATATTTTACCCAAACATTGGTGGTGAGTTCGGAGGATGATTGTGCCAACTTGAAGGGTCTCCAATACCAATGCAGAGTGGAGCGCGTTTGCCACATGTTGATAAAAACTCAAACAAATTCTGCTGCAAGGTTATTACAACTTTTAATTCAAGGCCCATGTCAAAGGGAACTTGTCAAATTCTCAGAGAGTCGAAAAGATAGTTGCCAGATGTGGGATTCGAGGGTTTCTCGTTGCCATTGCATTTACTGTAGCATCTTGGTCAACTAAACCCAAGCTATCAGTTTATCACAGAGCTTCCACTTGCGACTCGCCACAATACTCGTGTGTCAAAGAAATTTTCTTTGGGCCAAGAACGAGAAGCGACAATAATACCCCGCGCTTCAAAGGAATCCACCATCATGGGGTATTTTCCACCTCCACTGAACACCGGAAGTTCAGGGAAGAGGATCGATCCCTCCTTTCAGAAACTTTTTTGCCTTAACAGAGAGAAATTTCTGATGATCGAGTGTGTCTCGAGATATTTTGCCTCAGAACATCGATCTCCAGATGGGCACAAATCGGAAACGGGAAAGGTTTACCCGCTTGGTGGTAGCTCCGAACGTTGAGACAAGTAGAATATTCAAGGGTCGATCCACAGAAGGTTATTTTCTCGGGATAAGGAGGGGGTATATCCCACAGGGGCCGGGGAACGGAACGCTCCATTGTCAAAATTCCATTCTTTTGGTAGGGAAGACTGATACAACTATGCACAGAAGTAAGATCGCCCACAATATCGGCGGATCTCTGTCAATTAGTAAGGAAATACCATTTCTCGCCTAATGAAGAACTTCCGATGTTGATTTAGGAGCCCAGTGGCTTCCACGTTTCTTGGAGTACTCTATACTCAATGGTGGCATTTTCCTTGTACCGCTCGCGCAAAATTAGGGGATATAATTTGATCCATTAAGAGTAGGATGAGCATACCGGTGCGAGAAGGTCACTATTGAAGGTGCTCGATCTTTTTCACCCCTCGTTGTGTAACAGGGTCGTCACCTCCTCGGTCAATAATTGTCGAAGTAAAATAGTAGTAACCATGAGGGCCGACGGTTGCCCAGACGAAACTGATGGGCACGCGGAAGCTGGACGCGTCACGGTTATCTGTACCTCAATAGGACTTCTGGACGCCATCCTCCAATCATGAGTAAAACTGCGGCCGCTTCAGGTCTTTTGGTAATCTCTGTGGCTCCTCGCTCACTTCCGGAGCTTGCATCTGGGTGAGCGGTCTGGAATGGTTTGGAGTTAAAATCCCCTTCTTTACTTTGGTGCTAGGGATCAAGCTCAACGGTGGGCATAACCATTTGCTCGTTAAATTCCCTCAATTAACCAGTGCTCTTGAAGGTACATTATCCCGCATGCTGACCACCCAGACTTCTTTTTGACCCATCAGATATATCCTTCGCCACTGTTACTTCAAGTTGTTATTCCATTTAACAATAGACTTGTCAACAGCTACTTATCTCCTAGGGTTATGTTTATCCCTTAAGAGAGAATAAAGTTTCAGGTTTTGATATATAACCTTGATATCTACCAGTATCGAAATTGGGCGGAGATTGTGAGATTATGCAGTACATCAGAACCAGTAATCGGATTTAGAGTATTTATATTGAACTCAACTCACCCTGTAACCCGACAGCCTCGAAGGCTCAAAAACCCTATTACGATATATGTATATGTAGATCAGTTATAATTCCATAACACTGCAAAAGCCAAGAAAAAGCACAAATTAGTCCATGGTGATTGAGTCAATCTCGATTCCGAATCTTAACTCACATTCTCTGAATGATATTGAAGGCACACACATCCTCTATAAGCCCAAAGGTTTAATTTTAATTTCAATAATGGTTAATATGCACGAATTTATCAGTCCAGTCCAGAGATGAATGAAAGGACGGAAGGGAACGAATACTAGTAGCCTTAAATAGGACGGAAGTGACCAGCGCCTCCAACTGAGAAGACAGAGTGCTCAGTTCAGCTGAGAATTCAAGTGAAGAGGAAGCTCAGGAAGGAATCCAAACTCTCTCTCGTGGAGTGCCCCTTGCCGAAGTGAACTTCTGGAGCCATGGCGTGTTAGTGACTACTACACCACCCGAGCCTGTCCGACTGGCTCGATGGGATATTGTATTTGAGCCTTCGGGTGACTTTTCAACCATGTGCTGGAGAATAATTTTATGGTAAGATACGTAGTTTATTTATTTAACAGGGGAGGGGGCACTAACTGAGGCATCAGGATAGAGGGTAAATCAAGGAAGGTGGAGGTCATTAGTGGAATTATTTATTTGATAACTATTACTAGATTCGACCACCTAATATATTAAGTACAATCTCTGCAAATAACGAGAGAAAATCCACCCAGGCTCTGGGAAAGGACAGGGCGAGGGTGGCGACGCGTCATTCTTTGGCTACACGTGATATCGTGACCCGACGTAGCCGTCACATCACGTTTCCCCATCTTGAGGCCATCTACAACGACTTCCTCAACTAGCTCTTGAATGTCAAGCAAGAATTCAAACCATGCGGGCCATGGTAAACCAAGTGGACCTACCAAAGAAAAATCAAGGCATTCCGAACCACCAGCTCGTCTGAAGACTGTTATTCGAAGACTTCCCCCTAATCTCCCAGAGGCTGTCTTTTGGCAGAGTGTACACCCTTGGGTTACTGAACACACTGTATCTTGGAAGGTATTCTATCCCGGAAAGTTCAGGAAGAAGTGCCTATTTTTACCTCATGCATTGTACTCGGCTGATGACCAACGTAGGTTGAACAAGGAGAATATCTCTTCTCGGGCATATTTGCTGTTCAAGAACGAAGAAAATCTTGCTGTATTTAGTCGCGAATATGACGGTCACGTCTTCAGAGATAAGCTAGGTGTGTTGATTGTGTGTTAACGCCATTCGCTGTTAACCCAGTCATTAGGCAACGAGTCTCAAGCTGTCGTAGAATTCGCTCCAAATCAGAAGGTTCCTCCAGAGAAGAAGAAAGCCGATCCTAGGCATGCTACCATTCAACAAGGTCACTTGGTATTTTAAGGATTAATTGACTGTTATTCTGACCGCTCACTCAGATGAAGATTATTTATCATTCCTGAACACACTCAGAGATGCGGCCGAAAGGCCTACCGAAGTCAACATGGAATCTCTTTGTAAGAATTTTCTTGTTAATTAACCTAAGTGTTCTATTCATTGTTATTTCAGTAAGCTCTATTGCTCCCACTGAAGAACCAAAGACTACCCCTCTACTTGCTGCTCTCAGTGAACAGAAACAGGCTGCTCAAGAGAAGAAGGTTATTGCAGAATCTGCAAGGGCGCAAGCTCGCAGGGCTGCAGCGCCCGCTCCTGTGGCAACAGCACCTCCGTCGAAACCAGAGGTCGAGGCCACAGCTCCTGGTAAAAGGACCAGGAGAGGGAAGGGCTCCCAAGCGGCGGGGGCAGCAGCGGTACGGATGTTGTTTTTATTATACCAAATTAATCTGTCTAACTCGAAGTTTACTAGCCTTCGCCTCAAGTCTCCAATCCACCAACTATCATAGCCAAACCGCCTGGTGGTCCTCGGGGGAGAGCAGCACAATCAGCACGGGCAGCAGCTGCACCCGAACCATCCACATCTCAAGGTAGTTCTTCCACACAGATGACTGCTACTTCTGGAGGACCTGAAACTGCTGGGAAGCAACGCAACAGGCCTGTTCTCGGCCTGCAATCCCGCCATTTGAAAGCCGCCCTCACTGGTGCAGGTGTTCAAGTTTCGCCTTCATCTTCTTCTATCCCCGCTGCCTCAACCGCTGCCTCAACATCTACTGCAGATCCATCTTCTTCTCCTGTAGCGAACACTGGCAAATTACCACCTGGAAGTGTTCTTAATCCTGAGGCACCCTCTGGTGGAAGGCCCCCACGTACACGTCGTGGAAGAGGTGGTGGTGGTGGTGGCGAGCAGAAAGACGGTGCCTCCAAAGATCCCTCTACTTCCGGCGGCGGACCAGAACGAAAGGAAAGGAAACCTCGACCACCTCCACCTTCGGCACGAACTGCGGAACAAGCCGGTCCTCCACCTCCACGTATATTATCTAGACAGGAACCACCACCTCCAGGCCTTGGTCTCGGAGATAGGGCTCCTTTTCCGGTTCCACAGGAAGTGGCACCTGCACCTGCACCTGACGGGCCACCACGGGGAGGGGGTGGGGGACGTGGGCGTGGAAGGAGGGGAAGGAGACTGTGAGGGGCCTGTGTAGATCAATCATGATTACTGCCTTTTGCTAGTATGTGTTCCCGATTAGTTTCATGCATCTCATACCCATTTATTACCCTAGACAGCCTTTACGGTGCCATACGCATCAAGCAGTTCGGTAGCTCCTCGTACTTTCGATGTTCTTCGTGTTGGACAGCATTGTGTACGTCGGTGATTTCTTGCACGAGAAAGGATGAGACCTCAGGAAATCCTGATGGTCTCGTCCTCTCCTCACATCGCATCCCAGTCTGCTTATCACGCTTGAAAGAGAGTTT
>Ga0157379_10003734_pt1 | contig 12958 bp, 18 predicted proteins | sample S25metaG_FD_121802 | JGI IMG/M metagenome (GOLD analysis project Ga0157379, IMG submission 121802) | Switchgrass rhizosphere microbial communities from Kellogg Biological Station, Michigan, USA - S2-5 metaG | ecosystem: Host-associated > Plants > Roots > Rhizosphere > Soil | place: USA... | reverse complement strand
CCTTTTTAATACATACTTTGTAGCGGGTATTATCGAAGGTGCAAACGATGGTCGCGGAAGAGGTCGTCAAGGTACGTTCATACACGACCACCAATGGATGGATGCTGAAGCAAGACCCCAGTAATTGCTGGTAGGTTTTATACATTCAAGTTGACTTGCATGGCCTTACAAGAGTATAGTGGCCCGAACATGTAACCTCATCTTTATCGTAGGTGCAAACCCTCTTTTACCTCCCTCTTATTTGTTTATTTTTGCCAGGTCCTGGACGTATTAAAACCACTCCAAGACAAGAAACTCATCGAAAACGAACTGGAAGGCTTCGGTATCCGTCTGAATAAGAAGCCGCCATCCATTATAGTTCGTAAAAAGGAAAAAGGAGGTGCATTATTTCGGATCTTCCGACCTTTTATACCCAATTCATTTACATGCATAGGAATCGCCATCTCAAACACCGTCCCCCTTACCAATATCGATCATGACGAAATCAAAGCAGTTCTAAGTGAATTCCGAATTAGCAATGCTGATGTTGCTATTCGAGAACCGAACGCTACCGCTGATGACCTTGTCGATGTCATTGAGGGCAACAGGTATTACTATATTTCGATCATTCTTTCAGCTCATCTGACTCTGTTTTATAGAGTTTATATCCCTGCTGTCTACGTCCTGAATAAGGTTTGTCGTTCTATAGGTTTTTGCAGGAATTACTCACCATATTTTAGATTGATGCCATTTCCATTGAGGAACTGGATCTTCTGTATGAATACTATTTTTCTCATTCTGTTGAACTTACCTCACTTCTTCCAGATACAAAATCCCTAACTCAGTTCCAATTTCGTCTAGAGAATGGCTGAACATCGACGAACTCATCGAAAAGGTTTACAACTCTCCTATTTCACAATATCTCATAGTAACATTTTATTACCCTTAGATGTGGTCAGCTCTAGATCTCGTCCGCGTATACACCAAGCCTCGGGGCCAGCCTCCAGATTACAGCTCTCCTGTCGTCTTAAAACGGGGTAAATCGTCGATTGAAGATTTCTGTAATTCCATCCACAAGGAAATCGCTAAGCAGCTGAAATAGCAAGTCGCCATTATGCAGGTATTGTTACATGGCTAATTTATCATTTTCTTTCCAGCGCTGTCGTTTGGGGAGCCAGCGCAAAACACGCCCGAGGTCAAAAAGTCGGTCTTGAACACGTTTTAGAGGATGAAGATGGTAAGCGGTCTCCACCTCCGCCTATTTGAGAATTCATTGACAATTGTTACAGTGGTAACCATCGTTAAGAAATAAACCTGTACCCCGCTCGACGCATTGTATTAGTTACCACATTACATATACTACAAAAATTTTACATCCTCGTGAAGTATAAATATGAAAGACGGACAAAAGCCCATGAGAGGCCCAGCGAACAGTATACGCTGGTCAGGAGGAGAGGAAGGAATGCTAGAGATGGTTTTGCGGTGGAGTCGATGATAGTGACTATTAGTTGGAGGAGAGCAAAACCATATAGGTAGAGCTTTTCTAGCTTGTCGAGGAGGACGGAGGGGAATGTTGACGGAATGCTGGTCAGAAAAAAAAAAAGGCCTTTAAAACATACTCTAATCAATTAATTTTGAGACATACTCATAAGTTTTGCGACTCAGAGGATATAGGCATAGGATACCCCAAATCAGGGAGTAACCGATTTTAATAAATGTTTCTGATCCGAGTTAGCTGATATAGTTTGGAGGCTATGGGGAGGACTTACCAGCTGGAGTAAACAGCAATGGGAACAGCCCATAAATTCCAGCGATACTTGCAATAAGATATGTCCGGAATAATGCATGGCTTTCACCTGATAGAAGACTGGGGATATATTTAAGTCACAGATTATCGAATGACAACGGGTAGAAGCACGAACCTTAAAGGAACGAGAATGAGAAGAACAGCTTTTTCATGAACATGCCATCCAAACATGAATGATGCGTATCCACACAACGTGATTGCTGTTAGGAAACTTTTGTAGGTAGGAACGAACCAGAGCTTGGCGAGGAATAGCTGGGATAACCTTAAGGAGAACCATCGCAGGAAGAGAAATAAGTGGACTGACAATTTGAAAGCTCAGCGTAACCAAGAATGTTTGAATTGGCTTGACGTTTGGCAAAACTGCAAAGACAGTATCTCCTACAAGTCCTCTCGACGTAGACGACACCCCACTAGCGTTCACTGCAATATGCGCTCCCGTATTCTTCACAACTACCAAAGTCCATCAGGAAAGAAACAAAACTCCAGCCGTTCATGAAACTCACATCTCAACAAAATCCGATCCATAGCCGTAACAAGTGCCCAAGCATTCGGAGCCCAATACGCATGATTAAGCCCTCTCGTAAATGGGAACAACCGTGAGAGGAGTTGCGGGATTTGTCCCATTAGAAGGAAAGGACCTAGAGATAGGATAAAGATCAAAGTGACGGCGTTGGCTAGTGTTAGGAAATTCGGAAGGTTGGGTCTCCCTAGAGGTTGTTAGCGAGTTGTGTGTGAAGGTTGGGTTAAAATGCCTCACCTTGCGGTGTCATGCAGTAGGATCTGAGAAGGTAGACAAAGTATGCGGGCTATATGCGAATGAGAGAAATGTGTGAAGATAGGCCTACGGATACATACAGCGATGTACATGTAAATGTGTTTGAAATTTAGGAGGACAGCGAAGAGGATTCCCGAGAGGAGTTTGTTTCCCTGATATCACAGCTGAGAATGAGAATATCCATATAACACGGAAGGATAACTCACGTTTCTTGCGGCTAAGATAGACCACAAAAGAATCCCAAACATAAACCCATTGTATTGGAAGTGAATATGGTCGACAATGAGGAAACCAGGATGGAGGAACAGAGAAATTGATATTATCCGCTGGATATCTGGGTGTGTAGATCCTTTAATAAACCTGCAGGCATCATCTATAAACATAATTCAATACAACATAATGATCGCTACTCGCCGTAATAACGCAGCACCCAACACTAGCTCGGTCAAGATCACCGTCGTCCGCTGGTATGCCACAACGCTCCACGCATCGTACCGCAGATTGTTCAAATCCACAATCTTCGGGTCTATCAGCGCGGCAGGTATTGACATTATCCATTCGAAATATGCGAAGAAGGGAGGGTAGTCCAGTGCTGGGGAAAGGGTTATTGACCAGTTTAGTTATGAGTGAGAGGAATAGCATACTCCATTCTGAGGTTGTCTGATGTTCATTCGGAAATAATCAGAGGGAAATCGCTGATTAATTAGCCTTGGACGCATACGTACATCATAATACCACTTTGAGATAGGCAACGAATGCGTAATAGCCAACCAATTCCTATGCACCTCGAAATCCGTCGATCGACTACAGTTCCCTCACTCAGCATCACACCACGCACCACACATGAAGAGAAAGAAGGGACATACTACGCCGGAAACAACAACACCTTCAAGATCGTCGACAGCACCAAGATCTTCCCCTCCGTCGTCCCAAACGCTTCATCCACAACCCACCACACCGACTTCTTCGTTACAGCCACAACGACTTGCGGACTTGCATATTGCGCGTTAGGAGAGGATTCGAGTGGGATGGAAGAGACGTCTGTGTCGAGAGGAGGGAGAGGGCTCTCCTTGCCTTTGACACTCATGACGCGGATGAGGCGTGTCGAAATCGAATCCCTAACCGCTGTGGGCGTCTGTTGCCACAACTGGCGAAGTTGAACCCAACAGTGATGAGTGGACAAGTAGCAGCTGCTAGGTTGCAGCAACAAGGTGCTCAAGGGTGTGTGTATATTCTTAAGTTGTTGACGATAGATATTGAGAGAGTGTATATCGATCATTATAGTGGAGTCCTTGTAAAGCTAATAGCCTTCAGTCTCGCAGTTGCGGTCGTGCCCATCGGAAGTTACTTTTTGACCTTGAACTATGTCTTCAATGGTAAGTGTTCCCAATTAATGTCCCTCCGAACTATTGTTTGAATTCTCCCAGGTAATGCAACGTATTCGGCTCTCGTCGCCGTAGTCGCAGCCAACATTATCCTATTCTCGTATGGTATTGTGGCTGTAAGGGAGGAGGCGGCAGAGAACGCTAGGAAATCACCGTCAGAGGAGAAGAAATCAAAATAAGCATTGGCGGTTTTCCTTGTTGGATATACGTTTCGCTTCTGAGGCCCAGTTGGATTTGGCAAGAACAGTGCCTGCAGTCCGTTAACGGCGTTGATCGTAGCACCCATTATCTGTATGCAGAGAGTCCCGGTTCGTCCCTTAGGCCTTGACACATGTAACTCTTGGTGGTACAAGATGATATCATGTTAATACGCCCTTAAGTAGAATTACATGCCGTAGCTAGGAATGTCAGAGTAGGGAGTTGGTATACAGTAGTAGGGGTTGTAAATACGAAACGATGCATAAATCTAAAAAGTGAAAGAGAAGAGACAAACAAGAAACGAAATTAGAAGTCTTCCTCTAGCGAGCTATAGCAGATCGGTGAGCACGGATTGGCAAGGAATCAAAGAAAGAACGCACAAGAGCTTATCATTCGTGGGTTCTGCATCTGCTGCTGCTTGTGTGTGCTTGACACCAGCTTTGGCGTAGTCAGAGACACGCTTTTCGAAGAAGTTGGTTTTGCCCTGTAGCGAGATCATGTCCATAAAGTCGAACTAGAGGGGGAAGGTGAATAATGGTGACTTGGCAGCAGTACCTAATACTTACGGGGTTGGTGACTTTGTAGACCTTGTCATTGCCAAGGGAAACGAGCAGACGGTCAGCGACGAACTCAATGTATTGGTTCATGAGTGTAGAGTTCATGCCAATGAGTGCGACGGGGAGAGCATCTGGATACACGTTAGAAGGGATGAATATATCAGAATGAACAACATACCAGTCAAGAACTCTTGTTCAATCTTGACAGCCTCGACGATGATCCTGCGGACGGTGTCGGGGTGAGGGCGCTTCCTCAAGTGGCTGAAGAGGACACAGGCAAAGTCGGTGTGCATACCCTCGTCACGGCTGATGAGCTCATTAGAAAAAGTAAGACCGGGCATCAAGCCGCGCTTCTTCAACCAGAAGATGGACGCAAAGGAGCCAGAGAAGAAAATACCCTCGACAGCGGCAAAGGCAACAAGACGTTCAGCAAAAGTAGAACGTTGGTCTGCGATCCACTTCAAGGCCCAGTCGGCCTTCTTCTTGATGCATGGGATGGTCTCGATGGCGTCGAAGAGGTATTCGCGTTGAGCGGGGTCCTTGATGTAGGTGTCGATGAGGAGGGAGTAGGTCTCGGAGTGAATGTTTTCCCTGGGTGACGCGTCAACAACGGCGGAAAGAGAGCAGCGGAAAGTACGTACATCATGATTTGGAACCCGTAGAAGCAACGGGCTTCAGCAGCTTGGACCTCATTGCTGAAACGCTCAAGCAAGTTCTCATTAACGATGCCATCGGACGCGGCGAAAAAGGCGAGAACGTGAGAGATGAAATGACGTTCATTGTCGTTGAGCTTGTTGGACCAGTCATGCAAATCCTTGGAGAGATCCATCTCCTCTGCTGTCCAGAAGGAGGCTTCGGCTTTCTTGTACATCATCCAGATCTTGGACGTTGATGAGAAAATTTTGTGAAGACGCGTGAATGACGCGACTTACCTCGTTGTACTGGATGGGGAACAATACGAAACGGCGTTTGGATTCTTTGAGAAGAGGCTCATCTTTTTCATCGAGGTCGACGTCGCCAACAAAGCGAAGACGTGACTCGTCGAAGTCGTCCTCCTGCGTTGTCGTGGGCGCGTCGGAGACGACTTCCTTCTTGAGAGGGGCATTCTCCTTCGAGTCCTTGGTATCGAAGGGGGGTTTTTTGACAGGCGTCTCCAATGCAAACTTGTCGAGGGACGCGGCGACGGCCTTGGAGGGGGTGTTGAAGAGGTTATCGGTGGGGGTGAGTACAGAGGCCATTGGATGTACGCGAAAGGGATATAAGAGTGTAGAAAAAGAGTCGCTGGATACGAGGAGTGTGGTGGTAGTGGACAAGGAGGAGTGGGGCGACGCGAGGTAATTTATACGCTCGCGCGTCGGTTCCAAGAGTCAACTAGACCAAACATCAATAAATGAACGCGTCGACTCCGACCAACAATAACTTTTCTTCGCGTCCACAGCAGCCCACATGGCTGACTAAAGGTCCAGATGACCCCACAACAAACGTTGAAACCGTTTTGGCTGTTTAAAATGGGCAAAATTGCATGCTTGGCTTGGCGTGCCTCATACTTATCATACAGCGTTACGCACCCCAGATGTTATCCACTCAATAACAAATAGTTTTCTTAACATACAGACGAAATAGTGAGCATGGTTGAGAAGAAGAATATTCAGCTGTATTGGTTGAGTCGTGATTCACGCAGTGTAGACAGCAACGAATAAGAGAGGCAGTGGAACCAGAGGCTATTCACTGAGTAAAGAAGCTGGCGGTGCCGACGGTTCGGCAAGGTCCGGGAGTTTCCGCGGCAAGTGCCCTTTCACAAGGCCATGTCCGTTTGGGTCAACTCTCTATCTTGTTCTTACCACTATGAGTACTCTCCCCTTCCAGGTCGACGAGCTCATCGCGACTCTCAACACATCTCACATTGGCAATGAGCACATAGAATTGGCTAAGCTCCAGGTAGCGTTTCCCCCGTTATCCAATACCTTGAACTTTAATGAATAATTATCCTCAATCTTAACAGGCGCAGCTTCAGCAGGCATTACACACTTATCCTCAAGGTGGTCCTTATCCAACATCCCCAGTACAGAGTGCATATAACCACCCAATGGCACCCCCAGTCAACACACCTCTCTCTCGGACACCCTCTGGTGCAATGTGGCCACAATCAATCGAAGCCGCGACCGGGCGAAGAAGACGCAGTAGCAGCGTTGCCAGTGCCGCGAGTGCCCGCTCCAGGAGGAAGCAGGTATTAGATGATGATCAGGACATGATGATGGAAGACGTCGAGGAGGAACAAGAGGTAGAGTCCTCCCTATATGCGACGACGAGCCCCATTCAGTGCTCGGTGGCTCCTTCGTCCCCTGTTTCTCAGGCATATTCACCGTCCACCTACGCATATGCCATCACGGATCCCTTCCTGGCACATCAGCTTCAGGCTGCTGAACAACGAAATCGACACCCTTCGTACTTCGCACAAATCGCCACTGCTCAACAAAACACCTCTCCCTTCTACGCTGCCGCAGCACCAAATCGACAGAACGACGCATCTTCTCAATCGCAGGATCGCCGGAACAGGGCTACCCACCCTCACTTGACCGTTGACACCAGTCCGCGCATCTTCTCTGCTGTGCGATGAAGGGAGCATCTCTGCCAATTGAGAACAGTTGGCTCCCATTTCCTTCCATGACAGCTCATTGCTGTGTTCTAACTTTCTTCCCGCTCCAACGACCGTGTATTGCTTGTGTTACCCCCATCTCTTGTATGACTTATTGCGTGTACCATTATAATGTTTGCGGTTTTCTATTAACATGCACTTTGGCCGAGGATTATGCATTTCATTCCCTAACGAGTCTCACCATCGTCAGCAATGACATTTCAACTGTGGCGCATGGCTTCGTGATCACGATCGGGGCATCTAACCTCAATAGCAGATATCATTTGATAATTGAAGTCCGTGTCCAGTCGAATTAGCCTCCACCTACCGTTCACATCGTGTAAGTATACTCGGACACTGCAATTCTATCTAAAGGCATCAGCGTGAGATTTGCACTACCCAAGTATCCCAGAACGTCAAGGATATAATTTCCCCACTAATTTAAGCACCCCGAGTGCATACACGTCGTATTGAATAGATTACATGTGCAAAGCATGTAAAAATGGAAGCTTCCACGAATGAGAGAAGTGTGATACCCGTACCCCAGGAAAGTTCATAAATATACGCGATGCGGAGTTCGAGGGCGCTGTTCTTACACCAAAAGAGAGGGGAGTGACTCTGAGAAGCAGTGATTCCAGAGTCAGAATCTCCTAAGTGTCACTCCGCGGGAAGCCAGTGGCAAGTGGAGATAGCAAATGACAACTGAGATCACAGCTATTAATTGTACCATAAGAAATGCAGCATTACCCTGACTGAGTTTTAAGATCGTGTTGGGGGTGCAGGCACGTCTAAGGGACCAGCTGATACCCAAGCCCGTTGGTCCTTCCTGGGTGAGAACTCAAGAATCCTTCCCGTGATATGATAGGTAAACCTGGACCAAGAACAAAAGAACCGTACAGGTAGTAAACATCGCCTAGAAGACTGACTTCATCGTGCAATTTCCTGTAGCCTCTTCTGTCAATACAAGTACTGTATGGTAAAGTGCGTCAAAGGACGGCGGAGATAAGCTTGCCGAACGGAGCTCTTGCAATTTGATAAAATATAAGGAACACCAGGAGCACCAAACGGGAATGGGGTATTCAGAAGTGCTGATTGTCAACGCGTATTGTATAGATGTACTTCGCGGGCGCCATGGGTAATATAGCAGAGATGTCCACAAATGGAGGACACCCAAGAAAAGAGAGCACGAAAAGAGACGATATTAGATACACCTAATCAGAACAAGTCTTCCAGAGTCATTTGCTTCACAATGTCCTATCAAGTGTTTCAGAAGTGCGCCTTGAAATAAAAATATACATGACATACCGTATTTGTCACCATTAAGGCGAACTCTTCAAAGCTTAGTTTGCCATCCCTGTCAAATTCAAGGCGTTCAATTTGACATTCAAAGGGAGTCCGTAACGATACTAACCCATCCTTATCTGCCTCCATTATTGTCTTGTCAACAATCTGTTGCAATTGCTGGTCCTGTTGCCAGATTAATGGAATTTCAGCCATCCTGGATGAAACAAGACAAACCTTCAAGTTATTCCCAACCATCATCTTCAGGACGAGGAATAGTTCCCCATTAGAAATAAAGCCGTCCCTATCCATATCATAAACCTTAAAGGCAACTATGAAAGGAATTAGCTTGTAAGCATCCCTTTTCGAACAAGCAAGGCCTAGCGCTCGACGTACACTTTAACTTCTCTTCTCGACCTCCTCTACTACTGAACGCGCTAAGACCGCCCACGAATTCTTGGAAATCAACAGTTCCTCCACCGCTATGCACCCGTATTAGAACGCAGGACCGATGGGAGATGGAGCATTGCCGCCACTCACTCTTCGTCGAAAATGGCTATCATTCGAGATGCCAGCGGATTAGATGCGATCTGGGGAATAGATAAAAACTCGTCGCGGTCTATTGATCCTGATCCATCTCTGCGAATCACTGTTAATTCGTATTCAGCACACATAATAGCAGAACAACGCACGCATCCAACTTCATGAACCTCTTCTTCAGTCTTTCCAACTCCCCCGCATTGACTATTCACAAAACGGCGCTCAGGAGCTGAAACAACAGATCACACTTAAAACTAATTGCGCACAGTTGGACTTCTTCTCCATGTCCTCCATAAACTGGGATGCTATGAAAGGTCAGGGGCTTGACACACGAATCTCGAAACGAGTCAGAACATACGTGATTGACCCATGATGATGACTGATCGCTATTTCGTAAAGATGGAGCAAAATTTAAAGGTCGTAACCTGAGTTGTGAGCAGAAAAGATCGAGGTATTTGTCGTATGCAAGGGCCTATGAAGGGAGAGGGGTACTTGGAAGTCACTCAGCGCGCGTGCCAGATCGTTACGTCAGCCTGTTATGTTTTCTGCTTTCCGCCACTTTGCGAGGACTGGAATTCCCAGTTGCAGTCGGGGAATAACGACAAATCTTACGCGTGCGCCTTCACAAAATCAGACTATTTATGCTTTATCTACACCACCGGGAAAAGGAGGTGTCGCTGTTGTGCGTGTATCGGGACCAGACGTAGAAGCAGTTTGGAAGAATGTCGTGAGGCCTGTGTCGAAGACGTTGAGCAAGCAACGAGCTGGATTACCGAGGTCTAATTACTTATATCGATGTCACGTCGTCGATTCTGAAGGATCTGAAGAGATTCTCGATGATGGTCTTGCTGTATTTTTCCAAGGCGCGCCAAAGTCGTTTTTTCTGTCGACGTCTATATGATAATCTGGTATTCTTAGCTCCCCGTTCTTTCACAACTGAGAATATTCTGGAGCTACATCTTCACTCTTCTCCTGCTACATTAAGACGCATTCTCTCTGCTTTGTCCCGTATTCCTGGGTTGCGGCCAGCGGAACGAGGGGAATTCACCAAGAGAGCTTATTTGGCTGGGAGAATCAATTTACTGGAAGCGGAAGGTCTTCGAGATCTTATCGATGCTGAAACCGAGACTCAGAGGAAATTGGCCTGGGGAAATTTTGGTGTAAGACCAAAATATTTTGTTTTTGGTACGGAAAAGACCTATTTTCATCCTTAGGGCAAAGTAGGTGCCCAATTGGATGCTTTGCGTGAGCAAGTTATCGGAGCACTTGCAATGGTTGAAGCTCTCATTGATTTCGGAGAAGGTGAAGAAGTAGAAGAAGGGGTATATGAAGAAGGTCTGTATAGTCTCCTATTCATTTAAAAATTCATGACACTCAATATTTAACTGTGCAGCCCGACAACGCATAGAACGATTACGATCGGACATTGATAAGTACCTAAAAGATAGTCGTAGAGGTGAAATCCTGCGTTCAGGAATCCAAGTTTCGATTTTCGGCCCACCGAATGCGGGAAAGAGTTCTCTCTTGAACACTCTCGGTAAGGAATTTGCCGACTAGGACTTGAAGGGAGCCTCATTATAATGACAGCGCGACGAGAGGCAGCCATTGTTACCCCTATACCTGGCACCACTCGAGATGTTCTGGAGACTTCTTTAGACATTGCAGGCCTACCTGTGCGACTTTTGGATACGGCTGGTATACATCATACCGACGATCTTGTTGAGAAAATTGGGATTGAGAGAGCTCGTCAAGCGTTTGTGCATGATATTTCGATTAAATTCAAACTGACCTTTTTCTCCAGAATTGAAGAGGCTGACGTTCGTCTTTGTGTTATTGCACTGCCTGAATTATTGAAGGACGGGAATTTGCCCTCATCCATTGAACCCCTTCTAACATTTGATACCATCATCCTATTTAACAAAGCCGATATATCAGAAACTCTCCCAGACTTCCTAGAATCCATTGTGAACGGAAGGGTATCTTGGACAGTGAGTCTTTCCACAGGGAAAGGTCTTCCTCATTTTCTAGAAGGTCTTGGTAATGTTCTAAAAGAAAGGTACATCTTTCCGCACATATAAAATTGACTATCATTGACAATTACTTCAGATACGATTTTCATGGCGAGGATACACCACTTGTGACGCAAAATAGACACAAGGTACATTTGCAGAATGCCATAACATTCCTCACGGCATTTTTGAATACTCGTGAGCGACTCATGTTCTAAGCTATATTGATGCTGACAGGAGTATTTCATAGCGAGTAACGACATCGTATTAGCTGCCGAAGAATTGCGGTATGCTGCTCAGGAAATTGGCAAAATGACTGGAAGAGTCGATGTCGAAGATATTCTAGACGCGATATTTAGGGAATTCTGCATCGGGAAATGAGCGCATCCCGGCACGCACCTTCGATTCATAGGCGATATATCTCATTAATTGCTACCGTAGATAGGTGGGTCTTCAGATGAAAAAATAAAATAAACATTATAAATGTATCGCCATCATGTGTTCGTTAAATACCCTTGACTCGATCCACCCAAGCTTTATTCTGTTAAATCCTGCCACCGTCGTCTTTGTGATAATAATTCTAATCTTGTATGTATAAAGCGATAACTGACATGCCGATGATCTAGCCGAGAATCAGACCCAGATGCACCCTCGCATAAAACGTGCCACAACAGGGTTCGGTCTCTGTGTTGCGCTTTTCTTCCTGGTGCATAGCTTTTATTCCGGTCATATCTCCCAGTATCTTCCTTCTCAACCTCAGCTATCAACAATGGCTGGTCTTCTACCTCTCAGGTTTTTAGTGGTCCCTCCAAGAGGGAAACACACAGCAACAGTTATCTTTCTTCACGTATGGACTTGTCTTGGATCTGCAGATGAGAGACTTATGGGTTGGGTTGTGTAGGGTTTAGGGGATTCGGGTGCTGGATGGGAGCCCGTGGCGAGGCATTTGCAGCGAAACCATGGATTGGACCATGTCAAGTGGGTCTTGCCGCATGCGTGAGTTTGAACAGAGATTCGATCTACTGCGGGGTGGATGATGACGGTGAATGCTTAAGACGGATGAACCCTGTCACGTTGAATTTTGGGACGGAAGTGAGCAAATATTTCAGACAAATAAAGATCCATTAAACGAATATTTTCAGATGCCCTCGTGGTATGGTTACCACAGCTCATGCCTCTGTATGACTACTTATTTTACACAGGTATGACATCTACTCGCTCGGTGACATCGTCTCTCGCAAGGAAGATGAGGCTGGACTGCTCCAATCTGCACACTCCGTCAACGAAATTATCACCGCAGAGGTCGATGCAGGCGTTCCAGCAAACCGCATCGTTCTAGGAGGATTCAGCCAAGGTGGCGCTGTGACCTTCGCTACCGGTTTAACGACAGAGCGCAAACTTGCAGGCCTCGTTGTGCTGAGTTCATATTTGCCTATTCGCGAGAAGATCAAGAGCGTAAGTCCGCCTGGCACAGAGAGAAACATAAACTTGACAAAGAGTAGATGCTCACTGACCACGCTCGAACTCTTCCCATCTTTATGGGCCATGGTACGGCTGATAATGTGGTGGCCTTCGAGTTTGGACAAGGATCCGCCGAGTATCTAACACAACAGCTCAAATTCCCAACAGTGGAGCCTGGCAAGGTGCGTACGTAGAGACATCTCATGTCGCATATTTTTGACCGTGTTCCATAGGCCGCTGCTCCTGGTGTCCGTTTTGAAAAGTATGAGGGCCTAGCTCACAGCGCAGATCCAGAAGAACTGAGTGATCTAAGTGGGTGGTTGAAGGAAGT
>Ga0157379_10003732_pt1 | contig 12960 bp, 15 predicted proteins | sample S25metaG_FD_121802 | JGI IMG/M metagenome (GOLD analysis project Ga0157379, IMG submission 121802) | Switchgrass rhizosphere microbial communities from Kellogg Biological Station, Michigan, USA - S2-5 metaG | ecosystem: Host-associated > Plants > Roots > Rhizosphere > Soil | place: USA... | reverse complement strand
TGGGTGTAAGAACAATGCGAATATCTTCGGCGCTCTCGTCATGGATATCGTCGAGCAGCGGCAGTTTCTTTTGTTCCAACAGTTCGGCGATGCGTTCGATCAGCTTTGCCTTCTGTACCTGGTAGGGAATCTCGTCGATGACGATCTGGTAGGCACCGCGCGGGCCTTCTTCCTTCGTCCAATGTGCTCGTACGCGAAAGCCACCGCGGCCAGTCTTGTAGGCTTCAGCGATCGTCTCGGAATTGTCGACCAGCACGCCGCCCGTCGGAAAATCCGGCCCTTTGACGAATTTCAGGATCGTACGGTCCTGGATGTTGGGACTGTCGATCAACGCGACGAGCGCCTGGCACAGCTCACCGAGATTGTGCGGCGGGATCGAGGTGGCCATCCCGACGGCGATGCCCGACGAACCGTTGGCAAGCAGGTTGGGGAAGGCCGCGGGTAGGACGACCGGCTCTTCTTCCTCGCCGTCATAGGTGGTGCGAAAATCGACCGCGTTCTCGTCGAGGCCGTCGAGCAGTGCCTGTGCCACTTCGGTGAGCCGACTTTCGGTGTACCGCATGGCGGCGGGGTTATCACCGTCGACATTGCCGAAATTGCCCTGACCGTCCACCAGCGGATACCGCACGGCGAAATCTTGGGCAAGGCGCACCAATGCGTCATAGACCGATTGGTCGCCATGCGGATGGTACTTGCCGATGACATCACCGACCACGCGCGCCGACTTCTTGAAGCCTGCGGCCGGATTGAGGCCCAAGAGACGCATGGCCCAAAGCACGCGACGATGGACCGGCTTTAACCCGTCGCGCGCATCGGGCAGTGCGCGCATCGTGATCGTCGAGAGGGCATAGGCGAGATAGCGCTCGCCGAGCGCCTTGCTCAGCTCTTCCGGGCGGATCTCATCCTTGGTGTCGGCCATGCGCCTTCCTATTACGATTCGCGCGCGCCCAGACTATCCAGCAGAATTCGCGCCGTCGGCATTTGCTTGCCGTGCGGTTGCAGCACACGCTCCAGCAGAAAATGTCCGGTCAATCGCAAGCCCGCTGCCACTTCGACTGGATCGGGTGTGACATTTTGCGAGCCGAGCAGAAATCCGGGCAGCTTCAACAACCGTTCTTTGTAGGGCTCGCCAGCCTCGCGCGACACGGCCCGTCCGGTACGTGGCGATACATATACAAGATTGTCCACCACACCGCTGGCGGCACAGCGTGACAGATCCAGTCCGAATCCGAGTGCGTCCAGCAGGCCCGCCTCGAAGCGCACATAGAGAGCGCCCCAATGGGCAAAGCGGCCTTCCTGCATAGCATCGAGCAGAATGTTTCCGGCATCGAATACTTGTTCATGCGCCTCGCGTTCCGGCATGGCAGCGCTGACAACCGCGCAAAACGCGTTCAGGCCGGCCAGTGCTTCGCGGCTCTCGAGCATGTCGCCGGCGCGCGCGCGGGCAAGTTCGATGGTGAAATTTCCCAGATGCTCGTTGAGGCGGGCCCGCCAGTTCAGGTGCAGCAAATTGCCGGACTGCAGCGCGGGCTTGGCGCGACGCGATGCGCCGCCGCGCACCAGACCCAGATGTCGACCATGGCCGTGGCTCAGCACCTCCACAATCGCGCTGCTCTCGCCATGCGGACGGACCGACAGAACGATGGCGTCATCAAACCATTCCATGACAATCCGCGGTGATGTTCACTCCTCCGGATATTCCAACCCCATTGCGTGATAGTGGGCGCGTTGTTCGGCCCAGTCTTCGCGCACCTTGACGAACAAAAACAAGTGCACACGGCGCTGGAACAACTCCTCCATCTCCTTGCGTGCCAATTCACCGATGAGCTTGATCGTTGCGCCGCCCTTGCCGAGCGCAATGGCCTTTTGTCCTTCGCGCTGGACATAGATCGTCTGGTCGATCTTAACCGACCCATCCTTGCGCTCTTCCCAGTTGTCGGTTTCCACCATGGAGGCATAGGGCAGCTCGTCGTGGAGGCGAAGATAGATTTTCTCGCGCGTAATCTCCGAGGCGAGCAGGCGCGATGGAATATCGGCAGCCTGGTCGGCAGGGTAGAGCCATGGTCCATTGGGCATGCGCGCGCCAACCCAGCTTTTGAGGTCTGATACGCCGTCGCCCTTCAGTGCCGAGATCAGGAACACGTCCTCGAACAAGCCCTCACTGTTGAGCTTCTGCACCAACGGCAAAAGGTCGGTGCGCTTCATGCCGTCAATCTTGTTGAGTGCTAGTGCCGCCCGGCGCGCATCCTTTGCTAGGGCAGCGATGATGGCATGCGTGTCGTTCGCCGCGTGGCCTCGCGGACTGGCCGCCATCTCTGCTGCATCGACCAAAAGGACCGTGGCGTCGGCGTCGTCCGCGCCTGCCCAAGCGGCGCTGACCATAGCGCGATCGAGCCGGCGACGCGGCTTGAAGATTCCCGGCGTGTCGATGAACACGATCTGGGTTTCGCCATCCATCGCTACCCCGCGCACGGCCATGCGCGTGGTTTGTACTTTAGGGCTGACGATCGCGACTTTTGCTTCCACCAACGCATTGACCAGCGTGGACTTGCCGGCATTCGGCGCGCCGATGACGGCGGCAAAGCCGCAACGCTGCGTCATGTCGTCAAATCCAGGCCGGCCAGCATGCGGGCCGCGGCAGCCTGTTCGGCTTCGCGCTTTGATCGACCTTCGCCCGAACACGGTGCCAATCCGCTTACAGATACTTCGACCACAAAATGCGGGGCATGGTCGGGACCTTCACGCCCCACCAGTTTGTAGACAGGCGCCGACGTATCGCCTTTGCGCGCCTGAGCCCATTCCTGCAGCATGGTCTTCGCATCGCGCATATCGTGTCCGAGCCCGCCCACCGCATCGGCCCAATAGCATTCGACGAACCGCCGGGCGGCCGCCATCCCGCCATCCTGGTAGAGCGCCGCGATCACCGCTTCGCAAGCGCCGGCCAGAATTGCCGCCTTGCGCCGCCCGCCACTGCTGGATTCCGAGTTGGCGAGTATCAAATCATCGGCGAGTCCGGCGGCCTCTGCCGCCCGGGCACAGGTCTCCTGGCGTACGAGCGCGTTGAATTTCAGGGCAAGCGCTCCTTCGGTGTCGCCGGGATAGAGCGCGTGTAGCGTTTCCGCCACAATCAGGCCCAGGACACGATCGCCGAGAAACTCGAGCCGCTCGTTCGACACGCTGGCATTGGCGCTGGAATGAGTTAGTGCGCGCGTGAGCAGTTGACGATCGCCAAAGACGTGACCAAGACGCGCTTGCAGATCAGCCGACGAAGGTGAACATCCGGCTGAGGCGGATTGCGCCGGGCCAGGTCCATGGTTTGTACCAGATCGCGCTTTCATCGATGGAGAAGAATCTGAGTTCTGCCTTGCCGACAAGATTGACGGCCGGAACGTAACCCACATCGCCACGGCTGTCGTCGGAATTGTCGCGGTTGTCGCCCATCATGAAATAGTGTCCGGCTGGAACGATGAATACTTCTGTGTTGTCCGACGGACCTTCGGGATAACGATCCAGGGTGAGATAGGATTTGCCGTTCGGCAGCGTTTCGCGGAATTGCGGCACATGACGCATGCCGCCGAAGCCGTCTGGCTCAACATAGTCGGCCGTCTTCACCTTCGGAACGGGTTTGTCGTTGATGAACAGAGTACCATTGAGCATCTGGATGTGGTCGCCCGGCAAGCCAATCACGCGTTTGATGTAGTCCTTGAGATAGTCCGGGGAATTCTGGTTAGGCATCTTGAACACGATGACGTCACCGCGGACAGGCTCGGACGCAAATACCCGCCCGGAGAACGGCGCCAGGCTGAAGGGAAACGAATGCTTGCTGTAGCCATAGGCGAACTTTTCGACAAAGAGGTAATCGCCAACCAGCAATGTCGCTTCCATCGAGGCCGAGGGGATGTTGAACGGCTGGAAGAGGAACGTGCGGATTACGAACGCGATCAAGAGCGCGTAGACGATTGTCTTGATCGTCTCCACCCAGGAGTCGCCTTTCTTAACCTTGGGCGTCGGCATGGCCGCCTCTTCGTTCACGTCGCTCATCTGCGGATCATCTGACATTTCCGGCTCTTTAGACGGGGCCATCGCGGCAAGGTCAAGGCGCGAAAGCGAAATTGATTAAGCACGAATGGGTACGGCGGATATGATAACAACCGCCTGCGCCAGCGGAAAATCGTCGGTAATCGTCAAATCTATCTGGGCGACGTGCCCGGTCGGCGTGATTTCCCGCAACCGTTGTAGCGCGCCCCCCGTTAGCTTCATGCTCGGTTTACCGCCGGCAAGATTAACGACCCCCATGTCGCGCCAGAACACACCTCGTCGCAGTCCGGTTCCCAGAGCCTTAGCGCAAGCCTCCTTGGCAGCGAAACGTTTGGCATAGGAGGCCGCACGCTGGGCACGCTTGTCCGATTTCTCGCGCTCGACCGCGGTGAAGATGCGGCTGAGAAACCGCTCACCGAAACGTGTGATGCTCTTGTCCACACGGCGGATGTCGATCAGATCGGAGCCTAGGCCAAGAATCATAGTTCGGGGTGCCAATACGTCATCGCGTCACCGTGAGGGGGCGGCGTCGCGGCGCGGGGCTGGCGTCCCGATTGGGCGCGCCTCATCCATCAGCGCGCGCATCTGGCGCACGGAGTTCTCCAGGCCGACGAAAATCGCCTCCCCGACGAGAAAATGACCAATATTGAGTTCCTTCAGTTCAGTGATGGCGGCAATGGGTTTGACATTCTCGAAAGTCAGCCCGTGGCCGGCATGGATTTCCAGGCCGATCGAAGCGCCGTAGCGGGCGGCGGCGCGGATCCTTTCAAGAAGTCGCTCGCGTTCGGTGCCGCTGGCATTGGCATAGGCACCGGTGTGGAGCTCGACCACCGGAGCGCCGAGCGCCTTTGACGCGTCGAGTTGCTTGACGTCTGGCTCCACGAACATCGATACGCGTATGCGCTGGGCGCCGAGCTGCCGCACCAGCGGCGCCAGGCGATTGTGTTGTCCCACCGCATCGATGCCGCCTTCGGTAGTCCGTTCTTCGCGCTTTTCGGGAACGATGCAGGCGGCATGCGGTTTGGATCTGAGCGCGATCTCCAGCATTTCATCGGTCGCGGCCATTTCCAGGTTGAGCGGAATTTTCAATTCACGCGACAGTCGCGCGATATCGGCATCGGATATATGACGGCGATCTTCGCGCAGATGGGCCGTGATGCCGTCGGCGCCGGCGGCTTCGGCCAGCTTTGCGGCCCGCACGGGATCGGGATAGGCACTGCCCCGCGCCTCGCGCACGGTCGCGACATGGTCGATGTTGACGCCGAGGCGGAGTGACGTCGTCACGAGCGCGCTCTTTCGCAATTTACTAAGTTCAGACGAATTCCTTCGGCAACATAATTGTCTGTCGTTTTTCGGCTATTTTCCATGCGCGAATCGAAAGCGGAACCATCGGATCTCATGGCGGCAGCATACTTCAAGACTTGCGGTGTTGGATAAGACGAAGCTGCATAACGTCCACGCGGATTCCTAGGCGAGCCCACGACTGCCCGGTTTGACCGCCGGGATGCCGCGCAGATGCGGCGGGAGCTTGTCGGCTTCCCAGGCCGGCACCTTCATAGTTGCGAGCGCCACCAGCTTCACGCCGACCTTGGCCTTTCCTCCCGACCGGTCGATGAGGCAGGCGGCCGCGACGGGCTTGCCGCCGGCAGCCTTGATTGCCTCGATGCACTCGCGCGACGACACACCCGTCGAAATTATGTCCTCAACCATCAGGACCGGCTGGTTCTTGCCGAGATGAAAATTGCGGCGAAGCTGAAACCTGCCCTCGACCCGTTCGACATACATCGCCGGAACGCCAAGCTGGCGACCCATTTCATAGCCGGGAACGATGCCGCCGACCGCGGGAGAGACTATGGCGGTGAATTCCTGGGCAATCTCGGCCCGAACCTTTTCAGCCAGCGCCTTGCACAGCTTGGCGGTGCGCTTGGCATCCTGAAAGACTAGCGCCTTTTGCAGGAACATGTCGGCATGCAGACCGGACGAGAGGATGAAATGGCCCTCGAGCAGCGCCCCTGCGTTCTTGAACTCGCGCAAAACCTGCTCGTTGGTCATTCAGGTGTCTCCCGTATCCTTCGACAAGTTCAGGATGAGGATTTGAGCTCATGGCGAGTTTGTCGAAGCATCCTTCTCGCGCACGCGGTCGACTGATTCGACCGCCGCGTTCACCCGTAGCGCGCCCAGGATGTTCTGCAAATGCGCCACATCGCGCACCTCGATGTCGACGGTAAACTCGAAGTAGAGCGGATTGCGGTTGGTGACCTTCAGATTGAAGATGTTGCCGCCATTGTTGGCAATCACGTTCATCACCGAGGCCAAAGAGCCGGGCGCGTTCTTGACGCGGACCAGCACGCGCGCGATCGAAGGTCCGCCTTCGGCGGCATGCGTGCCCCAGGTCACATCCAGCCAGTCTTCCATGCCGGATTGCGCCTGTTCGAGCTCGGCGCAGTCGATCGTGTGGATGACGGCGCCCTCACCCGGCACCATAAGCCCGACGATGCGATCACCCGGCAGCGGATGACAGCATTGCCCAAGGCGATAGGAAATGCCTTCGGTCAGGCCGCGGATCGAGATCGGCTTCTTGGTCTTGGGCTCGGCGAATGCAGCCTGCTTGCGCCGTTCCGGATCGCGCTTGACCTCCGGGAAAATCGCTTCAAACACTTCGTGGCCGCGCAGCGCGCCGCGCCCCACTTCGGCGAAGACGTCTTCCGCCTTGGCGAGATGGAGTTTCTTGGCCACTTCGCCGACCGCCTTGTCGGTGAGGTCCGCGCCTTCGTCGGCAAATATTTTCTTCAATATGTTGCGGCCGAACTTGACGTGTTCGCCGCGCTGGGCATGGCGCAGGAAGCGACGAATCTCAGCGCGCGCCCGGCCGGTCACGACGAACTGTTCCCACAAGGGCGACGGCGTCTGTTCCTTGGTGCGGATGATCTCGACCTGGTCACCGTTGCGCAGCGGAGTGTGCAGCGGCACATGCGCGCCGTTCACCTTGGCACCCACGGTCGAATTGCCGATGTCGGTGTGCAGCGTGTATGCGAAATCGATCGGCGTGGCGCCGCGTGGCAGTGAGATCAAGTCGCCCTTCGGCGTGAAGCAGAAGACCTGATCCTGGTACATGTTGAGGCGCGAATTCTCGAGGAACTCCTCGGCGCTGTCGTCACGCTCCAATAGATCGACCATTTCACGCAGCCAGCCATAGGCGCGATCCTCGCCTTCGCCGTTCGAGCCTTCGTGCTCGCGGTAGCGCCAATGCGCCGCCACGCCCCGTTCGGCGACGTCGTGCATCGCCTGGGTGCGGATTTGCACCTCGACGCGTTGCTTCTCAGGACCGATCACAGTGGTGTGGATCGAGCGGTAGCCATTGGTTTTGGGGGTCGAGATGAAATCCTTGAACCGGGTCGGAACCATCTGCCAGTTCTGATGCAGCACCCCGAGCGCGCGGTAGCAGTCGTCTTCGTCCTTTACGATGACGCGGAAACCAAAGATGTCGGAAAGGGATTCAAAATTGATCTGCTTGTCTTTCAACTTTCGCCAGATCGAGAACGCCCGCTTGGCGCGGCCATATACCCAGGCCTCGATGCCGTGCTCCGCCAGCTTGCGCTTGATCTGATCGGAGATGCGTCCGATGCGGTCACCTGTGGCATCGTCGAGGCGGGCAAGACGCGTGACGATTGAATCGCGAGCCTCGGAATTGAGTTCCGCGAAGGCAAGGTCTTCGAGTTCCTCGCGCATGTTCTGCATGCCGATACGCCCGGCGAGCGGCGCGTAGATGTCCTGCGTTTCCTGCGCGATGCGCCGGCGCTTTTCCGCATCAGCGATGAACTGCAACGTGCGCATGTTGTGCAGGCGGTCGGCGAGTTTTACCAGCAACACACGGATGTCGTTGGTGATCGCCAGCATCAGCTTGCGAAAATTCTCCGCCTGCTTGGTGCGCTCGGAGAATAATTCCAACTGCGATAGCTTGGTGACGCCATCGACGAGGTTTGCGATCTCCTCACCAAAATTGCTCTTGATGTCGTCATACGTGGCGAGCGTGTCCTCGATGGTGTCGTGCAACAGCGCGGTCACGATGGTCGCCACGTCCAGCTTGAGATCGGTCAGGATCGCGGCGACTTCCAGCGGATGGGCGAAGTAGGGATCGCCCGAGGCGCGGAACTGCTTGCCATGCGCCTTCATGGCATAGACATAGGCCTGGTTCAGCAGCGCCTCGTCGGCATCGGGATCGTATGCTTTGACCCGGTCGACGAGTTCGGTCTGGCGCATCAGTCGGCGGCGGGCAGGCTTTGTCGGCGCGGCCGCAACCGCTGGGACAGCTTCCGCTTGCCCCTTCGCCTTGGTTCCCGGTGTAGCCGGAGCGCTCATGGCGCTCAATATAGGCGCAGAATCCTGAAGTCAGAAATCGGAAGTCGGAAGTAAATGCTTAAAACCCGAGACGAATCCGGCTTCAGACTTCTGATTTCCGACACTGGATCGAGCTCACTCCTCGTAGTCGGCTTCCGGCTCAGGCTGCGGCTCGGCGCGACGCTGGGCTTCCGTCGTGAGCGCACGCAGCAGTTCTTCCTCGGTCACCTGGCGGAATGCCGAGTCTTCGCGGGCATCGTCGGAGTCGGGGCGGACTTCCTCCGGCTCGTCGACCTCGGCATGCTTCTGCAGGCTCTTGATGTATTCTTCCTTGGCTTCATCGGGCTTGATTTCCTTCGCTGCGATCTCCCGCAGCGCCACGACGGGGTTCTTGTCGCGATCACGCTCGACCAGCGGCTCGGCGCCGCCCGACAGCTGCCGGGCACGAAAACCGGCGACCAGGACCAGATCGAACCGGTTGGGAATCTTGTCGACGCAATCTTCAACGGTAACGCGGGCCATGGAAGTCCTTATTCTTCAGGGTGTTAGCGGCGCATGCGGCGCAAATCAGCGTGGTTCCGGGCGGGGAGCGGCGGACGTTATAGGAGACGCCATCCCCGCACAAGGTGTCGGCCGTTAGGCGGGACCGGCACTTTTTACCAAATGGGCCGCAGCAAGGACCGCCGGCGCCATGAGTCGCGCGTTGACGCCCATGCGATCATAGCTGCGATCAACCGCAGCCCAATGCGTGGTGCAGCCACAGGTCGCACAACTGTGAAACTCGATCTCCCTCTCGCCGCGTAGGTAGATGGTCGTCGCGCCGCTTTTCGGGATGAGCTTGACCTGGTTGGGCGAGTAGTAGGCCCAGAGCGTGCCCAATTTCCGGCAAATCGTGCAACCGCACTCCAAGACGCTTTGCGGCGACTCGGCGATCTCTAATCGAACCGCGCCGCAGTCGCAAATTGCTTCAATCATGGCCGCCTCCAGGATTCATTTCTGGTTTCGCAATCTGCGCGGCCTTGTGCGCCGCGAGCAGCGGGCGCGTCCTGATCCACATGTGCCAGGTGCTGGCGAGGCCGCGGGCAGCAACGAAAAGCAACAGCGCCTCGGAGAAGCCCACAAGCACTCCGGTGTGCGGCACGTTTAACGCCGCTGCCGGCGCGCCGTTGCCCGGACCACCCTTCACCAGATATTCGACGGCAAAGCGCATGATGAACGCGCCCGCCGTCAGCGCGGTTCCGAACGGCGTCGGCTTGCTCATGATGGTTCCCGTTTGGGCATCCATGGTGAGCTCGACGTGCTGGGCGCTGAACCAGCCGAGCGCTGCGCCAGCGGGTATCGCCACTGCGAACATGGCGAGCGAGAGCAGATCCGGAAACGGCTTGCCTGCAAATGTAGCCACGCAGAGCAACGCGATGACGATCGGATAGCGCCATAGCGAGTTCAACTTTACCCGGCGCGATTTAGCCCCGCGGCGGAAGATGAAGAACAACGCCAGCGCCGGCGCAATGTAGGGAGCGAACTGGTTCATTCTCGCATGCTGGGTTGGAAGCTTCCCTGCTCCGTCAATATATTGGCATGCAATTCGCGCGGACGAAATCCGCTCACGGCGGCAGGCGTTCGATGGCACCGGCCGGAAGGGCGGCGATGAGCTCTGCAATGCTCTTTTCGGTCACGGGATGTCGCCATTCGGGCGCGATATCCGCCAGCGGAACAAGGACAAAGGCGCGGCTTGCCATGCGCGGATGCGGCAATTGCGGCGGACCGGCTTCGATGCGACCGTCAAAATCAATCAAGTCCAGATCCAAGGTCCGTGGCGCATTCTTTTCGCCACGCACCCGGCCAAAGCAGTGTTCGACGTCGTGCAGCAGGGCCATCAGTTCGTGCGGCGATAGGTTGGTTTCGACACGCGCGACGGCATTGACATATTCGGGGTCCGAAGGTTCTGGCCACGCCTTTGTAATGTAGTAAAATGAGACATCGACGATGTGCACGCCGCGCTTTGAAAGTTCCGCAAGCGCGGCCACCAGAGTAGCGCGCGGCAGACCGGCGCGAGAGGGCAAGTTCGCGCCGAGCGCAACGACGATCATTTGCACACTTCTCTCTTGAACATGCAGCGCGTTGGATTAGAAGAACAGATGGCGGCTGGGGGAATTATTGCGTGCCTGCATTGATGTTGACAGGAGCTCATCATGTTGTTTTACCCCCAGGAGAAACTGGCCCTGTTTATTGATGGCGCAAATCTGTACGGCGCCGCGAAAGGCCTGCAATTCGACATCGACTACAAACGCCTGCTCGAACTCTTCGCGCGCAAGGGCATCTTGGTACGCGCGTTCTACTATACCGCCGTTGCCGAAGATCAGGAATTCTCGCCATTGCGCCCGCTGGTGGATTGGCTCGACTACAATGGTTTTTCGGTCGTCACCAAGCCGCTCAAGGAATTCACCGACACGCAGGGCCGCCGCCGCGTCAAGGGCAACATGGACATTGAACTGGCCATCGACGTGATGGAGATGACTGAACAGGTGGATCACATCGTGATCTTCTCTGGCGACGGTGACTTTCGCCGCCTGGTGGAAGCCGCCCAGCGCAGGGGCCGCCGTGTCAGCGTCGTCTCCACGATCCGCACTCAGCCGCCCATGGTGGCAGACGAGCTGCGCCGCCAGGCCGACAACTTCATCGAGCTGGAAGAGCTAAAACCCCAGATCGCACGTGAAGGCGGTCCTCGGTCGGCGGCAACCTCGCCGCACTATGCACAGAGCGCCTGAGCGGCGTGAGCACGGCCCAGCCGCCGCGCGACTGCCAACTCTGTCCGCGTCTGGCTGCATTTCGCGGTGAAAACCGCCGCGCCCTGCCCGACTACTTCAACGGTCCGGTGCCGACGTTTGTGGGCGCAGGTGCGCGGCTCCTCATCGTCGGCCTGGCGCCCGGCCTGCACGGCGCCAATCGGACGGGACGACCGTTCACCGGCGACTTTGCCGGCGATCTCCTCTACGCCACCCTGCTCCGCCATGACCTGGCAAAGGGAGATTATCGCGAACACGCTGACGATGGACTCGAGCTTGTCGACTGCGCCATCTGCAACGCCGTGCGTTGCGTGCCCCCACAGAACAAGCCGACGCCGGAGGAGATCAGGACCTGCCGGACGTTTCTCGCCGCCCAGATTGCGAACATGCCGCATTTGCGGGCCATTCTCGCGCTCGGCAAGATCGCGCATGACAGTGTGTGCGACACGCTGGGCGCGAAAAAGTCGGCGCATCCGTTCGGCCACGGGAAGGTCTATCGGATCGGAAAACTCAACTTGCTCGCGAGCTATCACTGCTCGCGCTACAACACGAACACCGGTGTCTTGACCGAAGCGATGTTCGACGCCGTCGTGAAACAGGCGAAGATGGCAGCGATGCCGCTCATCTGAAATCGGGAGTCAGAATTCGACGGCGCTAGCTGTAGCGCTCCTCCGTCCACGGATCGCCTTCGTTGTGGTAGCCGCGCACTTCCCAGAAGCCGGGCTGGTCGTCGGCCAGGAAGACAATTCGCGTGACCCACTTGGCGCTCTTCCAGAAGTACCAGTCCGGAATGACGACACGCACCGGACCGCCATGCTCGCGCGGAATCGGTTTGCCTTCCCAGGAGTGGGCGAGAAGCACATTCTCGTCGGCAAACACCGAAGCCCTCACATTCGTCGTGTAACCGTCATACGAATGAAACACGATGTGGCGCGCGTCCGGCTTGGGCTTCACCAATTCGAGAAGCGTGCGCGACGCCACGCCGCGCCAGTGATTGTCATAGCGGCTCCACGATGTGACGCAGTGGATGTCGCTGACGAATTCCTGCTGCGGCAGCGCCTGGAACTGCGCGAAGGTCAGCGCCACGGGATTCTCCACCAGACCCATGATCTGCAGCCGCCAGTTCTCGAGCTTCACGTCCGGCTGGACACCCAGATCGAGCACTGGCCAGTTCTTCACTTCCTTCTGCCCAGGCGGCAGGCGGTTGACATGACCCAAATCCGGCCGGCCGGTGATGAGCCGCCCCTCGGCCGCCCATTCCTGCTTGGAGCGGATGAGCTTGTCCTTGATCTTGCCGAGCAGCCCGGGCTTTTCGATGTCATCGGTCATGCACAGTTACCTCGACGCAAGGTCACCCCTTCACCCGCATGAGACGCGCCTTGTCGCGTTGCCAGTCGCGCTGCTTCTCGGTCTCGCGTTTGTCGTGCAACTTTTTGCCCTTGGCGACGCCGAGTTCGATCTTGGCAATGCCCTTGGGATTGAAATAGAGCCTCAGCGGGATGAGCGTCATGCCCTCGCGCTGGATCGCCATGGCGAGGCGGCCGGCTTCCTTCTTGTGCACCAGCAGTTTTCGCATGCGCTTGGGCTCGTGATTGAAGCGGCTGGCTTGGGTGTATTCGGGGATGTAGGCGTTGACCAAGAATAGCTCGCCGTCCTTGGCATAGGCATAGGATTCGCCGATCGTCGCCTTGCCGGTGCGCAGCGATTTCACCTCCGAACCCGTCAGCATGAGACCGGCTTCGAGGCGTTCGTCGATGGCATAGGCGTAGGGTGCCTTGCGATTGTCGGCGATGACCTT
>Ga0157379_10003730_pt1 | contig 12964 bp, 14 predicted proteins | sample S25metaG_FD_121802 | JGI IMG/M metagenome (GOLD analysis project Ga0157379, IMG submission 121802) | Switchgrass rhizosphere microbial communities from Kellogg Biological Station, Michigan, USA - S2-5 metaG | ecosystem: Host-associated > Plants > Roots > Rhizosphere > Soil | place: USA... | reverse complement strand
CGGCATGGTGAAGTACCCCAACTTCATGGCGTGGCTCCTCTCCGGCCGGCCGCGTCAGCGCGGGGCCGTCGCTCCTCCGTCGACCACCAGCGCCTGCGCGGTGATCCAGCGGCTCTGGTCCGAGCACAGGAACGCCACGGCGTGCGCGATGTCCCACCCGGTCCCGTCCGTGCCCAGCAGCGTCCGCTCGCGGGCGTGACGCGCGCGGATCTCCGCGACCGGCGCGTCCGAGCCGCGGCGGTGCACGCTCTCGGCCAGCGGCGTCCACACACCGCCCGGCAGCACGGCGTTCACGCGGATGTTGCGCGGCCCGTGCTCGACCGCCATCGCGACCGTGAGCGAGTTGACCGCGCCCTTGGTCACGGGGTAGACGCCGTGCGCCGCGTGCGGGCGCGTCGCGGCGATCGACGAGATGTTGACGATGGCGCCGCCCGCCGGCATGTGGCGCAGCGCGTGGCGCGACATCAAGGCCATGCCCTTGACGTTGACCAGCATCGACCGGTCCCAGAGCTCGTCGGGGACCTCGGTGACCGACACCGGCTCGGGCGCGATCAGGCCCACGTTGTTGACGAGGAAGTCCACCCCGCCGAACGCCTCCGCCGTGGCCGCGACCGCCGCGGCGCAGCTCTCCTCCGAGCCGATGTCGGCCTCGACGGCCAGCGCCTCGCCGTCGCCGGCGATGAGCTCGAGCGTCCGCTCGATCGCCTCGGGGTCCTTGTCGAGCACCGCCACCTTGGCGCCCTGCCGCGCGAGCAGCGTGGCGATCGCCACGCCGGTGCCGACCGTCGTGATGTCGTCGACCGGCCACGCGGCGCCGCCACCGGTGACGATCGCGACGCGTCCGGCGAAGCGGTCCGAGATCGGGGCGAACGTCGTCAGGTCGGTCATCGGGCACCTGCGCGGTCGGGGCTGTCGAAGAGGGTGCGGGCGTGGCCGGCCAGCACCCCGGCGGCCCAGTCGGCGGGCAGCTGCCGGCCGAGCTCGTCGGCCCCGGGGCGCGGGTCGGCCGATCCCGAGCCGAAGACGAGCACCGGCCGGTGCTCGAGCGTGGCCAGGAGCGTCGCGAGGCGCTCGCCGTCCGCGGGCAGCTCGAGGCCCGCGGTGGTGAACCGCACCCGCTCGGCGACCAGGCGCCCGGGATCATCGGGGAGACCGGGCGGGCGGCGGCCCTCCCAGTGGCGCAGCTCGGCCTCCAATCGCCACAGCAGCGACGGCAGCCACGCGACGCCGAACCCGTCGAAGACGATGATCAGCTGGTCGAAGCGCGCGAAGGTCCCCTCGGTGAGCAGGCTGAGCAGATGGGGCTGCGCGCCGTGGACCCAGCCGGCCTCGTGGGCCAGCCGCGAGCTCGGGAAGCCCGCGGCGGTCAAGCCCTTGTTGACGCCCGTGTAGGCGCCCGAGGCCTGCAGGGTCACCGGCAGCCCGAGCTCGCCGGCGGCCGCGTAGACCGGATGCAGCGACCGGTCGCCGAGCAGCTCGGGCGGATAGGCCATCAGGACCTGCACCATCCGCGGGTCCTCGCCGGCCCGGCGGATCTCGTCGGCCGCGAGGTCGGGGTTCTTGGGGTCGATGACGATCGACCCGCGCAGCCGCTCGTCGCGCTCCAGCCGGGCCGACGACCACGCGTTCGTCGCGCGGGCGAGGTCGGCCGCGAGGTAGGGATTCGCCATCCCGCTGATCGTCCCGGCGTTGCCCGGGTCGAGCACCGCGAGCACGACGTTCGCGCGGTCCAGCGCCGCGCCCGCGTCCGGCGCACCCGGCCGGCCGGGGCGGCGGAAGACGCTGACCGGCCACATGCTCGTGTACTCGCCCTTCTGCGCGATCCGCAGCCGCTCGAGCGCCCCGGCGGGCAGGTGGTCCGCCAGCGCGGCGAGCTCCGCGACCTCGGGCACGAAGCGGGCGTCGATCAGCGCGCGGGTCATCGTGCCCTCCCGTAGACGACGACCTCGTCGCCCTCCTCGCGGACCTCGTAGGTCGCCAGCCGGAAGCGGTCCGGGTCGGCGTTGCAGCGCCCGGAGCGCAGGTCGAACTCATAGCCATGCCACGGGCAGCGGACCACCAGCCCGCCGATCACGAACTCCCCGACCCCCGACGGCAGCGCCGTGACCCCGCGCGGCCCCTCGCACATCGGGGCCTGCTGGTGCGGGCAGCGGTTGAACAGCGCGAAGAGCTCGCCGTCGACGTCGTAGACCACGACCTCACGGACGCCGAGCTTGACGACCGTCGACCCGCCGCGCGGCAGCTCGGCCCGCGGGAAGCTCACGCGCGGCCGGTCCGGACCGCTCACGCGACCGCCAGGCGCTCGTCGAGCCGGAACAGCGCGTGCGCGTTGTCGTAGTAGATCCTCCGGCGCCAGTCCTCCGGGAACGCGCGCAGCGCGTGCTCGGGGTTGTCGGCGTCCCAGTGCGGATAGTCCGAGGAGAACAGCAGCATCTCCGGGCAGCCGATCATCTCCACCAGCTTGACCAGGTCCGACGGCTTCTCCGGCTCCTCGAGCGGCTGCGTCGTGAACCGGACGAACTCGCGGATGTAGCGGCTGGGCAGCTGGGTCAGCCACGGGACGTCGTCGCGCGTCGAGCGGTACTCCATGTCCAGGCGCCAGAGCACGAACGGCAGCCAGGCCATCCCGAACTCGCTGAGGATGAGCTTCGTGTTGGGGTACTTCACGAACACGCCTTCGGTGATGACGCTGACGAGGTTGTGGATCGCCGGTAGGCAGATGGCGAAGTGCTGCTCGACGAACCCCGTCGCGTGGCCGACGGCGATGCTCCCCGTGTTGATCCCCATGTCCCACGCGCCGACGTGCACGTTGAGCGGGAGTCCCAGCTCGTCGCACGCCTCGTAGATGGGGTTCATGAAGCGGTTGCCCAACAGGCAGGGCGCGTAGTTGATGGTGACCTGCACCATGCGGGGATGCGTGCCGAGCCGGCGGATCTCGTCGGCGGCCTGCTGCGGATCGCGCGCGTTGACGAGGATCGAGCCCAGGAACCGCTCGTCGACGTCGAACCACTCGGCGATCGTCCACTCGTTCGTGGCGCGGGCGATGTCGCAGGCGAGGTCGATGTCCGGCAGACCGCCGATGCCGAGCGTGCTGCCCGGGCTGAGGATGGCGTAGGTGATGTCGTGCCGGTCGAGGTGGTCGGCGACGAGGTGCGCAGGGTCCGAGCCCGGGGGACCGCCGCCGGGCGGCACCGTGTCCAGACGGAACGTCCCGTGCGGGTTGGGAACGCCGCTGGAGGCGGCACCGCCGAGGGGGAACTCCTTCAGCGCGCCGGGGTCCTGCAGGTAGGGCGTGATGACGTCGGCCGACGCGTACATGTGGTGCACGTCGGCGTCGAGGATGAGTCGGTCGGACCGGGACATGAGCGTCAGGACGGCGGTCGGGGACGGAGGGGTCCAGGCTAGTGGTCTCCTTGCCCACGAGTAAAGGGGGAGTTTGCGTTCGCTATACACGCCGCTATACGGTGGTTGACCAACGCAATGAAGCTGCTCCAGGACAAGACCGCACTCATCACCGGGGCCGGCTCGGGCATCGGCCGCGCCACGGCGCTGGCGTTCGCCGAGGCGGGCGCCGCCGGTCTCGTGCTCGCCGACCGCGACCCGGCCGGCGGCAAGGAGACCGAGGAGCTCGTCCGGGCCACGGGCGCCGAAGCGCGGTTCGTGACCTGCGACGTCACCAGCGCCGACGACCTCGCGGCCGCCGTCGACGCGGCGGTCGGCGCCTACGGCCGCCTGGACTGCGCGGTCAACAACGCCGGCTACAGCCCGCGCCAGGGGCTGCCGCACGAGCTCGAGGAAGACGACTTCGACCGCACGCTGGCCGTGAACGTCAAGGGCGTGTGGCTCGGGATGCGCGCCCAGCTCCGGGTCATGCTCGAGGCCGGTCACGGGACGATCGTGAACACCGCGTCGCGCGCCGGGCTGCGCGGCGCACCGACGGCCGCGGGCTACGCGGCGTCGAAGTTCGGCGTCATCGGGCTCACGCAATCCGCCGCGCTGGCCTACGTCCGCGACGGCATCCGCGTCAACTGCATCTGCCCCGGCGCCGTGGACACCAACATGGTCGCCGGGCTGCCGCCGAGCCGGAAGGCCAGCCTGGCCGAGTCCCAGCCCGCGGGCCGCCTGGCCGAGCCCAGCGAGATGGCCGCCGCGATCGCGTGGCTCTCGTCGGACCAGTCGTCGTACGTCTCGGGCGTGGCGCTGCCGGTCGACCACGGCTGGACCGCGGGGTCCTAGCGTCGCCGGACACCGGCGTGCGGCGGCCGCGGACGCCCCGGTTGACCACACCCGCGCGAGCGTTCAGGCTTCGCGCCAGGCATGCCGGACTTCCGCGACGACGCCCAGCTCGACACGTCGCAGGTCGAGGACTTCCGCGGCGGTTCGGGCGGCCGGCGCCCCGGCGGGCGCGCGGTCGCCGGCGGTGGGGGCGCCGTCGCGATCATCGTGGTGATCGCCGCGCTGGTCTTCGGGGTCGACCTCAACGGCGGCGGCGGCAGCAGCGGCCTCGGGGGCCTCACCGACCTCATCGGCGAGCAGGCGGGCACGCCCACGGCCGACAACGCGGGCGTCGCGAGCGCGTGCCGCACGGGAGCCGACGCCGACCAGCGCGAGGACTGCCGGATCATCGGCTACGTCAACAGCATCCAGTCCTACTGGAGCGGGGCGCTGGGCCGGGACTACACCCCGGCGCGGACCCGGTTCTTCAGCGGCTCGATGCAGACGGGCTGCGGCCCGGCGACCGCCGACGTCGGGCCCTTCTACTGCCCGGCCGACCACTACGTCTACATCGACCTGGGGTTCTTCGACGACCTGCGCGACAAGCTCGGCGCACAGGGCGGCGCGTTCGCCCAGGCCTACGTCCTCGCCCACGAGTACGGCCACCACGTGCAGAGCCTCACCGGCTCGCTGGACGGCAGCTCGCGCGGCAGCGGCGCCTCGGGCGGCTCGGTGCGCACCGAGCTGCAGGCCGACTGCTACGCGGGCGTCTGGGCCGACCACGCCGTCGGCACGGGGTTCATCACCGAGCTCACGCAGGCCGACATCGCCGACGGCCTGGACGCCGCCGCGGCCGTCGGCGACGACCGCATCCAGCAGCGCGCGACCGGCCGCGTGGACCCCGACAGCTGGACCCACGGCTCGTCGGCGCAGCGCCAGAAGTGGTTCACCACGGGCTACCGCTCGGGCGACCCGCGGTCGTGCGACACGTTCAGCGGCGCCATCTAGCCGTCTTCAGCCCGCCCCGAGGTGCTACGCGCCAGCCGGGCGCGACCACGCCACGACGCGCGCGGTCGTGTGCTGGCGGACCTCGCCGTGCTGGTTGAGCGTGTCGTAGGAGAAGACGACGCTGCCCCGGTTCGGGCGCGACGCCGACCGGCTCACCGAGTCGACGGTGATCTCCAGGTGCAGGACGTCGCCCGGCCTGGTGGCCGAGGGCCACTTGAGCGTGATGTCGGTGCCGATCAGCCCGGTCGCGACCCGCAGCTCGGAGGTGACGAGCAGGCGCATCGTGATCGCGGCGGTGTGCCACCCGCTGGCCGCGAGGCCGCCGAAGAACGACCCGCGCGCCTGCTCCTCGCCCAGATGGAACCCCTGCGGGTCGTAGTGCGTGGCGAACTCCACGAGCTCCTCCTCCGTGACCTCGTACTCCCCGCTGCGGAAGGTCATGCCCTCGGCGAAGTCGTCCAGCCACAGGGCGTCGTCGGACCAGATCGGTCCCGGTGTGGTGTCGAGCGTCATGGGCGTCCGATCTCCTCGCCGCAGGTCGCGCAGTGAAACTGCGACGCCGGGACGAGGTCGTGGTCGTGATGGGGGAAGCGCGTCGCGTGGCTGGTGTCCGGCAGGTGCGCGAAGCCCCACTCCTGGATGGCCATGAGCACGGGCCCGAGGGCGCGGCCGGCGTCGGTCAGGCGGTACTCGCTGCGCGGCCCCAGGGATATCCTCAGCGCCCGCCTCCGAGAAGGTGGCCTACTCCGAGCACCCGCGAGCTGTTCTGGGGCAACCGCCGCTTCAAGCGTCTTGTGGCCGCCGGCATCCTCGGATCACGACAAGCGACCAGCGCTCCCCGATCAGCTCGAGCGCGTCGGTGATGACGCAGGGCCGCGGGTCGGAGGACATGCCTTCGACTGTAACCCGAGCGGTATGGATCTCCAACCGACAAGCGCTACCTCTCACCGAGGAAGTTTCTACGGGCTGCAGACCATGTGCGACGCCGGGGGCCTGGCCAACGCGATGATCCTCGAAGCCGCTTGACTCGCGCAGGGCCGGCCGGGCCGCGATGCTGTCCGGTCATGACCCCGCTCCCGCAGGCCCTCCGCTTGCTCATCGAGTCCGGGCCGCTCGCGCATCTCAGCACGACCAACGCCGACGGCAGCCCCCAGGTCACCGTGATCTGGATCGGCCTCGACGGCGACGAGATCGTGAGAGGCCACCTCGCCCGCCAGCGCAAGCTCGACAACATCGCGCGCGACCCGCGCGTCGTCCTGTCGCTCGCCGGCGAGCGCGACCACGACGCCGTCCTCAGCCCATACGCCGTGCTGCGCTGCACGGCCACCTTCGCGCCGGGCGACGCCTGGGGGCTGCTCGACCGCCTCGCCAAGGTCTACATGCGCCCGGACTCCACGTTCCCGGCGCCGCAGCGCCCCGGGTTCGTCACCCGCTACAGCGTCGAGCGCATCAGCGGCGTCGGGCCCTGGGTCCCGACGTCGCGCGGGTAGGCCGAGGGCGGCGCTCGCGGCGCCCAGCTACTCCGCACCCCACCGCGCGGGGGGCTGCAGGACGCCGCCGGTGCTCGCGCCCGCGACGCGGACGCGCGCCGCGTCGAACACGATGTCATAGGCGTACTCCCAGTCCTGCCGGTACAGCCCGACCTCGACGCGGTACTCGCCCGCCGCGAGGTCGAGCCGGTCCAGGCGCAGCCGCAGCGACCTCCGGAACGGCTCGGGGCCGAGGACCAGCTCGGCGGGGTCGCTGTGGATCGAGCACACCGTCGTCCCGGCGCCGTCGGCGAGCACCACCACCGCTCGGGCGACGGTCGGCAGCCGCTGCGCGGCGATCGCGTCGAAGGCCACCTCGAGCCAGGCGCCCGGCCGGACGCTCAGGTCGCGCCCGGTGCCGGCCGCGGCCTGGAGGTGCACACGATCGAGGACCGCCTCGCGTGAGCCGACGCGCTCGGGCAACCCGCCGTCGTCGCGCACGAGGGCCGTCGGCGTGCGGCGCAGCGACTCGTCGAGCATCGCCCGCCGGTACGCGCCGATGACCTGCTCCGGCGGCCCCGCCTGATGGACCTCGCCCGCCCGCAGCCACAGGATCCGGTCGCACTCCTCGGCGAGCCGGTCGAGGTCGTGGGAGGCGACGAGGATGGCCGTCCCGTCCTCGCGCATCCGCCGGATGCGCGCCTGCGCCTTCTCCTGGAAGTGCAGGTCGCCGACCGCCATGACCTCGTCGAGCAGCAGCACCGGCGGGGCGAGCTGGGCGACGACCGCGAACGCCAGCCGCAGCTTCATCCCCTCGCTGTAGGTGCGCACGGGCGCGTCGGCCGCATCCTCGAGCTCCGCGAAGGCCAGGATCTCGGGCAGGCGGCGCCGCGCCTCGCCCGGCGCGAAGCCGGAGACGATCGCCAGCGTCAGCGCGTTCTCGGCGCCGGTGAGGTCGAGGGCGAAGCTCTCGCCGAGCGTCAGCACGGCCTCCACGCCGGGCCCGCCGTGGACGCGGCCGGTGGTGGGCCGCACGAGCCCGGAGGCGATGCGCAGCAGCGTCGACTTGCCCGCGCCGTTGCCGCCGATGAGCCCCACGCACTCGCCCGGCCCGAGCGCGAACGAGATGCGGCGCAGCGCCCAGCGCCGCGGGGCACGCCAGGCCCGCAGCGGCGTGCGAGCCTCCAGGAAGCCGCGCACGCTGCGGTCCGACCGCGGCCGCCAGACGGGATAGCTCTTGGCCACCTCCTCGAGGGCGAGCACGGGCTCGGGCTCAGAGCTCATCGGCGAACAACGGCGCGAGACGACGGAACGCGGCCCATCCGCCGAGCGCGAGCAGGACGGAGAAGCCGACGACCGCGATGAAGTTCGCGACGGGCGGGAAGGGCGTGCCGAGCAGGACCGCACGCTCGGCCTCCAGCAGCACGGCCATCGGGTTGAGGCGCAGGATCCACGTGTACTGCTCCGGGACGCGGGCGACGTCGAAGTACACGGGCGTGACGTAGAAGCCGAGGACGAGCGCGACGCCGACCAGGTGCGGGATGTCGCGCACGAAGACCGTGAGGCTCGAGCACAGCCAGGCGAGCCCCAGGCTGAGCACGCCCTGGACCAGCAGCAGCAGCGGCAGCAGGACGATCGTCCACTGCAGGCTCGCGTCGACGAGCAGGAGCACGATCAGCACCGGGAGCGCGATGGCCAGGTCCACGAGCGGCACGAGCACGGCGAGGAGCGGGAGCACGATCGTCGGAAAGCCGGGGCGCATCGCCAGGTTGCGGTTGTCGGGGATCGCCGTCGTCGACTGGGTGAGCGCGGTGGTGAACCACGACCACCCGAGCAGCCCGCAGTAGACGAACGCGGGGTAGTCGGGCACGCCGAGGTCCAGCACGTGCGAGAACACGAACACGAGCACGGCCAGCTGCACGAGCTGGCGCACCAGCGGCCAGCCCGCGCCGATCAGCGAGGACCGGTGCGAGAGGGCGATCTCCCGGCGCAGGAGATGCCCGACGAGCGGGCCGAACGCGGCGCGGCGCGGCTGCGGCAGCCGGGCGGTCTGCCCGGAGGCGACGCTCGTCATCGCCGGAGAGCCTCGAGCACCCAGGACGGCGCCATCGCGGGCCGCATCCTATAGCGCGCACGGCGTGCGCTCTCCCGGAGGCGATGGCACCGGAAGTACCAGTAGGCATAGGTCAACAGCGTGGACGCCGATCGGCGGGCCTTCCACTCGCGATCAGCGATCCACAGCTCTGTCCACGCCGAGCCCAGCCGGTCGCCGGGACGCGTCATGAGGTGCGCGTGGCGGTCACCGAGCAGCCGCATCTCCTCGCGGATGCGGTCGACCTGGGTCGTCTGCATGTTGCCGGGATGGGCGAGCACCGCCGCGGTGACCTCGTGGACGGCGGCCGGGACGGCCACCGCGCTGAGGCGCAGCCACATGTCCCAGTCGGCGACGACCGCGAGCCGGCGCTCGAACCCGCCGGCCTGCTCGAGCACCTCGCGCCGGACCACGACCGTCGACGGCCCGCCGATGACGTTGGACGCGAAGAGGCGGCGGGTCAGATCGTCGGGCGGCGGCGCGATCAGGGTCGTCAGCACCTGCCCATCGCCCCGGACCATGACGGCGTCCGAGTAGACGAACGACGCCTCCGCCCGGGCAGCCGCGGCGAGCTGGCGCTCGAGCTTGTCGGGGGCCCACAGGTCGTCGTCATCGAGGAACGCGACCCACTCCCCGCGCGCCGCGGCGATCGCGGCGTTGCGCGCCTGCGCGACACCCTGCGGCGTCTCGTGCCGCAGCAGGACGACGCGTCCGTCCGCGAGCCCCGCCGCGTCGAGGTCCACCGGCGTGCGGGAACCGTCGTCGACGACCACCACCTCGAGGTCGCGCAGCGTCTGGCCCAGTACGGAGCGCACGGCCAGCGCAAGCTCGTGCGGGCGGTTGTGCGTCGGCACCACGACCGACACTCTCGGGCGCGTCACGGCGCGCCCCCGGGACCGGCGGACGCGGCGAGGCGGTGCACGGCCCAGTCGAGGACCTCGTCACTCGCCCACTGGCGGTCGATGGTCGCGCCCTGGACGACGGCGGCCACGCGGCCGTCGCGCAGGAACTCGATCCGCGCCGGCGCCGGCCCCGGCGCCAGCCGTTGCGCGCGATCGAGGTCCAGGCGCGCGGTCGCGCTCGCCGACGGCCGTAAGGTGGGCCGGCCGTAGCGCGCGATGCCCTCCTGCACGCCCAGTGCGTAGAAGGCGCGGTGGGTGCCGAAGGCGACCGCCCGCCACGCCTGGCGCAGGTTGAGCCGCTCCAGACGCGTCAGCGTGCGCTCCAGCGAGTCGGCGACCGGCCGGCTGGCGACGTAGCGCAGCACGCGCGCGGCCGGGCCGAGCTCGAGCACGCCCGGCAGCCGCGAGAAGGCCGCGTCGGGATGGCGGTGGGCGACCAGCACGTCGTAGCGGCCCTCGGCCCGCACGTTGGCCCAGGCCGCCCGGACGTCGGTGGCGAGATGGTGGTCGCCGTACGCGCGGGGCTCGTAGGCCGGTTCGTGACCGGCCGCGAGCAGGCGCAGCCCGAACTCGTAGTCCTGGCGGCGGCCGCCGGTGAAGCCCAGGTCGAACTGGCCGAGCTCGTCGAACAGCGCGCGCGATACCGAGGCGTTGCCGTCGACGATGTCGGCCGCCGACCATCGATGGCCCGGCTCTCCCTTCTGGCGGAAGTGGTCGGCCCACCATGCTCGGAGGGTGTGTGCCCACCACGAGGGCTCGTCGATGACCGGCGGGAAGTAGCCCATGACGAACGCCGGGCGGCCCAGCGCGGCGTGGCGGCCGGCGTGCGCGGCGACGAGCTCCGGCCGCGCCTCGATGTCGTCGTCGAGGAAGAGCACGATCGGGTGGCGGGCGGCGGCCGCCCCGACATTGCGGGCGGCGGCGAGGCCCGCGTTGTCCTGCTCGATGATCCGCAGCTCCACCGGCAGGTCGAGCCCGCGGACCATCTCCGCGCTGCCGTCGGTGCTGCCGTCCAGGACGACGACCAGCTCGTAGCGCTCGGGCGCGAGGGTCTGGCGCGCGAGCGCGGTCAGCGCGCCGCGCAAGCGCTCTCGCCGGTTGTAGGACGCGAGCGCGACGGAGATCAGCGGCGGCTCGCGGGTCACCTCGAGCTCCGGCTGGGACCTCGGCTCCGGGCCCGGCGGCGCCGGCGGGTGCGGGAGCCCATGGCGCAGCAGGCGGGCGCCCGACCGCACACCGCGCAGCTGGCCGGCCACCATCCAGCGGGGGACCGCCGTGGGGCGACGCAGCAGGTCGGCGGCGGCCCGCCGGCCGTAGTGCTGCAACCACCACCGCCACACCGCCAGCGCCGACGGGTCGCGCCGCTGGAGCAGCGCCCGGGCCGTCCAGGCCACCTCGCCGGTGCCCCAGTCCTCCATGAGCCGGCGCAGGCTCGCCAGGTCGTCGCGGTGGCGATGCCACACGATCCGGGCCGGGTCGTAGTGGATCCGGTAGCCCGCACGCAGGATCTCGTAGAACATCACCTTGTCGTCGGAGGTCCGGGTCGCGGTCCCCGGCCCGAAGGACTCGTCAAACGTCCCGACGAGGCCGAACACGTCGCGGCGGAGCACCATGTTGGCCCCTGCGCCGACCTGCGACGCCTCGACCAGCGGGCGGCCGCCCTCGAAGACGACCGGCTCGCTGTGGCGCTGGAACCCGCCGTTGAGCTCGAAGAGCAGCTGCGCCTCGGTCCGCAGCTCGGCCGGCCCCACGTAGCCGGTGGCCGCCATCACGAGCGGGTCGCCGAACGGGGCGTCGATCGCGTCGAGCCATCCCGGGTCGACGAGCACGTCGTCGTCGGTGAACGCCACGACCTCCCCGCTGGTCTCGGCGATCCCGCGGTTGCGCGCCCGGGTCTGGCCGGGCCGCGGCTCGTGGACGCAGCGCACCCCGAGCTCCGCGCACAGCCGGCGGGCGGGCTCGTGGTCGCCCGCGTTGTCGACGACGAGGAGCTCGACCGTGCGCCGGAGCTCCGCCAGGGCGCGCAGACACGACCGGAGGTCGTCGAGCCGGTCGCGCGTGCAGACGACCACCGAGACGCTGCGCGACGGGCCGGACGGGCCGGGCACGCCGAGCATCGGCGCGACGCGCTGCCGCGCCTCGCGCCGGCGCAGCACCCAGCCGAGATCGGCGTCGATCGCGGCCTCCTGGGCCTCGGCGGCGACGCGACCGTTCTGCGGCGTCAGCCACACCTGCCCGATCGCGGCTCCCCCCGCGTGGACGACGACGACGACGTACCGCGCGGACGGCGGCACGACGATCGGCTCGGCCGCCCGTTCGATGTGACGGCGCACGACGACCGCTCGGGGCGCCTCGGCACGATCGGGGACGTCTGTCAGGGCCGCATCGTCTCCCAGCATCTCGAATGTGGTCTGCCCCCTTGCCGCTGCGAGGACATCCTCCTCGCCGCGCGGGCAGCCTATCGCGGGCATACCCGACGACCGGCACGCTCTCAGCGGTCACGCGACGCTGCGCCGGCAGAACTACCTACCTCCAGGCCCGAGCCGGTACGCTCGCCCTGAAAGGAGGCGGAATGAAGCACTTCGCCTGTGGCGAGCTCGTCCCCGGATGCGAGACCGTGTTCCGGGCCGAATCCGAAGACGACATCCTCGAGCAGGTTGCCGTGCACGCACGTGACGACCACGGCATGGACGAGGTCCCGGCCGAGGTCGAGGACCGGATCCGCAGCCGGATCCTCGACACCGAGGCCTGACCCGTACAGACATGGGGCTCAGCTTCGGTCAGCACATCTCTGGACTGGCGGCGGACGGGACCGAGCTGACGGCTCCCGTGTTCAACGAGAACGCGGTGCGCGCGGCAGCCGGCATCACGATGGTGGCGGGTGCGGTGGCCTTCGCGTTCGCGTACTTCGACAAGCAGTACATCCCGCTTCAGTGCGTCTCGACGTTCTTCTTCGTCGAGTTCCTCAGCCGGCTGGTGGTCGGGCTGCGCTACAGCCCGGTCGGCCTCGTCGCGCACCTCATCACGTCCGACCGGCCGCCGGACTGGGTCTCGGCGAAGCCCAAGCGCTTCGCCTGGACGCTCGGGCTCGGCATGGCGTTCTCGATGATGATCATCACGAACGTCGGCATCCGCGGCTATCTCCCGCGGACCATCTGCCTCATCTGCCTGACGCTCATGTGGTCGGAGTCGGTCCTCGGGCTGTGTGTGGGCTGCAAGCTCCACGCCGTCCTGGTACGCCGCGGCTGGGCGAGCTCCGACCCGGCCTACGAGATCTG
>Ga0157379_10003725_pt1 | contig 12969 bp, 7 predicted proteins | sample S25metaG_FD_121802 | JGI IMG/M metagenome (GOLD analysis project Ga0157379, IMG submission 121802) | Switchgrass rhizosphere microbial communities from Kellogg Biological Station, Michigan, USA - S2-5 metaG | ecosystem: Host-associated > Plants > Roots > Rhizosphere > Soil | place: USA: Michigan... | reverse complement strand
TCGTCGTCTCAGGCGTTTGCTCCCTTGCGTGAGGTGCTCAACACCCACAGCGCCTCCCGATATGCACCGTGGCACGCAAGAGCGTCCTCGTGTGCTTCATCCTTATGAAGAGGGTACATAATATGGGGCTGATAGATCAAGACCAAAGCGCTATTTTGGGGATACGAATTCCAAGAGAGGTACTTAAGCAATGAGAGGTGGATAGGAGTATGTATTATGGAACCGGTGATGAAACCATATTGTTACCGTGACCATATGGTGAGCACAACGCCCAGGCACAACAGGGAACAACAGTTACCATCGCCAGGCAAAGAGTTTTCCCCAAGGACAGAGGAGACGGACGCTCCTGGGACAGCAGAACACCATTATGTCACCGCAGAAGCATCATCATAGCGTGATATAGCGGGTGGTAATGGTTGGATGAGTGTTTCTCCCTATGGCGCGGTTCCGTTGCACTACGGGGCAAATGCGGGCCTCTGGCGCGATGTCTGAGGCTCACCCCGCTCTCCACACCACACCTAGACCTACTGTATCTCTGACGTCATGGATGCTGTAATCAGCTAAAGCTGCCGCCTAAAGGCGGGGGTTTTGCCCCTCCCAATTGGAGACAAGAAGATGAGTCACCGCGATGTCGGCCTGCTGCCGGTTTGTGATGGCGAGCGACTGATCGGCATGCTGACCGACCGCGATATTACGGTGCGTGCGGTGGCGGCGGGCCGCGAGCCCCTGACCACGCCGGTCCGGGACGTGATGACCCCCGACGTGGTCTACGGGTGGTTCTGTCGCAAATCACCGAAAACAGGAAAGTTGAGCCTCGCAAGTCATTGATTTTTCGACCTACGACTTTCACATTTGCCCTCACAAACACAACGTTGCGACAGAGCCGACCAGAGAGCACCGGGCACAGAAGCGCAGATACACCCATGGACTCCCCTTCAAAGTTCGCATCTCCGCGTGCAGCCAGGAGATGACGTGCGCACTGCAGGCCACGCACATGCTCTCCTCGGCGCTTTCGGGAGCCCGCTGACCTACTCGTAGTGCTCTGGCAGCTGAATCTCGTGCAGGGCCGGGATGACCTCTGTGCCCAGCAACTCGATGGAACGCATGACGGCCTTCGCGTTCATGGCCCCCTCATTCCCGTAGATGTGCAGGTAGCCGGGATGGAGGCGCTCGATCACCTGGGTCAGCTTCCGGGTGACGGTCTCGGGAGTACCGACAATGATATTATTGACGCCCTGGAGCTGCTCGTAGGTCATCCCGACCCCCAAACCGCCTCCCCCCGCGACATTGCCCGTGGGACGCTGTGCCTTCACACGGACGGCTTCGCGGGACTGGTAGCCGGGCGGGTCGTTGTGCTCGCGTGGGCCTCGCTGGCGGTGGCCAATCGTCCACATGAACTCCTGCCCGAGCTCGACGGCCTCCTCATCGGTATCCGCGACCAGGCACCGCAGCAGATACCCGAAGTGCTGCGGCCCGGGCTGAAAGCCAACGTCCCTGGCGGTATCGATATAGACCTGCCGCAGCCACTCCGTGGTATCGACCAGCGCGCCCAGGTTCATGTAGGGGTGGCCATGGGTGGCGGCCCAGACCACACTCTCGGGGCTGCCAGTCCCAGGGAACCAGATATCCGGGTGGGGCTTTTGCATGGGCAAGACCCAAGGGTTGATCATCCTGTATTGGTAGTACTTCCCCTCATGCCGGAAGGGACCAGGCGTGGTCCAGCACTTGAGAATGAGGTCGTGCGCCTCCTCGAACCGCCCTCGATTCTCCGTGGGGTCAATGCCCGCCTGGAGGGTCTCCACCGCGGTCCCGCGCACAAAGCCAGAGATAATGCGGCCGCCGGAAAAGCAGTCCAGCATAGCGATTTCTTCGGCCATGCGGATGGGGTCATTGACCGCAATGACGTTCCCAAGAATGGCGATCTTGGCTCGCTTGGTTACTTTGGCAATGACGGCCGCATCCAGATTCACGGCAGGCTTCATGCACCAATAGGACGCGTGGTGCTCGTTGCTCATAATGCCGTCGAAGCCCACCTCATCGGCCCAGGCGTATTGCTCGTGGTACTGATTGTAGAGCACATGGGCCTTCTCCGGGTCAAAATGGGTGTTGGGGAAGCCGAGACGCCCCGACTCATACGGTTCCAGGTCAGCGTCAGTGACGTGGCCATAGGGCTGCTCAGAAAACCAATAGACCTCGACGTGATCCTTGGGGCGGGGAAGCTGTTGGGCCATGATTGTCTCCTTTCTGTGGTGTGGCCGAGCATACCACATCTGATCCGCCTTCTCATCATGGCAAGAGGATCGAAACAGCTGCACGAGGAGACACCCAAGAGAGCTCCCACACGCCCTGTGTGAGCTCTACCATTTTCTACTGTACGATGACTTCCTCCGCGTGCTCATACAGCGGCAGATGAGGGTGTCGTGCAATAATGGTGCAGTTTGACGGGAATCGAAAACGCCCTCATAGTGGCATTTGACATGAAAAGACTGCATCCGACAATCAAGCGAGAGACCCCTGCAATGCCCAAGAAAATTCAGTTTGAGTGGGAATTGCCGGATACGCTCGTCGATGCGCTGACTCACGATCGAACCGAGGTGGCTGAGACTATGAAAGCAGCCGTTGATGGCCGCCCATCGTGTGCCGTCCATTGATTATGAGCCGGGATGGCTGGAGCGTGAACAGCGTCTCTTCGAAGGGGAGCGGGGAGCGGCATCTGCATGATGCCGTCCGTCTCCGATAGTGGCCCTTTCATTCATCTGGCGATCCTTCAGCACGCTGATCTTCTGCCTCCCTGAGCCTGACTACGCACGCCACGGCTCCCCTCTGCAGAGAGTCAAGACGCGCTGCTCCACGCCACCACGCGCCATCTCAGGGCAGGGACTGGCGCGTTGACACCCCGGTCCAACCTCCCTATACTCGCGCTCACGTACACCCAGGGGGATGCTTCCCTCCTCTTCTGGGATACACCCTCGGAGACCGTCCGTGTGTGCACGCTGTGACACAAAGGAGCACGACGATGGCTTGCCACCAAAACGCCCTTGCCCTGCAAGTGTTCCTCCGCCGCGCCCTGCTCCTCAGTAGCGGCGTGTTGCTGAGCGCGCTGCTCGGGATGACCGAGGCCCAAATGACCCTGGATGGCAGTCTCGGGCCTCAACGGACGCTGACCGGGCCGGACTACCGCATCGGCGCGGAGCTGGGGCAGACCCGGGGCAGCAATCTCTTTCATAGCTTTGGCCAGTTTAACGTGCCCACGGGGGGGAGCGCCACGTTCACGGGTCCCGCGACGATTACCAATATCCTCAGCCGGGTCACGGGCGGCCAACGGTCCGCGATTGATGGTACCCTCCGGTCCGAAATCCCGGGCGCCACTCTGTATCTGCTCAATCCGGCTGGTGTGGTGTTTGGTCCCAATGCCCGCCTAGACGTCAGCGGGTCAGTGCATGTCAGCACGGCGGATTATCTGCGTTTGGCAGATGGGGCGCGCTTTTCCGCCCACCTGTCGGAGACGAGTGTGCTAAGCGTCGCGCCGCCAGCGGCCTTCGGGTTTTTAAGCCCGCAGCCGGCCACGATAACGGTCCAGGGCAGTACCCTGCAAGTCCCTGCAGGGGCAACCTTATCGATAACCGGCGGAGACATTGCCATCGGAGGGAACGCGCAAGCCACGGCTGATCTTATCCCGACGCTTGCGGCCCCGGGTGGCCGGATTCAGCTGGTGAGTGTGGCGTCCCCTGGCGAAGTGGCGCTCACCACCCCCACGCCGACTTTGGCGCTGCATACGGACACCGGGGAGCGCCTCGGCACCATTGCCATTTCTAACCTGGCGCTCCTCGATGCCAGCAGCACCAGCGGTGGGACTGTGGTCCTGCGGGGGGGCCGCTTGACGGTGGAGAACGCCTTCATCTTTGCGGACACATTGGGGCCTGCCAATGGAGCCGAGGTGGGGATTGATATCCGCGTTACAGACGAGTTCGTGCATCGCGGCATGGCGCATCGCGATGTAGGATTTATCACCACGGATAGCCTTGGTGCCGGCAAGGCGGGGGATATCCACATCACGGCGGGCCGCTTACAGATGGAGAATGCGGTTTTTGCCTCCAGAGCCTTTACCACTGGCCGTGCCGGTGACATCGAGGTAACGGCCTCGACCGTGACGGTCACTGAGGGCGCTCAGTTCATCAATGGCACCTTTGGCTCCGGGCAGGGCGGTAGAGTCACCGTGCGTGCCACGGAGGCCGTGACCCTGGCGGGCACCTCCCCTGATGGCGCCCTCGCCAGTGGCATCCGTGTCGGTCCCTTAGGCACGGGCCAGGACACAGGCAATGCTGGTGGCCTCGGACCGGTCACGACCAGCCTCACGCCTGATGGCACCTTGGGTACAACCATCACTCAGAGCGGCGCCCTCGTGATGGTCGAGGCGCCCATAGTCATGGTCACCGGGGGCGCCCAGATCGTCGGCAACCGCATCTCCTATGACATCACGGGCGGGACACAGCCGGGAAACGGTCCGAATCTGTTTCACAGTTTTGATCGCTTCAGCCTTGGGACGAACGATACAGTGCATTTCAGCGCTCCAAGCGGGATTGAGAACATCCTGAGCCGGGTCACCGGGGGGCAGCCGTCGGTCATCGATGGGCAGCTGCAATCAACCATTCCCGGGGCCAATCTGTATCTGCTCAACCCGAGCGGGGTACTGTTTGGCCCCAATGCGACCCTGGACGTCAGTGGGTCGTTTCACGTGAGCACGGCGGACTATTTACGCCTGGCGGATGGAGCGCGCTTTTCTGCCCACCTGGCGGATGTCAATGGGCTGAGCGTCGCACCGCCAGCGGCCTTCGGGTTTGTGAGTCCACAGCCGGCCGCTATTACGATCCAGGGCAGCACACTGCAAGTCCCCGACGGGGCAATCTTGTCGGTCATTGGTGGGGACATTGCCATCGTGGGGAATGGGAATTTACCGTCCTTTGGGACGGTCCCGTCTCCATTCAAGAACATCCCCGTGACCCCGTTCTTTCCGGAAATTAGTCTCGGGCAGACGCTTGCTGCGCCAGGCGGCCAGCTGCACCTGGCGAGCGTGGCTGCGCCGGGGGAAGTCGTCTTCGGCTCCTTGGGGCAGCCCGAGGCGCTGGGGGGTGAGGCCTTGACGCGTCTTGGCACGCTGACGATCCGTGACGCCTTCCTCGACGTGAGTGGGAACAAGGGAGGCACCGTGCGCCTCCGCGGGGGACGACTTATCCTCGACAATGCCTTCATTGGGGCGTCCACCGGGGACATCGATGGTGGGGGCATCGATATGCGTGTCACGGCGGATCTGACCATGCGCAATCTAAGCCGCCTCCAGGCGGGTACCTTTGGCGCGGGACGGGGGGGAGATATCACGGTGGAAGCCGGGCGCCTCATGCTCACCGAGGGCGCCGAGATCGATAACTCGACCAGTGGCCCGGGGCCAGGAGGCAATCTCTCTGTCATTGCCACCGATTCTCTAACCATCTCCGGCCGTCAGAGAGGATTTTTTGCTGTCTCTGTCAGTAGTCTGGTGACGAATGCGCTGGGCGACGGGGATGCCGGCCGTCTGCGCATCTCGACGCCCACCTTGACCATGGACGACAGCGTGATCCAGGCGCTGACGCTCGGCAATGGCCGTGCTGGGAATATCCAGCTGGAGGTCGGGAGCGTCACGTTAACGGGCGGGGCACAAATCTCCAGTAGCAGCGGTGCGACCGACCTCTCGACAGGCAAGCTGGCGGTGGGCCGTGGCCAGGGAGGCGAAGTACGGATCACCGCGCGGGAGGGTATGACGATCGCTGGCCACGACCAGGACGGGGCGCCGAGCGGGGTGTATACGGGCACGTCGGGCAGTGGTCCGGGGGGCCTGCTGGCCCTCTCCGTCCCTCGCTTACACCTGGAGGGAGGGCATATCGAATCGGCTACGACGGGTGACGGGCGGGCGGGGGACCTCATGCTCACCGTGGGGCGCCTCACCCTGGCCGGTGGTGCCCGGGTCACCAGTGCGAGCACCAGCCCAGGCGGCAGTGGGCAGGGCGGGAATATCACGATCACCGCGACGGAGGCGGTGACCATTACGGGGACCACCAGTGACGGGGCCCCCAGCGCGCTGGCTAGTTCAACCTTTGGCAGCGGCGATGCGGGCCATGTCGCCCTCTCCACACCCACCCTGTCCCTCGACGATGGGATGATTGCGGCCCGCAGTACGGGGCAAGGCACAGCTGGGGAGATCCGCCTGCAGGTGCGTGAACTGTTCCAGAGTTCCCATGGAACGGTCACCTCAGAAAGCGCCGGCAGCGGCAATGCGGGCACCCTCATGGTGGACGTGGGGCGGCTGCTGTTGACGGACGGCGCCCGGCTCTCGAGCAGCACCAGTAGCACGGGGCATGGCGGGACGGTCTTGGTCACCGCGGGAGACATCATCCGCCTTGCGGGGCGTGATCGTGAGGGCAATGCCAGTGGCCTGTTCAGTACGACCACCAGTCCATTGTCTGGCGCGGGCGCCGCCGGCACGATCACCGTCAACGCCAGGGCCGTAGCGCTGGAGGGCGGCATAATCCAGGCGTCGAGCAGTGGGGCGGGAGACGCCGGGGCGATTGCCGTGACGGTCGGGAGCATGGCGCTCACCGGCGGCGGCCAGCTTGCCAGCAATACCTCACACATAGGCCACGGAGGCACGGTGACGGTCACGGCCACCGACTCGCTGCGTGTGAGCGGTCCGGGCACGGGCCTGTTCACCCGGACCACCGGGTCCGGGCCGGGGGGGGATATAACGGTGCAGGCGCCCCGCGTTACCCTCGGAGAGGGAGCCACCCTGTCTGCCGAAAGCACGGGGCCGGGGAATGCCGGAAATGTGACCCTCACGCTCGGCGACACCTTCGTGAGCACCAACGGCAGCATTGCCACGCGGGCGACCCAAGCGGACGGCGGCAACATTCAGATCACCGCTCCAGTCTTGGTACGTCTGCGCGACAGCGCCATCACAGCGGAAGTGGGGGGCGGCGCCACGACGATCGGTGGGAATATCACCATCGACCCGCAGTTCATAGTGCTGCAGAATAGCCAGATCGTTGCCAACGCCTTTCAGGGGCAGGGAGGCAATATCCGCCTCCAGGCGCAGCGGGCGTTTCTGGCCGACCCGGCGAGTCAGGTGAGTGCCTCTTCCGCCTTAGGGATCAACGGGCAGGTGGCCATTCAGGCCCCGGTGACGAGCATTAGTGGCGCAGTGGCCCCGTTGCCACAAACCTTTGCCCAGACCGCGGAGCTCCTGCGGAGTCGGTGTGTGGAGCGGTTGCGGGAAGGGACCGTGAGTCGGTTGGTCATGGGAGGCCGGGATGGCGTGCCGCTCGAACCCGGGAGTCTGCTGCTGAGCCCACTGGAGCAGGTGGTCGAGGAAAGAGGCATCCAGGAGGGAGAGCAAGGGAGCCAGAACCCCGCAGCACCGCCAGGGGGGATATGGTCTCCACAGGCACCAGCACCCAACGGTTTGGAGGTGGAGTGTGCGCGGTGGATGGGAAAGTCGGTGGCCACAGAGACGCCGAAGCGTCGGAGGTAGCGAGAAGGAGGGACAAGGCGTGGCACCCGCCTGCGTGGCTGGGCGGGCGCCACGCAGGCCGAGCTGGAAAGGCGCTCATAGAAACTGACTGAGAGGGCGCTGTAGGGCTCCTGAGCGCACCACCTCTCTCATGATCCGTCGCACGCCTGCGGAATGCCGGCCCCGCCTGGCCTGGCAGCAGGTGCCGGCTCTCATACCTGTCGGGCTTGCCAGCGGTGGCTGGATGCTGGGCTTCTTGGCCGATGGTTGTTGATCTCCGCCATTGCTACCCTGGTCAGAATCAGCCGTCGTTTTGGCTAGAAGTGGGTGCAGCAGTTTTTGCAGAAGTAACTCCAACAGGTAAGCCACCGCCTCTGGCAGTGAGGCTCGCAAAGGCTCTAAGGAGGATACCGTGAGACAACGACCTTCTCTGTCTCTGCCACAGTCTCTGCTGTTCATGGCCGTGGTGGGCCTCGTCTTGGGTATAACCGTGTCGGCCTTTGCAGAACCGATCCTCAGGCTAGTCACGTTCACGGTCGCCGACCCAAGCAAACAGGACCAAGCCTTGCAAGTGGCCGGCGACGTCAACAAATTGTTCGTCGCCGCCAAGGGCTTCCAATCGCTCCAGTTCTCGTATGACCCTGCGACAGGTCAGAACGTGGGCGTGAGCCTCTGGGACAGCCAGGCTGAGATGGAGGCGGTGACGCAAGCGGCCTATGCCGTCCTCTATCCGCCAAAAACCGCAAGGCCAGGAGTGGAGCGTGGAGGACAGGTTCCTCAATCATCTCATCTCCAGCGCCTGTGTGGTTGTAGAAAACGTGATTGCTGGGGTGAAACGGTGTCGAATCGTCAAGGATGTCTTGCGGCTGACTATAGAAGGCAGCTCTGATCTCGTCATGGAGATTGCGTGCGGCTTGCACAATCTCCGCATGAGTTGTCGTCATCCGTTCCCCACATTCGATGTGCTGAGCTTGCTCAGCTCTGGTTAAACCCGATAATGTCTATTAATTTGTTACGCTTCCAGTCTGACATGAATCAACAGATCTGAAACATCATCGGGGCGAGTTTGATCCGGAGGTCTTTGATCTAGACGAGGTCAATAGAGAGCTCCACAGTCTCAAATAACCAGAGGTGGGATAATACAACGATAATTTTGCGGATTACAGTAGCGTCGAGGGCAGGGCACAGGGTCACGCCTGGCCTTCGGCCAGGTGCCGTACATCGGCATAGACGACGCACGCGTAGAGGGCCAGGGTCAGGCTGAGCGACCCGACCAGCACGACCACCCGATGCACCGGCACGCACGACGCCAGCACCCCCACCGCCATGCTCGCCAAGGGCGTGAAGCCCCCATCCAGCTGGTAGAGCGCCATGACCCGCCCCCGCAGGCCATCCGGGAGGCGACTCTGCAGCAGCGTATTGTTGTTAATCTGAAACGCCATACGGAAGACCCCCATGCAGAACATGGCGGCCAGCGACACCCCCAACCACGGGGAAAGCCCCAGCACAACGACCGACCCTGAGAGGAGGACTAGGGCCAGCAGGCCAATGCCACCCCGATTGGCGACCCCACCCATGGACGCAAAGCTGAGCGTGCCGAGGATGCCCCCCACCCCCATGGCGCCGACGAGCACGCCCCCGACTTCGGGGCCTTTGGCTAACACCCGCTCCGCGATCACCGGGATCATCTGAATGATCGAGGCCACAAATAACGCCGGGATGTAGCTCAGCAGCAGCAGGTGCAGGATGACGCGCTCAGAGGCGACATAGCGGACCCCCTGGGTGAGGTCGGCGAGCACGGACGTTCGCCTGACGGGCCTCTCCTCCCGGTACGGCAGGCGGATGGGCGCCACCATGAGCGCCATCAGCAGGAACAAGCCACCCTGAATAAAGAAATTGGCCGCGGGGCTGAGCCAGGCGTAAATCACCCCGCCGAGGGCAGGGCCAACGACGCGGGCGACATTGCCAGCGATAGAGTTCAGGGCGATGGCATTCCAGAGATCGCGGCGCGGGACCGTGTTGGCGACCATCGCCTGGCGCACAGGCTGGCTCAGGGCATGCAAGGCCCCGGTGAGGAAGGTGAACGCGGTCGCGTACAAGACCCCAGGGTGCACGCCGGTCGGAGCGTGGTGGGCGGCGCCGGTGGGCGGGATGATATATCCCTGCAGCACGGCCACCGCGAACGCGAACACCACGACTGCCATGGTGGTCTGGATCACCAGCACCAAGGTCCGCCGATCGACGCGGTCAGCGAAAACCCCTGCCAGGGGTCCGATGAAGAGGAACGGGAAGGACCGCATGCCGGCGGCAATCCCGACCCAGAAGGGCGAGTGCGAAATATCCCACACCAGCCAGGGGATGGTAAACTGCTGAAACCAATTGGCCGAGGCATTGCACAGATTACTCAGCCAGAGAAACATAAAATCGCGGTGGCGCAGGGAGGTGAACGTCGAGAAACGGGCGACCTCTCGTAGCCCGCCAGCGGCGACAGCCCTCTCCCGGTCCCTCGCGACGGGGTCCTCACGGCTCGGCGGTGTGCTCTGGTCCACTCTTGACCTGCTACGCTTGAAGTCGGATGGCGACGGTGACGATCCGGGCCTCCGGAGCCCCCGGCTGCGCCAGCGTACCCTGCCATATCCCACCGGCTGCTGGAGCCCCATCCTCTGTACCCCCAAGACGCATCCAGGAAGACCGGCGCACGCCAACGATGCCCAGCAGGCGTAGGCAGTCCGGGGATGTGCCTGGTGTGCGCTATACACCTGAGACGTACCAGCGACAGCCAAGCGTACACCAGCCCATGGCCCCCTCTCCCTGGTGAGGGAGAGGAGATCGAGGGAGGCACACGCTTAGGCGTTCGCCGTCTCGTGGTACAGGCTATTGCGGAGGACGCGTCCTGGGAGTGCGCCGGTATGCCGCCCGTCCTCGAGCAGCACTTGCCCATTGACGATGGTGTAGTGGATACCCTGGGCGAGTTCCCGCACGCGCCAGCCTCCGGCCGGGAAGTCATGCACGGTGTCTTCCGGCAGCGGGTTCACGGTCTCTGGATCAAAGATCGTGATGTCCGCGGCGAGCCCAGGACGGAGCAAGCCCCGATCATAAATGCCGAACGTGGACGCGGACTCGAAGGTCAAGCGCCGCACCGCCTGCTCCAGGGACATGATGCCCTCCTGGCGCACCCAGTAGCCCAGCAGCCGTGTGCTGTAGCCATAGCCGCCATGGAACTGCACATGGGCACCGCCGTCGGAGAGCCCGATATAAGCGTTGGGGTAGGTCAGAATCTGGGCCATGGCCGCTTTATCGACATTCGAGGAGCCTTCCAGGAACACGGTCTCGAGGCCCTCCTCGACCGCCAGATCCAGGAAGCTGTCGATGATCCCCTTGCCCTGCGCCTCCGCCATTTCCCGGATCGATTTGCCCTGCCACTGTCGATTCTTGGGCAACACCGTCTCGCCCACCCAGATATAGTCGTACCAGCGGCGGCCGAGGTTCGCGCCGGGCAGGTCCGCCACCCATTCCACGACTTCCTGGTGGAGCTTCTGCCGCACGGCCGGGTCGCTGTAGGCCCGCAGTTTCTCCGCGTCGGAGGCCAGCAAAATCGGATGCCAGCTCGGGATGCCCCGGAACGCTTGCGTGTTGCGCATGGTGAAGCGCGTCATATTACTATTGGGCGTGCACAGCGGATTGGCGCGAATCCCGGCTTTGGCCGTTTCGTCCACCAGCGCCATGTGCTGCTTCCAGGCCTCCGGCTGCCGCACCGACTGCCCCAGGTTGTTATAGACCAGCTGGCGGCCACAAGACTCAGCCAGGCGTGTCATCAAGCGGTTGTCCAGCTCCGCATCCCGCCCGCCGCCACTCTGGATGGTGCCGACGCCGAGTTCGCTGAGGACATCCGCGAGCGCAAAGATCTCGGCTTCCTCGGCCCAGAACGCCGGAATATGGACCCCCTGCGGATCGTAATGCCCCCGATTTTTCGACACCGACAGCCCCAGCGCCCCGTCCTGCAGGCCCTCGCGGACAATGCCGCGCATCGCGTCGATCTCCTCCGGCGTGGCGGCGCGCCCCTGGCACTCGTCGCCCATAACGTAATAGCGTACGGCCGAATGGCCGATGAGGTTGCCCACGTTCACCCCGAGCTGTTTGTCGAGGGTGCCCATGTATTCCCCAACCGTTTCCCAGGTCATGTTGACCGTGTTGAGTACCTCCATAGGAATGGCTTCCACATAGGACAGAAACTCGGCGAGGCGGGTTGCCTGGCCCGGACGCACCGGCGCCAGCGCCAGGGAGCAATTGCCGATGATGACGGAGGTGGCGCCGTGATAGCAGGAGAAGGAGCACAGCGGGTCCCAGGTCACCTGCGCATCATAGTGGCAGTGATTATCAATGAAGCCGGGGGTAACCACCAGCCCGTCGGCATCAATGGTGCGCGTGGCGGCATCCCGGAGTTTGCCGATCGCGACAATTTTGCCCTTGCTGATCCCGACATCGCCGCGGAAGGCGGGCATGCCGGAGCCATCGATGACCCGACCGTTCTGAATCAAGAGATCATAGGCCATTGCGTGTTCCTTCTGGTGAGGGGGCACAGGGTTGGGGGGCCGCGGACGCGGTGTGGGGCAGGGCCAGCCCCCGCGCTTTGACGTGGGGCCACACCTCCGCCAGCGTATCCAGGGTCGTGATAAACGCCTCCAGCTTCTCCGGGGGATAGGCCAGGCAGAAGGCCTCCACCGTGCTGAGCATGCTCCGGAGCCTGATCTGGCGCAGCAGAGGCTTCAGGTGCTCTACGGGAAAGCCGCACGTGGTGCTGTCCCAGTGTAGAGCGTACGGTCGACAATTTCCACAAAATTTTTTGAAAAAATGATCGTTGACACCCCAGCCATACTGCCGACATCCCGTCGCGACAACGCTCCCACACTATTGGCCAAACCGGTCTGGCCGGCCCCCCTCCCACTACGCGATCCCTGGTGGCGTGCGGGTCCATCACATGCCCCCTCGCAGACGTGGGACCACGTTGCCCCTGCACGGCCTTGTTGGTTCCCGGACGACGCTCGGATGTCCTGGGGCCTGCGATGTGGGCCGCGACGCGACGGAAAACGCGCTACCTCCTGACGGCATTGTCAAGTTGTTGGGGATGATATGGTCACCAGGCAACAGCAGGCACTTTCCGGACGCGATGGCCACCGATCCGACGCTGAGGCAGAAGGAAACCAACAAGCGTTTCTGCGAGGGCTCGCACATCTGTATAACCTGGTGCCCTATCAGCGCCGCGCCCAGCATGCTGGCCAATGTGGGGTGGAAGTCAAATGTGGTAATATTCGAGCTCGGGCAGCGTTTCAGAAGGGCTGGCCCGACCCGCAGCGGCACCCCATCGCGTTGCCGTCGCGCTTCGGCGCGACGCACGATCACGCCGAAGCGCCCGGAATCTGGGGATTTGGGCT
>Ga0157379_10003724_pt1 | contig 12970 bp, 10 predicted proteins | sample S25metaG_FD_121802 | JGI IMG/M metagenome (GOLD analysis project Ga0157379, IMG submission 121802) | Switchgrass rhizosphere microbial communities from Kellogg Biological Station, Michigan, USA - S2-5 metaG | ecosystem: Host-associated > Plants > Roots > Rhizosphere > Soil | place: USA... | reverse complement strand
CTGGCAGACGATGCAATCGGCAGCCGATCTGCTCGAGAAGCTCGCAATTCCCCACGAAGTCCGCGTCGTTTCCGCGCACCGCACCCCCGACCTTCTCTTCGAGTACGCCTCGAGTGCCCGCTCACGCGGCCTGGAAGTGATCATCGCGGGCGCCGGTGGAGCAGCACACCTGCCGGGAATGACCGCATCCAAGACCAGCCTGCCGGTTCTGGGTGTACCGGTTCAGTCGAAAACGCTCGGTGGCCTGGACTCTCTGCTGTCGATCGTGCAGATGCCGGCGGGCATACCCGTCGCCACTTTCGCGATCGGGGTCGCAGGCGCAACCAATGCCGCGTTGTGCGCGGCCGCCATTCTCGCGAACAAGCACGCGGCAGTGGCAACCGCACTCGAATCCTTCCGCGAGCGGCAAACCGCGAGCGTTCTCGACAATCCCGATCCTCGAACGATTGAGAAAGCATGACTGTAGGCATCGTGGGCGCTGGCCAGCTCGGCCAGATGCTTGCTTTGGCGGGCTACCCGCTGGGATTGGACTTTCTGCTGCTGGACCCGGCGGCTGACGCGCCCGCGAGCCGTGTTGCACCGGTGCTGCACGGCCCTTTCACCGACGCCAAACTCCTCGCCGAGCTGTCGCAGCGATCCGAAGTCGTCACCTTCGACTGGGAGAACATCTCGGTCGATGCGCTGCGCGCCTTGAAGGATGCAACGCGGATTTCCCCGCCGATCCCCGCCCTGGCCACCGCGCAGGACCGGGTCAGCGAAAAGAAATTGTTCGAGCGCCTGAAGATCCCAACAACGCGCTGGCATGCGGTTGGTTCGCGCGCTCAGCTTACACGTGCGGTGCGCGAGATCGGCCTTCCCGCTGTCATCAAGACGCGCCGCCTGGGTTATGACGGCAAAGGACAGGCGGTCGTGCGAACACCGGAGGATGCGGAACGCGCCTGGGAGCAACTGGGCACCGTGCCACTACTGTACGAGGAGATGATCCCCTTCGATTGCGAAGTGTCCATCATTGGCGCCCGCAGTCCGCGCGGTGAGATTGCTGTGTACCCGCTGAACGGCAATGTCCACTCGCAAGGCATCCTGCGCCTGACACGCGCCCCCTACGGCCCACCGCGCTGGCAACGGCTTGCGGCAACCTACCTGGAGCGGGTGCTCGCACATTTTCGCTATACAGGCATCCTGACGATCGAGTTCTTCGTCCGCGGCGGCAAGCTGATTGCCAACGAAATGGCGCCCCGTGTGCACAACTCGGGGCACTGGACCATCGAAGGCGCCGTCACGAGCCAGTTCGAGAATCACCTGCGGGCCATTCTCGACCTGCCGCTGGGCTCGACGCGGGCGCGCGGTTTCAGCGCCATGATCAACCTGATCGGGACCTTGCCGGACCGGGACACCATCCTGGCGGGCGGGGTGCATCTGCACGACTATGGTAAAAGCCCGCGCCCCGGCCGCAAGCTCGGACACTGCACTGTGGTCGAGGGCAGCGCGGCAGCCCGGGACCGGCGGGCACGACGGTTGCTCGTTCAATTGGCGCCCGGAGTGGCCATCCCTTAAGATCGGCGGCAGGTCGTAGGAATTCGCGACTGCCGGCCTTTTGCGCGGTACGCACGCCAACAGCAACAAACGCAACGCGCCGGCCACTGGCGCAGTCCCGTACGAGCACGCATGTATCTTGACCCGTTCAAACTAAAGGAGCTGCCGTTCCGACTAAGTCCGGACCCGCAGTTCCTGTACCTGTCCAAACAGCACGCCCGCGCCAAGGCGTACATGGAGTCGACGATCTGGTTCACCGACGGCTTCGTCGTGATCACAGGTGAGATCGGCTCGGGCAAAACCACCCTGATCGAATCGTTCCTGAAGGAAATCCAGTCCGATGTCGTGATCGCGCAGATCAATCAGACGCAGGTCTCGGCGATCGATTTCCTCCAGGCGGTGCTCGTGCAGTTCGGCTTCTCGCCCTTCAAGATGAAGAAGGCCGAGCTGATTGCGACGCTCAACAATTTTCTCATCGAGCAGTACGCGGCCGGACGAAAAGTACTTCTCATCGTGGACGAGGCGCAGAACCTGTCGATGCGCGTCCTGGAGGAGATACGCCTGCTCTCCGGCGTGGAGACCACCAAAGAGAAGGTGTTGCGGATCATTTTGGCGGGACAACCGGAGCTCAATGAGAAGCTCGATGCACCCGAGCTGATACAGCTTACGCAGCGCATACGCCTACGATTCCATCTCACCACTTTGTCGGCACCCGAGATGCGCGCGTACATCCAGCATCGTCTGGAAGTTGCAGGCGGTGGTGATCGTCAGATCTTCTCCGAGGAGGCTTATCCGGAGATCTTCCGCTATACCGGTGGCGTGCCGCGGCTCGTCAATACCTTGTGTGACACAGCGATGATGGCCGCATTCACCGCGGATCGCGACACGGTTACGCTTGCGGACATTCTTCAGGCGATCGAAGAGCTGCAATGGGTCGAGTACTCAGCGCGCAACGCGCTGCAGATGAAGGTTCCCTCTGAGCCGCGCCTGTCTGAATCACCCGCGGTGGGCGGCGCCGCTCCCGCGGACAATGGCCAACCCATTCATGGCCGCCTGCTCGTGGCGACTGATGGACGCACTGTCGAGGAACGCATGCTGCGCGTTGGGCGCATCATCGTAGGCCGCACGCCCGACAATGATTTGCAGATCGACAGCCGCTTTGTAAGCCGGCATCACTGCCAGATCGTCACGACGATGCACTCGAGTGTGATCGAAGATCTGAACAGCACGAACGGCATCTACGTGAAATCCAAGAGAGTGCGCCGGCACTACCTGAATGACGGCGACGTCGTAGTCATCGGCAAGCATGAACTGATTTATGTGGATGAGCGGATGGCGCGGACACGTGCCGCTATGACGGACACAGTTCCTGGCGTTCACATCCAGACCGGCGTGGTGGATACCGGTGTGGTGGACGAGGAGCAGCTCGAATAGGGCCCAAGGAGCCCGGCCCTGTCCGACGGGCTCCTCTAATCCTTGTCCAGATCCCGCAGCGCATTCGGATTCCCGTAATGCGACTGCATCTCGCGAAAATCGCGGCGCCGCAACAGCACCACGATGCCTCCCAAAACGCCCACGAGGCCCAATACGCCGATTACGAGGCCGAGCGCCCTGTATGGGCTCACATAGCTACCGAACAGCGCAGCGGCTCCGCCAGCCAGATATATCCAGGGCAATACTTCGTATAGAGGGCGGGAGAGGCGCTTTTCGGTACGCGTCATGCGGGCCATCGTAGCGTGACCCGCGCTGCGGCGCGAACTCCAGCGGTGCAAGGCACCGCAGCCCGGGACGGGAGCGCTGTCCCGTCCGGGCGCGAGGAGTCGGAACGTTTAGCTTTTCGGGCCGAGCAGCTTTTCGATCAGGCGTCCGAAGAACGAGGGCTTCAGTGCCTCGATCCCATAGTCCGTTTTCGGTTTGTGCGCGCCGCTGTTGAGCGCACTCCTCAGCTCCATGGGAATTTCGAGTTTCTGAGTATCGGCGAGTGCGGGCTCAGCGTGCATCATGCGGTCCTCAACTGAAGTGAACGAATACGAGCGAGCAAGCTACGGACCCGGGAGTCGGGGCGGCGTGCAGGCCGTCACAGCTTCGCTACGTTCATCACCCAAGACATCGTAATCGGATGCACGTTCACGCAAAAGGAAAATTATGTCAGTCGCCGTATGCATACACTTTGTCCATTGTTTGTCCATTGCTGACACAAATGCACGACAGTGGACGGGGACGCCCAGTCCGGGACGCGCAGTCCGGAACGCGCAGTCGGATAATGTCACGGTCATGCCCTCGCAGACGGCGAGTGGTATGGAAGCGAAAACCACCCGCCGTCTGTCCGGCGCACGGACCGCGCATACCTGCGCACCTGGAAGTTGATAGCGGGCGCAACAACCATCCGCTCCCCGGCCGAGCATCCTGCTCCATCCGCGCGCCTACTGTGAACCAACATGTTGGCTCTGGGGAGAGCGCATTTGCGCCCACTGCGCCGAGAAATGCCGAGGCAGGCCTGACAGCTGGGAGTTTTGCCTGAATATGCGGCGTTTCAGCCGGTACCGCCCACGGTGAGCCCATCGATCCGCAGCGTGGGCTGACCGACGCCCACGGGAACGCTCTGCCCGTCCTTACCGCACGTACCAACACCATCGTCGAGCTTCAGGTCGTTCCCCACCATGCTCACGCGGGTGAGCACATCCGGACCGTTGCCGATGAGCGTCGCACCCTTGAGCGGCGCCCCGAGCTTGCCGTTTTCTATGGCATAGGCCTCGCTTGCCGAGAACACGAACTTGCCCGAGGTGATGTCAACTTGTCCGCCGCCGAAGTTGACTGCATAGATACCGCGCTCGACCGAGCGGATGATCTCCTGGGGATCGTGCGGACCCGGGCGCATGTAAGTGTTGGTCATGCGCGGCAGAGTCATGTGGGCAAAAGATTCCCGCCGGCCGTTGCCGGTTGGCTGCGCACCCATGAGGCGGGCGTTCAGCTTGTCCTGGATGTAGCCGCGCAGCACACCATCCTCGATCAGGGTCGTGCACTGAGTCGGTGTACCTTCATCGTCGATGTTCAGTGAGCCCCGGCGCCGCGAAAGAGTGCCATCGTCAACGATGGTGCATCCGGGAGAGGCCACACGCTCACCGATGCGGTTCGCAAACGCCGAGGTGCCCTTGCGGTTGAAGTCACCTTCCAGCCCATGCCCGATCGCCTCGTGCAGCAGAATTCCGGGCCAGCCGGGTCCGAGCACCACCGTCATTGATCCAGCCGGTGCGGGAAGCGCTTCCAGGTTCACGAGCGCCTGCCGCACAGCTTCGCGGCCGAGAGCCAGGGGCTTGTCACCCGCAACGAGGTCGGCTAGTGAGAATCGGCCACCGGTCCCTGCGTAGCCCTGCTCCCGGCGGCCGTTCTGTTCGACCAGCACGGAGACGTTGAACCGCACCAGCGGCCGGACATCCGCTGCCAGTTCGCCGTCACTCGTGGCTATGAGCACGACTTCGTGCACAGCGGTGACACTCGCGGTCACGTGCACGATACGCGGATCGAGGCGACGCGTTTCGCGGTCAACACGCTCGAGCCAGGCAACCTTCTCCTGATCGGTCAAGCCAGCGCTGGGATCGGCAGGCAGATACAGCTCGTGACCCGTTTTTGACTGCCACGCGCTCAGCTGTTTGTTGCCGCCGTGAACTGCGATTGCCCGCGCGGCCCGCGAGGCCTCCTCGAGAGCCGGCAAAACGATCTCATCCGAGTATGCGAAACCGGTCTTCTCGCCAGCCAGCGCGCGCACGCCCACGCCCTGCTCGATGCTCGCGCTGCCGTCCTTGACGATACCGTCCTCCAGCGACCAGGCCTCTTCGTGCGCGAGCTGAAAATACAAATCAGCGAAATCAACGGAATGCGTGAGCACGCCTGCGAAAATGCGATCGAGACGGCCATCATCGAGGCCACTCGGCCGCAGTATCAGGTTGCGCGCAATAGCGAGCGCATCGCTGCTGTTGGAACTGGCAGCGGCGGTGGGAGGGTTCATTCCGGATCTGTCCATCATTGGTTGCGAGACTCCTGCAGAACACGATGTTGCAGCGCCGGGAAGCTCTGGCGAGCCTCGGCCTGGCGCTCGAGATCGAGCTGCGCTGTGATACAACCTCGGCCGCGCGGCAAGCGCTGCACGATGCGGCCCCAATAGTCAACGATCATGCTGTCGCCATAAGTCTCGCGGCCGTTGGGATGAAATCCCGACTGCGCCGGGGCGACAACATAACAGAGATTTTCAATCGCACGGGCCCCCAGCAGGGTTTCCCAGTGCGCACGTCCGGTTGGACTCGTGAAGGCAGAAGGCACTGTCAGAATTTGCGCGCCGGCTGCGCTCAGCCGCCGAAACAACTCTGGAAATCTGACGTCATAGCAAACAGACAGGCCGAGACGCCCGACCGGCGTAGCAACGACCACCGGCTCGGACCCCGGAGCCACGTGTGCCGACTCCCGGTAATGCTCGCCGCGACCCGGGATATCGACGTCGAACAGGTGGATCTTGTCGTAGCGCGCGGCTCGATTACCGTCCGCGTCATACACCACCGAAGCGGCAGCCACGCGCCCATCGTCGCCTGCTCGCAGAGGAATGGTCCCTCCTACGATCCACATGCGCAGCCGCCTGGCCGTCGTGGCGAGAAAATCCTGTATGGGCCCGGAGCCTTCGGGTTCCCCGATGGCGCGCTTGTCTGCATCGCGCAATCCCATGAAGGCAAAATTTTCCGGCAATACAGCCAACCGGGCGCCCGCTCGGGCAGCGTCCTCCAGCAGAGGCTGAGCCTGCTCGAGGTTTGCGCCGACATCCGGTCCGGACGTCATTTGGATCGCTGCGATGCCATTCATGGAAGGAGTCATGGTTAAACAAAAATGTACAGGAACGCGCATGAGCGCGGTCGATCAGTTCGCTGTCACTACCATCGGGTCGTCCCATGACCCTTGCAAGCGCAGGACGGCCTGGGAGCGGTCCTGCGCCCCGCTACGGGCGAAGAGATCCCTCAGGGAGAGCCACGCCGCCGCAACCCTGGGCGTGGCACCAAAGCGGCGGACGGCTGCCGGGAGGCGCTCCTCCCCACGGAGCACCCACACCTGCTGATCATAGTCGCGGGAGACGAGGCCAACGCGTCCCCGCATCAGAATTTCGGCATCGCCGTCGAAATGCAGATTCGAGGTGGTTGCCTGTCCATCCTGCAGCTCGAAGTCCGCTTCGAGGCGGGAGAAGTGAAGCTCGTGCTGCTCCTTCGTGAGAGATGCCGCGGCCGCTCCTGGAACATTCAGCCCGCTGACCAGCGCGGGCACGGCGAGAAGCCCAAACGGGTGAGCGTCGTCCCCATCGGCACCCTCACCGCGCCGCGACCCATGCAAACTCCCGTCAGTGAGCCGCATGGCCAGCGCACCGCGCAAGCTGCCCATCCAATCCGCCGCCGGGTGCCATTCGACGTCACCTTTCAGTGACGCCCCGCTCGCCGCCACATCCGGCGTGAATCCGAAATCCGCAAGCGTTGCCGCGGCGTCGCTGCTGTCCACCACGAAGCTCAAGCGACACATCGGCGCCGCTGTCTGACAGCGCAGCACGCCATGCGCATCCTGAGTGCCATTGACCAGGCGGATATCATCCAGGACTACGAGCTTGTCCTCGGCCGACACGTTTGCCGTCAGGCGGCCGAGTGATCGACCCCGCCAATTCAACTCGTCGGCTGACAATACGGCGCGCGGCGCAAGGGCTGCGATCAGCCCTATCCCCTCGCCGGTAAGCGTGCCATCGGGCAAATCGAGCCTGGTGAGATGCAGCTCGGCCGGCTGCACCTCGCGCGCGTTACCCCGGTCCTGTCTGGCACCAGGCGGTGTTGGCCAGCGAGCCATGCCTGCTACCGCTGCCGAATCGATCAACAGATCAGTACCGGCGCCGGTGCGTTCGGCCTGCAGTGAAACCTCAGAGTAGCGCCGCCCCGCCACCAACATCTCGTCCGCAACCATTTGCACACGAATCGTCGGCAGCGAGTCGCGGCGCAGCCGCGTCCAAGCAGCTGCATACGCGGGCAGATCGAGCTGATTGACACGTCCCCGCACCAACACGACCGGTTCCGAAGGCACAGCTGGCACAGCCGTACCGAAACGCATGGCGCCTCTGTCTACCACCCACCCCAGATTCGGACTCCTTTTCAGAGCGAACGAGCTACGCACCCGGTCGCCGAGATTTGCGCGCAGCTGCGCGGCATCGTTCGCGCCCGCCACCTCCAGGTGCACCGGTACCGCTGCTGCCGATGATCGCTTCGTGAACGGCTCCGGCAGTGAGCTCACCACACCGAGCAGGTTCGAGTCCGCCCGCATGCGCCAGCGGGGCTCCTGCGCGTCATCGGCTTGGACGTACGCCAACTCACCGGTCCAATCTGTATTTCCTTCGACGGTACCGGTTGCATTCGCAAGCGTGGCGAGCCGCTGCGCCGTCAATGTCCCCTGCGCCTGAATGGCAAGCACCCGCTGACCTTTCTCGCGCCGCTCGCCAACACGCAGAATCACCGGACCACCGAGCCAGGAAGCGGTGAGGGTCGATCGCTTCAGGTGTCCCGAATCAAACACGAATGAGCCGGTGACGCCTTCCAGCGGGGGCAAACCCGAGACGGCCTCGACGGTGGCGCCATCGATGAATGTGGAGACACGCGCCAGCGCCGCCTTGGGCTGGCTGGCCAGACTTGCCGGCACCGAAACACTGAAATCGAACGAGGCCTCACCACGAGCCGCGACGTATCGCATGTCAGGTACGTATTCCTGCAGCCCGGGATGTTCCTGGACCCATGCAATGGCATCCTCCAGGCGACCGTTCACGTGCCCTGTCAAACGGGTCGCGTTGCTACCGTCAGCAGCCCATTGGGCTTTCGCCGCTGTCAGCCGGAAGGGTCCCGCGTGACCCGCCTCGATCGTGGCCTGAATCCGTGCACCCCGCCACTCGACGCGCGCATCGATTTCTTCAGCATCAGGCCACAGGTCACCGCCCGACAGAACCGCGCTCCTGAGTGTCAGCGAGCCGGTAAAACCGTCACCGCCGCTATCGAATGGCAACTTGCTGATGGGTCCGTGGAGGGCAAAGTCAGCATTCTGGATTCGGCCGGCGGTGAGCCTCGATGCGGCTGCGCCGAAGGCCTGCGCGGTATTCTCGCCAAGCAACCGCATGACCAGCGGAATATCGGCGCCGATGAGTTTCCCCGTGGCCGCAATGCGTGGGTCGACGGGATCATCCTGCAGCGAGCCGCTCAGAGTCAGTCCAGCGCGCTGGTGCTCCAACAGGAACTCATCCGTTGCGATTTGCCAGCCATCGTGGCCACTGCTGACTCGCAGTGTTGAGGCGACATGTACGTCAGCCAGCGGCGGCTGCTGGGACTGCGCCAGCTCCAGCCGCGCCGTGCGGGATTGGACATCGATGGTGAGCTCGCTTTCGGTTCCGGAAACGCCGGCACCGAGGCCGCTGAGCGTGAAATCCTTCGAGCGGGGAACAAGGGCCACATCGTCCAGGCGCGCGGAAGTCTGCAGCCGCTGCCCTTCAGGACGCCCGGATGCCCAATCGAAGGCCACAGTGCGCGCGGTGCCGTCGAGTTGGATTCCTGCAAGGTCGAAATGCGGCGCCAACCATCTCGCCACCGCCAGGACGGACTCCAACGGCGCCTGTTCGAGCTTGCCGCGAATCCAACGGCCCGGCGCCGCCTGCACAGCCGAGTCACTGGTGTCGAGTGTGAGCGAACCCAGCGGCTCGCCCTTCACCAGGTCAAGCGAGTCAACACGAACCCGCCAGCCAGAGCCCAGGCGCGTCGCCCGCCAATCGCCGCGCAACCGATCCATCACCAACAGATTGGCCCGCGTGTTCGCAGGTTCGCTGCTACCTGGCGTCACGGGCCCCGCCCCGCCGCCGGGTCCCACGCTGCTGGCCGCAACACCACTCACGGCGAAGCCACCGGCCGCGGGCCCATCAAACACCAACCCTCCGGCGCGAACGTTGCCGCTCGCCTGAACGAGCGCGCCCCGCTCGAAATTCAGATCCAGGGTGAGGTCGCCGTTGCCACCCCTCGGCAGATAGCGCGCCAGATCGGGCAGTCCGCCGAGAAAATCGCGGCAGCCGGGAAACAACAGGCGCCGCGCCTCGACGCGCAGTTTCCCGGTGAGCTCGGCGGGTTTGCCAAGATCACCGGTCAAGCTCAACGTGATGCGCGCGCTGCGTCCCACCCGGTCGGGCAAGAACACGAGACCCGCGACGCTCCACTCGTCATCGGATCGGCGGAGCGAGGCACGGCGTATTTGCACGTAGTTGAAAAGATTCGCGCTGCCAGCCGCCGGAGGCAGCCGCAACGTACCGCCTTCAATGTCGATTCGACCGCCGCGCCAGCGCTGCAACACGGCCGCGCGCCCGATTGCCGACGAGTCAACGGAAGCGGCAGTCACGCCGGCGCGCTGAGCACCGTTGCCAACACCGCGGCGTCCACCCACACCTGAAAAATCAATTTCCGGCGCAATGAGCTCAATGCGCCCCGCTTCAGGATGGCCACTCCTGAGCGTACGCCAGGCGTCAAACCCCACAACGAGCTCCGGAGCACGCAACAGAGCCTCTGCACTGCCCGGCTCGTCGAGCTCGACCTGCCGAAAGACCGCCTCGGGGCCATACCAACCCCAGCGCAGTCCCAGCTCGGTGAAACGAACATCCAACCCGGTCTGCGCACGGACGAGATGCTCGAGGGCGGCGCGATGTTGGGGCACTCGAGCGCGCGCCAGCTCGTATGCGAACAGGATGAGCAAGAGGAACACGGCCACACCCAGCGTGCCCAGCAGGGCAACCCGCAGCCAGCTCTGGGACGGAGCGGCAAATTTCATCGGTGGCCCAATTCCTCTGAAAGACTAAACCAGCACGACGTCGTACTGATCTACCCCATACAACGCCTCGACCTGCATACGGATCGGCCGTCCGACCTGAGCCTCGAGCTCAGCCAGGGTGGCCGACTCATCCTCGAGCAGGCGATCCACGACGTCCTGATGAGCCAGTATCAGCAGCTCGCGGCTGGCAAACTGCCGGCTTTGTCGCACAATCTCGCGAAAGATCTCGTTGCACACCGTCTCCGCGGATTTGACGAAACCGCGCCCCTCGCAGGTCGGACACGCAACACACAACAGATGTTCGAGGCTTTCCCGCGTGCGCTTGCGGGTCATCTCGACGAGGCCCAGTGGCGACAAGCTCACGATGTGGGTCTGTGCCCGGTCGCCCGACAGTGCACGCTCCAGCGCCGCGAGGACCTGGCGGCGGTGCGCCTCGTCGTGCATGTCAATGAAGTCGATGATGATGATCCCGCCCAGATTGCGCAGCCGCAGTTGCCGCGCAATCGTGACAGCCGCTTCGAGGTTGGTGCGGAAGATCGTCTCCTCGAGATTGCGGTGACCGACATAGGCTCCCGTGTTGACGTCAATGGTCGTCATGGCCTCGGTCTGATCGATCACCAGGTGACCGCCCGACTTCAAGGTCACTTTGCGATCGAGCGCCTTGGCGATTTCCTCCTCGATGCCATGCAGGTCGAAGATCGGCCGCGGCCCGCCATACAGCTCGATGCGTGTGGCTGCGTCCGGCATGAAGGCCGCGGCGAACTCAACCATGTCAGCATGCTCGCGTGCCGAATCAACCAACACACGGCTCACCCCCCTGGACAACTCGTCGCGCAGGACGCGCAGTGCGAGCGGCAGATCCGCGTGCACGATGCCACCGGGCTGCGTCTCGAGTGCCCTGACACGCACATGCCGCCAGAGCTTCTCGAGATACACCATGTCTTCATGCAGACTATCAACCGACACTCCCTGCGCAGCCGTCCGCAATATATAACCGCCCTCCGCATTGGGCGCTATGAAACCCGCTACCGCCTCCTTCAGGCGCTGGCGCTCGGTCTCATCGTCGATTCGGGCTGACACGCCGATACCTTCACCACGCGGCATGTACACGAGGTAGCGCGAAGGCAGCGCAACGAAAGTCGTCAGGCGCGCGCCCTTGGTTCCAAGCGGGTCCTTGATGACCTGTACGAGAATATCGTCGCCGGGACTGACCAGCCGCCGGATGTCCTCAACGGGCGGTAAAACGATGGTGTCATCGTTAGGAGCGTTGGCGATATCGGCGACGTGGAGAAAGGCTGTCCGCTCCAACCCGATATCTACGAATGCTGCCTGCATACCGGGCAGTACACGCGATACACGCCCTTTGTAGAGATTGCTGACGAGACCACGCCGGCTTGTCCGTTCGACGTAGATCTCCTGCAACACTCCGTTCTCGACGATTGCAGCGCGCGTTTCGCGCGGCGCTACGTTGACGAGAATCTCTATGCTCAAGAGCGCTCCCCCCTGCGGCCCGCGCCCCAGTATGCAATACCCGCAGCCCGTAAGAGCTCGCCCGTTTCGAACAGCGGCAAGCCCATCACGCCGGAATAACTGCCACGCAGCTCTTCAATGAATACGGCGCCCACACCCTGGATCGCGTATCCACCGGCCTTGTCGCGCGGCTCGCCGGTTTCCCAGTACGCCAGGGATTCCTCCAGGGACACCTCGCGGAATCGCACCGTGCTCACGCTGATTCTTTCGGTAACTCCGCGCGAATCTGCCAGAGCGACCGCAGTCAACACTTCGTGCGCCCGCCCGGACAGCGCGGCGAGCATATGCACCGCTTGCGCCTGATCGTCAGGCTTTCCGAAGACCCTTCCATCTACAACCACTGTCGTGTCCGCCGCGAGCACGGGCAGCTTCTGACCCGTCCGCCGGATCGCAAGCGCCTTCTCCCGCGCAAGCCGGATGACGTAGTCGCGTGGAGTCTCCCCAGCCAGAAATGTCTCGTCGATATCCGCACCCACTACCAGGTGCGATACCCCAATTTGTGACAGAAGCTCACGCCGCCGCGGTGAAACCGAAGCGAGGCATAGCACGGGACTGGTTGAGTCCATGGGGAGCATCAGTCCCGATGATACGGATGATTCGACAGCACGCCATGAGCGCGATAGAGCTGTTCCGCCAACAGGACCCTCACCAGCGCGTGCGGAAACGTCAAGCGCGACAAGGACCACTTGAAATCGCATCGCTGCAGCACTTCCGCGGCAAAGCCATCCGGCCCCCCGATGAGAAAGGCCAGGTCGCGCCCATCCTGCAGGCGCCCGGCGAGCCACGACGCCAGCTGGCGGGTCGTCATCTCAGTGCCGCGCTCGTCGAGCGCGACCACATATTCGCCGCTCCGCACGGCTGTCAGGATTCGCTGACCTTCGGTCTCGATGGCTTTGGCAGGCGGCTGCCCCGCGGTGCGGGCACCGGGCGGGATTTCGGTGAGAGAGATCTTCAGCGCGGGACTGAGCCGGCTGATGTAGTCCTCGAAGGGCTCGAGGACCCACTTCGGCATTCGTGAGCCGACAGCCACAATTCGCACACGACTCAT
>Ga0157379_10003722_pt1 | contig 12976 bp, 12 predicted proteins | sample S25metaG_FD_121802 | JGI IMG/M metagenome (GOLD analysis project Ga0157379, IMG submission 121802) | Switchgrass rhizosphere microbial communities from Kellogg Biological Station, Michigan, USA - S2-5 metaG | ecosystem: Host-associated > Plants > Roots > Rhizosphere > Soil | place: USA... | reverse complement strand
CTGCTCGCAACGTCCATTCCATTGAACCTTGCACGATGAAACCACCCGACGCATTCAGGTTTGCCCCTTCGACGGCGTGCATTACTTCCGTCAGCGAAACGCGGCGAGCCGACATGCGATCCGGATCGAGTTGCACCTGGAACTGCCGCAAATATCCGCCGAGCCGTTCCACCGCAGCCACACCCGGTACCGCGAGAAGACGGTTTCGCACATCAAATTCCGCCAGATCGCGGAGCGTCATCAAATCCGCCGTTCCCGGATCGGCTTCGAGTGTGAACTCGAAAATCTCGTTCAGTCGCCCCGTAAGACTCGAAATCAAGGGAGCGTCCGTCCCCGGAGGCAGTTGATTTCCGGCTTGACCGACGCGCTCGGCGACAAATTGCCGCGAGCGGTAATAGTCGGCCTCGGGCTGGAACTCGATCGTCACCTGCGTGACACCCAGCTGCGAATTCGAACGGATGCGTTTTACGTCCGGCAAACCCGCAAGCGCGGCCTCCATCGGAATCGCATTGCTCGTCTCCAGCTCTTCCGGCCCCATCGCCGGGTTCTGCACGATGATGTTGAAGACCGGGGCCGCCAAATCCGGGAAAACATCGCGCCGCAGCTCCTGCAGCCACATCGCGCCGAGTGCCGTCCCCGCCAGCACGAGCGTCAATGCCAATCCGGGACGCGCAAATGAACTCTTTAGAATTTTGTCGATCACCGTGCCCTCGCTCTAGTGCTCATGTTCCGAACCCTCACTGCGCGCTTTTTCCGCTTCGGCTTTCAGGAGAAAAGCTCCTTCGACGACGACGCTCTCGCCGGCTTTCAGCCCCGATACAATTTCGATTTCCGTTCCGAGATCGCGACCCCGTCCTACCGGCCGTATCTCAAACGTGTCCTGTCCCGCGGGGACAAACACCAGCCATTCGTTTTCGATTCGCTGCAAAGCGGCGACGGGAACTGCAATCACCTTCTCCGAAGTTTTCCCGACCGGAACCCACGCCGTTGCGGACATTCCCGGGCGCAACAGGTTTTCGGAGTTGGCGACTTCGATGCGCACCGGAATCGTGCGCGAACCGGCATCCACCTGCTTGCCGACGAGCGCTACGTTTCCCGTGAACGCCCGTCCCGGAAGGGCCGCGAAACTTACCCGGGCCGTGCTGCCAGGTGACAACCGCACCGCGTCCCGCTCGAAGGCATGTACAACCAGCCAAAGCCGGGACAGATCCCCGATCCGGAACAGAGGTTGAGCAGGATCTGCCATCTGCCCTTGAAGGGCGTTTCGCTCAATCACCGTGCCGTCCACGGGAGAACGAAGAATGAGTTCGGAGCTGTCGGACGATTCGTCACTGGCGCCAAGAGCGCGGAGTCCGGCGCGCGCGGAGCGTACTTCCGCTTCCGCCGTCGCCACACTGGCTTCGGCTTCCTGTACTTCGCGAGCTGGCACGATATTTTCGGCGGCCAGACTCCGCTTGCGCTCGAACGTCTTCTTCGCGAGATCGAGCCGCGTTTGTGCGTTGATCGATTCCGCTCTCGCTTTTCCAATATCGACGCTTTGCAGGACCGCGAGTTGCTGCCCTTTGCGCACGACCTGCCCCGGAGCAGCGAGGACGGTCACCACGCGGCACGCAATCGGAGTTCCGACTTCCGCGTAACGGCCTTCGTTTACTTTCAACTCGCCCAGAAGCTGCGCGCCTTCACCGCCCGCGCGCACTTCTACCGGCGCGGTTGTGACCCGAATGTCCCGCAGCATTTCCGGCTTGATGCGCAGCGTGTGCGCGGACGAAGGTTTGGCACTTTCCGCAGCGGAGCCTTGCGCGGGTTTGGCTTCCTTTTTTTCTTCGCCGGATTTATCGCAGCCTGTCAGGAATAAGACAAGAACCAGCATCGTAAGAATCGTCGTTTTCATCGGAGCACTCCCGCGCGGAATTGCAGTTCAATTTCAGCCAGCTTCGCTTCGAGCAAGCTGTTTACATAGGCGAGCCGCGTGTCGAGGGTCTCTTTGCGGATGAGCAGCAACTCCGCCATTCCGATCTCGCCCTCTTCGTAACTTCGCTTCGAAAGGGCCTCGTTGTCGGCGAGGCTTGGCAGAGCTCCGCGCTCCAGTTCTCCCGAAGCTTCGACTCGGCTTTCATACGTCTCGAAGGAACTGGATACCTCGTGCTGGACCGCGTTCCGAAGCGCTTCCATTTCCAGACGAATCCGCGAAGAACGCGCGGACCCCACTGCTTGCAATTCCTGGCCGCGCGAAAAAATGGGAAGCGTGATCTTCACGCCGCCCTGATACACGTTGTCGCCCGTGTCCCGTTTGTAGCGCGTCGTGAATCCGAGGTCGGGCCACTTGAATCCTTCTCCAAGCTGCACATCGGCTTGCGCCTCACCAAGTTCCGCCTGCAGGGCCTGGAAGTCCGGCCGGTCCTCAAGGGACCGGGACAACATCGCCGATTTCTCGTATGTGCCGCGCTCGCGCAAATCACCTGTGACGGCCAGCGACTCTCCCACTTTCATTCCCAGAAGGACGCGAAGATCACCCAATTCCGAGCTCCGGTCCGCCGCCGCAATGCGGAGTTGGGCGCGCGCCCGGGCCAGGCTTGTGCGCGAAAGGTTGACTTCGAGAATCGCCACGTCCCCCGCGCGGTAGCGGCGATCCGCTATCTGCAGGAATTCCTGCGCCAGTTTTTCCGTCGCCGTGAGTAACCGCACGCGTTCATCCGCCGCAATTGCGCGCAGGAATGTCGCGGCCACTTCGCGAAGCAGCCGCCGCGTGGCTTCGCCGCTGTCGGCGATTTCCTTCGCCACCCCAGCTTCGGCGCCGGCAATGCGCGCTTTGCGCCGCCCGCCCAGTTCAAATTCCTGCGTAAGTGCCACGTCCACATCCGTAAAATTGTTGGGAGAGGAGAGCCTTGGTCCCGCTTCCGTTTCAAGCGTCGGATTCTGCGGAAAGCGAATGGAAGCGCCCTTTAACCGTCCGCGTGCTTCCTCGATGCGCGCCCGCGCGGAAAGAACGATCGGTGCGCGAGCGCGGGCAAGTTCAAGAGCTTGTTCAAGTGTCAGAGTTCGCTCTTGTCCCCAGCACGTGAGTGGCAGCAGGAGAAACAAGCAAGTTCGTCCCGCCGTTCGAAAAACCATGTTTGGGATTCCATTCCTCATGTCTTTCTCCCTTGAAAAAATCCCTTCGGCAGCAGTTCACGCAGCCGGAACAATGCCTTCATCCAAATCCTCCGAACTTCCTGAATGGGAATCTCCACAACCTCGCTGATGCTCATGTCGTCGAAACCCATCGCGCTGCGCAGCGCGAAAATCGTGCGCTCCTTCCACGGGAGCAGCACGACGGCTTCCTGCAGCCTGGGTGTTTCCTTTGTTTCGAGAGGCGTCGCTGGCGCGTTTCGCTTTGCCGCGTCCAGCGCGTAGATGAGAAGAAGTGCCGGCAACTGCCACACGTCGAGTTCCAATCCCCGGCTCAGATACGCCTGAAACTCCTCGGCTGTCGTCCGCTCCGCCTCCGCGCCTTCGCCGACCAAAAGACAACAGAGAGCCAGCACGCTTGGACTCCAGGCGGCGTAGAACTTTTCGAACTTTCGTTCGAAGCGCATAGAATTCCTGGCTCATGAGCGCGGAAAGAAAGGCTCACGCGATCAGGCTGTGCCCGATGCAAAGAGGAGTGAATGGAGCTTCGTTAGCGACGGACTGCGAAGTTATTGTCTAGGAGGGTGAAACAAGGTCTGCGGCAATGCTGTGGGGCTGGAAACTATGGAAACACCTTCGGCGGTGATCACCGGAGAAGGAGACGCGAGCAGAAAGAATGAGCCGGGCAGGATGTGCGTGCAGCAGCAGAAGCAGCCGTCGTCGTCCGAAGCCTGGACAGGCTGCGCGTCCGCCTGTGCAACGGAATTCAGAGTTAGCCCGATGCGCGCTTGCGATCCGGGAAATGTCCCGGCCGTACAGATGCCCGCTGAAGACAGATCAAGAACCATCAGCAGCAGTAGCAGCGAGGCAGCGATTTTGACGTTTCCGTTCCGCACAAGACCAGTATAGAGCAACCCTTCGACCCGGCCAACTCACTGCGATTGAACTGTCCGCCCTGAACCGTTTGTATCCTTTCATTGACGCCGGCGTCCAATCCTCCTAACGGCACTATCCATCGCGGCGGCGGCGGTTTCGGGATACAGCGTAGTTCAGGCTGAACCACACACCTCCTGGTCCCGAATCAACGCACGGAAGTCGAGAAAATCAATCTACACCGTTGAATCGGCGTCAGATACCAAACCCATTTCCTCTTTCGGAGTAATGCAGGGATAACATCCACAAAACTGAATAATCTGCTTGAAGAGCTGCAGTCCATCATTGACGGGTCACTTTCCGAAGATGATGAACCGTGCGAAATAGTGGCGAAAGCTGACGCTCGACGGATCGACAAAGACGAACTCCTTGGGTGGTTGCACTACAACAGGAAAGTCGGTGTTCGATGGGCAACAGGGCCTGCTGCTCCAAAGGACTTAGAAAACCATCTTGTCGTGATGGTTAGTCGGTCTGCCCTGCTAACCGTCGTGGCCAATGACAAATCATTGGCAAGTCGCCTCGCACGCTCCGGTTCAACCAAGGAGTGGTCAAAGTTGAAGAGGCTGGAATCTCGGCAGCTGGAAAAGGCGTTGGTTGCAGGTAAGACGCGTACTCTGTGGCTCAGCGGGATTCATCGCTCCGTAGCAATCAAGCCAGACAGCAAAGTGCTAATTGGCCAGGACGTTGAGGCCAGTCTCGACGCGCTTGGCGACCAAACCTACCAGTACACCTCCACGCGGTGTGAGGGGCCAACGGACCTACCAGCGTCCTTTGTTGGTGTTACACCGCGGATGGCTAAAGTATGGCTGGGACCCAGCGCAGATTGGGAAGTCTTTATTGCGAACAGTCAAGAATTGTTGAGGTTAGTCGAATCTCCTGGCAAAAAGAAAGACCAACCCTAGGCGGTCGTTTTTTGGTCGGATCATATTCGTCAGACCTCACGGACACGTTCGATTGGACAATTGGGACAAGCGAGAGCCGCACTGAGCAGTGTCAGTCATCCGCGCCGGCCTGCCGCATCACGGCAGAGGTGGCGAGTTCGGTCTCGTCGTCCCCGCCATTCTTTTCAAATAACTTACGGAAAAGTGGCTTACACCGCGGGAACACGAAGGAACAACTCCTTGACCTTTGCTTCTATGCTGGGCACTGGCCAAAGCAACTCTGCTAGCTTCCGTTGCGAGGAACTGGACTACCTTGCTAGCGCTGCCTCCAAAGGACGCACATCGCGTTCAACCTAAGGGATATCTCGTTGAACGACAAATCAATTCGGCTTAGCTGCCCAGCTTCCTATCGATCTACATTATCCAGCACCCAAATGCCACCCGACACTTCCGCCATCGTCAGCACCAGCTTGTCCTGATTGAGAGAAAGCTCGACTAACGGTATCCATCGGGGGATCATCAAGCCGTTCCCTCCAAAGTTGGAAACAGGAAACGGTTCCCCAACTTGTTTTCCTTCGCTTGGGTCGAAATGAATCCCCCACACGTTGAAAAATCCACCGCGTCCCGAAACGAAGTAAATAGTTTTCCCATCGGGAGACCAGCGAGGCTTATCGTCCCAGTGCTTGCCGTCTGTAATCCGCGTCCACGCACCACCGGCAGCGGGTACCACGTACAGCGTTGATTCCACAATCGTCGGCAAGTTTGCGCCGGCCTCAAACACGATCCATCTACCGTCAGGCGAGAAGTGGGGTTGGTAAAGATCGTACTTTGGATCCGAGATGATTTTTCTCGCCTCTGTTTCCGCGTGCGGTGCCGCTCCAACGGGTACCAGCCAGACCTCCGACTTGGTGTCGGCAGCGACCACCAGCAGCGACCCGCCGTCGGGGGACCAATCATACGGGTATCTTTGCGTCACGCTCAATGTGGTAAGCGGCTCTTCACTACGGGTTTGATTTGACCAAGTCATCATCTGGTCCGGCTTTCCTGATTCAGATAGGCGCGAGTACACGAGCTGCATGCCGTCGGGAGACCACAGTGCCCCTCCGCGACTATGTTGGTCGGCAATAATCGGAGCCTCGCGTCCATCCACGAGTGATTTCTCCCACAGTTCCCAGAACCCAGCGCGGAGTACGGAAAACACAACATGCTTGCCGTCGCGCGACAGGTTTGGGAGAAAGGCGGTCCGCCCGGCCGCCGTGATCGCCTGACCCTTGTCGGTGATCCGGCCTTTCTTGGCATCGAACGGGAATAGCCAATTCCGGATCTGTTGTGATTTCGCCGTGAATGCCAGTCGTCGCCCGTCACTCGAGACCGCCAAACTTCCATCAGGGCCCTGTCCTGTAGTCAGTCGTTCTACCGCGGTTGCCCGCAATGTCTCCGGTTCGATGGTCATCTTCCAAATATTAATCGCCCCTCTATAGCCACACTCGAAATACAGGGCCTTTCCCGAAGGTGACCATGCAAAAGAAAAATCGCCTTGGTGTTCGCCGCCTACTCTTCCGTTAGCTACTTCTGTGAGTTTGTGTTCGATCGCAGGGGCGATCTCCATTCTGATTGCTTCGCCCCCTGATATTGGCACTGTCCAGATGCTCGGGCTGGGTGCAGCATCCGAGCTGAGTGACTGGGCCGCGGCCAAGGATGAGACCCAGACCGACACTCTTTTCCCGTCTGGATGCCAAACCGCTGCGGCCGGCCACAGTTTGTGTCGTGCTAGGAATCCGGCCAAAACCTCGCTCGGTGGGCCGCCGTCAAGATGGGCCACGTAGAATTTATTAATGCTATCGATCCGCGTAAAATGAGTCTGGAACAATATTTGGGAGCTATCCGGGGACCAGCGTGGGAAGTATCCAAACGACGAAATCCTGCGCTCCGATCCCACGCCGCCGAAAGCAGGAACGATGTACAGCCCCCCGTCTCCCTCCTCAGAACGATAGGCAATGTATTTTCCATCGGGTGACCAATCCGGCTGCCAATGATGACCAGGTCCTTTTGTGATTTGGACAGGATCGCTGCCGCTGACTTGTTGCAGCCAAATATCGAATTTTCCACCGCGGTCGGAACTGTAAGCGATGTAGCGACCATCGGGCGACCAGGTCGCTCCGATCTGCAGGCCGTCGTCAAACGTTACGCGCGTCAGCGAGCGTTGCGTCGGTGATGTCGGAATTCGGCGGTCCTTATAGATAAACCACCCGACAATGCCAAGCAGAGCCAACGCGCTGAGCAGAAGTGACACGGCCAGCTTTCGCCGTTTTGGCACAGCCTTCGTGGCAGTATTCACCACCCCATCCGACTTTGCGCCGTTGGCCGTATCATTGTTGACTGGCACCATAAACCGGTAGCCGCGGCGCGAGAGTGTTTCGACAAACCTCGGGCTCTCCGCCGAGTCGCCCAAGACGTCGCGAATCCTGTTGATGGCGGTGTTTAGGTTGTGATCGACATCGACAAAGGTGTCTGGCCAGAGGCGCTTTTGCAGCTCTTCCCGGGTCACCAGTTCGCCAGGGCGCTCGAGCAGAATGGCCAGGACTTGGAATGGTTGGCCGGCAAGTTTTAGCCTGGAGCCATTTTTGCGCAGTTCTCCTGCGCGAAGGTCAACTTCGAAAACACCGAAACGGACGACAGTGGACGTGATGGCGGGTTCTACCACAGGCCCGGGGCCTCAAGTGTCGTCAGTCTAGCACCCTTCTCCGATTAAACAAGTACCTAGCCTAGACGCTGTCTGGTGGACATGGTCTTCCAGCCCCCTTTAGTTCCAACGAGTTACCTCCTGAGTTTCATTCCACCTTTCACTTACCTCGATAGAGCTTCCATGCATTGAGGTAGCTGCACTCTAAGCCCAACGTCCTCCTCGGCGAGCAACCCGCCGAGGAGGACGACATGACCAGGCAGCGGTTCTGTCTGAGGCTTGGGATGCTGCTGGGTCAGGTTGCACTGGTAGGCTTCTGTGATTTCTTATGCATTGCATCATCGTCGGCAAGACCCACAGACGGTGCCGAAGACCCAGCTGCCCCCAAGGCCGAGATTCCGTTCCAGCTCTACAACGGCAATCTGATCGTCGTGAAGGCAACCATCGGAACGGTCAAGAATCTCAACATGATCCTCGATACCGGCACGAGCCCTAGCGCCATCAGCCAGGAATTGGCCGACCGACTGAAACTGCGCGGCAAAACAGAATCGCTGCAAACGTTGAACGGGACAATTCAGACTCACAGCCTCATCTTGCCTAGTATCCAGATCGGTTCGTTGGCGGCTAGCCCCATCCGAGTCGTGGTACAGGACCTTGGCTTCATGGAGCGGAGCCTAAGTATCTCCGTGGCGGGAATCGCCGGTCTCGACATCCTGAGCAGCGGCAGCTTTACGATTGACTACCGGAAGAAAAAGATTGCCTTTGGGCCCCTTGCGGCAAGTGCAAATACAGTCCGCTTTGAAACGCAGGAGCCGTTTCTTACCGTGAAGGCGATAATCGACGGACAAGCGGTGCGATTGTTGGTCGATTCGGGGACCTGGGGACTGCTTGTCTATCGCAACCGTCTGCAGACAAATCTGCAGCAGGTCCATTTCGATTCGAATGCTTCAATATCCAGTCCCGGCGGGATGACCCGCGTACGATGGCTTCGCGCCGGCGTGTTGCTCGGCAAAGACGATCTCGGTACGCGTAACGTTGCCATCGCCGATATAGACTCCGATCCACAAAATGATTTCGATGGTCTCTTGGGATTTGCAAAGATGGGATTCCGCAGGGTGTCTTTCGACTTCGAAAATGGCCTGTTCGGATGGGAGTGATGTACAAATCAGTTCAACGGATTCGTATTCCGAGATCCATCGCTGCTGAATTGCTCGCGATTGACACAACAAGGGGGTATTCCACATTGGTACAGCTAACTCTGGTATCGACGCGTCGCGCCCGGATGGCGAGCAATGCCGAAGTAACCGAATTACATCCGGCTTCGTTCTAGCCGACAATCCACGAGCCGGTTTCCGAAACTGTCGCGGTCCTGGCGTTCCTACCGCAGGCATCTAGACGTAGACCGCGAGCCTTACTGCGTCGCGGCTAGCGAACCGGTGTGGGTGTTCGTCATAGCCAACAACTCAGGACTCAAGGGGCCGCTCAAGGCGGCTAGCTTGCGAGCGGCCAAGGCTATGTGAAGCCGCTTCGTTTCGGAAGATGACAAAGAGAGGCCGCGTTGTACGGCCACGAGAAGTTTCTTGCGGGACCAAAAGGCGCACATCAGCCCCTGGCTGGAATGTGAGTTTGTGCCCAGCAGCAAATGAGCAAGCTCGTGGGCCATCGCGTCGCCCAAAAGCTGGGCAAAATCTAGCTGCCGTTGCACCGCGCAATCCTTCACATTGTCGTAGAAAACGGATGCGAAGAACCCGAAACCCTTCCCGGTGCTCTCCATTGCGACGCCAAATACTTCATCTCGGAAATGAAGGCGTTGCGCCATGGAACGTGGCAGCAGGTTCAGGACCAGAACCAGAGGAGTCATCGGACTCATGCACGCGGCCTCAGCCAACTCGGTCTCGCCGGCCACGCACTCGACCCAGTTGGAGTCCACTCCCGCCTCTCGAAAAATGTCGGCCGCGGCTCGCTCGGCTGTAAGCAATACGGATGGTTTGACCTTGGCGTAGTCATGAATCCGAATCGTGATTTGCCTCTGGCTATTAATTCGAGGCCTGCCAGCGTCCTGTGGAGCGCCGAAGGAGCTCGCCGTCAGGGCCAAGCCCAATGCTAGGCCAATGATGATTTGCCGTGCCATTTTGCCCTCACCTCGGTAAAGCCGAGTTTGCGAGGGCAAAAGTGGGCTGGGACGAAGCGTGCCGCCATGCAGCCAACATCACGATTGCTTCACGTCTGCGTCACCGAGCCTACTAATCGTGTTATCAGCGGGTTAGCGAGACTCCGTGATGACTTCAGCTAGGCATTCAGCAGGCGACCCTATAGTCATCTCGGCCCCTCCAGCCAGAAAGGGTGGTAGACTTCTCGACAATTCGAGGAAGTAATGCTCAAAAGCGAAGAGTCTTTTGTTGCGGTTCGTTTCGAAGGGTTCGAGTTGGACCTTCATAGCGGTGAGCTGCGGAAGGATGGGACAACAACCGTCCGTTTGCCAGAGCAATCGTTTCAAATCCTAACGATGTTGCTGGAGCATCCGGGCAAAGTGGTAAGTCGCCGCGAAATTCAGAAGCAATTGTGGCCCGACGGAACAGTAGTGGAGTTTGAGCACAGCATCGGTGCCGCGATGAACCGGTTGCGGCAGGTGCTTGGAGATTCCGCCGACAATCCCACGTTCATCGAGACCCTTCCCCGACGGGGTTACAAATTCATCGCACCGATTGAAGTAAGCGGGCCTGATGGACAGAAACCCGCCGTTGTCAGTCGGTCGATCAAACCGACGCGTAAGAACCTTGTCGCGATTGCCTCCATCTCTGTGGTTGTGCTGCTGTTGCTTCTTGGAGTGATTGTCTGGCGCAGTCTGCCGCGCGAGCCCAGAGTGACGAACGTAGCCAAGCTAACGAATGACGCTAAGGCCAAGATCACCATGACTCCAGCCGCCTCCGTCACCGTCACCGATGGCGTTCATCTCTATTTCGTGGAAGGTACCCCAGACGTGGGAGGATCGCGACTGACTCAGGTCTCGGCTATTGGCGGGGAAACCACTCAAGTTGCGACGTCGCTCAGGGAAGTGATTGGGATCTTCGATATCTCTCCCAATTTTTCTCAGTTGTTGGTCGCGAATGGTGACAGTGGGCCGCCTGATCCGGCTACAGGACGAGCCGGGGGTGCAGCTGAAGTGTGGGCGCAGCCGCTACCCGCGGGAACTTCGCACCGCGTGGGGAACTTCTACGCAACGGGCGCCTGTTATAGCCCGGATGGGCAACACATCCTCTATGCGGATGGGCATGCTTTGACCTCCATCGATACGGATGGCACCAACCCTCGCGAGGTGGCGAGAGTCGAAGGAATCGTGCAAGGGTTGCGCTACTCACCGGATGGTAAACGGATCCGCTTTCATATAATAGCCTGGCCGGGCGATGCCAGCTCCATTTGGGAAATGGACGCGAACGGAAATGATCTTCATGTTCTTCTGCCAACTTGGAAAGAGTCGCCCTTTCAGTGTTGCGGGAAGTGGTCCCCGGACGGCCGTTATTACGTGTTCCGGGCAGGCCAGGGGAATGAACAAGCGATCTGGCTTATGCCCGAGCACCGGTTGATTTTTGCCGGAGGCCACGGAAGCCCGAGGCGTCTTATTTCCGGACCGCTTCGCCTTAGCGATCCCGTTCCCAGCACTGATGGGACCAAGCTCTTCGTCTTGGGGGCGGAACTCCGCGTGGAGTCAGTTCGCTACGATTCGAAAACACGACGTTTCGAGTCCTACCTCGATGGTATTTCCACCAATTCGTTAGGTTTTTCACATGATCAGAAATGGATCGCGTACGTCTCCTATCCTGACATGAACCTTTGGCGAAGCCGGGTCGATGGCACGGATAAGATGCAACTCACGTTTTCGCCTGTCCGAGCCTATGGACCGCACTGGTCCCCGGATGATTCTAGAATCGCCTTTGTGGACGTCCGTTTCGGCGGCCCCTGGACGGTCGCGTTGATCTCGGCGTCCGGAGGTCCGCCACAATCCTTCGGTCCTGGGGGAGATCCAGATTGGCTGCCGGACGGAAAATCCTTCGTTTACTTTGCGTTATCCAATCAATACAACAAGCCCTGGGCTGGAATATTTCGCCGTGATCTCGATAGCGGGAGGATCAGTGCAATCCCCAATTCGGAGGGGCACTTCTCCCCTCGCCTGTCACCGGACGGTCGATACATCGCGGCGTTTTCTCAAGCCGGGACGGAATTATTGTTGTTCGACTCGAAAATCAACAAGTGGTCTAGCTTGGCAAAGGGCGCGGGGTTTGGTTATAACTTGTGGTCACACGACGGTAAGTTCGTCTATATGCGCGGCAACCACGCAGGCTCACCAGCAATCGTTCGCGTCCGCATTCCGGACGGAAGAATAGAAGAGGTTGTAAGTCTCAAAGACCTTCCTCAGGTGGTCGATATCTTCGCCGGGTGGATTGGGCTCACCCCGGAGGGCGACCCGCTCGTGATTCGCGATCGCGGCGTACAGGAAATCTACGCGCTCGACCTCCGATGAACGTAGGCCAAATGTTCATTTGGCCGGTACCGTTCCGCGCGGAAACGCTTCCAGGTGCGCGAAATCGGCGCTCCCACGCAATGGCTCCGCTTGAATGATAGGCATGACTTCAATTTCCCTCGATTGCAACGGAACCAGTCGTCAGATACCCATTTATCGCATAGCAAGCACAGCCCGACCTGACGAGAAATCTACTCACTAAGTCGCGATGCTTGTGGCCAGGTCCGACACGACACAGCAACTTAAGTTAGTGTATGACGGCCAAACCGGACAGAAATCCAGCCTTGCAGATGAAATAATTGCGGGAGAAACTTCTTCAGGCTGGAACGAGATATTTTCCAACCCACAACCCAGCCCACAGATTGCGGTGTCTTGTACGAATTAGAACGACTTAGGCGGCGCTTGGCGGTCCCCGCGGTCTTATAAGTTGTTGTAAAACCTATCAGGGTGCCGCTGTCACGGCAGAGGTCGCGAGTGCGAGTCTCGTCGTCCCCGCCATTCCTTCCCAAGCAATTAAGAGTGAGTGGCAGTAAAAACTTCAACTGCAGCAGCGTAATGAGTAACCCGATGAAAATAAGGGAGAAAGTGGTCGGGGCGAAAGGATTTGAACCTTCGACCTCCTGGTCCCGAACCAACGCACGGAGGTTGAGAAAATCAATCTAAAGCGTTGAATCGGCGTCGGATAGATGAGGTATGGCAACAAAATTGATGTTTTGGAAACGATGGAAACCGGCGCGGCTGCGTAAGTCCTTTAGAATCTGGAGCGGGCGATGGGAATCGAACCCACGTCCGAAGCTTGGGAAGCTTCTATACTGCCATTGTACGACGCCCGCTTTGTAGTAGCTTTTTTAT
>Ga0157379_10003720_pt1 | contig 12978 bp, 13 predicted proteins | sample S25metaG_FD_121802 | JGI IMG/M metagenome (GOLD analysis project Ga0157379, IMG submission 121802) | Switchgrass rhizosphere microbial communities from Kellogg Biological Station, Michigan, USA - S2-5 metaG | ecosystem: Host-associated > Plants > Roots > Rhizosphere > Soil | place: USA... | reverse complement strand
TCGGTCTACGAGCCGGAAGCATGCGACATCGATGTACACGCGCTTCATCAGGGGTATCTGCGTGAAATGCGTCGCCGCGGCGGAGTCTTGCAGTGTGACGCCGAGGTCACGCGGATCGAGCGCGAGGGCTCGCAATGGCAGGTGTATACCGGTGAGACAAAATACTCCGCTCCGGTAGTCGTGAATGCGGCCGGAGCGTGGGCTGACACTGTCGCCCGCATGGCGGGAGTGGCTCCGCTTGGAATCGAGCCACGGCGCCGTTCGGCGTTTACGTTTCCGCCGCCGCCGGGGATCGCTGTATCAGCCTGGCCCGCTGTGATGGGCGCTGAGGACGACTGGTACTTCAAACCCGAAGCCGGCATGTTGCTTGGATCGCCCGCTAACGCGGATCCCGTTGAGCCGCAGGATGTGCAGGCGGAGGAGCTGGATATTGCGTTGGCCATTGATCGGATCGAAGCGATTACGACGCTCACGATTCCACGGCCGGCGCGCGTGTGGGCGGGGCTGCGCTCGTTCGTGGCCGACGGCAGTCTCGTGGGTGGATTCGATCCGCACACGCCGGGTTTCTTCTGGGTGGCGGCGCAGGGCGGTTATGGCATTCAAACTTCGGCCGCAATGGGGGAGGCCTGCGCAGCGCTTGCGCGAGCGCAGCCTTTCCCGCAACACCTTGCAGACTTTGGCCTGAACGCGCAGATGTTGTCGCCGCGGCGCCTCGCGGAGAGTCGAACATGAGTCTGACGCCATTTCATATTGCCGTGCAGGTCCGCGACATCGACGAGGCGCGCCACTTCTACAAGACCGTCCTCGGCTGTGCCGAAGGTCGCAGCTCGGCACACTGGGTTGATTTCAACCTGTTCGGCCACCAGTTCGTGTGTCATTTGAATCCAGTGCTGGGCGCTACCGGGCGCATTACTTCGCACTACAACCCGGTGGATGGCCACGGCGTGCCGGTGCCGCATTGTGGTGTGGTGTTGGAAATGGATCAGTGGCAGACGCTGGCGCGCAGGCTCGAGCAACATCAGGTCGAATTCGTGATCGCCCCCTACATCCGCTTCGAGGGCGAGCCGGGCGAGCAGGCCACGCTGTTCTTCCTGGATCCATCGGGAAACGCCCTGGAATTCAAGGCGTTCAAGGACATCGAGGCGCAGCTTTTCGCGGTCTGAGCGGGCGCGCCGGTGAAGCGTGTAACCGCTTCAGGCGCTGTCGCGTTTGAATGCCGCAGGCAGCCGGCTGCGCTCGCCATCCAGATGCAGATAGTTAGGATCGAAGCCGGCCACGCTTTGCAGAGCCTGGCGGTCATGAATGATGAGTTGCCTGCCCTGGAGGGTTACGAGATGAGCCCGCCGCATGTCCATCAACGTACGGTTCACGTGTACGGCCGACAATGCCAGCGTGTCTGCGAGCTCGGTCTGCGTCAGTGGCAGCTCGCAACAGTTCTCCTGGGTGAGTCCAACAGCCTGCAGCCGGAAGAATATCTCGCAGAAGAGGTGCGCGGTTCGTTCGAACGCCGTGCGATGCCCTACGTTTACGATCCACTCGCGGGTGGTCGCCTCCTCGACCAGGGTTGACCACCACAGTGCGCGCGTAAGGCGCGGATAGCGCTCGGTCAGCTCCAGGACGACGTCCTGCGCGAGCAGCACCGCTTCGACGGGACAGAGCGTGCCGATCGAATGGTCCATCCGCTTCAAAAGAAAGATCCGCAGGTCACACATGTCCCCGGGTACGAAGTAGGCGACGATCTGCCGCCGGCCATCCGGTAGCACTTTGTATCGGCAGGCCAGGCCCTCGAGAATGATTTTGACACCGTCGGTGGGCTGGCCCTCCTGGATCAAGTCCTCATGCGCGGCATACCGGCGGATGGTGCCGGTTGCATTGATGAGCGCGTTTTTTTCCTCTTCCGGCAGGGGCGCGAAGTTCTCGAGCTTGCGGATGAGGCGGGAGAGATGAATCATGTGATGGGCGGCCGGAACTCGATCACACAGGTAAGGCCCCCGGGGGCGAATTCGACGGACGTTCGGGCACCTAACTCATACGGCAGTGTGTTTTCCAGCAGCTTCACCCCGAACCCGTGGGTCCGCGGCGTAGTCAACAATAGTGGCACACCCGCCTCCCGCCATTCGAGCCGCAAGCAGCCGTCCTGCTCATTCTCGCTCCAAACCACCGCAACGCGGCCCTCCGCCGCGCTGAGTGCGCCAAACTGTATCGCGTTGGTGGTGAGCTCGTGAAGCGCGAGAGCCAGCGATGCTGCAGCGCTCCCCGGCAGTGGCACCTGCGGCCCTGCAAGGGTAATACGGTCTTCCGGAACGCCCTGGGCGAGAAACTCCGCGCTCGCGAGCTCCATCAGGTCGGCGCCCGCGTGCGGGACGCGCATCAACATGTCCTGAACCCGCGCCAAAGCCCCGAGCCTGCCTTCCAACAGACCGGCATATTCATCCGCCGATTGGTCCCTGCGGACCGTACGCCTGATGACAGCCCGCAGCATGGCAATCAGCCCGCGGATCTGGCGCCTATGCTCAAAAAGGGAGGCCTGCTCATGGCGCCGGCGCTCGTCGAGCTGCTCGCCGGGAGCCGCTCCATCCGCGCCCACCACAGTTGTCTGCTTCACTTGCAGTGCGTGACCGGGTGTGCCGATCTCTACGGACGTTTCGCGCCTAGCAGATTTGATGCTGGCGCGCTGGGTCGGTAATGCGTAAATGGCACGCCGCCGCGATTGGAGTTGGCGAAAGCCACAACGTCGTGCGTACCAAACTCGCACCACTCCACCGCAAACCCGGCGGCGCTTTCCCGCACCACCTGCGCGGCAAACGTCGAGCTGCCCAGATGCATGATTTGCACCGCGCGTCGCCCGAATCGAAAGCTTACCCTGACTTGTGACAGGACCGCGACCGGCAGAGTAGTGGCAATGAAAGCGCCGCTGACGCTAAAGTTGATGACGAGACCGCTACCGACGAGGCCATAGGGGGCACGAATGCGAACCGGAAGCGCTACTGTGACGCGTTCACCCCATCTGTGCTCCATGAGCTGCTCCCGTGGGCGCCGCCGGTTGGGACGGGAGTTATAACCCGCCCCGCGACCGAAAAGAGCTAACCTGAGTTAAGGAGATCGTATGACCGCGGCCCTGCGAGTCAACAGCGAGCGGCTTTGGTCCAGTCTCATGGCGCTGGCTGCCATCGGCCGCACGCAGCGCGGCGGCTGTAATCGACAGGCTTTGACTGACGAAGACAAAGTCGGCCGCGACCTCTTCGTCTCCTGGATGCGGGATATCGGCTGCACCGTCACGGTGGATGAAGTCGGCAACATCTTCGGCTGCCGCGCGGGCAAGGATGCTTCACTGGCGCCCGTGCTGATGGGGAGTCATCTGGATACGCAGGCGACCGGTGGCCGGTTCGACGGCGTGTATGGAGTGATGGCCGGCCTCGAGGTCCTCAGGACTCTCGCGGATCACGGGGTTGTCACTCGCCGGCCGATCGAGGTTGCGAGCTGGACCAACGAGGAAGGCTGCCGGTTCGCGCCGGCCATGCTGGGCTCGGGCGTAGTTGCTGGCACATACACCCTGGACTACGCGAATGAGCGCAGGGACAAGGCGGGCCTCACATTCCGAGGTGAGCTTGAGCGGATCGGATACCGCGGCGCTGCGCCAGCGCGCCGGCGGCCATTCCATGCCATGTTCGAAGCTCATATCGAGCAAGGACCCATCCTGGAGAAAGCCGCCGTTACGATCGGCGTGGTGACCGGAATCCAGGGCGCTTACTGGTTGGATGTGATCCTCGAGGGTCTGGCATGTCATGCGGGCCCGACGCCAATGGAAATGCGCCGCGATCCCTGGCGCGCCGCCTGTCCGATCATCGAGGGTGCATTCGCCCTGGCGGCCGATAACGCACCCTGGGGACGCGCGACGATCGGTGATGTCAAGGCGGTGCCCGGATCGCGCAACACGGTACCGGAACGGCTGGTCTTATCCGTCGATTTGCGTCATCCCGAGCGAGACGTGCTGGATGGAATGATTGCGGCCTTTCGCGCCCTGGTTGAGTCTGCGGCAGTACGGCATGCCATTCGGGCGAGCATCGAGCAGGTCTGGCACATGCCGCCCACCGCATTCGACCCGCGCCTCGTTGATCTGATAGAGGCGACTGCCGGGGACCTCGGGCTGTCACGCCGGCGGATGGTGAGCGGGGCAGGGCATGACTCGCTGCATACGGCGCAATTTGCGCCTACGGCCATGATATTCGTGCCCTGTGCAGGCGGCCTGAGTCATAACGAGGCTGAGGAGGCGAGTCCTGCCGATCTGGTTGCAGGCGCCAACGTTCTGCTGCACGCTGCACTGACAGCGGCAAATGACTGACCGGAAGAACACTGGCCGCAGCGGGCGATCATCAGTCACAACGGGCTTCCAGATGCAGCTTCGCACCCGGCTCGAACAAGGTGGCACTCCGCAGGCCTCGAATTGGGGCATCGATAGTGAGTACGGCCGTCTGCGGGACGTATTGGTCGGGCCCATCGATCATTTCTCGTGGCAGGCAGGCAATTCCGTGGCGCAGAGATCCGAGCGGGTTGGTCTGCGCTTCGACTTCGCGGCGGCGCGTGCGCAGTACGGCGAGATGCTCGATGTGTACAGGCAGGCCGGCGTCAACGTCCACATCCTCCCGGCCTCGGCCGAATTGCCTTATCAGATTTTTGCGCGCGACAGCAGTGCCATGACTCCCTGGGGCGCTGTGATCATGCAGCTACAGAAGCCCTATCGCCGCGGAGAATATGCCGCCTGCCTGCGCTTTTACCTGGATGCCGCAATTCCAATCTACGACCTCGTTACGGCGGGCAATGTTGAAGGCGGTGATTTGATGGTACTCAAGCCCGGTGTCGCAGCGTGCGGCTACTCCGGCGAGCGATCCATCGAGCCCGCGGTGCGTCAGCTGCAATCCTGGTTCGAAGCCGAGGGCTGGGAATTTCACACCTACGCGTTCGATCCGCATTTTCTGCACCTCGATGTGCAGATGGGCATGTTGGCCGCGAATCTTGCCGTCGTCTGTGTCGAGGCCGTGGAGCCGGAGTTTGTGACCTGGCTGAAGAGCCGGGGAATCCGCGTTATCCCCGTTCCGTATGAGGATGCGATGCAGTTGGGATGCAACGTCGTCGCGTTGGGTGATGAGCGGGTGCTGGTGCCCGCATCCAGCAAGAATCTGCTCGCCGCCTGCCGCAGCGAAGGTCTGACTGTCTATGCACCTGACGTCTCCATGATCGGCAACGGGGGTGGGGCAGTCCACTGCATGTGCCAAGCCCTGCGGCGCGACTCGGTTGCGCGTTAAATGAACCGTACGACCGCGGCGAGCGCGCGGCCTGCCCCTGTCGTGTGGTCCTCCACATTGGCGGTCTATCTGGGGACTGCCGGCGCATCGGTCGGACTGGGCAGCATCTGGCGATTTCCCTATCTGGCTGGAACCGGCGGCGGCAGCGCATTCATCCTCGTGTTTGTCCTTGCCTGCGTGCTCGTGGCTACGCCGCTGCTGGCAGCGGAGTTTGCTCTTGGGCGGGCCTCGCGGCTGAGCCCACCCGAGGCGGCCGGAGCGGTCGCGGCGGGGGCGGGACTGAGCTCAGGCTGGAACATCATTGGTATTCTGGGAACGCTGGCCGCCTTCCTGCTTTTCTCGTACTACACGGTCATCGCCGCATGGGTCCTGGCCTATGCGTGGAAGTGCGGGACCGGTCTGCTGGCCGCTGCGGGTCCGCAGCACGTCGCCGCCCTGTGGAGTGAGTTTCAGTCCAACCCGCTCGAAGTCGCGGCGTGGCATGCCGGATTTGTGGTCATGGTCCTCGTCATCTCGGCGCGCGGCCTGCAGCGTGGCATCGAGCCTGCGAACAAGTTTCGTGCCCCGGCGCTGCTCGCGTTGCTGCTGATCCTGGTCGTCTACTCCCTGTTGACCGGTGACGTCCGCCGGGGACTGACGTTCGCATTCAAACCTGACTTCTCGGCTGTTACATCACAGGTCGTACTGTCTGCCATCGGCCAGGCTTTCTACGCAACCGGCGTCGGCCAGGCCATGATGATTGCCTTTGGCGCCTACGTGGAGCGCGGTACCTCGTTGGTCCGCACGTCGCTCTTCATCACCGGGTCGATACTGCTGGTCTCGGTGCTCGCCACCATGATGATCTTCCCATTGGTGTTCGGGTATGGGATGAATCCCGCGCAGGGGCCCGCGCTCGTGTTCGATGTCCTGCCACGGGTGTTCACCGAAATTCCGGGCGGCCGGGTCATCGGGACTCTGTTCTTTTTGTTGCTGGTGCTGGCCGCCACGACGCCCTCGATCGCGTTGCTCGAGCCGGGGGCCGCTTGGCTGATGCGCCGCCACGGCCTCGGGAGAGCCAGCGCCGTATGGACCCTAGGCGTCGCAGCGTGGGTCCTTGGAATCGGGACTGTATTGTCGTTCAACCGCTGGTCCGAGTGGCATCCACTGTCGTTCATCCCTTTGTTTGCCCACAAGACGTTCTTCGATGTGTTGGACTACGTGTGCTCCAACATCATGATGCCGATTGGCGCCGCGTTGACCAGCATCCTCATTGGCTGGCGCCTCAGTACGCGGTTTGCGCGGGACGAGCTGGCAGAGACTGCTCCGCTGGCTCGCGCCGCGTGCGTATGGCTTCTGCGATACGTTTGTCCCTTGGCCATCCTGGCGGTTTTTATCGCGACTCTGGTTTAAAGGCCCGGCAGCAAGAATCGGAATGCATTGCGCTGGCCGTTGAGCCTAGGGTTGGTGTACTCGTCAGTGGAGGTGCGCCGATGGTACTTGTTCGCCGTAATAGTCGCTGGCTGGCACCTGGCGTGCTGATCGTTCCTGTTCTTGTCCCCGGGCTCGTCATGGCTCCCGTCCAGGGCTCGGATGCGGATCCGCCGCAGCTTTATGAGCTCACGACCGAGACCAGCATGCCCCACCTCGAGGAGAACCTCAGGTACGCGAACACCACGCGGCGGCAGTGCCTGGCTCAGTCCCAGCTCACGACTGCGTTTCCAATCCTCGGTCATCCGGCGCTGCAGGGTTGCAAGTTGGAAAACGAGCGGCGCCAACCGCAGTCGCTGTCGTATCAACTCGTTTGTACGGGCGGCCACGGGACGACGGGAGCTGCGGTCTGGCACTTGGACGAACATCGGCTGCGCGGTACGCTCGACATCAAGTTGGGCGGGAAGAACATGACGTTCTTTCAGCGAATCACGGCCATCCCACTGGGCAGTTGTTCGTGAGTGCTGCGCAAGAATCGGAATGCGCGCCAACCGTCGGATCCTGACAATGATCACCCTCGAAACCTGGAGGGTAACTGCGATGAAATCTGTAGTCCGTAAGAACACCGCGATTGATTATGCGGTCGGCCGCTGCTCGCTGGGTGCGATCCTGGTCGCGGCGAGTGAGAAGGGTGTGTGCGCAATCCTGTTGGGCGATCAGGCGGCGCCTCTCGTGCAGAACCTGCAAGAGCGATTTCCGGCGAGTCAGTTGGTTGTCGCCGGTGGGCAGTTAGACCACCTGGTTGCGAAGGTGATCAAGTTCGTCGAGGCGCCCACTGTTGGGCTCGATATCCCGCTCGACACGCGCGGTACAGCGTTTCAGCAACGGGTCTGGCTGGCTCTGCAGGCTATTCCGGCCGGCTCGACGGCCAGCTACACCGACATTGCGAGCCGGATTGGCGCACCGAAATCCGTGCGGGCGGTGGCTCAGGCATGCGCGGCGAATGCGATCGCCGTGGCAATCCCTTGCCATCGCGTCGTGCGGAATGATGGCGCCCTGTCGGGATATCGGTGGGGTGTGGAGCGCAAGAGAGCATTGCTTGCTCGCGAAGGAGCACGATGAACGCTCGAGTGAAAGGCGACCCTGATCGGGTCGCCGCGCTCGACTGGGGGCACCTGGCCAGCGAGCTCGATGGCCAGGGGAGCGCCCTGGTCGAGGGACTGTTGGAGCCCGATGAGTGCCGCTTCCTGGCGGCGCTCTACTCGCAGGACAACCGTTTCCGCAGCCGTGTGGTGATGAGCCGGCACGGCTTCGGGCGCGGAGAATACAAGTACTTCTCCTATCCTCTCCCGCAGAGGGTCAGCCAGCTTCGAACTACCCTCTACCCGCGGCTGGCGCCGATTGCGAACCGGTGGAACGAATCGCTCGGCATAGCCGTGCGTTATCCGGCTCAACACGCTGAGTTTCTTGCCCGCTGTGCCCAGGCCGGCCAGACCCGGCCCACACCATTGCTTCTGCAGTATGGGGCGGGCGATTACAACTGCCTGCACCAGGATCTCTACGGCGAGCACGTGTTCCCCCTGCAGGTGGCGATTCTGCTTTCCGAGCCGGAAAAAGACTTCACCGGCGGTGAGTTCGTCCTCACTGAGCAACGGCCGCGGATGCAATCCCGCGCCGAGGTGGTGCCGCTGCGCCAGGGCGATGCCGTCATATTCGCGGTTCACCATCGTCCAGTGAAAGGAACCCGTGGCATGTATCGCGTAAACCTGCGGCACGGTGTCAGCCGTGTCCGCAGCGGACATAGGCACACCCTGGGTATCATCTTTCACGACGCGAAATAGCCACCGGCCCCGGGAGGCCCGGCGGAGCGGCCTGGGCCGACGGTGCGACATAAGTCGAGGCCCATGATCTCTGAGGTCATTGCCGCCACGACCTGGGCCTTCTATCCTCAACGCCATGAGTGACGAGAGCGATATCTCGGTCCGCCCCCTGCTGGATACGAAGTCCATGGTCCTGCGGGACATGGTCTGCCATGGAAAGTGCAGGCATAGAAGTGCTGAGGAGTGCTCGACCGCCACGCACTTGGTGTTTCTGTACCGCGGTGTCTACATTCGTCACGTAGGCCGCAGTGACGCGGTGGCGGACGCCAATCAGGTTGTTATCTTCAACGCGTCCGAAAGCTATCGGATCAGCCACCCCGTTCAGGGTGGCGATGCCAGTATTTCGCTCACATTGGATGAACAGGTGTTGCGCGAGCTGGCGCCGAAGGGACACGTCCGTGCGGAAGGTCCGCTGGCATTCGTGGAACAGAGGTTTCGAATCGACTCGGACACCCAGGCACTGGCTGCGCACTTGCGGCACGGCCTGGTGCGTCAGGTCACTGAGACCCTCGAAGCCGAGACGATGGCATTGGCTCTCGTGCGCCGTGCGCTCGGTGGGCGCACGGCGCACGCGGCTCGCGGTAGTCAGGGGCGGCAGAAGCTGGTGGACCGCGCCAAGCTCGTCTTGTCATCCGATCTGGCGCGGCGCTGGACGCTCGCGGACATCGCTACGAAAGTTGGCGTATCGCCGGTTTATCTCACGCAGGCATTCCAACAAGTAGAGGGCATGCCGCTGTATCGCTACCAGCTTCGCTTGCGTCTGGCACGCGCGCTCGACCTGCTGGCGCGCTACGACGATCTCAGCACTTTAAGTATGGATCTCGGCTTCTCCAGCCACAGTCATTTCACTGCCGCTTTTCGCCAGACCTACGGCCGCACGCCTGCGGCCTTCCAGCGCTCGATACGTTTGCGCTGAGCTGACCGCTGTCGCCTGAGAATCACTAAAGATTTCGACAGCGGCGCCCCCGGATGGCCTGCCACTCTCTGCCTCACGCGGCTACCGAGAGCAGTGGAGGGATCAGATCATGCATCGTAGAGAGTTCCTGGCGGCATCCGTTGGTGGGTTGGTTGCAGGCGCGATGGCGAGATTGGCATTCGCCGATACGGCCTCGGGCGAAGATGAGGAGGCTGCGCGTCGTCATGACAAGGAACGGCGGTTTGTGCAGACGGCCTTCGGCCGCATCGCCTACATAGACCGGGGCACGGGTCGCGCGGTGCTGTTTCTACACGGCTTCCCACTCAGCAGTTTCCAATGGCGGGGCGCGATCGACCGGCTGTCGGCGCAGCGGCGTTGTCTCGCACCGGATTCCATGGGCTTGGGCCACACTGAGGTGGCTGCCGGGCAAAGCGTCACCCCTTCGGCCCAGGCTGACATGCTGGCTGCGTTCCTCGATCGCCTGTCAGTTCGCGATGTGGATCTGATTGCCAATGACAGTGGCGGGGCAGTGGCTCAACTGTTCGTCACCCGCTATCCGCGGCGGGTACGCTCACTGTTGCTTACGAACTGCGACGTGGAGATCGACAGCCCGCCGCCGGCAATGCAGCCCGTCATAGAGCTGGCACGCGCGGGTCTCTATCCCGATCTGTGGCTGGAGCCGTGGTTGAATCATAAGGACGTTGCGCGGTCGGCGACCGGGCTTGGAGGTATGTGTTACAGCAATCCTGACAATCCAACGGATGCAGCTCTCGAGCAGTACCTGGCGCCACTCGTCGCTTCGCCCGAGCGTAAGGCGCTGGTCAACCGCTACACCCTGGGCCTTACTCCAAATCCACTCAAGGGCATAGCGCCGTTACTGCGCAAATGCACCGTGCCCACCCGCATCGTCTGGGGCATGGGCGACACCATATTCTCGAAGGGTAATCCTGACTACCTGGCGGGCATCCTGCCGCGCGTAAGAGGAATTCGCCGAATAGAAAAGGCGAAGCTGTTCTTCCCGGAGGAGTATCCCGATATCATCGCCGCAGAAGCCCGCCTGCTGTGGGCGCAGCCGCGAGGGGCCGGGTAGCGCAATTGCCAGATGGCCATAAGTAAACAGTTCGTCGACTACGTTCTGGAGCAACTGCAGGGTCTTGGCCGCCTGACTTCCCGGCGCATGTTCAGTGGCGTCGGTCTGTACAATGGCGGGTTGTTTTTCGGGCTGCTGTACAACGAGCGGTTGTATTTCAAAACCGACGACGCCACGCGGCCGACATACCAGGCCCGCGGGAGTGAGGGTTTTTGTCCGCCGCGACCGAAGGCGGCGTCCCTCAAGACGACGTATTACACAGTGCCTGCCGACGTGCTCGAGGATGCCGAGGAACTGGTGAAGTGGGCCAGGCAAGCCACGGCGGTTGCACTCGCGACCGAGAATGCGAAGCCGCCAAAGAAACCGGCCGACGCGAGCGGCGCTCGCAAGACCCGCGCTGCCAAAGTCACCTCCGCACGAGGCAAAAAGCGAGTTCCCGGGGGGGCCGCGGCCAAAAAGGGAGGAGCCAAGGGCCGACGGTAGCGCTACCATAGCGACCCTTGCGTTAGCCAGCGGAGCTGCAGGATGCGCCATGTGACTCGATTACTGTCGTTTCCAGCGTGCGCCGGCTGGATTGCTGTCACCCTTCTGACGGCGCCCGCGTTCGCCGCTGCGCCCGGCGCACCCGCCGCGGACGCCGCACCCGACTCGCCCCTCTACCTGGATACCCGCCATAGCTTCGAGGAGCGGGCTGCCGATCTGGTCTCGCGCATGACACTGGATGAGAAGATCGCGCAACTCCAGAATAACGCCGCCGCAATCCCCAGGCTCAATGTTCCCGCCTACGAGTGGTGGAACGAAGCCCTTCACGGTGTCGCCCGCGCGGGATCTGCCACGGTCTTTCCGCAGGCCATCGGTCTTGCAGCGACATTCGATCCGCGGCTGATGCACGAGGCTGCTACTGCCATCAGCGACGAGGCCCGTGCCAAGCACGGTGAAGCCCAGCGCCGCGGCCAACACGGCCGCTACCAAGGTCTGAATTTCTGGTCGCCCAACATCAACATTTTTCGCGATCCACGCTGGGGCCGCGGCCAGGAGACCTATGGTGAGGATCCGTATCTCACCTCGCGCATGGGGGTGGCTTTTGTCACCGGGCTGCAGGGGGACGATCGGCGCTACATGAAAGTGGGTGCTACTGCCAAGCACTACGCGGTACACAGCGGTCCGGAGGCCGATCGCCACCACTTCGATGTACATCCCAGCGAACAGGATCTGTATGAGACCTATTTGCCTGCGTTTCGCGCGTTGGTGAAGGAAGGCCACGTATCCTCGGTCATGGGCGCGTACAACCGCGTCAACGGCGAGTCGGCATCGGCGAGTCCGCGCCTGCTGCAGGGGATTCTGCGCGAGGAGTGGGGCTTCGATGGCTACATTGTCTCTGACTGCGACTCGATCGAGGACATCTTCAAACAACACAAGATTGTGGAATCGGCGGAAGCAGCGGCGGCGCTGGGCGTGAAGAGCGGTCTTGACCTGAACTGCGGGCAGACCTATGCAGCACTGGCCGGCGCAGTAAAACAGGAGCTCGTGACCGAGCCGCAGATTGACGTGTCGGTACGGAGACTGATGCTCGCGCGCATGCGGCTCGGTATGTTTGATCCGCCCGCCCAGGTGAAATGGGCGCAGATACCCTACGCCGTGAATCAATCGCCGCGCAACGATCAACTGGCATTGCGGGCCGCGCGGTCTTCGATCGTACTGTTGAAGAATGAGCACCTGCTGCCGCTGTCGCGTGATATCGGAACGGTCGCTGTGATCGGTCCAACTGCCGATGACGTAATGGCACTTCTCGGGAACTACTACGGAACGCCCGCCGCGCCCGTAACCGTGCTGCAGGGAATTCGCGCGGCGGTGGGTGCGAAGACAAAGGTGCTGTATTCGCGCGGTGCGGATCTGGTTGCAGGACGCGAGGAGCCGCGTGCCGCCTCCGCGATCGATACTGCATACCTGCGGCCTTCGCCTGACTCTACCGCCCACGGATTGAAAGGGGAGTATTTCAGTGGCCGTGACTTTGCGGGCCAGCCCTTGCTTACTCGCACGGATGCGCGCGTGTCATTCCGCTGGGATCGTGGTTCTCCCACTGACGACCTGGTCGCGCAAGGTCAGCTGCCAGCAGACAAGGCTCTGCCCAGTGACAATTTCTGCATACGCTGGAGCGGGCAATTGTTGCCCCCGGTCACGGGCCGCTATGAGATAGCCGTTGGCGCCGATGACGGATTCCGGCTGTTCATCGATGGCAAGCAGGTCATCGACAGTTGGCAGATCAACTCGCGAATGCAGAGCAAGAGTGCTTTCGTGAATCTGCGGGCCGGCAAGGCCTACGACATCAAGCTCGAATACTTCGATAACATCCGCGACGCCGAGGTACGGCTCGGTTGGCGT
>Ga0157379_10003718_pt1 | contig 12980 bp, 15 predicted proteins | sample S25metaG_FD_121802 | JGI IMG/M metagenome (GOLD analysis project Ga0157379, IMG submission 121802) | Switchgrass rhizosphere microbial communities from Kellogg Biological Station, Michigan, USA - S2-5 metaG | ecosystem: Host-associated > Plants > Roots > Rhizosphere > Soil | place: USA... | reverse complement strand
GACCGCAAACACACTGACGCTTACTGGCTCCGCGGCAGCGACCGTAACTTTGGGGTCCGGTGGCAGTCTTGCAGCTGGCAGTGATTCAGGAAATCTCACGGTCACCGGAGGAAGCGGGGTCAATACAATTACAGTCGGCAGCGGCAACAACACGATCACCGGTGGTGGCGGGGCAGACGTTCTGACCGGCGGTGCTGGCGCTGATCGCTTCGTCTTCAATGCGACATCAGATTCGACAGTGGCCGCCAAGGATTCCATCAACAACTTTGTTCATGGCTCCGACACCATCGATACGTCGGCCATCGCTGGCATCACAACAATTCAGGGATTGATCTCGGGCGCAACCCAGATTGCCGCTCACAGCATCGCGTGGATTCAAAGTGGCGCCGACACTATCGTCTACGCAAATACAACAGGCGCTGCTGAAAATCAGGCCGCAGCTGATATGGCAACTACGCTCAAATCGATAACGGCAAATGTGCTCACAGGAAGCGACTTTATTCACCAGTAATGCGGACACAAACCTGACGGCGCTTACGATCGCCGATCACCTACGCTGCAGGAGAAATCTTATGCAAAACGAAGATTTGAATGCTGGCAAGCTTTCCGCCGATCGGCGATCTGGTTGCAACCGCCGTTCCGCCACGGATAGCCGATCGAAAAGAGAAAAAGGTTTGCAGGGTGAACGTCGGTCCAGTGAATCGGATCGGCGCTCCGGCAGCGACAGGCGTTCTGAGCCTCGTTACGAATTTGAAGTCGAATAATTGCCCAGAACCTCAACCCATAGGCAAAGGCCCACATAGTGCCCAGTCATGGGCGCCCGGGGTCGCTCACGGTCAGATGGACAAAATCTAAATCACACCGCTGATCAAGTATATCAGCGCAAATCCAAGCACGCCGACCCATGCTGCAGTGAGGCTAAGTCCAAAAACGATCACTACAGTCGGTAGGAGCGACGGGTCCTTGCTTTTTGGTTCAGCTGGCAACGTTGACATAGCGCCTCCCATGCACTTGACACCCGGCCATTGCAATCTACTGAAAACGAACTCTGTCGCTGTGACCGTCATCACATATTGAACCCGTCACGGGTTCTCTGGGTAAACGATTGAGGTGGCTATTGTTGGGTTTGCGTGGCCATTCGACGCCATCTCAACTGCGCTTTCGCGGGCACAAGTCTGGATTGTTTAGGTTAATCACGACGATTGCTAGAATTTTTTATTCAATGTGAGAGCATCCAATTGGCTGGTGCAAACGCCCGTAGAAAAAGCGCGTTCCTGGTTACAGGCGATGCCATCAATATTGAGGCAATAATTTTGGTCCTTTGGCCCCGCAACGGCGGGGCGTCTTTCCTGAGCGTACCATTCATGACGTCAATCAAATCAAGTGACTTGAGCGGTGCTCCACCGCATTTCGTAAAAAGTCGCGTGCTGGTTTTGCTCACTTACTTCGCGGTCGTTGCGACTTTTGCGGTTACGACTTTACTGGCCTGCGCTATTTGGTTGCTCATCTGGTGACTCCGAGTAAATGGGGCGTTATGGGTCTCGCAAGATGAACACCTTGTCGTCAGAAACAATAGAACTTCTGCAAACCGTAGTAGATGAGACCTGGGACGCTTTGCGACCTGAAGAAAAACTGCGAACAAGCCGTGAGCGGATTGCCGCACGGCTTTTTGATGAAGCAAGGGCCGGGGAGCGTGATCCATTACGTCTGCGAATTGCAGCGATAGAGGGCGTCGTCACGTCTGCACTTTAGAATTAGAATTTTTGGGGTTGAGAGGGGAATGGCTGATATTCGGACGAAAGTGAGGTCGGATTTAATGCTCAGACGTTCGGTCAGACATCACGCTACATTTCAACGCGGGACGATTTCCTGTCAAAAATGCTTGACTCCCATTCAGGTGTTCAAAGTGCACATGATTGCCAGTGAGTTTTCGGTGCTGTGCATGAAATGCTATTATCGCGGTCTGTTTCAGAAACACTATTTAAAAATAGAGATTCTGCCTGAACGGCGCAAAAAGCCTCGCGACTAGCTTAAGTTGCTTAGCGGAGTTTGTTTTAATCCGCTTGAGCCCCTCGGCTGACACTCGGTGGACGATTGAGTTTGCTGTCGGGCATACACCGGACATATCGCAATTTCCGCAGATCCAGCCGACGCCTTTACGTTAACGAGCAGATTTCATTGCTGATGAGACCAACCGCGAAGAGAATTAGTTTGGGCGGCGACCCATTCCCGCCGTCCGAACCTCCGGAGTTGTGCGAAGCCGTCGGGCAGCCATCCCCAGCCGCTCGGCGGCTTTGTTTAGAAAAGTCTCCATGCTTCTTGTGCCCTTCGGAACCCCGACCAATTTGTTCCTAGTGTGAGTTTGCAAGTTAACACGCTCCCCAGTCATTAGACGATCGCGTCCGGTCAAGTCTTTCAAGTCCTATGTCCCTGACGAAAGGATAAACCGCGCCCGATGCCAACGGCTGAGTGCGACGTTAAAATGTGGTACTTAAAGTCGCTGCGGCTTTCCGCCAAAAATAAGCCGGGTGCTTTCAACAACTCGACCGATGTAAAACAGCGTAAGCAAGCCGCGAACCATCATCAGTCGAAAAGGCGTGAGCCCTAGAGTCCTGCCTCTTGCCGAAATTAGACTTTGCCGGTGAAGAAAATTTCTAAACTGAACCTTGAATAAATCTCGCGGACGAAATGTTCCGCTGAGACTCAGAAAGGTTTTGTCACCCCCGGCGCCGCGCAAGTTCTTTCGCAACAGATCAACAAACCGGCCTCGTGCCGGGTGCAAGACGATCGCATCTTCGGCGAGGCAAATTTTGACCCCGGCCGCAGAAAGCCTTTGGCCGAACTCGCGGTCGCCACCGCTCAAGAACCGAGGGTTGAATGCGCCATAAGCCTTGAAAAGCTCCCGCGTGACGAAAAGGTTAGCGGTTGCGGCAAAACGATGCAAAAACACATACTCCTTTTGCCGGTGGTGAACGATTGAGTCCAACAGCTTGTAGCTGTTCTGGCGATTCCCAAAATCAAACACAATGGACCCGCCCACGAGCACTGGCTCAGTAGCGGCCTGAAGAGATTTTACGCCCGCCGATATCCACGAGCAGTGGGGCACGCAATCCGAATCCGTGAATGCAATGATGTCACCAAACGATTCTCGTATGCCCCGGTTCCGGGCAGCGTACGAGCCAGGCAAAAGCTCGTAACAGATATTACAACGCGGCCCAAATGTGTTAGGCGACAGCCGTGCAGGATCGTTGTTGTCAACAATAGTAATGGAGACGCGGTCTTCGGGATAGTCTTGGCTGAAAAGACCTTCCACACATTGTGCAAGCGCCGAAACGTCGGGGCCATAAAATGGCACGACCACACTTACCGACGGCAAATCAATTTCACGACCGGTACGAGACATTGCGCCAAAAGTCAGTCGAACAAGCGGCTTGTCGAAGTCGGATAGCCTGCCTTAAGCAAAACTTTCTTGCCCAAGTTACCATTATGTTTATCGCGACGGGCTCGTTCGTGAAAGACGGGCATTGAAAAATTTCGGCGAATTTGCATCTACTCGCTTTCGGCGCTGCAATCACCAAAAGCACTCTAATTTAAGGCCCGTCGAGATGGTTCTTCGTTTGGCCGCTCTTGCGGCCCCCTTTTTGGGATCCAACGCAGGAAATAGCGAGAAAGGGCTCGATGAAATCAATGCAGGCCATCCGCAGGACAATTCGGAGGCTCGTCTATTTATACGTGAATACGTCCGCAGCGTCGCGAAATGTCTGTTGCTGGCTATCGCCGTCGCTGTCGGAAGTAGCGGAACGTCAAGTGACGCTAGTTCGCATCCTGCGCAGTGACTCCTCTATAGCTTCGGCTTGCTTCGCCTTTTGATCATAGTCTGCTGCAAGCTGAAGCATCTGAGCGCGTTGCGGTTCATTGCAAAACGTTTCGGCTCTCACTCGGCATTCTTGAGCGAGAATTCGACATCTCTCGCTGAAAGGCAACGAACTCATCTGCGGTATACTCAAGTACCAACGCCGCCGCTCCCCGATCGCAACGCTAGCGATTGGCATTGAAGAATGCGAGCAGTTTGTGCTGCATTCGGTGTTGCGTGGTTTTTGCGAAAAATCCAGACGATGAATTCAGTCCGCTCCCAAGTTTGCTTTCAATGATTGCAATCACGTTTCGCGTCGCTCGATAGAAATCACTCCGACGCGTTCGTCGGTAATTCAATGTGGTCTCTAGGTAATATGGTGGTCCGGGTGGACGTAGCCGCTCGAATGTTTTTTTCGAAGGTAGCCATCTGCCGACCTCCCAACACCGAATCACCGGAAGATGTTTACGCAGACTTCTGGGGAGGAGCGTTGTGAAATCTCACATTATAAAGCGCTCAGTCGTCATTGACCGACACAAGACCAGCGTGAGCTTGGAGGAGTCATTTTGGAAAGACCTTAAAGAAATTGCGCACTCCCAACACGTGACGATTTCCAAAGTGATCGAGAACATCGACAAGACACGGCAGGGCAACCTTTCGTCTGCAATACGACTGTTCGTGCTTGATCAGGTCCGCAGGCACGGAGACCCTTGGCAATATTCTCGCGTGAAATACCCAGAGAAGTCCCAAATTGCTTGAGACCTGATTTTGGCACATCGCAAACATTCAACTTGTGCCGAGAATTGTGCGAACTGATCCATCAACGATCAGAAACCAACCGCAAACTTCAATCTTGAGGGTCGGTCGCAGTCGCATGACTGCGGTGAGGAATGTTGCGTGCATAGTGTTTCGATACCGCGACAAAAATCGGGTGGATTGTTTTTAGAAGGTACTTCTCTGCTGACCGCGTCGCATCGACTCACCACATGAATGGTTTCATGAAAATTTTTGTGGGGAGGCAAGCATGAAGTCGTTAGTCGTCAAACGCTCTGTGATGATTGATGGCCACAAAACCAGCGTAAGCCTTGAAGATCCGTTCTGGAGTGGCCTGAAGGAAATTGCTCACTCTGAAAGAGCGACACTACCGGCGCTGCTCGCAAAGATCGACGGGACACGCGAGCGCGGCTGTCTATCTTCCGCAATTCGCCTGTTCGTCCTTGATCAGGTCAGGACAAACGGGATGTTGCGCCTTACAGTCGCAACTCTGATGTGTGCTAGCGCTCTGACAGCATTTTTTCCGTATCCGGCGTCCGCCTGGTGTCCGCCTCCTGTTCCACCTCCTGCGCCGCCAATTATTGCGCATGGCACGTCTGGAGCAGCTGGGGCTGGTGCTGCCGCTGGCTTTATTGGCTTTGTTGCGGTCCTGGTAGGCTATGATTTGCTCCGTCGCACAACCTGCGTCGGCGACTTCTTGTATCTTGGCGGTCCTGGCTTCACGGAGAAAATGCCGAACGGGAATGTTATGATTCCTCAGTGCGTAACAGCGAAGAAAAGGCATGTTGTGGCGGTGAGGGGCTAATGCGCTTTACGAATCCGGGCAAGCGCTTGGACGTCAGGAGGTCGCAGATGAAGAGATTTGAGAACTTGTTTTTCAGCGCGATGGATCAATTCCCACCGGAACCCAAGGCGCGGAACAGCCGTGGCTAAAGGAAAGAGCGGTTTTGGCGGAGGTTGCAGAGCAACTCATCGCAGATGCTGAGGCAGAGTTGTCACCAGAGCTTCAAGAAGTATAACGGTCTCGATTTTCCATTTGAGGTCGTGCACGATCTTAACTCGTAGCGTGCGTCGGTAATCTTGTTTCTTGCACCCTTAGGTTTCTTCTTGCGCGTCGCCTTCAGTAAATTTCCATGCGTTTGATGCCTTGGCCTTCCGACAGAGGTTTTTGAAAAGCTCTCTAGCGAGAACAAAACGCGCCTGCAAAAAAGTCTATAAATAATTGGACGCGATTCGGGGTATGTTCCGCATCAACTTCTTGACAGCCAAAATGTCGTCCAGATTTAGGCTAATTTTTTCGTGACGACGATGTTAAACCCAGCCTAAGCTCCAACAGGCGAGGCGTCGCGATCATCGAGTAACCTACAGCTAACGGAGTTTGGGTTGCTGCCAGCTCTCCGCTCGTAAACGTCCCTGGCTCCAAGAGTTGCTGGCATTGATCTGCCGCCGACAAATCTATCTCATAAGAACGAGATTTTTATTTTTGCTCCAAAGTGCTCTCGCGCGGGAGCTCTTTTTGTGGCAGCCTGTTCTGATAAGCTTTGTGAATTCGCAAAAAAAGGCGCGTTCATGAATTTGAAATTGTTTGTTGCTGTTTTGGCACTTGCCGCGGTGCCGGGGTGCGCATGGGCTCAAACGGCCAATCCTCCTAAACCTCCGAAACCTGCCAAAGCCGCGCCAGCTGCGCCGGCGGCCGCAGTGCCAGCTGCACAAAAGGTCGTTAAGGCCATCAGCGGTGACAAGGCAAAAACACAGACCTATTGCGATATCGGCAAGCTTGGCGGCCAAATCGAGGATGCGGAACAGAAAAAGGATATGAATAAGATCGATGAACTGAACAAACGAATGGACGAAATGGCAACCAAACTAGGTCCAGAGTATGTTGCGTTGATGACCAGCCTCGAGGATATCGATCCGAATTCAAAAGAGGCTCTCGAGATCAGTTCGGCGCTTGAGACGCTCAATAAGCTGTGCACGAAATGACGAATATGAAGGTCTCGTCTGCGTGGCTTGAAACAGCGAGCGTTTCGGCCGTTTATACTGTGCGCACTCGGTGCCCGCAGTGCGGGCGAAAACACATTACTGCTTTTCGGTTGCGGCATGTGTCGGATGGGTTTTTTGTCCAGCTGGGACACTTTTTCCGATACGCAAAGCACTTCGACTTCCGGCGCCTGCGTTGGTGCACGAACTCGGGACAACCTCCGAACTGGGGCCGCTCTTAAGTTCTAACAGTCGTCAACGTATCAGTGGCGTGATCGCGGCCCGACTATCCGGTCGGTTTGCGTTAATGCACAAACTGCCAAGATCTTGGTTGAATAGGAGAGGGAGCAACACACACAGTGTGTCGACTTCAAATCGCAATTAATGACTGAGTGAAGTATCTAATTTCCGCGCTAAAGTCGCGCGACTGCTCGCGCAAATATTAATACATCCCGCGTGCGAATGTGTTCGCCGCTTTAACGCTCGTTGTTCGCCCCTTGTCTCAAGTTCTTTAGACTGTCGGAAATAATCCTCATCGCAGACATTGACGACTGGGTTACACCAACAAATGCGGCCAGATCAAAGCTTACGCGCTCGGCTTCAATGCGTAGGAGTTCGCGCATGCTTTCAAGTTCACGAATAACACCATCGATTTCATCCATCGAGGCGCCAGCAACGCGTTGAATAAGGGCATCTAGATTTCTGGCTGGGTTATGCTCGGAAGGTCGTTCGCGAGCAAACGTTTCCGACTGCATAGTGTCGCTAGAAGTTGCGCGTTGGTCTGGTTCCGGGGGCCAGTCGGGTCGAATCACTGCCATTGCAACCGCTCATTGGCTTGTTGGTAACTGGCTACTACTAAAGCACGTAACACTTGCAACAGAAATCCTCTCTTTCCAATCCGGTTAATTCTCGAATGTGTCGCTGTTTAGCTATTCTTCGGAAATCCTTGGAAATTAAAGAGAATGCTGTTGCCCCTAACGCTCAGAAACGCGAAAACGAACCCACCTCCTTACCAAGTACAAGCGCGGCCGCCTGCAAGGTTTTTTCTTTCAGGCGGGGCGCACAGTTAAAGCTACAAGTGCATAGGGTCGAAATGGTGTCCATGTTGCGAGCATGTCTCGTCGCCAACGGAGGTTGGATATCAACGAAAACCGTTGAGACACAAAACAACAGAAAATTCCGCGAGGTTTTTGACTAGGCCGGTCTTCCGGTGCCGGGTGAGAGATTTGAACTCCCGACCAACGGTTTACAAAACCGCTGCTCTACCACTGAGCTAACCCGGCATTGCGGGGGTTTCTAAACGTATCCGGTCAAAATTGCCACTGGCCCGCTATGTTTTTTCCGCGACATCGGCGCCGGCTTCATTCGATATGCGATCATCCGCAGGTCTTTCTGCGCATTAACTAGCAGTTGGATTGAGAAGCTCGGTCTCGAAGCAAAAAATAACGATTCCGATTCAGGTCTTGTTAGATTAACAGCCGCAAGACTCAATTCTGGGAAAAAGCTTAGGCCGCGTGCGTTGTCCAGAGCACACGCGGCCCTCGCTTCTTGGAAGAAACCGCCCAATCTCATGCTGGTGGGGCTGGACGGCAACGCGATTATCCTCGGAAGGGGCACCAGTCGCAAGCCCGCATCTCAATGGCCGTGCCGAGGTACGCCAACGCGCGACCCTCCGCCGTCCTTCGGACACTCGGACGCAATGTCCGATTCTGGGCCTTGGTAGACATTCCGTTGAGCCGCGGTTGATGTTGCTTTCCGGCGTAAAGCTGACATCGAGTCAAAATGGATGTCCGCTTCTGACCCAAAGCGGACGAAACAACAAATGGTGCAAAGTGCCTTGATTGGGCCATGGCCCAGCTGAGTTGACTACCTCACCAGCAATTTTCCAGAATGCAATTGGGGAGTGGCAACTGGGTGGGGAATTGCCGTGCCGCTTAAGCAGTTTGCAATAACGGCTGCCAGCCGTCTTGATTGGCTGCCGCACGGCGTTAGTTTTGCCGCCGATTATCGGCGCAAGTTCCCGCGAAAGCCAATCAGACTGATATTCGATGTCGGCGCAAATGTCGGGCAATCGGTTGTCGAGTTTCAGCGCGATTTTCCATTGGCAACGATCTTGTCGTTCGAGCCCGATAAGAATTCGTTCGCAATCCTGCAAAGAATTAACGACCGAGCTTATAACCTTGCGTTTAGCAGCTCCCCAGGACAACTGCGCTTCGACAACAGATCGCCCGACTCGAAAATTCGCTCCATCGCCGACGATCAAAGTGATCAAAGTCTGCCGATTGTCTCGGTGACAACCGTCGACCATTTTTGCTCTGAACAGAATATCAGTCATATCGACCTGCTGAAGATCGACACGGAGGGGCATGATCTTGAAGTTATATCAGGCGCGTCGAGGATGTTGCGTGATGGGGGTATTGACGCTGTGATCGCGGAATGCTCGCTCAAACAACAATCCAAGCGTCTCGTTTCCTACTCGCAACTTCAGATTGCCATGCGCGATCGCGGGTATGTCTGCTTCGGTATCTATCAACAGGCGCTCGGCGGCAATGAAATTAATTGGGGCAACTGCGCGTTCGTCCGTCAGAGTGTGTGAAGCATTCCCATTGGGAAATGTCCGCTTATGGCCCTTAGCAGACGCACCGGCACGAGATCGTAAAAAAAGCCCCGCGCCAGTGGCGCGGGGCTTGAGTTGAACGCAGGGCGATGTGCGCAAGCCGCCCTGCCGTCCGATTACATATGGGTGATGTCCCGATCCTTGGTCTCGGGCAGGAAGATGAGGCCAACGACGAAGCTCACCGCCGCAACCACGATCGGATACCAGAGACCTGAGTAGATGTTGCCCGTCGCTGCGACGATGGCGAACACCGTCGCCGGCAGGAACCCGCCGAACCAGCCGTTGCCGATATGGTAGGGCAGCGACAGCCCGCTATAGCGAATCCGGGTCGGGAAGAGCTCCACCAGCCAGGCGGCGATCGGCGCGTAGACCAAGGTGACGTAGATCACCAGGATCATCAGCAGGATCACCGTCATGACGTAGTTGATTTCGGCCGGATTTGCCGACGCCGGGTAGCCATGCGCCGTAATCGCCTGGCCAAGGACCTGCGCAAAGTTCGGCGTGTCGGTCGCAATTGTCTGATCGCCGACTTTCACAACCGCTTTTGTGCCCTTCGGCGCTTCGACGTTCTGGTAGTTCACGGAGCGGGCCACCAATGCCGACTTCGCGATGTCGCACGATGAGGTGAACTTCGCAGTGCCGACCGGATTGAACTGGAACGAGCACTCCGACGGGTCGGCGACGACTGTCACCGGCGCGCTGGCAAGTGCCGCTTCAAGTTTCGGATTGGCGAAGTGCGTGATGCCCTGGAAGATCGGGAAGTAGGTGATCACGCCGAGCGCAAAGCCAGCCAGGATAATCGGCTTGCGGCCGATTTTGTCCGACAGCCATCCGAAGATGATGAAGAACGGCGTGCCGAGCAACAATCCGATGGCAATCATGATCTGCGCATTGACGGCCGGCACCTTCAGCGTCTGTGTAAGGAAGAACAGCGCGTAGAATTGCCCGCCGTACCAGATTACGGCTTCGCCTGCGGTTGCACCGAACAATGCGAGGATCGCGATCTTGAGGTTGGCCCAATTGCCGAATGCTTCGGTGATGGGCCGCTTCGATCCTTTGCCCTCGGCTTTCATTTTCTGGAACACGGGCGACTCGTTCAGTCGCAGCCGAATCCAGATCGAAACCGCAAGCAGGACGGCCGACAAAAGGAACGGAATGCGCCATGCTGCCCAGAAAACTTCCGGCTTGCCGACGAAGGCGGCTTCGCCGACCGACGTGCGGATGCCGAGCACCAGCAGCAGCGCCATGAAAAGCCCGAGCGTCGCTGTGGTTTGGATCCATGAGGTGTAGAAACCGCGTTTGTTGCGCGGCGCATGTTCACAGACGTAGATCGCCGCGCCACCATATTCGCCACCGAGCGCGAGGCCCTGAGCGAGACGGAGGCCGATGAGAATGATCGGGGCGATGATGCCGACCGAGGCATAGGACGGCAGCAAACCAATGAAGAAAGTACCGACGCCCATCAGCGTCATTGTGATGATGAAGGTGTACTTGCGGCCGACGAGGTCGCCGAGCCGGCCGAAGAACAGCGCGCCGAACGGACGCACGGCAAAACCGGCCGCGAAGGCAAGCAATGTGAAGATGAAAGCCGCTGTAGGATTTACGCCGGAAAAGAATTGCGCGGCCAGAATCGGCGCCAAGGTGCCGTAGATATAAAAGTCGTACCACTCGAATACAGTACCGAGCGAAGAAGCGAAGATGACCATCCGCTCCTCGGATGTCATTCCACCCTCGCGATATTGACTCGCAGTCATTGCTGTCATGGGGTTTCCCCTTTGTCGTATCTTGCTGGATTTCTTTTTGGGGGCGAGCTTTGTGTGCTCGTAAAGATTGCCCCAACTGAGAAATACGCCGCGCGCAAAAGTGCGTCTGTCCGCCACAGGTCGTAGGCAGAAAGTTGAAAGTGGGGGGCGTATAATTCTGATTTTAAACAAGAAACGAAATCTTGCCGGCCACCAATCGTGGAGCGGCGACCGCGCAGAAACTCACAGTGAGCTGGCGAGCTTTTCCAGTATGTCGATCAGCCAGGCTGCGGACTGAAGCACTGCCACGCGCTGCGGCAGTTTTTCCCGGCGATAGATTTCGTTGAGAAGAGTCATCGCGCGTTTGTATCCGGGATGCTTGCGCGCGGACTCGCTCAGCGACTGCAGCCGCGCCGACAGTTCAGCACGACGGTTTTCAAGTTCGTCATAGCGCTGGCGAAAGCTTTGCCGTTTCTGCGGCGCGGACTTGTTCGGCGGGGATTCGGGTCGGCGATATGCCATGGCGATTAAGGTTATTTGCGCGGGTTTTGCGGCGAAATCGAGGGTGCCGTCTTAGCAATTAATGTTACCCCGCAAATGCGCGGAGTGACCTAAAGCCTTCATATAAAGTGAAGGCCGGTTTAAGGCGAGGTCACCGCGTGCGCGGCCGGTTTGCAGGTGCAATTTTGTTGGGGTTGGTCGCTGCCTCGGGGGCGAGTGCGGCGGATCTAGCCAATGGCGGCGGCTATGGAACCTATGGGCCATATGTTTCACGCATGGAGCCGGTGATCGTCTACGACTATGAGCCGGGAGTGATCGTCCGATGCTATTGGTGTCCGCCTTGGCAGAATCGGCATTATTTCCCGCGCACCGGCAAGCGCCCGAAGGTCGGTCGTCGTGAGGTGCTGCCGACGCGACGCATTCAGAAACCTCAGGAGTTTTACCGGTACTGGTCGGTCTCGTCGGTATTTGCTCCGCAACTGTCACCAATGGCCGCGCCTGAGCAATAGCGCGTCCGGGTTTTTGTCAGCCGCTTAATCGACGGCTCGCAACATACAATCCCAGCGCGGCTGCATTCGAAACGTTCAGACTTTTGATTTCACCCGGCAGATTGATGCGCGAAACGTGATCGCAGGTTGCTTTCGTCAGCTGACGCAGACCTTTTCCCTCGGCACCAAAAACCAGAGCCAGCGGTGCACGTAGCGCGACATCGGCGAGATCGGAGTCGCCACTGCTGTCGAGTCCGACAAGCAGAAAGCCGTGCTGTCGCAGTTCTTCCATGCCGCGCGCGAGATTCTGGACCGTAACCATCGGCACGAGTTCAAGCGCGCCGGACGCCGATTTCGCGAGCACGCCGGTTGCTTCCGGGCTGTGCCGCGCGGTTGTTATGATCGCTTTCACTGCGAAAGCTGCCGCAGAACGCAAAATGGCACCCACATTGTGCGGGTCGGTGATCTGGTCGAGAACCAGCACGATGCCCTCGGACGCAAGTTCGGAAATTGGAGGTGCGGAGAGGGGGTCGGCCTCAGCCAGGAGACCCTGATGCACGGCGTCGGGCCCTAAGCGCGCATCGATGACGCCCGGCCGCACCAGTTCGGGCTTGACGGGAAGAGACACACCATCATCGGCGAGACGGCGCAAAGCATTTTCAGTCGCCAGCAAGCGGCGGATGCGCCGGGCGGGATTTTCGAGCGCCGCTTTGACCGTATGCCAGCCGTAGAGCAGCGCCGGTCCGTCGGGCGCATGGCCCGAAGGGCGGAACCGCGAGCGAGGCGCGGCGGGTCGTCCTTTGGGGCGTTGGCGTCGCGCGCGGGGGTTTGGCTGCCAGGATTTTCGTGCCATCGGCGCTTAATCCCATGCGTCCGGCGGCTTTGCAAATTGTCCTCGACGAGGCGAAAGCGCTCCATTGACTTCGCGGAGGCACCTCCCCATAAAACCCGCAAATCCCGAACAGCCCGGGGCGGAGCCGATTGTCTTTCGAGATCAATACGGTGCCACGGCTTTGGGGGAGAGT
>Ga0157379_10003717_pt1 | contig 12981 bp, 6 predicted proteins | sample S25metaG_FD_121802 | JGI IMG/M metagenome (GOLD analysis project Ga0157379, IMG submission 121802) | Switchgrass rhizosphere microbial communities from Kellogg Biological Station, Michigan, USA - S2-5 metaG | ecosystem: Host-associated > Plants > Roots > Rhizosphere > Soil | place: USA: Michigan... | reverse complement strand
TTTCTCCTTTCCTTTTTTGGAAGTTGTCACGGATTCAGTATCTGTCGACCCTTGAACCACGCGATGCTAGCGGCCGTTCAATTGTAAGCTGTTAGAAGCTAGCGAGGCCTTCCCGGCCAAGGCCAGTTCCCGAACCCCTATTCCCAGAGTAACAGGAGGAGTGCTGGCCCGAATGTTTGTGCAATGTCTTGGCCTGCCCTGAAGCGCTCTAAAGCATGAGGGTCTTTCGTTCAGTCGAACAGCCTGCTACTTCTTCGACCAGCTGCTTTCTCCGTGACAGTCGGCATCTTCCGCACATCTCAGCCAATTATCGCAGATTTTGCGGAGGAACTCTGACGATGGGGCATGACAACGCATGCAGGTATAGAATCGCGGAAGAAGTAGGGGGGCTCCAATGACACTGACTACGGTAGCTGAGCTCGTGGTAGTGGTGGTAGTCGTCATCTTCGCAATCCGATTCTTTATGAAGCGTGGTTGAACTACTTCGTTGTAGGGAGTAGGCCACCCCGTCCCGAAGCCTGGTCTAGGCAACCGCGAGGTTCGTCCCACCTCGGGCTCACAACTAGAACAGATCGGAATCATCGCATCCACGACTTGTCACCCACCAGCAAGGAAAACGCAGCGGATATATCTGTCATCGTAGAACCGCACGTCGGACACTGCTGTGGCGGCATTCCGCCAAGTGCATTTTAGCCATCCCTCGACCACCTGCATGGATGTGCGGTCACTTGTGTCAAGTCTTTTGGTCATGGACAAAGGTAAAGGCGACCACTGGCCGATTACTAGAGCGGTTAAGACCAGTTCTGACACGTGCATGATGTCGAACGGATTCGCTGAGTTGAGAACAACTCTGATTCCACTCTAGCGTCCGGCCCGAGATATCACTGAATTGCGTCAGGCGGAGACATGTAAAGAAAACGGACGAGTAAGCGCGATATTTGGGCGTCCAAATGTTGGCACTCCCGGATTATGTCAATTAACAACTACGGCTTTGACACCATAAACGTAGGTCTCCAACACTCCTAGCAACAGGGGTAAGGCTTTGGTCAATCCCTTTTCGGTTTTCGAGCTTAGCACTACAAGGGCAACGATCTTTTCTTCGTCGATGTAGGCAACGGCCTCTGAAGAGCCCTGATTGACCCCGTGGAAATAGCGTACCTTGGCAGTTCGGTCCTTGAAAGGGATATCTCCATCGACGTAGGTCATTCCTGGATTGTCCTTACGAAATTTTGCTAAGTCCGACTCCATCAGTTCCTGAAGCGTTGTCCGCCCAGGTCCCTTGGTCACAATGTTGGGATACATTATGGTTTCCGCAGTGTCCCACGACCCTCTTGGGTAATACACGCAGCACACGCCGAGGCGTCGTCCAACCTTCCGATTAGCAATCCAATTCTTAGGCCCCTCGATAACGAACGATCCACCTTCCGACTGGAGAATGACAGTGTGGTTCTTGCTGCCCGTGCCTTGTTTCGGCTCTGTTTGTTGCGAATCGGCACGCAAGATGAGAGCAGCCGCGAGCATAACGAGAACGAAGCACTTCATAGAGAGCCCACGCGGCAAGCATAGCTGATGCACGGCAAACGTCTAACGGGTCGTGCGAGCCGTTGTTAACCGTGTTGATTCTCGTCCTTGTGCGCTAATGCCTTGGAGCTGCCAGTCGCCCACCATTTTCACCTGAATTTGCGACGGTCACAGAGGTCGGAAAATCGCAAAGTGATTTACATCCCTACGCGCAATTCCCCAGGCTGTGCGTGTAATCGCCTATTCTATAAACGGTGTCCACCATGGTTCTATCTGCGACTCGCGGCCTATTGCTTTTTCGGGTTGTCCGAGGGGCTGAACCGCTCACGTGATAACCGCAGCTGGGCCATTCCCTGTGCTGGAATTCTATTATGGCCGTCATCGAGCCGAGTGGCTGGCAAAGATCGAGGAGGCCGGCGTCCGCCGACGGGCCGAGCAACTCGGCCCGTAGCGGGACATGTTGCAACACTTGCGTCAGCAGGCTCGGCGGGAACTGTTGGCAGAAAATCGCAAACCTCCGCGTATTTGCGCTGGGGACGGGTAAATGGCACGGTGCTAAAGACGGCGTTCGCAAAGGGGACCGTCGTCACACAGTATGACGACGCGTCAGTAATCCCTTATCGAAGCTGCGCCAACCAAACCGTATGATCTCCACAGGACGCATCCCTCTCGACGTGGGAAATGACCGCGAATCCGTTGCATTCTAGTAGTTCGCGGTACTCCGCAGCAGCCAAACTTCCGTGGTATAGAGGCTCACCGCGATATTCCCCAATGGCTTCCCCGGCAGCAGGCCCGCTGGTAAACAACAAAACCGCCTTCGAAGACGAATGCTTTCGGAAAAGAGGAAACATTCGCCGTTGATGTTCCGGCGAAAGGTGAAAGAAACTGTCCCAGGCGATGATGCCATTAAAACGCGCCGCTAGGCACAGCTCTCGCATGTCTGCGACTACCCATTCCTGCCTCGGCAATCGGCATTTGCAAATGTTGATCATCGACTGCGACGAGTCTACCCCCGTGATTTTGTAGCCCTGCTCTGCCAGAAAACGAGTGATTGGTCCGGCTGAACCGCACCCAATATCGAGAACCGAACTCCCGAGCTTCAACAGCGCAGTGAACTGATCGAGCCACGGTTTCTCGAATAGGTGGTTTCCTCGGTCATCATCCCAGTTCGTGGCGTGTCTCTCGTAGAGGCCAATAACCTTGTCCGCTTCTGAATTCACCGAATCATCCTATTCGAAGTTCACGAGCCGGGCCAATGTTGGCAACCGACTTGGCTGCACCAAGATAAAAGATCTTTCCTGCCGCTCAAAAAGGGGCCTTTTTATTTTGCGAAGAGTCTTAGAGCCCTGCCAAATGCCTACCGACAACGGCGGCACACGCCTCCACAAATTGCCGTTCGGATTGGTTGAACGTGCTGGGAAAATAGCTTTCGATATCGAGCTCGGCGACAACCTTGTTCACGATAATCGGAACAACGATTTCAGACTTCACCATTGTCGACCCCGAAAGATAACGCGAATCCTTTTGAACGTCGTCTACTACCACAACCTCCTCACTCGTAGCTGCCGCGCCGCAAAGTCCCTTATTGAGGGGAATGCGGGCGTTAGGTGTAAAACTGCCGACGAAAGGTCCAACCACCAGGAACCCGGAATCCACCGGGTCTACGAGATAAAAACCGACCCAATTGTACTTCGTCATCTTTTCGTGCAAGCGCTGCGAGATGTGCTCCATCAACGCCTTCGGCGTGGAAGCAGTCCGAGACCACTCCTGGAATTCTCGGAGAAGTTCTTCATGTAAACGATTCACGGCTGCCTCGCAGACGATGTTGGTCCGTTCTTCAGAGCAGTTTACGCTGAACACACGGCGGAAGGTTTTGCGGAAATGACGAACATTGGCCGAGGTAACCGTTGCAACAAACGGTGCGGCATTCCGGGGGTCACGGTTGTTGATTCTTTCGATCCGGTAGGTGACTCGGCCCTTACTTCTATCTGCGCAAAACCTTCGTGCCGTCCAGCGTCCATGCGATGGCAGCGCGCCGGGAACCACGGGCTGGGCGGACGCCTTCGCTGCTTTCTTTTCTGGCGATGGAAGGCGAAAGGATCAGACAGTTTGCCGTAAGCATTCTGCTTTAACACTAGACGGAAAACATGACCGCGCTCTGGATTCGATGAATTACCAACTGTCGCCGCTTTCCCAATAGTTTGATGGCGTCATCGAATTTCCAAATATCTGTAGGCATGAAGGCCCCGCCTGACTTCCTGCATTCTCATACTTTTTTCGTGCTCGTTGAAGAATTCGATCAGAAACTTGATTGGAGCCGCCATTTGGCTCACAGCCAGGGGCGACTACCACCGAGCCGAGCAAACTTCGGACGTGGCTTCGTGACATTACCTTCGGCATCGGGCGGAGAGGTCAGCACAGCAGCCGCCGGGTTTGCAGCATGACAAGCGGCGACTCAGCAGTAACGGTGCCACTCGCATCTCGGACCACGATCTAGCCGGCTGCACCTATGAATTCTCGTGAAAGTTGCTGCCCTTTTGTGCTATACGGGTTCCGAAACTGCCACGACGCGTAGTCTTGCAACGCCCCTTCTCGGACTGCGCGACTGGAGCTCAGGGTCGTGAGTTTTCCTGAGGGGAAGGCAACAATCGATCCTGAGTTTTTCCGCAGAGTACTTTCTACACCGGGTTGCGGCCAGACTTGGGCGTGGCACAAGCGCCCGCAGGAGCAGCCAGGAATTCCGACCAGACCATCGCGAGCTCGCCCAATTCGCGATAGGGTCCGCAGGCCAATAAGCTTTTTAACGTTTTGCGACGTTAACAGGTGACGGGCTACAACTGGATTTGAAAGACGGTACAACCCGCTGTGGGAGTGTCAGGCAATCAGTTTGACGGGCGAAGGAGAAACCTCCTTCTCGTCCCCCTTTTGTTCGATCGCGCCCTCTTTGGTTCGCTTCGCTAGTTCTGCATTCAATTCCGCCCCTACCAGCATCGCGAATCCGGTCCAGTACAACCACACCATGAGAGCGATACCTGCTCCCAACGTTCCATAAGTTTTGTTGAAGTTTGCGAAGGTTCGAAAATAAATGCCTAACAAATACGAGAACCCGATCCAGAAGCCAATCGACAGAATCGCGCCGGGCAGAGTCGCAAGAAAGCGCTGCTTCACGTTAGGCGCAAGGAAGTAAAGAGCTTCCACGGCCAGGACAGTAAAGCACACTGAGATCATCCAATGGATGTAGGGCCAAATCCATAACCAGACTCGCGACAAGTGCATAGAACTCGCCAGCCATTGGCCGAAGTGTGGGCCCAGAATCATGATGAAAAGTGCGACTAGAAGCAGCAAACCGATTAGCAGGACGAGGAACATGGAGAGAAGCCTGGTCTTCCAGAACGGGCGGGTTTCGTCCACATCATACGCAATGTTGAGCGCTTCGATCGCTGCCGCGAATCCTCCGGAGGCGGTCCAAAGTGTGCCGAGAAATCCGACCGACAGAAAAGTTCCGCGGTTAGGCGTTATGGCAACGGACAGCACCCTGCGCACGATGTCCATGCCTTCGGCAGGAACAAACCGGCCCATAAGATCCAGCGCCTGGTCGAAAAGACCGGTAACCGGGAGGAAAGCCACGATCGCCGACAGGAATATGAGCGCGGGAAAGAGCGCCATCACAAAGTAATACGAGAGCGCGGCCGCCATTTGCAGGGTGTGGTTGCGCTGGACGTCGTCATAGGTCCGAACCAGCGCCGATCTAAGTTTCCGCAGTTGCACGGCACTTTGATGTCTTGAATCGGAAAAGGGGTGCTCCTCGCCCAAAGATTGGCGCGCCTCGCATCCACAATCTTACCCTTCTTGCGCTTCTCTCCTGGTACCGAGGCAAAGCGCGAACCGTCGATGGCATCCAAAACTCCACAAATTGTGCGCGTAAACACCGCCGGTGGGCGTCCGGGCTTGGTTTCTAAGGCTCGGGCGGGGCGTAAGGATGTTCGGGATCATGCGAAACCGACAAATCAGTCTCGTTCAATCTGCTTGTTGGGGGCTCTTCCTCAGCGGCGTCTTGCTGGCTCCCGCAATCTCTATCGAATCGCAGACCCAGGTTCCGGTCACGGCACCTCAGGTGCGAGAGGTATTGCCTTCTTATGAGGGGCAAAATGTGGTGTCAGTCGAGATCGCGGGCAGGCCTGACCTCGACCAGCAAGAGCTTCGGCCCCTTCTGGTGCAGCAGGAAGGGCAACCGTTTTCGCAAGCCAAGATAGACCAGTCTATTTCGGCGCTGAAAAGCAGCGGCAAGGTCAAAGAAGTAGTGCTGGAAATCCGCCCTCAAGCCAATGGAGTTCGGGTGCTGCTGATTTGCCAGCCGGCAATCTACTACGGCCTGTTCAATTTTCCCGGAGCTGTGGGCAGATTTCCATATTCGCGATTGCTTCAAGTCTCCGATTATCCTCCGCGGGGCGCGTATTCCCCCGTTGATATCCAAAACGCGCAGGCGTCGCTTGTCAGATTTTTTCAGCAAAACGGTTATTTCGAATCGCAGGTGGACCCGGAGATCCAAACCGATGTGGCGCACGGGTTGATAAGCGTCAATTTTAGGGTCAGTCTCAATCGCCATGCCAAATTCGGCAACGTGATTCTCAAGGGTGCTCCCCCGGAAGAAGAACAGCGACTTCAGCGCGCCTTGACGTCATGGATGGCCAGGGTTCGCGGAGCCGCAATCCGCGCCGGGAAATCGTACTCGCTTAGAAGAATACAGAACGCCACTCAGTACCTGGAATCGCAGTTGATCAACCGCGACTACCTCGGAAGCCGTGTACAAATGGCGGGCGCCGAGTACGACCCCTCAACCCATCGCGCCGATGTCCAATTCGAGGTCACGCCGGGGGTAAAGGCCCACGTCATCGTGGAAGGCGCTCACCTCTGGGGGCGTACACGCAAAAAGCTGCTGCCGATTTATCAAATTGCGGGTCTCGATCCCGAGCTCATTCAGGAAAGCCGGGAGAACCTTATCTCAACCTTTCAAGCAAAGGGTTATTTCGACGTTGCTGTACAGTCGGACGTTCACCCCTCGCCGAACGGCCAAACCATTCTTTTTCGCATTATCAAAGGAGCGCGCCACAAGGTAAGCGAGGTCACCATTGTCGGGAACCAGGAGCTTTCGGACGACGAGTTACGCGGCCACGTGAAAGTGCAAAAGGGACGATTCTTCTCGCACGGCGCTTTCAGCCAACGCCTGGTGAAAACCAGCGCCGATAACCTCAAACGGGTTTACCAGGCGGAGGGATTCAGCAGCGTAACCGTCACACCGGAGGTCAAGAAAACTGGCGGGAACCTGTCGGTGCAATTCCGGGTCAATGAAGGGCCTCAAGACATCGTGGCTGCGCTGCACGTGGTGGGCAATAGCACCGTGCCCGTGTCCAGCCTCGCTCCGCAAGGACTGAAAGTCACTGAGGGTCAAGCCTATTCCACCAAAAAAGTTGACGAAGATCGCAATCAGATCGGTGCTCAATATTTGAGGATGGGTTATCTGAATGCAAATTTTCGGGCCGCAGCCCACCCCCTGGGAACAGATCCTCATCGTCTCGATGTAACCTATACCATTTCTGAAGGCCCGAAAGTGATTGTGGCTGCAGTGACGACGTTGGGCGCGAAGGTCACGCGGCAGTCGTTGATTGACAGGACCGTGCACCTCCAGCCAGAGACTCCGGTGCGCGAGGACGACCTGCTGGGTGCGGAGGGCCGTCTTTATAGTCTTGGAATTTTCGATTGGGCAGAGATTGACCCTCGTCGCCAGATCACAACTCAAACTGACGAGGATGTTCTGGTCAAGCTGCATGAAGCCCGGCAGAACGACATCAAGTACGGTTTCGGCTTTGAGGTAGTAAATCGTGGTGGCAGCATTCCGAGTGGAACGATTGCTCTGCCCGGGCTTCCGCCGGTCGGTTTGCCGTCAAATTTCAAGACCAGCCAAAAGACTTTTTGGGGTCCTCGTGCGACCTTCCAGTACATCCGGCACAACTTCCGCGGTTCGGGTGAAACGCTGAGTTTCGCAGCCCTGGGCGCGAGGTTGGTGCAGCGCGGTGTGGCGTCGTATATCAATCCGCACTTTCTTGGAAGCGACTGGAGTTCAAATCTGACGCTATCCGGCGAGCGCAACAGCGAAAACCCCATCTTCACTTCACGGTTGGGCGATTTCGGTTTCCAGTTGGAGCGGCCCTTGAACGCGGCCGGGACAAAGACTCTCTCAGTACGCTATGACTACCGACAGACCGCTCTCTCCAACTTGCTGATACCCGACCTGGTCTCACCCGATGACCGCCACGTGCGACTTTCCACTCTCTCCCTCAACTACAGCAGGGACACGCGTGATCATGCTCTCGACGCTAACAAAGGCATGTATCAAACGGTGGAGCTCGGTATCAATCCGATTGTGCTTGGATCGAGCGTTAATTTCGCCAGACTGCGCGCTCAGCAGGCTTACTACAAGGGGGTGGGAAAAGGAATCGTCTGGGCAAACAGCCTTCGAATTGGACTTGAACAGGAATTTGCCGGAAGCCGTGTTCCCCTCAGTGAGTTGTTTTTCTCCGGCGGGGGGAGCACCTTGCGAGGTTTCCCCCTGAACGGGGCCGGCCCGCAGCGCTCGGTGACGGTGTGCGGCAATCCATCCGATCCCGCGACCTGTGCCCAGATCAGGGTGCCGACCGGTGGGCGCGAACTCTTCATTCTGAATTCTGAGTTTCGCATTCCCCTGCCGATCAAAAAAGGACTGGGCCTGGTTGCCTTCTACGATGGGGGAAACGTGTTTCAGCATGTAGGGTTCAGCGATTTTGGATCGAACTATACGAACACTCTGGGGATCGGGCTTCGCTATGCCACTCCGATTGGACCCGTGCGGGTTGATCTCGGGCACAACTTCAACGCGCTAAGCGGAATCAAATCAACGCAACTCTTTATAACTCTGGGGCAGGCATTTTGAATGCTTTACCGCAACCTCCGCCGTCCAACTCCCGGTCACCGGAACCGGTTCGACGAACAGATCTGAAAAGAGCCGGCAGACGCTGGAAGAGAACTGCGGCCTGGATCGTTGCCGGTCTTAACACTCTGATCTTGCTAGTCGTGCTCGGGTTGGTCGCGCTCCTGCACAACGAGCGGTTCCACAACTATCTTCTGAAGACCGCGCAGCAAAAAGCCAGCGAAGCATTGGGCAGCCAAGTGCAGATGCAAGGCTTTGCTTTCCATTTGTCCGGCCTGAGCCCTACGGTTGATCTATACGGAGTGATCGTTGAGGGTGCCGCACCTTACGCCGACCCTCCGCTGCTCCAGGCTGAAGCGATGCATTTCGGAGTCACCGTTACATCACTGCTACACAAATCCTGGTACGTTGGTGATGTTCGCATTCAGCATCCGGTCGTCCGACTTTTTGCGGACCGCAATGGCCACACAAACCTTCCCGCACCAACTGGTCAGGGAGACGGTTCAGCCACGCGGACAAGCGTCTTCGACCTGGGCATCCGTCATCTGTTGCTGGAACGCGGCGAGATCTACTACAACAATCGCAAAAGCGAATTGAGCGCGGACCTGCATGACTTGACGCTACAATCCAGCTTTGAACTGCCCAGGAAGAGTTATTCCGGCACGCTGTCGTACCGCGATGGACACCTACAGCTGCAGAATGCCCGTCCCATCGGCCACAACTTCCGTGCGAAGTTTGTCGCCTCACCCGAGGAGTTCAGGCTGGAGAGCGCCGATCTGACAACTGCGAACTCACGCCTCTCGCTGGTTGCGACTATTTACAACTACTCGCATCCTCAGGTGCACGCAACCTACGATGCGACGATTGACGGCGGCGAATTTCGGCGCGCGCTTAACAATCCTTCATTGCCGGATGGAATCGTCGTGTCGTCGGGTGTCCTCGATTTCGACGCCAGGGCGGACGGTCCACTCGTGGCTTCTGTGAATGCGCAAGGAGAGGTGCACAGCACAGGGGTTACGGTAACCAGCCAGAGCGCCAAAATCAAGATTCGAGACGTCGGCGCACGCTATTCACTCGCCAACGGCAACGCCGCAGTCACAGGAATACACGGTCGGCTCCTGGGGGGAGCACTCGGGGGCACCATTACGATGCGAGACCTCGGCGGTTCCACCAGGTCCCATCTTTCGGCGTCATTACACGGAGCCTCACTCGCCGAGTTGCAGAACGAATTTCAGAGTGCCATGGCGTCGTCATCTTCGGTTACCAACCAGATCGTGCTGCACGGTTCGGCTGACGCAACGGCCGACGCGACCTGGGGCACAACCATGCAGGATTTGCTGGCACACGCGGACGCCACTCTTCAAGCCAATGTCCAGCCGGCCCAGGGAGGCACGGCAACTCCCGTGAACGGCGTAATTCATGCTCGTTATGCCGGCAAGAGCGGGCAGTTGTCCTTCGACCAGAGCTATGTCAAAACTTCGCAGACCTCGGTCACGCTCAACGGAACCATCAGTGACCGCGCAGCCTTGCAGGCCCGTGTGAACAGCAATGAGTTGCACGAACTGGAGACGATTGCCGCCGCATTCCAGACTCGGGGTTCGGAGCCGCTTGGAATTTATGGCCAGGCGACGTTGACCGCTACGGTCAGTGGTTCCACCCGGAGCCCACAGGTCGCAGGGCAAATCAGGGCAGACAACCTACGGTTGCGAGGCAGCGAATGGAAACTCTTACGGGCAAGTTTCACCGCGAGTCCGTCCCATGTCAGAGTGGACAATGGCGAGATGGACTCGGCCAGTCGAGGTAGAGTGACGTTCAAACTGGCAACAGCTTTGCAACAATGGTCGCTGACCAAAACGAGTCCATTCCAGCTGCAACTCTCGGCGTCTCAAATCAACGTTCAAGATCTGTTCAAGGCCGCTGGTTCCGCCGCGCCAGTTGCCGGCACGCTGTCGGCCGACATTGTCGCCGACGGCACCCAGCTTGCTCCGTTGGGCCATGGCACACTCGGTCTCACATCGGCGCGTGTTGCAGGCGAGCCAATCCGGTCTGTGGATATGCAGTTTCAGGCGACAGGAAATCAAGTCACGGCAAGACTGAAGATGGATCTTCCCGCGGGGTCCGCGAATGCGACTGTTCGCTATGAACCGGCAAGCCAATCCTACGACGCGCAACTGCATGCCCCCGGCTTCAAACTCGACCAATTCGAGACACTGAAGGCAAAAAATCTCCAACTTCTGGGTGTACTCGAGGTGAATGCCAGCGGAAGAGGGACACTAGATGATCCCCAGATGCAGGCCTTGATTGAGGTGCCGCAGCTCCAGGTTCGCGATCAGGCGATCCGCGGACTGAAATTGCAGGCCAACGTTGCGAATCACGCGGCAAATTTCACGCTCGACTCCGAAGCCTTGAACACGCATGCTGGCGGACATGGCACCATCCAACTGAACGGCGATTACGTAGCGGATTTGAGTTTGGATACGCAGTCAATTCCCCTCGCTCCATGGTTCGCTCTATATGCTCCTTCGCAGGCGGGAAACTTAAATGGACAGACGGAAATCCACGCCAGGCTGCGCGGCCCGTTAAAGGAAACGACGCGGCTGGAAGCTCACCTGCTGATTCCACAGCTGGTGGTCAGTTACAAAGACAACATCCAGTTGGCGGCGGAGGCCCCCATCCGCGCGGACTATGTGAATGGAGTTCTCAATCTTCAGCGCTCAACTATTCGCGGCACTGGCACACAAATAACGTTCCAGGCCAATGTACCGATGGCGAAGGATGCGCCGGCCTCGATGTTGGTCCGCGGCAGCGTTGATCTGCGCCTCGCCCAATTGATCAGCCCTGACATCACCAGCGGCGGAGAATTACGCTTTGATATTGACTCCGACGGCCGGCGCTCCGATCCCAACGTGCAAGGAAAGATTCAAGTGGTCAATGTCAGCTTCGCTACCGCGGGAGTGCCTATCGGACTCCAAGGCGGCAATGGCGTGCTCACGCTTACCCGAAATCGCCTCGACGTCACGCAGTTTCAGGGAAATGTTGGAGGGGGCGTTGTCACCGCAACTGGAGGAGTGGTGTACCGACCTCAGTTGCGGTTCGATCTGGCCCTTTCCGCCAAAGGTGTCCGTCTGCTCTATGATCAGAGTGTGCGGACCTCGCTCAACTCCAACCTCGCTCTTACGGGAAGCTTGGAGAACGCATTGATGACGGGCCAAGTCGCCATCGACCAACTATCGTTCACTTCGGACTTTGACATCTCTGACCTCATGAGCCAGTTCGGCGGGGGCGCCCCACCGCCTCCGACTCAAGGCTTCAGTCAGAACTTGAACCTCGATGTAGGCATCCAGACCCCGGGCGGCCTCAACCTGACGAGCCGTACTCTGAGCCTGGCGGGCTCTGCCAATCTGCATCTTCGAGGCACGGCAGCCCAACCTGTGGTGCTCGGCCGCCTGAATCTAAGCGATGGAGACCTAATTTTTTCCGGGAATCGTTACAAGCTACAAGGTGGGACGATTGATTTCACCAATACTTCGCGAACGGAGCCCGTCCTGGACATGGCGGTACATACGACGATCAGCCAGTACGACATTCAAATGCGTTTCTGGGGCCCTGCCGATCAACTGCATACCAACTATACTTCCGATCCGGCGTTGCCGCCGGCGGACATTATCAACCTGATTGCCTTTGGAAAGACCTCGGAAGCTGCTGCGGCAAATCCCACTCCGCCCGGGACTCTGGGAGCTGAGTCGCTAGTGGCATCTCAAGTGAGCAACCAGATCACGAACCGGGTCGAAAAGCTCGCAGGAGTCTCCCAGCTTTCGATTGATCCACAACTGGGAAGCAGCCAGCGGAGTCCGGGGGCACGCGTCGCCATACAGCAGAGAGTAACCAGCAAGATTTTCGTGACCTTCTCGACGGATATTACGTCCACCGATAGCCAGGTCATTCAGCTCGAGTACCAGGTAAGCCGTAAAACTTCATTTAGTGCCGTCCGCGACCAGAACGGCGGCTTCTCTTTCGCAACAACTTTTCGTAAGCAGTGGTGAGTGCTCTTCGAATTATCGCCTCCCTACGCCACCAATACCGTCAACGTTAAGGACAGGAATTCATGTCTTAGGGAGGTAATCAAATTTTCTCCGCGCGCCGCGATGGACCAGAACCGAGAAGGAAATTGACTGTTCGTTAAGGAACAGCGCTTGGACCCTATTGGTTAACCCCGGCCTTCAACATCCGGCCTGAACCCTTTAAGCTCGTCGTCGACAAATGCTCGCTGTCAAGGCCTACAGCGCCTTTCGAATCTGCCAAACCGCTACCGAGACTCCTAGCCATAGAGCCGTCGCCCCTCCGAGAACGATCCAAGCGCGATCCCTCGCTAGGAATTGCGAAACGACAAATGCAAAGAAAAATAACCCGATGCTTCCCATTGATGAGCCTGCGGCATCGATACTAGCCGCGCTCCTTCCACGTGCCTCGCCTTTGAGTCCGTGAGATTCTTTTTT
>Ga0157379_10003715_pt1 | contig 12987 bp, 10 predicted proteins | sample S25metaG_FD_121802 | JGI IMG/M metagenome (GOLD analysis project Ga0157379, IMG submission 121802) | Switchgrass rhizosphere microbial communities from Kellogg Biological Station, Michigan, USA - S2-5 metaG | ecosystem: Host-associated > Plants > Roots > Rhizosphere > Soil | place: USA... | reverse complement strand
GGGCTGCGGAGACTTGGCAATGATTGCTCGCATCTGGCGCGGTATCACGCTCAAGGAAAAGGCGGATGATTACCTTGCCTACCTGCATGAAACCGGCCTGAAGGATTACGCGAAAACGCCCGGCAACCGCGGCGTCACGATCCTGCGCCGCGATCAGGGCGAGCACTGCGAGATCATGCTCGTGTCGATGTGGGATTCCATGGACGCCGTGCGCGCGTTCGCCGGCGAGAATCCGGATCGATCGGTCTATTATCCCGAGGACGATCAGTATCTATTGCAGATGGAACCGCTCGTGCGGCACTACGACGTGTCCGAACTGCCCCCGGAAATCGTGGCGGAAAACCGGCCAGCGACGAAAAAGCGCAAGTAGCGCCTCCCGTCGGGCTACTTCCGCTTCGGAATATACAAATCCGTGATCGTGCCTTCGTAGACTTCCGCGGCCATGCCGACGGACTCGGACAGCGTCGGGTGCGGGTGCACGGTGAGGCCGATGTCGGCGGCTTCACAGCCCATCTCGATCGCGAGAGCGGTCTCGGAAATGAGGTCGCCGGCGTTCGGGCCGACGATGCCGGCGCCAATCACGCGATGCGTGGCCTCATCGAAGATCAGCTTGGTGAATCCTTCGGTGCGACCGATGCCGATCGCGCGGCCCGACGCAGCGTACGGGAACTTGCCCACCCCGACTTTCAAACCCTGCTGCTTCGCTTCGCCCTCGGTCACGCCGACCCAGGCCACTTCGGGGTCGGTATAGGCGACGCTCGGAATCACACGCGCGACGAATTCGCTTTTCTGCCCGGCGCAGACTTCGGCAGCGACCTTGCCTTCGTGCGTGGCCTTGTGCGCGAGCATCGGATTGCCGACGACATCGCCGATCGCGAAGATGTGCGGCACGTTCGTGCGCATCTGCTTGTCGGTAGCGATGAAACCGCGGTCGCTGACTGCCACGCCAGCTTTCTCGGCGTCGATCTTCTTGCCGTTCGGTGCACGACCAACGGCCACCAGCACGCGATCGTAAACCTGCGGCTCGGGCGCTTTATCGCCTTCGAACGTAGCTTTCAGGCCGCCTTTCGTAGCCTCGATCTTCGCGACTTTCACTTTCAGGTGAATGCCCGCGTAGCGTTTGCCGAGGCGCTGCGCGAGCGGGCGGACGAGATCCGGGTCTGCACCGGGCATCAACTGATCCAGCAGCTCGACCACCGTGACTTGGCTGCCGAGCGCATCGTAAACACAAGCCATCTCCAGGCCGATGATGCCACCGCCGACGACGAGCAGTTTCTTCGGAACTTCCTGGAGCAGCAGTGCGTCGGTCGAATCCATCATGCGCGGATCGTCCCACGGAAAGCCGGGCAGCTTCACCGCCTGCGAACCGACCGCAATGATGCATTTCTCGAAACGCACTAGCCTCGATCCGTCCTTGCCGTCGACTTCGATCTCATTGGCCGAAACGAACTTGCCCACGCCCTGCACGATGGTGACCTTGCGCTGCTTGCTCATCCCGGCCAGGCCGCCGGTCAATTGCGCGACGACCTTGTCCTTGAAAGCGGCAAGCTTGGCGATATCGATTTTCGGCTCACCAAACGCAATTCCGATATCGCCCGCATGCGCGGCCTCGTCGATCACTTTCGCTGCGTGCAGCAGCGCTTTGGACGGAATGCAGCCGACATTGAGACACACGCCGCCGAGCGTGGCGTAGCGCTCGATCAGCACCGTGTTCTGGCCCAGATCGGCGGCGCGAAACGCCGCGGTGTAGCCGCCGGGGCCGGAGCCGAGCACGCAGACCTGGCATTCGAAATCGGCCTTGCGGCCAGACGCCGCCGTGGCTTTCGGCGCCACTGCCGCAGGCGCTGCAGGCGCAGGTGGTGCTGGTGTAGCAGTCGCCTTGGCTGGCTCGGCCTTTGGCGTCGGCGCAGCCGCCGCTCCGGCCGCTTCAATCAGCGCAACAATCGAACCTTCCGAAACTTCATCCCCGACTTTGACTTTCACTTCCTTGACCGTGCCCGCGACCGTGGATGGCACTTCCATCGTCGCCTTGTCGGATTCGAGCGTGACGAGCCCCTGATCCTTGACGACCGTATCGCCCGGTTTCACGAGCACTTCGATGACCGGTATATTCGTATAGTTTCCGATATCCGGAACCTTGACTTCCGTCGTCGTCACGATGAACTCCTAGTTCTTGTTGCGCTCGAACGCGGCGCGAAAGCGCGCGCGCCAGTCGTTGCGTTTCAGCTGCAGATCCAGCTCCAAAGCTTCCACGTCGGGCGGTTCCGGCACCGCTGGCGCTGGCTCGGTTGGCGCTATCGGCTGCGCAACTTCCGCTTCCGGCCACGGCGAAGCTTCGGATGCGGAGACCGGCGCAGGCTCCGGTGCTGTCGGCCATTGCGCTTGCGCCGCTTCCTCCAGCGAGACGGCCGTATCCGGCTCCGGCGTTTCTAGGGTTTCGAACTCCGCAACCGGTTCGGCCATCGCATCAGGCGTGCGCTCCTCGCGGATGTTGGCGCGCAAAGCTTTGAGCACCTCGGCTTCGTCGCGCGCCTTGGCCTTGTTGCGCTCGCGCTCTTCGCGCTGGGTTTCGATCAATTCGTGCGAACGTGCATTCGCGTACTCGATCGATTGACGGATGTCGGGCAGATGATGGCTGTCGACATCGATCAGCAGGCAGTCGAACACGATGTAGCCGTCCTCGATCCACAAGCCGTGACGCTTGACCTCGACGCGTGAATTGCGCTCTTCGAAAAAAAACTTGTTCCACGCGATGTCCGGATCGCGATTCAGCTTGAGGTATAGCGTGCGCATCGCCGAGTGCACGCGCGACCACGTCGTCTTCTGCACGTCCAAGTCGACGATGACGATGTCCTCGAACTGCGCCATGCGACTGTCTCCTGGCCGCGCCGTCATAACAGACTACGGCGCATATCCGCGAGCAACTGCGCCAAGTACGCCGTGAAGCGCGCGGCGGAAGCGCCGTCGATGACGCGGTGATCGTAGGACAGCGACAGCGGCAGGATCAGGCGCGGCTGGAAGGTCTTGCCGTCCCACACCGGTTTGATCGACGACTTGGACACGCCGAGGATCGCCACTTCCGGTGCGTTCACGATCGGCGTGAACCCTGTGCCGCCGATGCCACCGAGCGAGGAAATCGAGAAGCAGCCGCCGGACATCTCGGCGGGCGAAAGCTTGCCTTCGCGCGCCTTGGCCGCGAGCGCGCTCGTTTCCCTGGCAATGTCGATCACGCCTTTCTTGTCGGCATCCCTGAGCACCGGCACGACCAGGCCGTTCGGCGTGTCGGCGGCAAATCCGACATGGAAATATTTCTTCAGCACCAGGTTTTCGCCGCTGGCGTCGAGCGAGGCGTTGAAGTCCGGGTACTTCTTCAGCGCGGCGACGACAGCGCGGATCAAGAATCCGAGCATCGTCAACTTGATGCCGGCTTTCTCTTGTTCCTTGTTCAGTTCGACGCGCAGCGCTTCCAGTTCGGTCACGTCGGCGTCGTCGTGTTGAGTGACGTGCGGGATCATCACCCAGTTGCGCGCTAGGTTCGCGCCGGAGATCTTCTTGATCTTCGACAGCGGCCGCGTTTCCACTTCGCCGAATTTGGCGAAATCTACCTGCGGCCACGGCAGCAGGTTCAAGCCCGTGCCGGCGCCACCGGCAGACGTGCCGCGCGGCGCAGAGAGCGCACGCTTGACGAAGGCTTGCACATCTTCCTTGGTAATGCGTCCGTTGCGGCCGCTGCCGGACACTTGGGAAAGATCGACGCCGAGTTCACGTGCAAACAGGCGGATCGCCGGACTCGCGTACGGCACCTTGTCGGGCATGACCGTGCCGGCACCGAAGGATACCGGCGGCGTGCGTTGTTCGCTCTGCGCAGCCGGTGCGGGCGCCGGTAGCGGCGTACTCGCCGGCTTCGGCGATGCCGGGGCGGCGGCGGGCGGCGATTCCGTCTTGGCTGGAGCCGCCGGTTTTGCCGGAGCGGCGGCCTCACCAGCCTCGATAAGCGCAACGACGCTCCCTTCGGATACCTCGTCGCCGACCTTGACCTTGACCTGCTTGACGATGCCGGCAAACGGGGCCGGCACCTCCATCGTCGCCTTGTCGGATTCCAGCGTGACCAGGCCCTGGTCCTTGCCCACCGTATCACCGGCCTTGACCAAGACCTCGATCACCGGCACGTTCGTGTAATTGCCGATGTCCGGCACCTTGGCTTCTTTGACGTCGGCCATTGATCCTCCGCTGGCGGCGCCACCATGGCTGCCGCGTCCGTTACTGGTCCGCCGAACGACGACGGGAGGGCAATGATAATCCGAAGTCGTCGCGCCGCGTCGTCGAACCGGCTAAAACCGCCGTTTCAACCGGCTGCGAGCGCCGTTTGGGCTTTGTGACCGCATCCGCGCAAACCGGGGCGTGGGTTCAGTAGGATAGGTGGGCGTGGAAAATGGCGGCGCGGCCAGGTGCCGGGCTAACATTTGCACGTTTATACTCGGCGCTTCGGTAGAGGTTTTGTCCATGCTAAGCGTGATCCTGTTTCTGCTGCTCGGCGGCTGCATCTGGCTTCTATACGAGGTGCGCCGCCTGCAGAGCGAAAATCTGCTGCTGCGCGCCGGGTCGTCCGAGTCGTCGGATGAGCTGAAGAAAATGCAGGCGTCGCAGTCGCAAGTCATCCATACGACCAAGCTCGCCTCACTCGGCCAGATGGTCGCGGGCGTGGCGCACGAGATCAACACGCCGCTGGGGTTCGTGAAGAGCAACGTCGAGGTGGTCGGCGATCTGCTCGACGACTACCGCACCCTGGTCAAGCAATACGACGCCGCGGTGCAATATTGCCTGCAGCCGGTGGACCTGATTTTCGGCGCCGACAAGGCCAGTCTGGAAAAGCTCGTCAAACACGTCGAGGAAGCGCGGCGCAAGCTGTTCGAGGCCCGTGATGCAGTCGAGAAGAGCCCGTTGCTCAAGGACGCCAAGGAACTGCTCGGCGATGCCAGCGAAGGCCTGGCGCAATTGTCCACGCTGGTGCTGAATCTCAAAGGATTTTCACGCGTCGACCGCGACGGCATGGACATGATGGACCTGAACGAAGGCGTGGAAAGCGCATTGATGATCGCGCAACATCAGCTGCGCGATCGCGTCAAAGTCGTCAAGCACCTGCAGCCGCTGCCGAAAGTGAAGTGCATGGCCTCACAGATGAATCAGGTGTTCCTGAACCTGATTACGAACGCCGCCCAGGCGATCGATGGCGACGGTACGCTGACGATTGACAGCAAGTCGGATGGACAGAACGTCGAACTGAGCTTCAGCGACACCGGTTGCGGCATCCCGGACGACGTGCTGCCGAAGATTTTCGACCCGTTCTTCACGACCAAGCCGGTTGGCGAGGGCACCGGACTGGGCCTGTCGATCGTGCACAAGATCGTGAAAAGCCACGGCGGCTCGATCAAAGTGAGAACGACACCAAAGAAAGGCACTACATTTACTGTTAGTTTGCCGGTAGACGGGCATACTGCGTCTGCCGCCTTGCCGGCGGCCGTGGCTGCCTGAACGAGAACATTGTGAGCCAACCTCTGCGCATACTGATGATCGACGACGAGAGCCGCATCCTGCGTGCGCTCAAGGCGTTGTTGCGCGACTACACCACGTTCCAGACCACCAACCCGCTCGAAGCTGTGACACTGGCCAAACAGCACGATGTCGACGTCGTGATATGCGATCAGCGCATGCCTGAAAAGGCCGGCATCGACGTGTTACGCGACATCAAGGACGCGCATCCGCGCGCGATGCGCGTGCTGCTGACCGGCTACTCCGACCTCAAAGCCGTGCTCGGTTCGGTCAACGATTCGGAGGTCTATCGCTTCCTGAGCAAGCCCTGGAACAACACCGAGCTGAAGAATCTGATCGAAGAAGCCGGGCAAATTTCACGCGACGCGCCGGTGATCGAGAAAGACGCCCTGCCAGCCGTTGAACACGATCGCGCGCGCAGTCAGGTCGGCGTGCTCGTGATCGAGGACGACGTGACCGTGCAGCAGCGTCTGCGCGAGATACTGCAGCCGTACTACAAGGTCAATTTCGCCAACACCGCCGAACGCGCGCTGCAATTGATGGAGCAGCACGAAACCGGCGTCGTGATCTCGGAAACCGAAGCCGGGCGCAGCGACCTGACCGCATTGCTCAAGGCGCTGAAGATCCATCATCCGCACATCGCGACGGTGGTCATCACCGAACGCGCAAATGCTGCGACCGCGATCGAGCTGATCAACGAAGGCCAGGTCTACCGCATGCTGATCAAGCCGGTGCGCATGGGGACTTGCCGCTTGAGCGTGGATTCGGCCATCGGCCGCTACTGGCAGCTCAAGCAGAATCCGACCGCCGCGCGCCGTTTCATGGCGGCGCCACCGTCTGTGGAAAGCCAGAATTCACCACTGCGCCTTCCGGCGGCGATCCTCAACCGCATCCGTTCGTTGCCCGGCCGCCTGCTGGGCGCCGCGGCGCGCGCGCAGGCGCACTAGCCGAAGAACCAGTAGCAAATCCCGATCGAAGCGACCACGCCGGCCAGGTCGGCCAGCAACGCGCACGTCACTGCGTGTCGCGCGCGGCGGACGCCGACTGCTCCGAAGTACACCGCAAGCACATAGAACGTCGTCTCGGTGCTGCCCTGTACCGTCGCCGCCACCAGCGCAGGGAAGCTGTCGACACCGTGGCTCTTCATCGTCTCGATCAGCATCGCCCGCGCGGCGCTGCCGGAAAACGGCTTGGTCAGCGCCGTTGGCAGCGCATCGACGAAGCGCGCGTCCCAGCCCGCCGCGTTCATCATCCAGCGGATGCCGTCGAGCGCCAAATCCAGCGCGCCCGAGGCGCGCAATACACCCACGGCGCACAGCATCGCAACCAAGTAGGGCAGCAGATTCCTGGCGACATCGAAGCCTTGTTTTGCGCCATCGACGAAGCTTTCGTAGACCGGCACTTTCTTCCAAGCACCCGCGAGCAGAAAGCCGATCACGATGGCGAACAACGTCAGATTGCCGAGCAGCGAAGAAAGCCCGGCAAGCTGCTCCTTCGGTAATGTCGTCAACAGCGCGATGAACCCGGCAAGCAGGATGGCAAAGCCGCCAAGCCAGGCTATTACGACCGGATTCCACAGTTTCAGCTTTTGTGCGATCGCGACACTGAATAGCCCGGTCAGGGTCGACGCGCTCGTTGCGAGCAGGATCGGCACGAACACCAGCGTCGGATCGTGCGCACCCTGTTGCGCGCGATACATGAAGATCGATACCGGCAACAGCGTCAGCGACGAGGCATTCAATACCAGAAACAGGATCTGCGCATTGCTCGCCGTGTCTTGGCTGCCGTTGAGCGTCTGCAGTTCGCGCATCGCGCGCAGGCCGATCGGCGTTGCCGCGTTGTCCAGGCCCAGCACATTGGCGGCGAAATTCAGCGTGATCAACCCCAACGCCGGATGACCCCGCGGCACTTCCGGCATCAGGCGTGCGAACAACGGCCCGAGCATGCGCGCGAGCAGCGCGATCAGCCCCGCCTGTTCGGCGATGCGCAACAGACCCAGCCATAGCGTGAGCGTGCCGAATAATAGGATCATCACTTCGACCGACAGCTTGGCCATGTCGAACAGACTGGCGACCATGCCTGCGAACACATCGGCGTGGCCGCCGAGCAGCCATTGCGCAAGCGCGGCGATTGTCGCGACGAAAAAAAAGCCGAGCCAGAGCCAGTTGAGCATGTGTCGGCAAGCCTAACATGCGCGAGAATTTCATCGCAGGAACGCGCTACGCATTAAACTTGGCTCATGCCCGACAAACCTTTCTCCGCCGCCTGCGAACGTAATCGCGACCCGATCCTCGCGGTATTGCGCAAACATTTTGCCGACAGCAGCCACGTGCTCGAGATCGGTAGCGGTACCGGGCAGCATGCCGTGCATTTCGCCGTGGCGATGCCAAATCTGACCTGGCAGGCGTCGGATCGTGCAGAAAATCTGCCCGGGATACGGCAATGGCTGGCCGAAGCCGCTTTGCCGAATACGCCAGCGCCATTGGAATTCGACGTTGCGCGCGGACCGTGGCAGCAGACGACAAGATTTGACGCGATCTTCAGCGCGAACACGCTGCACATCATGAGCTGGCGTGAAGTCGAATTGCTATTTGCGACGTTGCCGACTATCACGACCGACGCGGCGAAGCTCGTCATCTACGGACCCTTCAATTACGCCGGACAGTACACCAGTGCGAGCAACGCGGCGTTCGACCAGGATTTGAAAATGCGCGCACCGCACATGGGCATTCGCGATTTCGCCGCAGTCGATGCGCTGGCCCGGGTCGCCGGGTTCGCGCTGATTGACGATGTCGCGATGCCGGCGAACAACCGCACCCTCGTTTGGCAGCGCCGCGCATGAGCGCGCCGATCTTGCTGGCCTGGAGCGGTGGCAAGGATTCGACGCTGGCACTGGAGCGTTTGCGCAATGATCTGCGCTGGCGCGTTGTCGGTCTGCTCACGACCGTCACGACGGACTACGAACGCATCGCGATCCATGGCGTGCGCCGCTCGATCCTGCACCGGCAGGCAGACAGCCTCGGGCTGCCGCTATTCGAAGCGTCGATTCCGGCGAACGCCACGAACGAAGTCTACGAGACTGCATTCGCCGCTGCGCTCGCACGGGCACGCAGCGCCGAATCCGAACTCCATGACATCGCATTTGGCGATCTGTTTCTTGCCGATGTGCGGGCTTACCGCGAAAACCTGTTGCACCGCCTCGGCTGGCGCGGCGTCTATCCGCTCTGGGGCGAAAACACCAGGTGGCTCGCCCGCTATTTCGTCGAGCGCGGCCATCGCGCCATCCTGAGCTGCGTCGATACGCAGCAACTGGCGCCGGAATTCTGCGGGCGCGACTACGATGCCACCCTGCTCGACGAGTTGCCGGCGTCCTGTGATCCGTGCGGCGAAAATGGCGAATTTCATACCTGCGTACATGCGGGTCCGCTATTCGCGACACCGATTGCGCTGATGCGCCGCGAGCGCGTGTTGCGCGAAGGCCGATTCCAGTATGTGGATCTGCTCGAGCACGGGTCGGCAGGGATGTCTGACATAGCAAGGATGCGAGGCTTGGACTAGACTCGAATCCTCTGTTCCGCGAGCTGGGCATGGGCACGAAGGCACCGCAACCGCGATCCGCTGGCCGCGGCAAGGCCGCTGATCCTGCGCAGCCCACGCGCGAGGAATTGCTGGCGCGCATCGCTTCTTTGGAAGCGGACCTCGCGCGGCTCGGCGCGATCAGCAAGGCGGGCATGCCGATCGACAAGGATCGGCTCACCACGGTGAAAGTCCCGGCGCAGTTCGAAGTGCCGTTCCTGCGCGCGCAGGAATACGTGGCGCGCTACTTTGCGAACCGCGTCGAACATCCGGACACCGCGACGATCTCGATCGCCGGCGAACGCTACGTGCTGCTGCGTGCGGCATCGCTGTCGGTGGAATTCGTCGAGCTCGTGATGAAGCTGTATCAGGACAAGGGCGCGCACGAAGCGCGCAGTGTCGCCAACAATCTGCTGTTCGACCTCGCGCACGCGATTGGCAAGGCCGATGCGCGCAGTTTCCAGCAGAAAATGGCGGTCAGCGATCCGATCGACAACCTGTCCGCCGGACCGATCCATTTTGCCTTTTCGGGTTGGGCATTCGTCGATATTTCCCCGGAATCGCGGCCGTCGCCGGACGAAAACTATTTGCTGCTGTACGACCACCCGTTTTCGTTCGAATCACACTCGTGGCTGGCCAAACACAAACGCAGCGACACGCCCGTGTGCGTGATGAACGCCGGCTACTCTTCGGGCTGGTGCGAGGAAAGTTTCGGATTGCCACTGGTTGCTGCGGAAGTGGAATGTCTTGCCGCGGGCGGCGAGCATTGCCGTTTCATCATGGCGCCACCGGCGCGTATCGAGGAACATCTGGCCGCTTACGCGCATGCGCATGGCCTGCGCGCGGGCTCTGCCGTGGGTGGACATGCAAGCGCGGTGCCGGAATTCTTCCAGCGCAAGCGCCTCGAAGAAGAGCTGCGCGAGGCCAACGAAAATCTCGAGCAGCGCGTGCAGGAACGCACGCGCGAACTCGAGCACGCCAACGAACAGCTGCGGCTGCTCGGCTCGGCCGTGGAAAACGCGGCCGAGGGATTCGTGATCATGCGTCGCGTCGATGGCGTCGATCCGCTTGCGATCACATTCGTCAACCACGGCTTTTCGCGCATCACCGGCCATACCGCCGATGACCTGCGCGGACGCTCGCTGCGCCATCTGCGCCTGGCCGGCGGCGAGGAACATGCGTTCGATACGCTCGCCGAAAGCGTGCGACGCAACCAGCCGTTCCAGGCCGAAGTGACGGCATTGCGCGCGGATGCGTCGCCATATGCGCTGGAAATCCACGCGATGCCGGTCGCGAGCGACGGCGGGCCGGACCACTGGATCGCAATACTGCGCGATGTCAGCGACCGCCGGGCGCATCTGGATGCGCTCAAGCATCAGGCCTTGCACGATGCGCTGACCGGCTTGCCCAACCGCCTGCTGCTGCACGACCGCATCGAACAAAGCATCCTCAACATGCGCCGCTACGGCACGCCGTTCGCGTTGCTGTTCCTGGACCTGGATGGCTTCAAGGAGATCAACGACACGTTCGGGCATCACACGGGGGATCTGTTGCTGTCGAAAGTCGGTGCGCGCCTGCGCGCACAATTGCACGCGACCGACACGATCGCGCGCCTCGGCGGCGACGAGTTCGCGATCGTGCTCGACGGATTGCCCGAAGCGCGCGCCGCCAGGCAGATCGGCGAAAAATTGCTGGTGGCGCTGGAGCAAGCCTTCGAGATCGAGGAGCACAAGCTCGTCGTCGGCGCGAGCATCGGTATCGTGCACTGCCCGGCACACGGCAGCGATGCGACCACGCTGATGCGCCGCGCGGATATCGCGATGTACGCGGCGAAGACTGCCCGCGCCGGCACGATGGTATATGACTCGCAGCAGGACGCGCATTCGCCGGCGCGCATCAAGCTGATCGGCGAGCTGCGCAACAGTATCGACGATGCCCACCTCGCGCTGCATTACCAGCCCGAGATCGACATGGACAGCGGCAGGGTCGAACGCGTCGAAGCGCTGCTGCGCTGGAATCATCCGGAGCGCGGCCGCCTGTTGCCGGACGAATTCCTGCCGCTGGTTGCTTCGAGCGACATCATCGACCGCATCGCGCGCTGGGTGCTGCAGACAGCGATCCGCGATTGCCGCGAATGGGAGGATTCCGGACTCGATATCGGCGTATCGGTGAACCTGTCACCGCACAATCTGCGCGACAACCAGCTGCCCGACTTCATCGCACAGACGCTCGCACAAGCCGGGCTCGCGCCGACGCGGCTCACGATCGAGATCACCGAGAGCGGTATCCTCGAGCAGGCAACGCTCGCGACTGGCACGTTCCAACGACTGCGCGCGATTGGCATCGGCTTGTCGATCGACGATTTCGGCACGGGCTACTCGTCGCTGATGCACTTGAAGCACCTGCCATTCACCGAGCTCAAAGTCGACCGCTCGTTCACGAGCGAAATGCTCGTCAATCAACACGATGCGGCGATCGTGCGTTCGACGATCGACCTGGGCCACGAGCTTGGGCGTCGCATCGTCGCCGAAGGCGTGGAAACGCGCGAAGTGCTCGAACGGCTGCGCAAGTTCGGTTGCGATTTCGCGCAGGGCTATTTCATCAGCCCGCCGCTCGAGAAGGCCGCGCTGCGCGAATGGCTGCTCGATCCGCCCTTGTTTATGCCGCCAATCTAGACTCCCGGCACATGCGTACGCCGGCTTCGGACGCGCTACTATGTGCCGGCACTTCCGTACAGCCCTTGGAGATTCGCAGATGATCGGCATCCGTGCTGTTGGTGTATCGCTGTGTCTTGCACTCGCTGCAGCAGGCGCTGCCTTGAGTTCGCCGCGGGTACTGGCGGATACGCCCAGTGCAACGGCCGTCGACCCGGCACTGTTCAAAGCCATGCGCTGGCGCGGCATCGGCCCGTATCGCGGCGGCCGCGCACTCGCGGTGGCCGGCATCAGCGGCGAACCCGGCGTTTTCTATTTTGGCGCCGCTGCCGGCGGCGTGTGGAAGACGATCGACAGCGGTGCGACCTGGAAGCCGTTGTTCGATGAGCAGCCGATCGCCTCGATCGGCGCGATCGCGGTGGCGCCATCGAATCATGACGTGATCTATGTGGGCAGCGGCGAAGGCGCGCTGCGCGGCAACATCACGTACGGCGATGGCATCTACAAGTCCACCGATGGCGGCAAGAACTGGGCAAATATCGGCTTACGCGATGCGCGCCAGATCGGTGCGCTGATCGTCGATCCGAAGGATCCGGACATCGTGCTCGTGGCCGCACTCGGTCATGCCTTCGGAGCCAGCGAGGAACGCGGCGTGTTCCGCAGCAGCGATGGCGGCAAGAGCTGGAAGAAAGTCCTGTACAAGGACGAGAACACCGGCGCGATCGATGTCACGTTCGATCCGCGCGATTCCAGGATCGTCTACGCCGCGCTATGGCAGGTGCGGCGGCAGCCGTGGAATTTCTCCAGCGGCGGACCAGGCAGCGGCCTGTATCGATCGAGCGATGGCGGCCTCACATGGACGCAGCTCAAAGGCAATGGATTGCCTGAAGGCATCCTCGGCCGCATCGATGTCTCGGTTTCCGGCGCCGATCCGAAACGCCTGTACGCGATGATCGAAGCGGAACAGGGCGGCTTGTACCGCTCCGATGACGCCGGCGCGCACTGGTCACGCATCAGCGACGATGGACGCATCCGTCAACGCGCCTGGTATTTCTCGAAAGTCTATGCCGACCCGAAAAACCTTGACTCCGTGTACGTGCTCAACACCGGCATGCTGCACTCCAACGATGGCGGCAAGACCTGGGCACTCGTGCCGGCGACACACGGCGATCATCACGCACTGTGGATCGATCCGGCCGATCCGAAG
>Ga0157379_10003711_pt1 | contig 12992 bp, 11 predicted proteins | sample S25metaG_FD_121802 | JGI IMG/M metagenome (GOLD analysis project Ga0157379, IMG submission 121802) | Switchgrass rhizosphere microbial communities from Kellogg Biological Station, Michigan, USA - S2-5 metaG | ecosystem: Host-associated > Plants > Roots > Rhizosphere > Soil | place: USA... | reverse complement strand
ACCAAATTTTCTCTTACTTCCCACCATCCCCACCTTCACCGACCCCTTTCATCAACCCGATTCAAACAACTTCCTCCTCCAGTCAACAGGGATACAGTGATCCTAATCCTGTTACCAGCACAATCACAATCCACAGTTTGCACACAACTGTGGCCACCCTCACATTGTTCACAACTGAGACTGCGACATCCTCATTCCCTGACCCGATCGGACTAAATGATACGTCGTCGCAGCATGCTGGATTTACAATCCACTCAACGGATGGTATTATCATCACCTCCCTTTCGAGCTTTGCCTGTGTCCTTCTGGTCGCTTGCGGCATTTTCCTTTTCCGAAGGCACAAGAAGAAACAGGAAGTTGAAGAGTTCCAAGATATGATCCATCCAATCTCCTTTCATCAGAGTGTCATTTCTGTCGACGCCAGGAGCCACACCACGACTACGGGTTCAATTAGCAGCGCAAGCTTCCGGGGAGGAACCCCGTTACGTCATTCGGACTATAAGCACCGATATACTCCTAGTCCCAACCGTGATTCAGGAAGTCTCTCGAGTATTCCAGGTACTCCAACCCGTATGCATGGTCATTTTCTTACGTATCTGGGAGAAGATAAAGGACTAACTTTGATTTTCTTAGGCGACCCTTTCGATTCACGATGGCCAGGGAGACATTTACCTCGGCATACACCGGCTTCATATTCTCATAGAGGCTCAGGAGCCACAGCCTCGAGCACTCAGGTGGTGCGCGAGGCTTCCGCACAACCGCAAAATGCCAGTGCAAGCGGATTTTCCAATCAAAGCGAGTATCATTCTAGCTCTCCTACGGTTATTCCTCCAACTCCTGCGCGAACCCGGTCAACTGTCAAGCACATACCGGTATTTGAACCAAGCCATAGACGGGGCATCCCTTCGCCTGTGCAAGAACAGACGTGGGATGACCCTCCTCCGGAAAGTGAACGGGCGGAGAGTGCCAAATCTGGCCCGCCTGCCTACACGCCGGATTCACCAGTTCCGCCTCTTGATCCTTCAATCCATTGGATCCAAAGCTTGCGATGAAAGGTGCTTATTTTGTGAATCGGATGTTGAATTCTTCTCTCGTGTATTTTCTATGTAGTTTACTCTGGACCAGGGACAGTTTAGCCTAAGTTTATTCATTATTTCTCCCAGCTATTGACTCTGGGAGACCACAGAATACGTCTATGATATACTTCCCTCTTTGATATTTTGTAGGCGCAAATTTGATCGAGCTGTCACCTTTCACCAGCACTACGGCACTGGGATGTATCTTCAATTGCGACTGCCAAAGAAGAAGATCGTATACGAACAGCGCGCAGACACCTCATCAGATGTGACAAAACTATTTCTAAAATATCGGGTGGAAAAGGGCCGAAGCATATATTTGAAGAAAGGAGCAACTTACGAAAAATTCAGGACTGCTAGGTGCAGACATATTGGCGGTCAGGATAGAAAATCGGGAAACTTTTAAATTCACTGTTGAAGAACCAGGTAAGGTCAATGTTACACGACCATTCCAAAGAGAGATATGGCCACCTGCTGTTGGTGAGAAAAGTCTATATCAACCATGTACAGTGCCGTCGGAAATAGAACAGTCACAGTCTTTTGAAGGCAACATAAACATAGAGATCGCCCGGCCGGATTATTAAACGATAGAGCATGTCGAAATGTAACCCAGATATATATCCTCCCGCGAGCATAGACCTGACGAAATAATATCTGAAAAATTAAGCTGGTCCACTGAAGTTTAGTGATTCCCTCACCAGTATCATTGGATCAACCCGCCATTATCCCAGTATCAATGAAATCAATGAAATCATATTATGGATAATCAAATCTAAGTCATTAAAAGTAATTTGTACGACAGAACTCACAACGAGGACCGAAACCAAAAGGAACCAATTTGCTGAAGCATACACCGACGTTTCTGACATTTTGGCATACTCGAGAAAGGGTCAGAATTCCAAGAAGTCTGATGACACCGGAAGACACGGCAAGAATATGAAGAAACTACAATTATTCCATAGAGGAAGATGGTTTGGTACATGAACCTTTCAGAAGTCATTCGTCTATATTACCCAAATTATTCCTTGCTTTACCATAGTCAAATTAATCTGGTCGAAATATCAGCGCCTGAGGTTTGAGTTGAAAATGCGAAAAAGATGTACCTCCTCCTGAGGAGCACGATATAGTTCCTGAAAAGGGAATTCTATATCGGCGTACAGGAAAAATGTGTTTGGTGACAACTAGAAGTGAATAAGAATACCTTTATTCTTTTTACCATTCTCGAGGGAAAGGGACTGATTCATCCAGTTCTTTGACCACGTAGAGACTGGATGGAATAGAAGAACGAGAACTCCTCGAACTAAAAGAGGACGTTGGTGTCCTAGTTCCTCGCCTTGACTGATAGAGAAAAGCTCCAAGTTCCGCCATCGAAGGGGAATCTGGAATGTATCCCTTCTCATGGGAAGCAATAGAAGACTGAGAAGAACGCGGGCGAAGACTACACAAAAAATGAACCAACGGTAATCATGAGGAGCTTAGGTGACGCCTTACTGTCTAAAGCCCATCATCTCTTCTATTTTATGATGAATGATAGTGGTAGGCATCGCTTGAAGGGGCTCTATCCGCAGTGCCATTGGAAGCTTCTGATTGAGTTCGCGAGCAACACGGCACAATTCAGCTCGACACATGCCAGAAAGCTCTTCCTGGCAGCAAAAGGGTTTTTTGTCGAGACTTTAGTGAAGGTCAGCAGGATGTAGGATCAGCCAGATAAGTACGTACGATGTTCTAAAAGGAGGAGACAGACGGAGGAAAGGTAGTGTGAGGGTCACGTCAAGGAGGAAATATTCGAATAGAACTCACATTATGATATCGTCACCATCAACAACATACAATGTACAGGCTGCCACTTCGGTTTTAATTTCATGTACACGCTTCCTCAAGGCACGCTTCTTGAGCAGAGAAGGCAAAGAAGCGAGCGTCTTGGGAAAGAAAGTGCTCTTCGATTTTTTGGAGGAGGAACGGCGACCCGGAGAGCCAGGAGTCATGATAAGGTTGTAGAAATTCGAAAACACAACAGGTATCGTATGGAAAGAGTCGTAAAGGTCGTAACAGGTCGTAACAGAGGCAAGTTGCGTGGGGAAAGCTGAGAGCAGGTGAAGGTTGTGAACAAAGCACCACAGGAGACACGTGACTGGTTCGCGTTGAACATCTCCAGATTAGGCATGCGGATGGATACCTGAAACACAAAGGTGTTAGTTCTTTTATTCCATCCAGACTGCAGTGGAAAATGGTGGATTTTTTCTTGATGAAGGTGACTTTGAACACTGGAGAAAATTGCGCGCTTCCAAGGCTCGTTTATCGGTGATCGCCAGCAGTGATCTGCAACGTCCAAGATTGACAATCCTGTGTAAATGGACAAATTTCAATGTATCTCCGAACACCGTTCAGCCAGTTAAGACTCGGCATGAGTTATCTCAATGTTGTACCACATTTATAAGACCCCCCACAATATTTTCCTACGGGGTATTCACGCAAAAAGTTCGGCGGTCAGCAACGTGCCCCTTATTCGACCAACTAGAAAAACAAATCAAAAAGAGTATGTAAATTCAAAACGCCACATCTACTAACCATATTCGTACAAAGGCGTGGAGTGTGTATTTACAAAATATAATGTGTCAGCTATGCAGCCAAAGAGACAGAACAAAACGCACAAGGTGCAAGGAAGTTCATGTGGAACAAGGGAATACGAGAACATGAACGAGAAATTGCATAAATGAAAAGTCAAAAAAAAGTCGTGAAGAAAGGTAACCATAATGATGAGTCCGAGAAGAAGAAAATAGTTCGTAAGACGACCTCCAAAAGCTGTATCGCATCAGCCCAGAGTCCGTGATCTAGGTGCTCCAAGAGGATCATTTCACGACATTGATACTTAGTGCCCATTGGTGGGTGCATCCATGTTCGCAGCATTTGACAATGCCTCGTCGGCCTTTTGCAGGTCCTTCTCACTTAAGCTCTTGGAGAATCCACCAAAGCCAGGAGTGGATGCGCCAGAGCGGATAGAACTGGTTCTAGATTTGACCTTCATAACAAGCGGGCTGACATGGATAACGTCATTAATGTCTCGCCAGATTATAGGGAGATGATAGACATACAATGGATAGCCCTCATCTTCGTCTTCTTGGCTAAATCCAGGCCATTGCACACCACGATAGTCATTAGTGCCCAACCGTTGCATCTATAAATACGACGATTAATACCTTCCGTCATAGAACGCAACCTGAACCGACCTCTTCTGTCAAAGTGCCCATGTCTCCTGGTGTAACAGCTCCGTTCCTATACCTTGGGCTACCTGGTACACTGAACGGCGGCCTCTCCACACCGCTTGAGAAATCGAACTCATCATCATCATTGAACGCATCGGGATACGCACGACGCAAGGCGAGTTGACGAGCCTTGGAATACTCAATACCGAGATTCTTCCAATCTAGTAAGGGAGATAAACGCTCGACTCGGTTACGTTGGTTAATGCGTTGACGACGCGTCTTTTGGCAGAACTTGAACATATGTTCTGTAAGCTAAGTTCAGATAGAGTCAATAATATTGCATATTATGTACGAAGTTGGGACGCACTTCGTTGACAGAATCTTCGATGGATTGCATTCGCCTATCGACGATGTAGCACCCCTCGTCCTTTTGGTCAATATTAGTCACGGTTTAGAGGCAAACAACAGACAGGACTTGCCTCTGGGCGATCGATTAGATCCTGCATGAACGAGCCAAAACCAGAAAGGTTGGTTGTAATCGATGGTACTCCCATCTTTTGAAAACTATCAGTATCAGAAATCCAAAATCACAAACCCGACATACCACGGTACATTCGGCAGGCGTGTAACCCCAAGGTTCATAATAACTCGGGAACACGCCCAAATGACAACCACGTACAAACTCCTCATAATCAAGACCTAAAATAGGATTATTGGCATTTAAGAAGTCAGGATGGAAGATGATCTTGACACGGTCGGTGGAATGGTTAAACAACTTCACACGACGGATTTGGTTCAAGATAGGGTCGTTGGGATCATCAGCCATGTTGTGAGTTGTGACCGGTGGGAGGGAGTTGCGCTTGAGAGCGAAAATACGACGCTTGAGGAGAATCTTGTCCTCATCCGATAACAGATCATCCAACGAGGGCATTTCGCCTGCCTCGCTAGGAAAAGAGCTCAGCAAATCGTTAACTGACAGACACCTAGACTTACCCATGGTAACGAGCAGCACGCTCGAACATCCGCTCACCAACGCGGTTTTGAATCTCGGTGACGGTATCTCTAAGCTGTTTGGTGACAGCCTGACCTTTAAGAGCATCGATAGTGTACGAGTTCGTCGCTGCTGGCATGATGATGAATGCCACAATGGTCACCTTGCTACCAGCTTTTTGTAACCGGTAGTTCAGACGGGCCAAACTTTCAATGAACATATCCACACCCTTATTGCGATATTCGTATCGGCCGGCTGTGAACATATAGAGTGTGTTTTCCAAGTCGAAGTCATAATGTCCATAGAAGTGACCGCGGATGAAATCATTGATCTTAGCCTTCGACATGGCATGAAGATTTTGGAACTCGTGCATTGCCTGGAATTTGACGACATTAAGACCATTAGGAAGAACGCCGTCTGGTTTCCGCTTCAGGAGATGCTCGCTCTCGAATGCGGTAATATGAGAGACAGTCGTGAATACGTCGGCGCAATGAGCCGCAGATCGCTCTATACAGTATCTAGATAGCAAGTAGGTAAAATGACGTAATGTCAAGGAGCACGCGACATACCGGTGATAGATTCCACGTTTCCCCGCTTCATGATCGACGTCAAAGTATTGGAGGTTGTTATAAAAGTCCACGGAGCCCGCGCATAGGTACCGTCCAAGGAGCGTTGCATGGGTTGTAAATACAGTCGTAACATCCAAGTGCCGTTTGCGGCAAAGGGGGATAGCTAGACCAGCTTGCCACTCATGAAAGTGGGCAACAACGGCTTTATTCAATTGCCGTGCTACGTACTAAAGGCGATGATATAAGCCAAAGTCTGCCGGATAAGATGATGGGACCATACCTCGCCTAAAAACCAAGCAACCAAATATCCATAGATGATGGTTTCATTCGTCTCGTGATCATTTGGTGGAGTAGGGATTCCAGCTAGATTCCACAGATCTCCTTTCCACTCATCCAACCGATGGTACATACTCCCCGTATCGAAAAGCAGGACCTTTGGTGCGCCTTCTATCAGCCAGCGGCCGTACAAACACTTGACACCACGACTCCTCATCTCATCTAGAACCTCAATTAGGACTGGATCGGTAGGTTCTTGGGCTTCCACCTCCATTGGTGCCGTCTTGTAGGAAAGAGGGCCAATAAGGCAGTACCGGTCGCCGTATTCTGACACAGTCACTGGTACTTTTGTCTTGATAACAGTATAGATACCTCCAACTGCAGAAATGTTCAGTTACGGTCCGAAATCAACTGGATGGGGGATCACAAACCTTTATTTGCGACCTCCCAGGCGCATTCGAACAACAGAGACTCTTTGACATCACGTTTCGGAATACCATCTTCAGACATCGTTAAATACAATTATTCCCCGGTGTTGTAATCGAGCTCGACGTCCTTACTGGCGTTGAGGCGATAGGATAGAAGGGATAGAAGTCAAGGGAAACTTGGAGCACGGTTCTATGACGCATAAGACCAATCCGAGACAATGGCGCTGTCCGCTTAGTCCACCTCTGGTAACATACGTGGAGTCCGATATTGTAGCCGGGTTTGCTCCAGAGAAATTGTGCATTTTGCTTGAAAGATGATACACGTTCGAAGCTGTTTTCAGTGAACGAGCAGGGGGCTTGACACTCAACAGAGTTGACAGTTGTCGCCCCTGGTTCCATGATTCATTCCAGGCGTCAATTCCTAAGTCTCTTTGAAGAAACTGCAATTGATAGGTCGCTCAACTGTCCCAGCAAGAGCAGCTGTACATATCGCACGTGCTGAGCAAGTCAAACTCCTGTGCAGATAGGTCTGATACCAGATTGAGATGCAATAAAGCAACGGATTAATTCCGGAGGAAGAAAAAGTTTTTGTACAGGAATTATGAATGGTAAGAATGGATAGTATCGGATATAATGGTATTTCTTTATCTTGACGCAAGAATTGCAATTAATAGGGAAGTGATCGCAGATGAAAGCAAGTTTATCTGTTATACAATTAGGGAGTTCTCAAGAAAACAAGAGAAGATTGCGTACTTGTCCATTAGTTAGGATATTCAGACCGCTTATAGTCGTGATCTCATCCTCAGGACCTGCAACAGAATCATCTTGAAGAATTTTCTTGCTCTTTTTAGAGTACCTTGTACGCTGAATTGTGGCACCCATGATCGAATCAAGCTGGAGGAAAATCGCGTAAAGGGATACGGAAGCTAAAGAAATGATTTGAACTTACTAGTGATCCGATACCCCCAGCAACAAACCCCCACCCGACGAGACCGTATATAACAGAGCCAAAGTGGGTCCGGCATGCAGTGCTTTGGATGAGTAAAGTAATTGCGATGGTAAGTCCGATTAATCCGCCTCCTAGGAAGGAAACGGCCGTTCCGACAAGTGACATGGCACCATTCGTGCCAGGAGGGACAGGCTTCAAGGTGGTGATCAGAATAGGTCTGGCTGGAGATAAAATCCCAAGCTCAGAAGCGAGAGTGTCCCCAAGACAGCAGGCAAAATGTCTGCCAGGAAATGTGAGCGACAGGAAGAGGACATTACAGATATATATACCCTAAAGCAACAAAAACGAGGAAACGGGAGTAATACATAGTCGGTGAAATCGGACATTCTTGTTGAATGTCTAACGGTCTTCCATGAGAGACAATTTCATTCGGTAATAATTTCGACCACAAAGAATCCTGAACAAAGAGCGCAGACCATAGTATCGATGCAAAGAGAGCTGAAAAAATATTCGAAACAACCTTGACCCATATTAGGTCAGTACGTTTCAAGCGACTTCCTAATTTCCGGATTTACCTGCCACCCAGTTCTAGATCCCGCTGCCGTATGATCAGCCTCCAATTGTCCTTTGAGATTCTTCCCGACTTTTGTTGCCTTAGAACCAACGAGATAGAATACAATACAGCTCACGCCAAATGCTTTGAGTTGAACAGCCATAATGGTCGAGCCCACGATGGCAGCTGAAAAGGCTCCTGAAGGAGAGAGACTTCCTTTACGCAGACCTTGAATAGAAAGAAACAGTCCAGCTCCTATAGCAAAATAAGGAAGCTGGGATAGTGGGATTAAGAAATCTTGCAAGGACACCATGGCTGCAGGATCGAGGGTCTCTAAGATAGACGCCAAGAACGAAGACGTGTTTGGCGCTTGAATTTGGCGCGTACATTGACGAAGTCGACGTTGAGCTATTCCAATCATACCTACTCACTACTCAACCCATTCCAAAGAACTTTATTCCAAGGTTTTTACTGACTATCGGATTCATACAAGTCAGCCCGGTCGTAAGAAACGTCGTACTAGTGCTGGCTGGCTCCTGTGGCTGGAAGGTCACTCAAAATGTTAGAGATCCTGGGACGTGCAGAGCTCGAAAATATAGCCTATGAAATATTATTACAAAGCCGAAGGTTGGCAATTTTAAAAGGGCTTACAGCGAAAGCTATGATTGGTGCAAGTTAAGCGACGGAAGCTGTGAGCAACACTGTCATACCTCACTCGAGCAAACTCCCCAAAAGAAGACAGGAAAATATCGTCAAAATGGAGAGAGGAAGATAGCCAAGACATATTTACAATTTTCATCTAAATCTTCGGAATCCAGTCCCCCTCCTAACAAATAATTACTTCGGTTACAGTAAAGGCCCGATCCGCAGGCTTCAAGTTCGTCCAAACGCAACTCCATATCCCACATCTTCTATATCCGGACAAATTATCGATAGTCCTATTTTTTCTTTATCTGGCTTCACATAACGCTGAAGCGTCGGCTTTCGTTTTGAATGACATCTGCAATGGCTTCAACGGTTCTTTTAGGACCAATATGAACACGAGACTTAGCAGCTCCAGTGCCTCACATTTCCAAGAGGACCCGAAAGGAATTAAAATGGGTTCTTCCAAAGTCAGGGGATTGAAAGCTGGAAGCTGATCGAGAATTTTCTCGTAATTCCGAGACCGTGGATGTGGAGTATCCAACTACTTCTCTTTGCCAGAGAACACGTCTGAACATAATGGTGTTCCCCTTTCCAATGGATATTTCTAACAATAGCAGATTGAATGTATGAGGGGATACTTGATACCAGCATCGGAGGCTCTCTGTCTCCTGGGTTCGATTCCTGGATGTCTCCTTCGCGACCTCCAACACCTCCACCCAGTTTGCCTCGAGTGCCTCTGCTACCCCTTGAACCCCATCTTCTCTCGTTTATCGCTCCGATCCTGGACCGGGGAGGCGCACCATCGATTTGAATATGTCTTAGCAAAATTTTGGAAAGGTATAGAGATGCCGTTGTCACTGCAAATGTCCTCCAACGTCTTCAAAACCGCCAAATAAGCACTGTCTTGAAATTATGATCCCAGTTTGTCATTGTTGTTTATCTTCAAGTGGATGACGAGCCTGTCGTGTATAGATGTCATTTTACCGACACGGGGTTTGATTCATTCACTCAACGGATTGTAGATGACATCGTAGCGGGTAAGAGTCTGTTCGGTAACACGATCGCGTCAACTTTTTTTTACAGCGATTTCACATCGTGATCGCGACTTTTTGTAAAATTAAAGCATGATTTTAGAAACTGCTGAGTAGTTTTGTAAATCACGATTTTATTTTGCGGATCAATGATCTCAAATCGCGGAAATGAAGTTGTGATCGCGTCGAAATTGTGTTACCGAACGGGCTCTAATAATCTACAATTGATTAATGAGTTTAAAACGTACGAAAATGGGGTTTACAGGAATCAGGTGCGTTCTCGTATATGCTCGAAGCAGATGTTACCGAATGTTTCTATCTTCCACTTGTACCGTTCCAATATACAGCCGGTGTGGTGCAAGAGGACCCCGATTGGAGAGATATTATGATCAAAGGGCGTGATGAAAATGACGTTGACTGGTATTCGACCCCCAATCGATGGCTATGGTCGGCGGGATTTTGGTGACGTAACGTTGCTCAATTTATCATATTCATCTTCACATGTACTAAGTATATTTGCTTCAAAACCAGGATTTGTAGTATGTGGCCGGAGGTTCTAAGTCTTAGGTGGATAGAACTGTTATCAAGATTGAATAGTATGCGCGTATTATGTTCTAGAGTCTAATGCAGGTCTGTAAGAGATTTACTGAACGTGCAGAGGATATCACTACGATACGGCTCTATCCTTCTCAAAGCAAAAGTAAAGGCCACGGATAATATCTCTAGGGCATCTAGAAATAGGGAGGAAAAAGGTACTATCATCCGGCCTGTAATTTGCAATGTTAGATGAGAGTTCCCTGTCTGCGAAAGGGCAGAGAAGACTCACAATTATTATGGTATATCAGGTCCGAAATTCTCCCAAGCCAAGAATCCAATCCCCCAAGGACCTATTCGACCCAATGTCCGCAGCCATTTATATTTCGGAGATACCGTAGACGGCATTGTATTTCTGAACAGAGACAAGATCCCGTCCTTGTTTATCTTTTTCAATACAGCCTTGGTGACGGAAAGGTTGCGTCTTTCGGAGGCATGAAGGGCTCTTCGAGTAACATCAAAGGGGCGACATATCAATTCGTACGAGAATCCTGCAGCGAGGCCCCCTGTGACAATCGCAGTGCTGTGAATGACGCGAGGAGTGTGAGTTCTTGCACATGGAGAAACCTGTTTCGTCATGCTGTCAAGAACCCGGTGCGAAAATGAGCGGGCACGTGAAGCGAGGCGGCGGGAAATTTCAAAGATAGCGAAAAACAGAGCGAACGCTGGCGAAAATTTAATAATAATATTAATACAAAAAATATACTGAAAGAACAAAAAGTAAAGCTCACTTACCACAGCTGTCCTTGGCGACTCCGAATCCCAACCCTTGCCAACCTCTTCCGGCCATATATCTGACTTCCCCAAGCCATTGCCGAACTTTCTTCATCTCTTGTCTATGATCAGCAGGCTTCGATGAGCTCGAACTCAGAGACTCTGTTCCTGCAAAAACCTCCTTCCACGCCGCTGACCAGCTACCACGATTTCGACCACCCTCTAATACAATGCGCACATTCTCTGCAGGAGCAGCTGCAAGTGCTTGGACAGAACCAGCTACGCTACCAGAAATGGCGGCCACTGCAACGGGTGATAAATTCTCAGCATATGTGTTGAGGAAAGACGTCGTTTCGGTGTATGATGTCCACAAGACTGCCCCGAGTAATGCATTCACAATCAATGGAGGAACAAAATGGCGAGGAATGACACTCCACTAGATTCAAGACGAGATCGATTCAGATAAAATTTGACATGGAATGAAAGGCGAACTAAGCCACGCACTCCGCTTTGCTTAATAAGTAGAGGTAAAGATTGATCTCCTAAAGAATGCCATCCACTAATCTTAGAAGGTCTAAACAAGCGAATGGGACGTGAAAAATACAATGCAAGGGTCCTGAAAAGATCATAAATGAGCGAAAACAGTCACACACCATATCAACCGCGATTAGAGAAAACAAACCAACCTTGAAGCTGTAGAAGCCAACGCAGCTTTATAACCTGCTATGCGAGCCTCTTGGGTTGTAGAATCGGAACTGGAGGACATTAAGTCTCGTCATAGGAGGTCCAACCACTGTACGGAGATCGAAAAATCGTGCACATTCCGCGTGTGACTGTCACGATTTGCTGTAAGACAAAAATCGAGACATTTTTGCCTTGACCTCCAACTCAATGCCGTCGGGACCCTACTAGAGGGTTTACGAGAAGAACAAAGGAGATAAAAATTCGGTGGGGTCAAGGTGAGATTCATTATAACTTAAAGCTGTCCTGGATTTCTGATGAAGGTCTCCAGTTTCACAATTCCAAAGATTCACGCCCCCTCCCATGGATCGACAAACATACAACTGTGGACCAATGGAGTTTAATGAACATTTTTCGGTTACGTTAGTTTTACGGTGCATAACACTTGACATTCCAGTTATGATAGCTGTAATGACAGGAACAAATTCTGGAGGGGAGCAGCTCAACTGAAAGAGGTCTGCGTGTAAATGAAGCACAACCTCTCAATAGAAGCATAACAGTCGTTACTAGCTTGATACCCCATCTACAGATAACCTTCCACTCTTTAATTCCTGATACAATGATTCCTGCGAGGTCCACACTCAGCCTCAGCCTCAGCCTCAGCCTCAAGGCGCAATGGTGGAGCCGAGGAAATTTCTGGACGATTGCGAGGGTGACCCTGGAGGAATCCCTTGCACAACATGTGGTCGGTCCAAATCTCTCCAGAATCAAGGTCGTTCGCCAGGCCAGTGCATGAAATCTGTTCCTCGTCTTGGGATGGGGATGGTGCTACCTATGATGCTTTTCTTCTTTCTTCTTATCTCATGCCTGTGGCTCTTGGTCGGAACCCAGGGGATGCAGCAAGCTGCCAGAGAATTATTTAGAAAGGTCGACAACGCAAGCACTGATCCCCCTGCAGCTCATTCGGGACTATCTACGCACACCATTTTGTATTATCTCAGTATATGAACGAACAACGTCACTAAAACTCTCCCCAGTAATAATCATTGCGGTGGTTCTTGTGCTCATCTCCGCTGCTTCCATTCTGGCTTCCATCATATTTTTTAGGCCGAGAGGATTGGAGGGAGAAAATGCGTGGGTTAGGTTCACCAAGAAGCATCAAATTAGATCCTGACAGTAGTATTTTGCAGAGTATGTCTACCGTGCAATGTCCCCTCCTGTTGTTTTGGATTTATGGGTGCTTTCAAATGTTCTTTCCCCTGACTGCTTTATTGACCTCTTT
>Ga0157379_10003708_pt1 | contig 13001 bp, 10 predicted proteins | sample S25metaG_FD_121802 | JGI IMG/M metagenome (GOLD analysis project Ga0157379, IMG submission 121802) | Switchgrass rhizosphere microbial communities from Kellogg Biological Station, Michigan, USA - S2-5 metaG | ecosystem: Host-associated > Plants > Roots > Rhizosphere > Soil | place: USA... | reverse complement strand
GATGCGCTCCAGAACACCTATGCATACATCGCGCTCTTGCTTGCCGATGCCAGCGAAGACTTCCGCACGTGTGGCATCGCTCAGGCGCCAGATCTCATCGAGAAGAGGCTTGGCCTTCGCAGTGAGGTATAGGCAGCGGGCCCGCCGATCCGCGGGATCCGGGCGACGCTCGAGCAGCCCATCAGCCTCCATCCGGTCCAGGATGCGCACCATGGTCATGGCATCGACTTCGGCCAGCTCGGCCAGGCGCGCCTGGCTCACGCCTTCGTTTTTTTCCAGCCGAACCAGTGCCTTACATTGCGCGAGATTGAGCGAGATCTCGCGTGCCCGCACCTCGAACCGCTGCACGTAGCGGCGGCTGAGCTCCTTCAGCAGAAACCCGAAATTGCGTAGGCGGTCGTCCATCGCTTGGGAGCCCGGTAGTATCCATCGATATAGTAACAGCTGATATGTTATCGACTGCTATGTCCACGTCAAGCCGCCTACCCTCCCAACCCACCCGAGGCGGGAACTAATCAATGAGGGGGGTGCACAAAGCTACATAGCCGGAAGCCGAGCAGGGATAGAAACGGATGCGTAGCTCCACGCTTGCCATGTCCGTGGGTACCGTGTTGTTACTGCTCGGCAGCTCAGCGTCCTACGCCGACTCTGCTTTGCAATCCTATGTGGAGTCGGCGCTCGCGTGGTTGCAAGATCGAGATCACAACCCGGCGATCGCAGGTTTGATTCAGATCGATGGACAGGTTGCGGCAGAAGCGGCCGTGGGCCATCGCGCTCTGGGCCATCCAGAGTCAGTAAGGGTCGGTGATCGTTGGCACATCGGTTCCTGTACCAAAGCTTTTACGGCAACGCTGCTCGCCTCGCTTGCGGATCGGCACCTATTGACTTTGGACGACACGCTCGAGGCGTCCTTACCGGCATTGGCAAAGGCCATGAATCCAGCCTATCGCCGGGTAACCATCCGGCAGCTGCTGAGCCACACGGCTGGCTTGCCGCAACTCCACGATACGGATGAGTTCCCTCCCGCAAGGCGCGCAGTAAGATCTGTGCAAGGGCTGAGCGCGCAACGCATGGCTCTCGCGCGCTTTTATTTGACGAAACCTCCGGTATACGCTGTTGGGACGGATCACTATTCAAACCTCGGCTACATCATAGCCGGCGCCATAGCGGAGGCACGTACTGGCGAGACTTGGGAGAAACTCATGCGGGAGCGTGTTTTCGACCCGCTCGGCATAACCAACGTGGGCTTTGGGCCACCGGGTCATTCTGGTGATTACGATCAACCCTTGGGACACGGTAGGGAGTCCGGACGAGAACCACTCGATCCGGCGGATCCCGAGAACGACAATCCTGCCTGGATCGGCCCCGCCGGCACAATAAACATCAGTCTCGAGGACTGGAGCAAGTTTGCGCAGGACCAGCTGGATGGCGCGCTCGGCCATGGCAAGCTGCTGCAACAGGCCACTTATAAAGCATTGCAAACGCCTGTAGCGGAGAACTACGCACTTGGATGGGGTACTGCCCTCAATTCGGACGGCTCTCTGAAGTCACTGACCCATGAGGGAAGTAACGGAGTTTGGTTCGCCGGAATCGTCATTTATCCTGAGAAGCGGACAATTATTCTGGCCACGACAAATTTCGGTGGTGCTGTTGCACAAAAATCCGTCGAGGATTTTGTGGTTGGCATGGAGAAACACCTTAATCTAGCGAAGTGAAACGAAGCCAACGACGTAGCGAACCCACAGCGCAGGCATGGACTCGACGGAACCGCAGGCTTAACCTCAGGAATCCACGCGTCTAAGCGCCCCGCCGTCGAGACGCGCGATGACGTCCAATATGTCCAGTTGCGCGCAATACTCGACCTCGTTCGTCAGGCCCTTGGCCTGCATCATCAATCCGACGCGTGAGCCCATGAGCACCGTGCGCGCGTCATAGCCACGGCGCACCAGTTTCGCGCCCCGGGCGGCATCGTTGAGCTCGTACTCAGCGTGCTTCTCCAAATGATCGACGAAGTGACCGGCGCCGTAGAAATCCTCGAGATTGAAGTTACCCACTGATCCGGAACATACGATCAGCACGGATGACCCGGGATGTGCCTGCCTGATGTGCGCGGCCAGCGCCGCCCCATTCAGCAGCGCGCCCACGTATGCATATGACGCGCCCGCCGCCGTGCGCAGCGCAATCGTGCCGTTGGTCGTGCAATAGACCAACTTCCTGCCCTGCAATGGCTCTCTGCCCAACAGCAGCGGCATGGCCGGAGCAAATCCCGGCAGGTGCTCGGCCAGGTATTCGCCCGAGCGCAGGCAGTCCCCGACACCCTCCGCGACCCGGTTCGCGTCATGGCTGTCCAGGGCCGGCCAGATCGCTTCGACTCCTGCAGCCAGGGCGTGCACCATGGTCGACGTCGCAAACAGGATATCCAACACGATCAGAACGCGCCCTTCAAGGTGCGCGGGGCTGAGATCTTCTTTCTTCAACAACACGTGCAGACTGGGCATGCTTGAGTGGATTCCATTTGAAAAGGCATTAGACTGTTCAGTATTACATTATGGGGCGAGTCAATGCGCGACCAGGCAATCGTGATTACGGGCGGCTTCGGATCTCTCGGAGCGGCGACGGCGCGCGCGGCCATCGAGCTCGGGGCCCGCGTGGCCCTCATCGATCGCGCACCCGCGGCTCCTGGGGATCTGATTGCTGAGTTGGGAACAGCCGCGGTTTTTTTGCCTGGCGTTGATTTGGCCGATGCGGCCGCGGCCAAAAGCACCATCGACACCGCGCAGGTCCGGCTGCGCGGATTGGATGCATTGATCAATATCGCGGGGGCGTTCCGCTGGCAGACGGTCGTGGATGGGGATCCCGCCGTTTGGGATTCGCTGTTCACCATCAATGTCAAGACCGCCCTGAATACGTGCCGGGCCGCAATACCGCACCTGCGCGCGAGCCGCGCGGGCAGAATCGTCAATATCGGGGCCTACGCGGCGTTGAAGGCCGGCGGCGGAATGGGCGCCTACACGGCTTCGAAGGCGGGCGTGCACCGGCTTACCGAAAGTCTCGCGGCTGAGCTGAAGGACCAGCGAATTACGGTCAATGCCGTTCTGCCCTCTGTCATCGATACGCCCCCCAACAGGAAGGAAATGGCCCAGGCCGACTTCTCCACCTGGGTGAGCCCTGGCTCGCTTGCGAAGGTCATTCTGTTTCTCGCTTCCGAGGAAGCACAGGACATTACCGGGGCATTGCTGCCGGTTACGGGACGCACCTGAGCCCCCGACACACTCCCAGGCGGCCCGTGATATCGTCACTGCCAAATGGGTGGTAGCGACTCCATTCTGCTGGCTATCGATCAGGGGACGAGCTCCAGCCGTTCCATCGCGTTCTCAGCCCGGGGCAGCGTCCTTGCCCTCAACCAACATCCCTTCGAACAGATCTATCCGGCGTCGGGCTGGGTGGAGCATGACCCGGAAGTCATCTGGGCAACGACACTCTCGAGCGCCCGCGAAGTATTGCGGCAGCTGGGCCTCCAACACCAGCAGCCCGCGGCCATCGGCATCACCAATCAGCGCGAAACCACTCTCCTGTGGGATCGCCGCACCGGGATCCCTGTCTACAACGCCATAGTCTGGCAGGACCGCCGCACCGCAAATGAGTGTCGAAAGCTCCAGGAAGCGGGCCACGAAGCTGAGGTGATTGAAAAGACGGGCCTGCGTCTGGATCCTTATTTCTCGGCGACCAAGCTCACCTGGATCCTCGAGCGTGTGCCCGGTGCGCGCGCGGCGGCGGAGTCAGGGCACCTCGCCTTCGGCACTGTCGACACCTTCCTGATCTGGCGCCTCACCGCTGGGCGGGTCCATGCGACGGATGTCAGTAATGCCAGCCGCACTGCCCTGTTCGACATCCGCACCGGCCGTTGGGATGAGGCTCTGTGCGAGCTCTTCCGCGTACCGACGAAGTGCCTGCCGGAGGTTCGTGACAGTGCAGGCGACTTCGGTATTACTGACAAAGACGTTTTCGGCGTGGCTCTGCCGATTCGCGGCGTGGCCGGTGACCAACAGGCCGCCCTGGTCGGACAGGCCTGTTTTTCGGAAGGCGATGTCAAGAGCACGTACGGAACCGGTGCCTTCCTTGTGCTCAACACGGGCCGGCGGCTGGTGCGTTCGCAGAACCGACTGTTGAGCACGGTGGCCTATCGGCTCAACGGCGAAACCACGTATGCGCTCGAGGGCTCCATTCTGTCGGCGGGGTCCACGATCCAGTGGCTGCGCGATGGACTCGGAATCATCGCGCGCGCCGCGGAAATCGAGCTGCTGGCGCAATCCGTCACGGATTGCGGCGGTGTCTATTTGTTACCCGCCTTCACCGGCCTTGGCGCGCCCTACTGGGATCCGGATGCACGCGGCGCGATTGTTGGCCTGACCCGGGCTTCCAGCCGCGCGGAAATAGCGCGTGCGGGGTTGGATAGCGTGGTGTATCAAACACGCGACCTGTTGGATGCCATGGCGGCCGACGGCATCGGCCCGGCGCAGCTGAAGGTCGACGGCGGAATGGCGCAAAACGGATTTTTTCTGCAACGTCTGGCCGATGTGCTGGGAGTCCCCATCCTGCGGCCGAAGATGGCGGAGTCAACCGCGTTCGGCGCAGCCTGCCTGGCCGGCCTGGGCCATGGCCTCTACTCGTCGCTGGAAGAGATCGCGCGACTGTGGGAAGGCGACGTGCGGTGCGAGCCGAAGTTGGATTCGGCGGCGCGCGGGCGGGAGATGACGGGTTGGCGCGAGGCGCTGCAGCGGGTCCGATCGCGCTGAACGCGCCCCTAGTTACCAGGGGACGCGGCGCCCGCCGGCCCTCCACCTGATCTTGCAAACCAGGCCGCAACGCGCTCCCTCTGGGTGCCGTCGAGCCGCAATCCCAACTTCGAGCGCCGCCAGAGCGCATCCGCGCCGGTCCGCGCCCATTCGTTATCACGCATGTACTGCAACTCCGCTTCATAAAGCTGAGGCGCTATTTCCTGGCCGAGGTCGCTGAGCACCCGCGCATTTCCCATGATGCGCTCGATGCGCGTCCCATATGCGCGACACAATCTGCGAATCAACTTCGGTGGCGCGAACGCGTATCGGCTCGTCTGTTGCCTTGCGAAGGCCTCAAAGTCCGCCTTGTCGATGTCGCCCCCCGGCAGCGTCGAGCCACGCGTCCATTCCCTGGCGTCGAAGCGCAAAGGCGCACGAAGTTCCGCCATCGCATGTTCAGCGAGCCTCCGGTAGGTCGTCAGTTTCCCACCAAACACCGATAGCAGCGGTGTCCTGCCGGCAGAAGTATCGAGATCAAACACATATTCCCGCGTCACGGTCGACGCACTGACGTCACCGTCATCATAGAGCGGCCGGACACCCGAGTAGCTCCAGACCGCATCCCGTGCGTTGACGGGAGTTTTCAGATACTCCGACGCCAGGTCGCATAGATACTGTATCTCGTCTGCGCTGGCGCTGACTTTGGCAGGGTCTGCCGTGAACGGAATGTCAGTCGTGCCGATGAGCGTGAAATCATCCTGGTACGGAATGATGAACACGATTCGGCGGTCGCTCGTCTGCAGGGTAAACGCCTGCGGACCCTCATAAAGGCGTGGCACTACGACGTGGCTACCCTTTACGAGCCGGAGCGAACTGCGGCGAGTGCTGCCAGTCGCGCGCAAAACTTCCTCTACCCACGGACCCGCGGCGTTGACCAGCCCGGCCGTACGAACTGTTCGCTTCAGGCCCGCGGACGAAGTCATGTCGACAAGCCAGAACCCGCCCTCGCGGTGTGCCGCTGTAACGCGCCAGCCCGGCTCGATACAGGCGCCCCGCTCCGCTGCATCGATTGCGTTGATTACGACCAGCCGTGCATCGTCCGCCCAGCAGTCAGAGTATTCAAACCCCTGAATGTAGCGCTCATGGAGCGGCAGCAGCGCCCGATCCCGCTCCCGGCGTACGGTCCGGGTCGGCGGCAGGATTTTGCGTCCACCGATGTGATCGTAGAGAAACAGACCCGCCCGAAGCATCCAGGGCGGGCGCAAGCCGCTGTGAATCGGCAGCACAAAGCGCAGCGGCCAGATGATGTGCGGCGCAGCGGCGAGGAGCACCTCCCGTTCCGCGAGACTCTCGCGCACCAGACGAAATTCATATTGCTCCAGGTACCGCAACCCACCGTGCACCAGCTTTGACGACGCCGAAGATGTCCCGGACGCAAGATCGCCCTGCTCGACGAGCAGCACTGAAAGGCCACGGCCCGCAGCATCGCGGGCAATCCCAACACCATTGATTCCGCCGCCAATGACCAGCAGATCGTACGGCGGCTCGGCGGATGTCATCAAAAGTGGTTCTCTACCCGTCCAAGTTGCGGCGACACCTCGGCGCCCAAGCGAAAGGGACCTATAATCTTATCTCTCATAAATGGCCCGGGTCACCCTGGATAAATCATGGACAAGATACCTCATCTGCTCGTGCACGACCGCCGCGACAACGTCGGCGTGGTGGTCGTCGAGAATCTCACCGCCGGCACCGACCTGTTCTGCGTCGTAACCGAGGATAACAGCGAGTTTCGCGGCGTCCTCAACCAGGACGTCCCGCTGGGCCACAAAGTTGCCCTCAAAGATCTGTCGGTCGGCGATACCGTAGTCAAGTACGGCCAGGACATCGGCCGCATAGTCGCACCGGTACACAAAGGCGACCACGTCCACACTCACAATCTGAAAACGAAGCGCTGGTGAGCAACATGTCAAACCCAAAACGGACGATCTGGGGCTACCGGCGCGAAAACGGCCGGGTTGGCATACGTAATCACGTCGTCATCCTGCCGCTCGATGATATCTCCAACGCGGCATGCGAAGCGGTGGCCGCGCACATCCGCGGGACAATGGCCCTGCCGCATGCATACGGGCGATTGCAGTTTGGCGAAGACCTCGAGCTTCACTTCCGCACCATGATCGGCACAGGGTCCAATCCGAACGTCGCGGCGTGCGTCGTGATCGGCATCGAGCCCAGTTGGACCCAGAAAGTCGTGGACGGCATCGCCAGGACCGGCAAACCGGTGGCGGGCTTCTCGATCGAGGGGAACGGCGACATCGCCACCGTCGCGGCCGCGTCCCGCAAGGCGAAGGAATTCGTGCACTTTGCCTCGGAAAAGGTGCGCGTCGAGTGCCCCCTGACGGATGTCTGGATCGCGGCCAAATGCGGCGAAAGTGACACGACGACGGGTCTCGCCTCCTGTCCGACGGTGGGCAATATGTATGACAAGCTGGTGCCGCTGGGGCTGTACGGCTGTTTCGGCGAGACCTCGGAGCTGACCGGTGCCGAGCACCTGGCGGCCGACAGGGCTGTCTCGCCGGAGATTGCGGCGAAGTTCATGAAGACCTGGACGGCCTATCAAAAGGACGTGATTGAAGCACACAAGACTTCGGACCTGTCCGACAGTCAGCCCACCAAGGGCAACATCGCCGGCGGCCTGACGACCATTGAAGAGAAGGCCTTGGGCAATCTCGAAAAGATCGGCAAACAAACGAAATTCATCGACGTGTTGGAGCCGGCGGAAGCACCCGCGCGCGGCGCCGGACTTTATTTCATGGACACGTCGTCCGCGGCAGCGGAGTGTTGCACGCTACAGGCCGCTGCCGGCTACGCGCTGCACATCTTTCCAACCGGACAAGGCAATGTCATCGGCAATCCGATCATGCCGGTCATCAAAGTCAGCGGTAATCCACGAACCGTACGCACGATGAGCGAGCACATCGACGTTGACGTCTCCGGAATCATCCGCCGCGAGATGACGATCGATCAAGCCGGTGATGCACTGATTGACAACATAGTACGGACAGCCAACGGCCGATTCACCGCGGCGGAGACACTGGGTCATGTCGAGTTCGTCATGACCAAACTGTATCGCAGCGCCTGATCGGCCGCATGAACGAATCAGCGGCAGACGTCCCGGCCCAAACGATCGTACCCGGGCTGGTTGCAACCGTGGTCGTTGCACTTGCGGCCACGTACCTCTCCGACCATTATCACGCGCCGCCAGTGATCTTCGCGTTGCTCCTGGGAATGGCTCTGAATGCGCTGTCCGCAGAGCCGCGCTACACGCCCGGGATCGACTTGTCGGCCCGCTCCCTGTTGCGCGTGAGTGTTGCACTGTTGGGCCTGCGAATCACCTTCGGCCAGGTGGGCGAGCTGGGCTGGTCTACGGCCTTGTTGGTGATTGTGGCGGTGCCCGGCACGATTGGCTTTGGCTGGCTGTTTGCACGGACATTCAAGCTTGACGGCCGGTTTGGTGTGCTATCGGGCGGCGCAGTCGGCATATGCGGGGCGTCCGCTGCGATGGCTATCGCAGTTGCATGGCCGCGGAAGGACTCGGAGCGCGACACCGTTCTGGTCATCGCCTGCATTACGACCTTCAGCACCATTGCCATGCTGTTGTACCCCGCGCTGCTGTCCCACCTTCATCTGGATTCCCTGCAGGCGGGCCGCTTCCTGGGCGGGTCGATTCACGATGTCGCCCAGGTGGTCGCGGCGGGCTACGCCACGTCGGCGAAATCAGGGGATACGGCAACGATCGTGAAACTGATGCGCGTGGCAATGTTGCTGCCGGTGGTTCTCGGGATTTCCGTGGCGACCGCGCGGCGGCTCGACAAGGCAACACGGGCCCGGAACAAGGTGGTCCTGTTGCCGGGCTTTCTGTTGGTATTCGTGGCACTCGCCGCGCTCAACGGCTTCAACCTGGTTCCGCAACAGGTGAGCACCGCGCTCACCGAAGCCTCGCGCTGGCTGCTCGTGATCTCGGTGGCCGCACTGGGCATGAAGACCTCCGCGCGCGACATCATGTCAGTGGGCGGCACGGCCATCGGGCTGATCGCCGCCGAGACGGTATTCCTGGCCCTCGTGGTGCTGGCCTGGATCCTGACAGGTCACTGAAGACAGCTCTGCAGAGGCACGTCGCGGCCCGCATGCGTCGCCGCCCCACGCATGCCGCGGCCCCACGCATGCCGCGGCCTCGCCGGCAACTATGTCGACTTGAACCCAATGCGGGCATGCGTGCCGTCGCAAAACGGCTTCGTCGCGCTGCCGCCGCAACGACACAACTTCGCTGTCGTCACGCGGGCAACGACCCGCCCGGTACCACTCGTAATTTCCAGGTTACCCCGAATTGACAACGGTCCATTGAGCTGCGGGTCGATAGCCAGCGCGCCGTTGCGAACCGCTAGCGCATCGGTCTTGCCGCTCGCGGGCTCGCCGGTTGCGTTGAATGCAACATCGTGATGTGAGCTGTCGCAGAACGGCTTGTTCTTCGAGGCACCGCAGCGGCACAAGGTGGCGCGGAAGCCGATCGGCTCCCCGTCGAGCTCGAGTTGACCTCTGAATGCATACGGACCCGCCTCACGAATGCTTGCAAGGTTGACCGGCGGTGCGGTTTCGTCATGCGCGCCGTCCGTTCGGTGGTATTGGATCGCACCTGATGGGCAGGCGTGAGCAATCTCAACGACCCGTTCGACTTCCATGGCGTCAGGATGAATCCAAGGACCCTGTACGTTGGCGAGGAACACGTCGGGAGCGCCGGTCACGCAGAAGCGGGCGTGGATGCAGCGCTTGGTTTCGAACATGAGATCGAGTTTGCTGCCGTGGGCGGTTTCGATGCCGTTCACGGTGGTTGAGGGCGCGGCGCTCGCCTGGGCTGCCACTGACGGCGCGCCGCTCGCCTGAGCTGCGGTGAGCGACGCAGGCGCCGGGGCCGCCTCCGAGGCCGCCGGGGCCGCACCCGAGGCCGCCGGGGCCGCACCGGAAGCCGCCCCGGCCGCACCCGTAGCCGCCGCGGCGGCCCCCGCAGCTGCAGGGGCCGCAGCCCCAGGCGCACTCAGGTCAAAACCCCGCGTCGCACGCTTCGACAGTTTCGCCAGCAAGTCAGCGGCGGCCAACGCCCGCGCGTCACCGCAAGAACGCAACGCTGCGCCCGCATCGGCCAACTGTGAAAACCGCTCGACAAAGAACCGCCGAGCGGCACTTCCCGGCGGAAAGGCGGCGGAGTCGCGCAGGGCGATAAACGACAATCCACCATTGCAATGGGGGTTCGACGGACCCGCGGGCAGCCGTGCCGCGCGTTCTGCCAACGGCACCACGGCCTGCATCAGGCCGATCGCAAGATCGGCCGATAGAGACTTCTCAGCACTCGGCCCCGGCAACGCATAGGCATACGCGAGGAGCCGCAACATCAACCCATAGGCCGCATTGGCGAGATCGACAACAGCGATCACCTCGGGGTTCTCGAGCCAAACGCGCCCCTCAGGCCGTGGCGGCCGGCGCATAACGGGGTTGGTTGCCGCTGGAAAGGCAGGCGAGAAGTCCGGATTCTTTGCCTTCAGCGCCCGATACTCCTCGCGGATCGCCAGGAATTTCTGGTAGTGCGAATCCACTGAATCCGCAGGCGCGCCCTCCCCTTGAACGACAATGGCGTCAAACGCCGCAAGCGCAGTCTTCGCGCAGATCACAGGCTTGCAGCCGGCCATGTTGATCTCGTTCTGCGAGAGTTGCAGCGCCGGATCACCGGCAAAGGCTACAGCCTCCCCATACTGGGCCACCATGAGCTTGAGGCCCTCCGACAGCGCCGCGTAAAAGTCACCCACCGTGTCGTAGTTGAGCCCCATCGGGGTCAGCCGCGCGTAGTCGCTTCCGCGAATATAGTTGCGCTCGTACACGAATCCCTCGCCGTCCTGCTCGGCCGAACCCCGCGGGCGCTCCAGAAAGACGAAGTGTTGCAGCGTTTCGGGAGAGAACGGGGCGAGCTTGACGACGATACCGGCGGGCAGGAGGCCGGGATCGAGCGGAAAATTCGTACGGCCAAACCTGGGGCTGCCGCCCAGGGCCGATGTGATATTCCACACGGCGGCGAGGTGCTGCATTTCCTCGACGGCGACCCGGATCAGCTTCTGGCGCCAGCGGCTCACGGCCTCGGCCTCATCAGGCGCCAGGCCCTCCGCTACCCCGTCCTTGAGGCTGAATGCCGCGTAGAGGTAGGTGCACATAAGATTGTGCTCGAGCTCGGCTGCCTCATATAACGCATGCAGTGCCAGCTCGCGGGTGACCACCCTTTTCTTGGCAGCGACGTCATCCATACACATCTCCCGTAGTTCGCGGCGTATTTCGCACAATTCGGGCGCCGGCGCCACCTCCCCAAGTGGTCAGGAGCATCCGGACCACCCCACCGTGCGTATCAGGGGTGCCTCACCTGGATAGAATGATATCCATGAAATGCTCCCTTCTGATTGCCACCTGGCTGGTTTTGTTCTCTACAGCTGTGACTACGGCCGGCCCGACGGCCGCTGTCGGCCTGACAGATAAGGACCGCGCAGCACTCACTGAAACAGCTGACGCTCTTTATGACGTGGCAAATGCTGGCTGGGGAACCGAGCATAAGTATATAGACGCCGCCGCGGTAGAGTGGTCATTTGCCGCAGTCGATGCGGGAAACCAACTCGCCATGACGAAGGTACGCCGCACGCTGGACGCCAATCAGAATCTTATCGACCCGGTCTGGGGCGGTGTTTTTCAGTATTCGGACCAGGTTGACTGGACATCACCGCACTACGAGAAGCTACTGTCATATCAGGCAGACGACTTGCGCATCTACAGCGAGGCGTACTCGCGTTGGCACCGCAAGACCGATTTGGAGGCAGCGCAGAAGCTCTACAGCTACCTGACAACCTTCCTCAGCGCCCCTGATGGGGGCTTCTATGTCAGTCAGGATGCCGACGTATCACCGCAATTGACAGGCAAAGAGTTCTACGCAAAGGACGACGCCGCGCGCCGTGCAGCCGGCATGCCGAAGATAGATGTTCACGAGTATTCCCGCGAAACGGGATGGGCCGTCCGCGCGCTGTGCAAGTACTACGATGTGACGGGTGATGCGGCGGCACTGACCCGGGCCGAGCGCGGTGCGAAATGGGCGCTGAGCGCTCGCCAAATCCCCGGCGGCGGATTCAGCCACGGCGCCACCGCCCGCACCGCTGACGCCCCCATCCCCACCGGCCCATTCCTCGACGACAACATTTCCATGACCCAGGCCTTCCTCGCCCTGTACCGCTCCACCGGCAACCGCGAGTGGCTCCAGGCAGCAGTCGCGACAGCTGAGTTCATCGATACGAAGCTCCGCGACCCGCGCGGCGGTTATATAGCTTCACAACCAATCTCAGGCACCCGCGGTGTCTTTCGAGAGCCTGTACGCGATGTCGCGCAAAACGCAGCCGTTGTGCGAACGGCGAGCATGCTCCATCACTATACTGCGGCAGAGCGCCACCTGCGCATCGCGCGCCACTCGATGAAATACCTCAGTAGTTTCGCCGCGGCCGCAAACGATCAGTTTCGACCCGATGTTCTGTTGGCCGATCACGACCTATCAATGGCCCCCATTCACATCACCATCGTGGGTGGGAAAGACGATCCAGCCGCGCAGTCGTTACACGCTGCAGCCTTGCAATACCCAACGGACTACCTGCAGGTGGACTGGTGGGACCGCAGGGAGGGCCCGCTGCCGGATCCGAGCATCTCCTATCCCAACCTGAAGCGTCCTGCGGCCTTTGCTTGTACGGCCAATGCGTGCTCCACTCCCGTCTACGAAGGGTCACAAATTCAAGAACGGGTGCACTCGATACTGAATTAATATCCAGCGAGTCTTCCGGCTCAGGCGGTTGGCGCCTTGAACCCAAGGAGGGCTTCGCTGCACTTACACACGAGGAGAGACTCGTGCTCAATGTCCGCGCCTGTGGATAAGTCCAGGCGCTGACCGGCAGCCAGGTGGCCGGCGGAAGATTGGGCATCCCTGTCTGTGCCGTTTCACTTCGACAGGAGCACCTTGGGACAATGCTTTCAATCCTGATCTGCCACTCCTATTTTCTCCGCTTCGATCCCAAGCAGGCGGAGCGCCGCAAGCCCTATCCTCCCCTGGCCACCTTGCACGTCGCGGCGACTCTGCGCAAAGTGGGCCACGACGTGTCG
>Ga0157379_10003707_pt1 | contig 13001 bp, 16 predicted proteins | sample S25metaG_FD_121802 | JGI IMG/M metagenome (GOLD analysis project Ga0157379, IMG submission 121802) | Switchgrass rhizosphere microbial communities from Kellogg Biological Station, Michigan, USA - S2-5 metaG | ecosystem: Host-associated > Plants > Roots > Rhizosphere > Soil | place: USA... | reverse complement strand
TGAGGATCCTCTGGAGGAGGGGGGGGCGTCCGTCGTCGCGCGTGAAACTCGTTTGGACGACCTTCATCGTAACCTTCCTCAGAGCTGGCTTCACCAGGAAGAGGAGGATAATAACGAAATGGTCTATCCGCACGAGACGGGCCCGAATGTTCAGGGTGGTACTCTCGTTGCATCGGGGTAGATGCTGGATGTGAGTTTCGTGGATACTGGGGATGGTGGGTGTATTGCGGTTGCGGTTGAGACGGCGGGGAATAGTGATGTTGTTCAGGTGAGCGCTTGTATTGGTGGAGGGGTGGAAGCTGGGAAGTGGACAGCACGGAATAGAGATGCGAGCGTCCTTCTATATGGTGAGGATAGTGAGCGGGAGATCGTTCTTCTTCTCTTGCTTGACCTTGAAGACCAACGCCTGGACCAATCATCGGATTCGACACCCGGGGGGGCTGGTACGGATACTGCGGCATTGGTGGGCTTGGTAAGGGGACAGGAGAGGGGATCATGCTAGGATAGGAGGCTTGTCGGTATAGCATACTGGATGGTGTGGATGATGAAGGAACCGGCGGAGATGTGGATGGGACAGAATCTTGGCGGGGAGGGAAAGGAGCGGCCTGCTGTTGCTGCAGTCTTGTCTTTTTACCCGGACCCCGGCGACGAACGTTCTCGTCGTATGCACACGCCAGGGAACGACGCGCACAGTTGTAGCATGTTGGACGAGCGCCATCACATTTGAGTTTGCGACCTGTTGGAAGGGCAGCCGGATTGACGCCGAAGTAGTAAATGGAACAGTCAACATAATGGAATCATCCACTGCTTACCTCGACAGAAATGACATGCTAATTCTGTCTTCTTCCCTATTCTCTTCTTTGGACGTTCTCCCTGTCCATCACCATCACCTCCAGAGCCTGTACCCCTGCTAGTTTCTCTTTCGCTCCCCTCTCTCTCCCCTCTGTCCTCATCATCCCCCTCATCCTTGCTTCGTTTCCGACTACCTCTAAAATCCAATAATTCTTGTCCTGCATATGCAGAATACGGAGAAGAATATTCACTCGCTTCAAGAGGGATAAATGGTATTTCCGTAGCAGTGAGACCTGTTGAAAGTATTGAATCGGGGAGTTCGGTGGATGCGACATGGGACATACTGGAAGTAGGAGTTTGCGGAGAAGTGGTGGACTGTGGCTCGGGAAAGAGAGCGAAAAGGTCTTTGCTAGAATCCCTGGTGTCAAAGGGTTCTTCTAAAGTAATGTCAGTGGAGGCTTCATCTTCGACTGCAGGGTGGGATGCACTATTTACGGGGTAAGACATCAGGGTACCGTGTCTCCCAAAAGTAGGGGAGAGGTACGTACCGGTCATTTTCGGCAGGAGATACGCGATGCTTTAATTGAGGCTTGGAAAAGAGGTCCAACGTGTCGAAACCGTGGGCGGCGGCGGCTTGAGACGCGTCGGGGATAGAGGGGGATAGCTTGCTTGTTACAGAACGATGGGAAGCCTCTACGGCCAACGTTAATTTCGCTTCAAGGGCCTGGAATACACTTCGTGGGAGGTGTGTAACCTGGAGAGAGCGCTATTCAAGTGAAACGCGTCAAAATACGAATTGCTTGATTGTATGCACGACACACCTCGCTTTTCTTCCTCCTCCTGCCTTCTCTTTCCAATCGATGTGACGGATTCGGGTCTGGGAGGAAACAATTCGGCACCAAAGACGGAACCAAGGGCGGGAGCTGACCCCTATTGTTAATTGTTGTAATTTGCACACTTGCCATCTCGTGCCACAACCAAGCCAGAAGCAGAAACTTGAGGTCGTCGATGATCGCGGTCGAGAATGGGATGGACGTCAACAGGACAGTTGTGCCCAACGTTTCAGGTAAGAGTTGGGCGGGTCGAGGATGTGGCGACGGGTTTTCTGAGGGCGGGAGCATATTTCGAGCTCAGGTTGCTGCGATAGGGGGTGAACCTGTTTTCCCCTTCTGGCGCTGAGACATCCGACGTTGGAGACGGCGAGCAGAACTTGGCATGCAGTACGTCTAAGGTCTGAGTCTCGAGGAAGACCAATCTAGATGTTTAGCTGGAGACCACATGATTATGACCTGGACTACTACTGTCTGATATCCTCCTTTCTCACCGAAGTAAGGTTGTCCAGGGATTGTATCCTGCTACAAATTCCGAGTCGATGGAAGTCATTTCTAGAGAGTCTTACGGTTTCAATAATAACTATTCATTAAACACTCTCTGCATGAGCTGCGATCTCGCCGACGGTCGCGCCAATGTCGGATGAATGTCTCAAAATCATAGTAGTCCTCGGCCCACCTTTGTGGCACTTGGTTGAGAGCACCTACGTCATCTTGTACATTTGGTCACGGATCCGGAGGGCTTGTGGGTGTAGCGAAGGGAAGCACTCTCCTTTCAGTTGTGGATATTTGGCTCGCTTCGCAACTCATTTACTATTGTCAGATGATTACGACGCATTTCAATATAGCCTATTCCTTAACAACTGATCGACTTTCACCACCCCCGTAAAGCCCAAACGCTAAGGAAGTTCGGCGAACCGAGTCCAATCTCCCTTATCTACAAGCTCTATCTACATCGAGGCACTGTAGGTCGTTTTTCTGATGAGTAATAAGCTTTCTCAATCTGCTGGCTTTTATTACTCTTATTGAGCGGGGCATTATTCACTGGCATCGGCCCCGACTGCTATGGTATATGGTCACCATGCTAAATTTGCAGTAATAAATTCTGATTGGGCAGGCTTATATTCGACTGAGTAGCATGCAGTGGTCGTGATAAAGGCGCGAGTGAGAAACGGGAAGGAGAGTAATTAGTGAGAAGGAAAAAACTACCGTAGGAAAACTTCAGTACACATTACACAGCCGCCTTTGGGTGAAATGTGATAAAGAAGCTTGAAAATAAAAGAGATAACTATGCTGCGAAGGCCTTGACTCTTGGACTAAGAATATACCCAATCTTTTAAAAGAGTAATAATCTTGATCTCACTTCGAGGCATAGCCCAGGAAATACATCATGTTCTTCTTATAGTCATGTTGGAGAAATTCACGTTCCTCCAAACAGGCATAGTGACTCAAGGGAGTTATACCAAGATCGTTGGAGCTCTCCAAAATTACGGTTAGTTAAGATGAAAGATTCCAATCATGTTCTTGACGGAGGTGTTACTGCGACGCCGTTCCTTCATCTCCATACTCTATGAAGATATCTCACTAGAGTAGATCTGGCCAGGAATGCCATGTTACCATAGGGGCGGAGTGAGCCAGAAGATGATCACCGGCGCTTGCTTGTACCAAGGAAACTGAGACGGAAGCCGCTAGCACTCATACCATAATGGACACTCTTAGGAGACGGGTTCCCTTCAAGGATTCCGGAGAAGGTGGCCAAGATCGTGATCGAGTTCTGGATGAGCAAGGTAGTTTCGATGATTGGACCTCCTTTGTGCGATCGTTAGAATCACCAACACCATGTTGACAGAGCAGGAAGAAGTCGTCGAGGACTTGCGCAAACAAAACGAACGAAGCAGTGGCGAATTTTACATTTTTCTACAGATTTTCCTTGGCCTTGCTCTCTTTTTGTGAGTGCTTGAGTTGACGCCTACCTGCCACATTATATACCCTCAATAAAATTGACACTTCTTCCAGTCAGATCTGGTTCCTTCTCTCTCCCAATCAAGCCACACCGTTTCATATTCTGAACCCTCATGACAAGACACCTAGGCCACCTCTAATACCATTATCATCCTTATTTGCCTTTGCGAACGTTGTGGCGCTTTTCAATGTGGTATTATATCTTCCACGACATCTCTTCCTGCCTCATGCCATGCATTCGGTTATCACTCGAATCGTCTCCCAGCTTCCACCAGACTCACAAGAACACTTTCAAAGTTTTATCCCTCTGGCCAAGCCGACCACCGCCGGACTGTTGAGTCTTGCGCCTCTTATCAGTATTCTCGCCGCGACGGATTTTCCACAAGTGATGTGGTGGTTATTTCCGGGTTGTGTGATGGGAACTGTAGTCCTGAGTCTGTCCTGGATAGAGGATTCAGTTATAGAGATAGACAACCTCGAGAATATGAAATATGAAGCCAAGGGGGTTTAGAAGGAGAACCCTTGGCTTCGCTGTCCGTCTAAAAATGCCGTGTTCTACCAGTGCCAGGGCGAAAACGAAAACTTCAGTTTATGAGGGCGCTTAGTGGCATTGTCACACTTGTGACATGACTGTGGGAAAAGATGCAATATGCCTAATTTTAGAGTCCGCCTTCCATTCGGTTGTCTTCCTCGTATCATAACCAAGGTCCCGCTGTCCCCAAGGCGCTGTGAAGGCCCTTGTGTATACCCGCTATCTACATGTCGACTAAACATCCTAGGAATAAAGTGGTTTCTTGTGCTGAATGTCGACGGTAAGTCGTTTTTCAGTCTGTCGACGTTTCTCACTGAATTTGTTTCATAGCCTAAAGTTGCGTTGTGATCGTGAGCCTTTCGTCATCCATTTACTCTTTCCGAATCTGAACTTGAATTTCAGGTCAATTTCCTTGCCATAATTGTGTAAAGCGTGGATTGAGTGCTATCTGTCCCGATGGTGTGTGCACAATGACAACGTTCTTCTGTTCATTTCTCATTATCTCCCAGGATCTCTCCCAACTCGTCCCAAGTAAAATGATACTATTTACGGCGACATTTCCGAAAACTTACCAAATTTCAATTGCTTAGAGTCCTCATGGAAGAGGCGGAACGGTTAACAAAAAAGAATTCGGACCTCACAGAGAGGATCCGAATGCTTGAAGAGGCTCTAGAATCAGCACATGGCGATACCAGTGAGACCCATCCTCTCCTCGTTAAGCGGGAAGTAGAAGATGGGGAGGGAGGTCTTACCTCTAATCCTGCCGACAAGGACATCGAGGAAGTCAATGACTCGCTAGGAACCCTGACTATCGATCAGGATGGCCGATCAATCTTCCTTGGGAATACTGCAGGCATGGAGGTACGTCCATATTATCTTTTCATTTTAAATTCAGAGTTTTACATTTCAAATAGAGTATATTTCGTGTAAGTGAACATCTGGTACCTTTACCTCATCATAAACTAAATCGCATGGGAAAAATACAGGAAAGACCCGTGCAAGAGCATACATCCGTTCCTGCGCCGAATCTCCTTCATTCTTTAGGAATTTTCTCAACCTTGCACGATTCCAAGGAGGCGGTTCTGGGGCAAATCGAAATGTATCTGCCACCAGCATCGGTGGCTCACCTTCTCGTCGATGTGTATTACGAACACGGAGCATGGTTGTACGCCCCTATTGTTTTCTCGGGTTCTTTTTTCGCAGCTCAACGGGGATAGATATAACCCGATCACGAGGGATCGGTTGTTTGATCAGGTGTTTAGCGTTGTTTATTCTTCCAACAAGGCGGAAGGAAATCTCGCTGGAGTTAGTTCTCACAATGCCGCTCTCCTTTTCATGGTTTTTGCTTTAGGCTCATTCCTTTCGCGTGATTATGACGAAGATGCGGGGGAACAATTTCATCAACTTGCAAGGACTGCGTTGAGTTGCGACGCTATTCTTGTAGATCCTACTATTGCTGGAATCCGTACTTTGGTGAGCACAGGGCAATTATTTATTTGTGTCGCATTTTTACTCAATCCCCCCTCCCCCTTTTAAAGCTCATGATGGCTTACTATCATATCCTCCGAGATAAGAATGCGCCACAACACTGCTGGGGACTGATGGGATTAGCTTCGCATATGGCTCAAAATGTGAGTAATTTCTCCTTATCGCTGCACGGATGACTGAATTTGGATTGCAGATTGGGCTGCGTAAGTCGTTGTATCATGATTTCCATCTTTACCCGCTAATCTCGTCATTTTCAGACCGTGACAGCCGTCGATGGAAACTAGATGACACCATGGTGCAAGAGCGGCGTGGTCTCTTTTGGGAAATGTATTATATGTGCATGAACCAGGTATGAAACTTACTTTTCTAGCGAATGTTGCGGTTGAAAGCTTATCCATGATATAGTCTATTAGTTTTGGTAGACCCCCTTCGCTTTCGCTTGACTACTGCGACTGCGACATGCCCCGCGCTGAAGATAGACCTGAGCATCGAGCCGGAGAGTTTAAACCTAGTTGTATGAGTAACTTTCGTCTTCTCGCCTGCTGATCAATAATTCGTCGAATAGTCCACACCCGAAAGCTTCAGTTTGCCGCTGAGTGTCTTTCACAAGTTGCTAGAGCGACCTTAGGCGTCAAGAGTATCGCCTACTCAACGATCCTCGCTTTGGATCGAAAAATCAGAGACAGTCATGCCCTGAAGATCCCTCCTAATGGTGCAAGTGGCCCGACCGAGTTAGGTGCCGCCACCATATCGTTAACCTTCCAAAGGTTTATGCTTAAAGCCCACGGAGAAATGAGTAAGTGATTATCCATTGCGAGGATCTAATAGGAACCAAACCCCTCTTTTTAGCGTTACTGTAAGCTTCTGCCATACATATATGGCGTATTCGGTTCCTAAATTTTGCTTTCATAGATACCTGCACCGTCGCTTTTTTGCACGTGCTGTGACCAATTACCCAAATGACATCCTTCACTGTCCGTTTGGGCCTTCTGTCCTCGCGATTTACCGGAGCGCGTCCATGTACATCGCACTTATGCGCGATTTGTGTGCTCTGCAACCAGAATTGCCTAGCAGATTTGTGTAAGTCAGCATCCGGGTTCTTCGATACCTTCAATTCACACCCACCTTAGCATTTTTTGGAATAATTTGTTGGCTTCGTCAGTGAGTTTCACTTTGCGCTATGAGAGGTGGGGAAAGAAGCTAAAGAGAGCTTGCCTAGATCATCATGGCTTCTATAGCCACGAAATGTCCGGGGTCGGTATTGGCTCCTTCTGCGTTAACGGAGCTCGACACTTGCTATGCCTTATTTGAAACCACCGCCAGGTTTGGCGGTACTTCCAGTCGTCCGGCGAGAGCTCTTGTGAGTACCCTATTTTGGTATTTTTGCATCCCGTTAATCCGAACGCGGACAGAATATTGTCTCAAAAATCCGTGACCGGGCCCATAAAGTGGCGACCGACTTCCAGGCTGGCATTGTGTCCAACGTCGATGTAAATGACGAGTTGACCATCCTTTCTGGAAAGGCTCGTTTGGTGGCAACGAAGTCGCCAAGAGCTTCAGAGACGTCTTCGCCAGCCACTTCCACTAATAACCCGCCAACACCTCCTGCACAGCCTAACCTCGATGCTTATCGCATTGCCCATCCTTCCTTACTTGCTCACCTCCGGGAAGCGACAAAGTCACCGCAATTGGTTGCTCCGCCAGGATGGGAGCCTATGACTACGCACTCAACTCCACAGCCGCCTTCCAGACAAGGAAGCCAGCCTACGGAGGACTTGTTTAATATTCCCTTCGAGGGCAACCATAATATGGCCACTCAGGTCAGCATGTGTCCAGAGAGCTTTGTTCACGATCACGAAGGCTTAAATCTCTCCCCGCCATGGGATACGCCACCATCTTTGGGAAGTAATGAAGAAGCCATGGTCAACGCCGGCATCACCATGAACTGGGACACGGATTGGCAAATGTATATGCGGCAATTTGGGATGCCTTACGTTGAGGCTGATCCAAGTTTGTGAGTTGCCAAAATGTGGGGGAATCAAGTTCGCTTGAATCGTTCTATGTGGCATTTTATCTCGTTGTCGTCATTGTTGTTTGTTGTACTATATCCCCGTCATTCCCTACTGGAATTCATCGTCCTTCTTCCCCCTGTGATACCGATTGTGTTATGCTTGCTATATATCATGGATTCAACCCTAGCCACTCTAGGTGTTGAGATTATGTAGGAGAATCAAATGTTTATCGAGCCTTCCAGCGGCTAATGTAACTATCTATAATAGATTCACGCTTTGACTTGTCCTAGATACGACGGACTCAGCTCTTTCATATAACCCTTCTCATCTTCATTGGACATTAAGAGGTTTCAAGCAGCATAGCTCCCCGGAAAGCCGCGTCCACCGAATCCGGTTTGCGGGCGTTCTCCTGAATAATCTAGAGGCTTTGGGACCTTGCGGCTCTCTTATTTCTCTTACTACCAACCATTGAACTTCTCCTCCTCTAGTGATTAACATTCCTAACAACAACGGGACCGTACTGGATGGCGCTGGCAGGGCGTTCAAGTGGAAGTTAGGCTGAGAAGGACAACATTTTCAGGGGGGATTAGTGAACGTATGACCGTACGTCTTGGAGTTATTTACTCGTTTTTTTATGGACTTTTAGAAGGTCGATAATAACGCATAGGAGATTCCAAAGACCTCTGGGTGTGACATCGCCCCATGTCGCCACCAGTCACCACACCTGGGATTGCCCTCCCTGTGGATTCCCTCCGTGCTTCACCACACGCCTGAAGCTTTGAATTAGTCTCTGCAGAGTGTCTCTGAAGGATTCCGTGCTCCGCCCTCCATTGACTCAGTTTCAGTGAGGAGATGGCTCCTCATTCAACTTTCCCAACTCAGTTGACCGCTTGTTCACATTCGCTCCAGAAATGGAAAGCATACCACCTTCCACTATAGACTTAGTGGTGGAGGAATCATACTGCTGAGAACTTTTTTCAACCTCCTGCTTGCCGTTGCCTTCACCTCGAACCAGTCTGGGTACGCCCAAACTCTGTCTCTCACATTGGAGCTGAAAAAGGACCAGGGTCTGAGACAATGTTCTCCTCCCACTCGGTACTTGGAAGACTTCACAGCGCTCAGGATATTCTCCGGCCTCAAACATCGCTTCGTACAGCTGGTATGGACGCCAGTTCGCCTTAACAGTCCAATAGGACATGGTTTCACTTGTGATTTTCGTTTTCCCTCGAAAGTTCCATTTCAGAAGAAATCGCAATTACTCCTGTTATTGGACCAAATAGTGCATGTTGGTATTTCACTGAATTCGTCGATCGACACCCTAACATATTTCCACTCCCCGCTTCATCCTACCCACTTGTTTCTCCCGAGTCCTAACAACCACTATATCGCCCCTTCGTCATTGCAGTTACCAACGAGGGCCTTGGTGGTAAAGCAGTCTGCTGTTTTATACTAACACATGTCGGACAGGACCTTAGGCGGTACTTCGTCTTCGAGCTTACCAATGCCTCACTATGGAACTTATCCGGATTCTCGCGTTTTTCTGGGAAGATACTCAATCTTGTGGGATATTACCGAATCCACGGACATGCTCTTGAACCCGACATCGGGACTCCCAGACTGGGGCGCAGAGATCTCTGCTAGATATATAAATTAAATCTTAACGAATGCTGAATTCCTTGAGAGGGTATTATTTTCTGCTCATTACATAACCATATGGGAGTGGGGGGTGAATACCGTTTGTTTCTCATTCTGTATGAGCGATCACTACTTTACAGATAAAGTAATGAATAATGAGCTTAAAAATGCGTAGCTGTTGCTCTACATTTCCCATTATAATATGGCCTAATATAAATATACCACTGTTGAGAGGTAGTGTGACAGTGTGACAGTCTCATGATTATCACGTGACTCATTGGACCACGCGTCCTTGTTCATACCTCCCCTCCCCGCTCGAGCACATCCGACTGCTTTCCACCATGTCGCAACCGTCGATGACATCTATAATCAATGGTGTAGCAGCTATGGATATCAGTCAGGAGGATATCAGGTCGAAAACGTTCATACCAGGCCACAAACCATCCAACTCACAAAGTAGTCAAAAGACTATCAGCAGGCAGAACAGCGTATCGAAACTGTTGACAAAGTATGCCAAACCAGTTCCTTTTCAACCAGCACCGACGTCGCAATCGCACGCCGTTCGAATGGCAATGGCATCCCAAGCGCAACATACCACTCGCCAGATCACTCCTCCATCCACAAGTCCCCGTTCCCAACCACCCACTGCACCATCATCGCCATCGAAAGACGCAAAACGCGCTACAAAGGCCTTGGATATTGGGTCGTACGATGGTGGATTTGAAGCAGAAGTAGCGGAAGGTCGCGGTCAGGTTGTCCATGGTGAAGCGGCTAAGGAATTGGCATTGGATTCTAGCCAGGCGTGCGTAATTTTCCATCTTTCTGAGTGTGCCATTCTGATGGAATCTCAGTTCTCGCCCTACTTCCTCATGGCATCTCACCGACTTTGATATTGGCCGACCCTTGGGGAAGGGGAAATTCGGGCGTGTCTATATGGTCCGAACGAAGCGAGAGCCGAAGTATATTCTGGCACTTAAGTGTTTGTATAAGTCCGAAATTGTCGAAGGACGCGTAGAGAAGCAAATACGAAGAGAAATAGAGATCCAGCAGAACTTACGGTGAGTGCATTACCTATCGGCTTTGTTTCCTTTTCTTACACGTATAATATAGACACCCCAACATACTTCGGCTATATGGTTATTTTCATGACGAGAAACGAATTTTCCTTATGCTTGAATTTGCTGGTAAAGGCGAGCTTTACAGGCAACTTGCCAAGCTCGGACACTTTTCAGATAAGCGAAGTTCTCGTGTACGTTGATGCCCCATACATTGGTCCTTCTTAAGGCTCACTTAACCCAGTACATTGCTCAAATGGCTGATGCCTTGGCGTATCTTCATAGCAAACACGTCATTCATCGAGATATTAAACCCGAGAATCTACTTCTTGGTATAAATGGAGAACTCAAAATAGGCGATTTTGGCTGGAGTGTCCATGCACCAGGCAATCGGTTAGTTTACCTTTTCATTGAAATCTCCTTCAGGAATCTTACGGACGAATTTCTAGGAGGACAACCCTTTGTGGTACCCTTGACTATTTGCCGCCTGAAATGGTGGAAAACAGAGAACATACTGAAAAGGTCGACCATTGGGCTTTGGGAGTTCTGGCTTATGAATTCCTGTGTGGTGCGCCTCCCTTTGAGGATTTGAGAGGCCATCGTGGTGAGGGCAGCATGGTTTCTTCGAAGAAGTGGTTTCATGACAAATCTTCTTTCCATTAAGCGACCTACGCGAGGATTTCCAAAGTTGACTTGAAGTTCCCGAGAGAGATCGGACCCGAACCAAAGGATTTGATTCAAAGGGTAAGCCTTTAATTACTATGAACTCCCATGGTCTTTTCAATCATAACCGTATTTACAGTTGCTACAACATGATCCTGAAAAGCGTCTGCCTTTCTCTGAAGTTGCCGTACACCCCTGGATTCGTAAGTATCAACGAAGTAGCCGAGGTAATAGCAATGAGGTGACCCATGAGGGCTGGGATTTACGCTAATTCATCTAAGGACTGTTATGCCACTTTAATTTGTATTTCCCTACTTATTTCTGTGCCTCCAAGCATTTACTTGGAGTATGGAAGCAGCTGTATGTTCTCAGGTACTCTGGTATTCGAATTGCAACTGGCTCTAACTTATGCATCACGCATGTTATGGATGCCATATGAGGGGTATACAGTAATGGAGATGCTATTGAGATAACACCTGCTCTCGTTTGAAATGACAGAAGGCAGGGTTCTGCAACATGTTGAGAGATCACATGACGGAGTCAGAGCCACGTTCAATGACGACTAGATTCTGATTGCCCCGCACAAAACTCAGTAATCCTTCGCCCCTGCACTCCGCTTGAACCTCAAGGGTATCGTTTAGCTCGCAATTACGTGTTAATCCCCGGTTAACCATTCGGCCCTGTTTTATCGGACGACTTGAGCATAGGCCAACGTGCCTCTACGGAAAATCTTCCTTCTTTTACGACACTTTGAACCAAGTCTTCAAATTTGTTGATGCTATGGTTCTCTATCCTTTCTATGGTTGGCATATTCCAAGATGTCCCACCACGGTATTTGAGAAACTCTTAACACTTTGTAGTTTAATCTCAATTAAAACCGACCAATTATTTCGTGAAATGTTATCATTGACCTCGTTTCCCGTCTCCACCAATTGATGTGTGGCATAATGTACTCATCTCACCAAACAGTTGTCTGTGGTAGAAGGATTGCTCTCCGTGGCAAGAAAAGGTAAATCAGTGCCATTGGCTTGCTAAGTTCTGATCCGGTCCCATTCTGGCCACATCAACCGTTGTTTATGAGGGCTGAACCAATTCATTTGGCATTGATTCTAGGACTTCCTCTTGCAAATGCGAAGAGATAAAGAAATATAATTGCCAACACAGCTCACTGTGAAGCCCAACATTACAATTCGACTTCAACAAGTCATCAAACTGAAGTATTCAGTCGTGAACTTAATTAATGACTCCATCGAAGCTTCCACAGCCGAACGTTGCCGGAGACATGAATTGCTGATCAGCATGCATGCCTCAATTCGCTTAGGATCAATTTTGAATGTGTCCTGGAGCGTCATGGAAAAGATTGAGTACCCAGCTGAGAATTTTTTCTGAGGGCACATTGCTCCCTGTGCAGGGAACTATGCTTTAGAACATCTCTTTTCTCACTCTGAGAAGCAGATGCTGCAATGTGGAAAGACTTTGACAATGTGCCTGCTCACATTTGCGCAACCGGATAAAACGAAGATTAAAGTTGCTCCTAATTTGGTCCTAGGTGATTTTCTTCTCTAGAACAGCCGTAACCATTGATTTTTCCCTTTTCAACTGAAGTGAATATTCATCCCTGATAGGTTTAGTTGGAAAACGAGGCGTCCCTAATTCCCCATAACCCTGCTAGTGGTGGCTTGATAGCTGCCTTTTCTCTCTCAAGCGAATATTCAAACTGGGTGAAGAAAGACACACCAATATAGATAGATAGGCTGTTGTCCACTAACTCAACACGTTGTGCGAGTTGCGCCAAAAGATCTTTGACAGACAGTCCTCCAAAAGTTCCAGCAGACCCGGCCAGACTTTCCCTCATCCCTAAATTGTACGCCCGCTTACACTCCTCAATCTCGATAGCTGGTACATATCCCCACAAGTTTGATTCAGATTCCTTTACCGGTCTGATGTTACTTAGGTTGGACTAGTGCTCAATGTATTGTATTGCTTCTATCCTCTCCTGCATAAAAAGGCGTTTAGGGAGAGCAGTGATCCC
>Ga0157379_10003704_pt1 | contig 13006 bp, 9 predicted proteins | sample S25metaG_FD_121802 | JGI IMG/M metagenome (GOLD analysis project Ga0157379, IMG submission 121802) | Switchgrass rhizosphere microbial communities from Kellogg Biological Station, Michigan, USA - S2-5 metaG | ecosystem: Host-associated > Plants > Roots > Rhizosphere > Soil | place: USA: Michigan... | reverse complement strand
GCCGCGACGTACGGCGGATTGCTTGCAATCAGATCGTACGCGATGTCGCTCCATGCAGCGGGCAGCGATGCACACCAATCCGACACTGCGAATTCGACATTCGTGATGCCTAGCCGTCGCGCGTTGCCGGCAGCAATCGCAAGGGCTTCGCGCGAGCTGTCGGTCGCAAGCACTCGCGCGCCCGGACGCTCATGCGCAAGCGCGAGCGCGATCGCCCCCGAACCGGTTCCGAGATCGAGCAGCCGCAGATCGCGAGCGAGCGGCAGTCGCGACAGCGCGAGCTCGACGAGCGTCTCCGTCTCGGGCCGTGGAATCAGCACCGCGGGTGACACGAAGAGCGCCATTCCCCAGAATTCGCGCACACCGGTGAGATAAGCGACCGGCTCACCGTCGCGGCGGCGCTTCGCCAGCGCGAAGAACGCCGTTTCCTGCTCGCGCGTCAGCAACTCATCCGCATGAGCGACGAGCCACGCGCGGTCCTTCGCAAGAAGGTGGGCGAGAATGATCTGCGCGTCGAGTGGAACGAGTCCCGACTGCGCAAGCACGCGCGCGATTGTCAATTCCGGCCTCATCGAATCCTGTTGCACTGCGCCTTGCACCCGTTGCGACCGCTGCCGATAATGGTCACGACCCGAGGCGCCGTCAACAAATGCGGCCACGCACCGATCATCGCGAGGGGGACACCATGCATCGACGCGATTTCCTGAAGACGACGGGAGGTCTCGCGCTCGCGAGCGGCGCTGCGTGGACCGCGGGACACAGTTTTGCCGCTGATCCGCCGCTCGGGCCCCCGGAGCTTCCGCAGGGCATGCTCGACTCGTCGGTGCTCGACACGCTGGCCGGCAAGGTGCCTCTCATCAAGAGAACGTGGCGGCCGCCGAACTTCGAAACGCCCGTCTCGTATTTCGCCGAGGCGTTCACGCCGAACAACGCGTTCTTCGTCCGCTGGCACCTGTCGAACATTCCGGAAGTCGCGGCCGCGACGTGGCGGCTCAAGATCGGCGGCGAAGCCGCGGGTACGCCGTTCGAGGTCTCGCTCGAGCAGTTGAAGCGCGACTTCGAGCAGGTCGAGATCGCGGCAGTGTGCCAATGTTCGGGCAACCGTCGAGGCATGTTCCAGCCGCACGTGCCCGGCGTCGAATGGGGACTGGGTGCAATGGGGAACGCGCGCTGGAAAGGGGCGCGCCTCAAGGATGTGCTCGCGAAAGCCGGGCTCAGGAAGGAAGCGCTCGAGATCGTGTTCGACGGCGCGGACGGCGGGTCGTTCCCGGGAACGCCGGACTTCGTCAAGTCGATTCCCATCTGGAAGGCGCTCGACGAGAACGTGCTGATCGCTTACGAAATGAACGGCGCGCCGCTGCCGCACTGGAACGGCTTTCCCGCGCGCATCGTCGTGCCGGGATGGACGGGCACGTACTGGATGAAGCACGTCACGTCGATCCAGGCAGTGCCGAAAGCCTACGACGGGTTCTGGATGAAATCCGCGTACCGCATTCCCAAGGGACGCTTTCCGCTCATCGACCGCTTCCTGACGCAGGAGACGGACGCCAACACGCCGATCACCGAGATGGTGGTGAACTCGGTCATCACCGGTCCCCGCGACGGTCAGGTCGTCAAGAGCGGTCAGGCGGTGGAGGTGAAGGGAATCGCCTGGGACAACGGCGCCGGCATCCAGTCGGTGGACGTCTCGTCCGACTCCGGCCGGACCTGGCAGGCGGCGACGCTCGATGAGGACATGGGGCGCTTCTCGTTCCGCGGGTTCCGCCACGCCTTCAAGGCGGGCGCGAAGGGAGACGTGACCGTCCTCGCCAGGGCCAGCAACCGCCAGGGGGCCACGCAGGTCTCCCAGCTCATCTTCAATCCGGCCGGGTATCACAACAACGTCGTCTCCCGGGTCAACCTCCGGGTGGGATAGGGGCACGCCGATGACCGCGCTGATCGCTCTGGTCCTGCTCGCCGCTCCGGCTTCGAAGTATCCGGACGAGAGCCGGGTGCAGCTCAAGGAAGGTCCGGACAAGGCTCTGGTCGTCGGCCGCTGCGCGGCCTGCCACAGCCAGGACTACATCCCGATGAACTCGCCCTTCCTCGACCGCAAGGGCTGGGAGGCAGAGGTCAACAAGATGGTCAAGTCGTACGGCGCGCCGATGGAGCCGGACGAGATGGCGAAGATCGTCGACTACCTCGCCACCAACTACGGAAAGAAGTAGCACGCGCTGGCCGGGCGGCTGCGGCGGGCTACCTTCCGGCCACCCATGGCGCACACCCGTCTCGACGGACACCAGATCTTCTCCTGGCTCCTGGTGGGGTTGGCCCTGGTGCTCCTGTGGGCCATCCTCCAGCCGTTCTGGTCGGCGCTCTTCCTCGCGGCGGTGCTGGCCGGCGTGTTCTCGGGGCTGCAGCGCCGTCTGGCGAAGAGGCTCGGCGGGCGCGCCGGTCTGGCCGCGGGGCTGCTGACCCTCCTGGTGCTGCTGGCCATCGTCCTTCCGTTCGGGGGCATCGCCGGGGTCCTCACCCGGGAGATCATCCAGGTCATCAACTCCGTCCGCGGCGCCATCCAGGAGCACGGCGTCTCCGGGCTGCTGGAGCGGTTGCCGGCTCCGCTCCAGGCGCTCGCCGGCCGGGCGCTGGAGAGCTTCACCGGAGGGGACGGGGACCAGAGCTGGGTGCAGGTGGTGCAGGGCCAGAGCGGCAAGGCGGCGGCGGCGGTCACCACCTTCCTCGGCGCGACCTCCAGGGCGGTGATCGAGGCGATCCTGATGCTGATCGCCTTCTACTTCCTGCTCACCGACGGACACCGCCTGGTCAGGTGGCTCGAGCGTGTGACCCCGCTGCCCCCGGGCCGCTTCCGGAGCTTCCTCACCGAGTTCCGCGGCGTCTCGCGGGCGGTGGTCATCTCCACCGTGGGCACGGCTGCGGTCCAGGCGGCGGCGGCGCTCGTGGGCTACCTCATCGCGAGGGTGCCGAACGCCATCTTCTTCACCCTGGTCACGTTCTTCATGTCCTTCATCCCCTCGGTCGGAGCGGGCAGCGTGCCGTTGCTCCTCTCCATCGTCCTCTTCGTCCAGGGGCGGATCGGATGGGGGATCTTCCTCGTCGCCTGGGGCCTCCTCGTGGTCGGCCTCATCGACAACGTGGTGAAGCCGCTGTTCATCAAGGGCGGGGTGGAGATGCACGGGGCGGTGGTGTTCTTCGCGCTGCTCGGAGGGCTGGCGGCGTTCGGGCCGGTGGGCCTCGTCGCCGGGCCGCTGGTGGTCGCCTTCTTCATCGCCATCAGCCGGGCGTACTCGGACGAGGCTCCCCGGCCGAGCTGATCGCGGTCAGTCGTACCAGCGCGGAGCCTTCACCGCGTTCCGGAAGAACGCGGTGCTGTGGCCGATCCACAGCTGCGCGTGCTTGCGGGCGAGGAAGGTCTCGATCTTTCGTCGCGAGGCGGGCGTGGCCGTCGCTCGCTCCTCGGCGGGCATCCGGTCCAGCGTCCGCTCCTCGTCGTGGTGGTACAGGTCCCCGGAGACGACCACGCCTCCGGTCCGCGCCAGCTTCACGTAGAGGGACTGGTGGCCCGGGGTGTGGCCGGGGGTGGAGAGCAGCACCACCGTACCGTCGCCGAAGACGTCGTGGTCGCCCTGGATGATTCGCTTCCGTGCGTGGGCCAGCGCCTGCAGCTCGGGTGGCGGTGGCTCCTTGACCGTCGATCCGAAGATGGAGTCGAGCTCGGCCTTCTGGGCGATCCAGGTCGTGCCGGCGAAGTCGGGCGCGTTGCCGATGTGATCGAAGTGGGAGTGCGAGAGCGCCAGGTACGTCACGTCGGCCGGGGAGAGACCGATGGCAGAGAGCTGTGCCCGCAGCGGCGTGGTCACCTCGAGGCCGTAGCCCTCGAGCGTCGTGGGATGGCCGGCGAGCCGGTCGGGCAGACCGGTGTCGAACAGGAGGACGCCGCGGGGATGCACGACCACGAAGCAAGGGTCGGCCATGCTGGTGTCGGCCACCTCGTTCCGCGCCAGACCGTATTCCTCCGCCGAGTCGGAGGTCAGTCGCCCGCAGTCGAGCACGTAGAGGCGGGGTGACTTGAGCGTGGCCCTCGCCGCCGCGTTCGTCCCCGCGTCCGCCGCCCCGGCGCGCACGGGCGAGGCCGCGGTGAGCGCCAGCAGGATCGACAGGATCGACGGAACGGCGTGCCTCGAAGCCTTCACGGTTGCGCCTCCAGGAAGCGGTGGAGCTCGGCGGTCACGACCTCGGGCGCGTCGATGGGCGACATGTGACCCGCGCGCGGGATGCGCACCAGCTGCGAGCCCCGGATGCCTGCGGCGAGCTCCTCCGACCGGGCGGGGACGGTCGCCGCGTCCTCCTCGCCTACCAGCACCAGCGTGGGTCGGTCGATCCGCGGAAGAAGCGGCAGGGCGCTCTCGCGGGTGAGCACGCCCTCCACGGCACGGTTCATCGCCACCGCGTCGACCCGGAGGAGGTGCTCGCGCCACATCCGGAGGACCGCGGCCCGGGCGGGGTCTCGCCGGGCGCTCGCGCCGTGCATGATCGCCTCCACCCGGCCCAGCACCGGGCGCGTCCCGAACCAGCGCGCGACCCACTCCAGCCGCCGGTAGCGGGGAATGTTCTCCCGGGGCTCGGGTCCAGCAGAGGTGTCGATCAGGACGAGCGAGCGGACCAGCTCCGGACGGCGCGCCGCGAGGCGCATGCCGACGAAGCCTCCCATGGACATTCCGACGAAGTGCACGGGCCCGATTCCGAGCGCGTGGATCAGCGCCACCACGTCCTCGGTGAGCGTGTCCATGTCCAGCCCGGTGAGCGGCGCGTCGCTCTGGCCCTGCCCGCGATGGTCGTAGGCGATGCACCGGAACCGCTGGCGGAGCGCGGAGATCTGCGGGTCCCACATCCGCAGCGAATAGAGCAGTCCGTGGGAGAAGAGCACCGCCGGCCCGCCTCCACCCGAGTCCTCCACCGCCAGCTGCACACCGTTGCACGAGATGCGCGTCGCCATCGGGCGATAGCCTAGTCGTCCGCTCGAGCGCCGGTCGCACGATGAATAGCCCGGCGCTTCGCGGCGTCTCGCCAGCAGGAAAGAAAGGGATGGAACCGACGATGCGCAGGATGCTCTTCATGGGATGCGCGGTGCTCGCCCCGGCCTGCGTGGTCCGCGAGGTCCGCGAGCAACCGCCGCCAGTCGTCTATCGCGCCCCTCCGCCCCCGCCGCCCCCGGCCGTGTATCAGCCGCCCCCCGTGGCGCCCGCGCAGGATCCGGGCTGGGAGGCCGTCTCCATCCAGCCGCCGCTGGACCAGCCTGCTCCGGTGGCCATCCCCTGGGCCCCGCCGCCGATGCTCTGGGACCCGCCGCCTCCGAGCCCGTACTACGACGCGATCTGGGTCGGCGGTCACTGGACCTGGTGGAACGGCGAGTGGGTCTGGGCCCGAGGGTTCTGGTCCCGTCCGCCGCGGGCGGGCTGGGTGTACGCCGAGCCGTACTACGAGTACCGCGGTGACGCGGTGGTCTTCGTGGGCGGCTTCTGGAGACCCGTGACGCGCGTCTTCGTGCCGCCGCCGCCGACGGTCTACGTCCCGCTGGTGCAGGTCCGCGTCGTCCACGTCGGCTACGCGCGGCCCATCGGTCCGCACGGCGTCTTCGTTCCGCCTCCTCCGGGCTCGCAGCCCGGCGTCATCGTTCCCTGCCCGGTGGGCACTCCGCCCGCGGTGGTCCTCAGCGCGCCGCCGGTGGTCCGCCCGGGCATGGTGGTCCACCCCGTCTCCCGCGCTGGCGTGGTCGAGGTGGTCGCTCCGGCCGGTGTGACCCGCGAGGGCCGGGCCGTGAACACCCAGGCTCCGGTCGTCCCTCACGAGGCGGCGTCGGTGCACCCGGTCGTGGTCGCCCCGGTGCCGGTCCGGACTGCGGGGAACCCCGGGCCTCGCGAGCCCGAGCCCTTCCCGTCGCGCACGCCGCCGGCCACCGTCGGCGCTCCTCCGGTGGTGAGGCCCGTCCCTGCTCCGGCGCCCACGTCCGGCCCCAGCGTGACGGTCCGCCAGCCGGCGCCCTTCCCCGGGGGCCAGGGCCAGCCGCCGGTGCAGCCGATGCTTCGTCCCGAGGCGATGGGTGGCACGTCCGGCAACGGTCCGGGCAACGAGGGGCCGATTCTCCGTCCGGTTCCCCGCGCCGAGCCCGCTCCGCGGCCTGCGCCGGTCCAGCCTCCGCCCCGGCCCGAGTCTCCCGTCGCGCAGAGCTCCGCGGCCGAGACGCCACGTTCCGAGTCCCCGTCCGCCCGGCGCGTGAGGCCGAGTCCCCAGAGTCCTCGCGCGCCGAAGCCGAAGAAGGTCGACCCGCAGGACATGAAGGGCCACCCCGACCCGCAGCGCTGATCGGCGCCGGCGGGCAGCGGGACGAGGTCCAGTCTCCCAGTCACCAGCGATCGCGCCCGTGCCGCTCGGCCTTCTTGCGGCCGAGGCGCTTCTTCGCGTCGAGGCGTCGCTCCTTCGCCCCGCGCGAGGGTCGCGTCGCTCGCCGGGGACGGCGCACGTGGGTCAGCACGCGCAGGGCGGCCCGCAGACGCTCCAGGGCGGTTCCGCGGTTCTGCGCCTGGCTGCGGCGCTCGGTGGCGGTGACCGTCAGACCGGTGGGCGGGTGCACGAGGCGGACGGCGCTGGCGGTCTTGTTGCGGTGCTGCCCGCCCGGGCCGCCTCCGACGAAGGTGGAGACCTCGCAGGCGTTCAGGAGCGCTTCGTCGTCCAGCGCCAGCGCCGCCGCCGCTTCCTGACGCCGTCGCTCCGGGTCGGGCCGATCCATGGCGGACACCATAGACACGGCCGGTGCTCGCCTGCCCGCCGGGGAGGTTCCGGGAGCGTGGTCCGGAGGCTTGCGGAGGGTGCGTCGGCGACGTCCTCCTGTTAGCACCGCAGCTCCCCGTCCATGCACCGGATCCACCTCGAGGGTGCCCGCACCCACAACCTCGCGGGCGTCAGCGTCGAGCTCTCCGCTGGCCAGCTCACCGCCGTCACCGGCGTGTCCGGCAGCGGCAAGAGCAGCCTGGCGGTGGACACGCTCTACGCCGAGGGCCAGCGGCGGTTCGTCGAGAGCTTCAGCCCCTACGCCCGGCAGTTCCTCGAGCGGCTCGAGCGTCCGCCGATTGACCGCCTCGAGCCGGTGGCCGCGGGCATCGCCGTCGACCGGCGCACCAGCGTCAAGAGCTCGCGGTCCACCGTCGCCACGCTCGCCGACCTCGAGGCCTACTTCTCGGCGCTCTTCACCCGGGAGGCGCTGCCGCTCTGCCCCGAGCATGGCGAGGAGGCGGTCCGGCGCGATCCCGACTCCGCCGCGCACGCGCTCGCGGTGGAGCACGCCGGCTCCGCGGCGATCCTCACCTTCCCGGTGCGGGTTCCCGACACCGAGACCTTCATCGGCGTCCGGGCGCGCCTGCTCAAGGACGGGTTTCGGCGACTGCTGATCGGCGGCGAGGTCCGGCCGCTCGAGGAGCTCCGTCCTGCCGAGGCGATGGGCGCGGCCGGGCAGGCCGACGTGGTGGTGGACCGGATTGCCCTCTCGAAGGACACGCGAGGCCGCCTGGCCGCCTCGCTGGAGCAGGCCTGGGCCGAGGGGCACGGGGACGCGCATCTCTGGCTCGCCGGGCGGCGCCGCGCGGTCCGGCAGGGCCTGGTGTGCCCGACGTGCGCCCGGGGCTTCGAGCCGGCGCGGCCGGGGCTCTTCAGCTACCAGTCCCCGGTGGGCGCCTGCCCGGCTTGCCGCGGGTTCGGGCGGACGCTGGGCATCGACTGGGACAAGGTCATCCCCGATGCGTCGTTGAGCATCTCCGAGGGCGCGCTGCGACCGTGGAACGGGCGCTCCAGCGAGTGGGAGCGCGGGCAGCTCGTCCGCTTCGCGAAATCGAGCCGCATCCCCCTCGACGTTCCCTGGGAAAAGCTACGTCCCGAGCAGCGCGAGGCGGTGCTCGAGGGCGAGGGCACCTACCGCGGCGGCCGCTACCCCGGGCTCCGCGCGTGGTTCCGGTGGATGGAGTCCCGCACCTACAAGATGCACGTGCGCGTGCTGCTCAGCCGGTACCGCGCCTACAGGCTGTGCACCGCCTGCGACGGCGCCCGGCTCAACGCCGACGCGCTCCGCTACCGGGTCGGCGGGCTCGACCTCGCTGCCTGGCACCGGCTGGAGGTCGCCGAGGCGCACCGTCGCCTCGAGGCGCTCGCCACCCGCACCGGGCAGGGCGAGCTCGCGCGCCGAGAGCTGGTGAGCCGGCTCGGATGGCTGGCGCGGGTCGGCCTCGGCTACCTCGGCCTCGACCGGCAGAGCCGCACCCTGTCCGGGGGCGAGGCGCAGCGGGTGTCGCTCACCGCGGCGCTGGGCACGGGCCTCACCGGCGCGCTCTTCGTGCTCGACGAGCCGTCGGTCGGGCTGCACCCCTCGGACCTCCCGCCGCTCACCACCGCCCTGGGCGAGCTCGCCCGTCGCGGGAACGCGGTATTGGTGCTCGAGCACGATCCGGCGCTCATCTGCGCGAGCGATCGCGTCCTCGAGCTGGGGCCCGGCGCGGGGCCCGAAGGTGGGCGGCTCTGCTTCGACGGCACGCCCGATGCGCTCGCGCGGAGGACCGACCTTCCCACCGGGCGGGTCCTCGGTGCTTCCCGCGCGCACGGCCGTGCCCGGCGCGCGCCGCGCGCGTGGATCGACGTCCGCGGGGCATCGGCCAACAACCTCGCCGACGTCGACGTGCGCCTGCCGCTGGGCGTTCTCGGCGCGGTGTGCGGGCCGAGCGGCTCGGGGAAGAGCACGCTCGCCGAGGAGATCGTGCACCGCACCCTGGCCCGCGCGCTCGGGCAGACGGACCTCGAGCCTCCGGGGGCAGCTCGCTCGGTCGAGCCGGGGCTGCCGCTCGGCCGGGTCGTCCTCGTGGACCAGGCGCCGCTGGGGCGAACCTCCCGGGGAAACGCGGCGACCTACACGAAGGCCTGGGACGTGCTCCGCAAGCGCTTTGCCGCCGAGCCCGATGCCGTCATGCGCGGGTTCGGTCCGGCCCACTTCTCCTTCAACGTCGACGGCGGGCGGTGCGAGGCGTGCTCCGGAGAGGGGAGCGAGACGGTGGAGATGCAGTTCCTCGCCGACGTGGCGCTCATCTGCCCGAGCTGCCGCGGACAGCGCTTCAAGCCCGAGGTCCTGGAGGTCCGGCTGAAGGGCCACTCGGTCTCCGAGGTGCTGGCGATGACCGTGGACCAGGCCCTGTCGGTCTTCGGGGACGACCGGCCCATCGCCGAGGCGCTCCGGCCGCTGCAGCGCCTCGGGCTGGGGTACCTGCCCATCGGACAGCCGCTGTCCACGCTCTCCGGAGGCGAGGCGCAGCGGGTGAAGCTCGCGCGCGCTCTCGGCGGAGCGCAGGAGGGCGTGCTCTACGTGCTCGACGAGCCGAGCGCGGGGCTGCACGGCGAGGACGTGGCCCGGGTCCTCGAGGCGCTGCACGGGCTCGTGGAGGCGGGGGCGAGTGTCCTCGCCGTCGATCATGATCTCGATCTCCTGAGCTCCGCGGACTGGCTGGTCGAGCTCGGCCCGGGCGGTGGCCGCGAGGGCGGGCAGGTGGTGGCGGAGGGCACGCCCGAGGAGGTCGCCCGCCGCCAGACCCGGACCGGCGAGGCGCTGCGCGCCGCGGTCGGGTCCCGGTCCACACCGGCGCCGCTGCCCGCCGCGAGCGGGGCGCCGTGCATGGAGGTGGAGCACGCCCGAGAGCACAACCTCGCCGACGTGAGCTGCCGCATCCCGCTGGGGAAGCTGGTGGTGCTCACCGGACCGAGCGGCTCCGGGAAGTCGACGCTGGCCTTCGACGTGGTGTTCGCCGAGGCCCAGCGGCGCTTCACCGAGACGCTGAGCCCCTACGCGCGCCAGTTCCTCCCCACCTTGCCCCGTCCGGACGTGGAGCGGATCCGCGGGCTACCACCGGCGGTGGCCCTCGAGCAGCGCACCGCCCGCGCCGGCGCGACGAGCACCGTCGCCACCGTGACCGAGGTGGCGCACTACCTCCGGCTCCTGTTCGCGAAGCTGGGCACGCCGCACTGCCCGAACGACGACACCACCATCGCCCCGCGCTCGACGGAGCAGCTGCTGGCGGAGGCCCGGGCAGGACGCGGGCCCATCGAGCTGCTCGCCCCCGTGGTGCGGGCCCGGAAGGGCACGTACCTCGACGTCTTCACCGCCGCGGCGCGCGCCGGGGTGAAGGAGGCCATCTGCGACGGCGTCCGCGTCTCGACCGACGCGCCCCCGAAGCTCGCCCGCAGCCGCGAGCACACCATCGACCTCGCCGTCTGGTCCGGCCCGGCCGCCGAGCTTCCCGAGGAGGCGTTCCGCCAGGCGCTCCGGTGGGGGCAGGGCGCGGTGAAGGTACTGGGCTCGAATCCCCTTGCACCCCGGGGACGCCCGAGGACCGGCGCAGCGGCGCCCGCCGGTGGTGGGGCTCAGCGTGAGCGGCTGCTCTCCTCCGAACGGAGCTGCCCTCGCTGCGGCACCGCCGTCCCCGAGCTGGACCCGCGCTGGTTCTCCTTCAACACCGCGCAGGGCCGCTGCGAGGACTGCGAGGGGACGGGCCTGGAGGGCGCCGACGTCGAGGCCGAGGCAACCGAGCCGTGCCCGTCCTGCGAGGGGACGCGTCTCCAGCCCATCCCCCGCGGCGTGCGCCTCTTCGGCCGGCGCTATGCGGAGGTGGTGCAGCAGCCGGTGGTGCGGGCCCTCGCGGAGGTGCGGGGCTGGTCCCTCTCCGGCGACGACGCCCGCATCGGCGCCGCGGCGCTCGGCGAGCTGGTGCGCCGCCTCGAGTTCCTGGAGCGGGTCGGGCTCGGGTACCTCTCGCTCGACCGCGCCGCGTCGACGCTGAGCGGCGGGGAGATGCAGCGGCTCCGTCTGTCGGCGCAGGCCGGTGCGGGGCTGACCGGCGCGCTCTACGTGCTCGACGAGCCGACCATCGGCCTGCACCCCCGCGACACCGGCCGGCTGCTCGACAACCTCCGGACGCTGGTCGACACCGGAAGCACGGTACTGGTGGTGGAGCATGACCTGGACACACTCCGCGCCGCCGACCACCTGGTGGACCTCGGTCCGGGTGGTGGTCGCCTCGGGGGGCGCATCGTCGCCCAGGGCGCACCGTCGGAGGTGCTCGCCTCGGAGGCGTCGCCGACCGCGCGGGCGCTCCAGCTCCCGGTCCGCGGGCTGCGGCCGGTTCGCCCCGCGGCGCGCGACTGGCTCCGCCTGGAGGGTGCCCGCTGTCACAACCTCCGCGGGGTGGACCTCGCGCTTCCGCTCGGGCGGATGACAGTGGTGGCCGGCGTCTCCGGCTCGGGGAAGAGCACGCTGGTCCGGCGGGTGCTGTTCCCCGCGGTGCGAGAGGCGCTCGGACGCACGACCCCGCCCCCCGGACCGTTCCGCCGGCTGTCGGGGCTGGGGCCGCTCCGGCGGGTGCTGTCGGTGGACCAGTCGCCCATCGGGCGGACGCCCCGCAGCGTCCCGGCCACCTTCCTCGGCCTCTGGGACGAGCTGCGGCGGGTGTTCGCCGGCACACCCGAGGCGCGGGCCCGGGGTTTCGGGCCGGGGCGCTTCTCGTTCAACTCGACGGGCGGGGGTCGCTGCCAGACGTGCGCGGGGCAGGGCGCCATCAGCCACGAGATGTCCTTCCTCCCCGACGTCACGACGCCCTGCGAGGCGTGCGGTGGCGCGCGCTTCGAGCCGGCGACGCTCGAGATCCGCTGGCGCGGGCTCAACGTGGGCGAGACGCTGCGCCTGACGGTGGACGAGGCACTCGAGGCGTTCTCGGCGCTGCCGCGCGTCGCCGGGCCGCTCCGCTGCCTCTCCGAGCTGGGCGTGGGCTACCTCCAGCTGGGGCAGGGGAGCCACACGCTGTCCGGCGGCGAGGCGCAGCGGCTCAAGCTCGCGGCGGAGCTCACCGCGACGGCGCGGCACGAGCCGACGCTGTACGTGCTCGACGAGCCGACGACCGGGCTGCACCTCGCCGACGTGGCGAAGCTTCTCCGGGTTCTCGATCAGCTGGTCGCGCGCGGCGACACGCTGGTGGTCATCGAGCACCACCCGGTGGTCATCGCCGCGGCGGACCACGTGGTGGAGCTGGGGCCGGAAGGCGGCGAGGCCGGCGGACGGATCGTGGCCGAGGGAACGCCGGCAGAGATCGCCCGGGCAAGGACGGCGACGGGGCCGGTCGTCCGGGAGATCCTCGGCGACGAGCCACGCAAGCGCGCCGGCTGAGCCGAGCGGCGCGCGTCCGACGCTCTACTTCTTCTTCTTGGTCGTCGACTTCTTCGAGGTCGTCGACTTCGCCGGCGTGGTGGTCGGCTTCTTCGCCGCCGTCTTCGGCTCTTCCTTCACCGGCTCGACCTTCCGCTCGGCGAGCAGCGCCTTCTCCCGCTCGAGGTCACGGATCTTGATCTCCAGCCCGGCCTGGGTCTTGGCCAGCTCCTTGACCTTCGTCTCCAGCGCCGCGGAGCGCTCGCTCTCCTTCCTGTACGCGGCGTCGGCCTCGTCCTTGGCGCCTTTCAGCGTGCAGGAGCTCCAGCCGCCCACGACCACCGCGGCAACGAGCAAGATCCATGGGAGCTTGGAAGGCCGGGAGCGCTTCCACTCGGCCTCGAACTCAGCAGTTGTCGACACGGGACGTGCAGCTTAGCAGGCCCGCCCCCCCGTGGTAGTTCACTGCGCGGGATGGCCACCCTCTCGTACACCGCGATGACCGCGGGTCCGAACCCGCCCGAGCGCTGGGTGCTCTTCCTCCACGGGCTCCTCGGACGGGGTGGAAACTGGCGCTCCTTCGGCAGGAGGTGGGTGGACACACACCCGACCTGGGGAGCAGGTCTCGTGGACCTGCGTCTCCATGGTGATTCGCTCCGGGGTTTCTCCGCGCCGCACACCGTCCGGGCCGCCGCGCAGGACGTGCTCGAGCTCTTCCCGTCGCTGCCCGGGCCGGTGGAGGCCGTGGTGGGGCACTCGCTGGGAGGCAAGGTCGTCCTCGCGCTC
>Ga0157379_10003703_pt1 | contig 13006 bp, 12 predicted proteins | sample S25metaG_FD_121802 | JGI IMG/M metagenome (GOLD analysis project Ga0157379, IMG submission 121802) | Switchgrass rhizosphere microbial communities from Kellogg Biological Station, Michigan, USA - S2-5 metaG | ecosystem: Host-associated > Plants > Roots > Rhizosphere > Soil | place: USA... | reverse complement strand
GCGTGCGATGCCCGCTCCTGGTCGGGCCGCCTTTCGCCAGCCCTTTCATGTAGTCGGACAGCCCCTTCACGTCGAAGGGCGCGTGCTCCATGTCGTAGCTGATGTAGTCGGCCCACGTCTGGGCGTCCTTCACGCCTTGTTCGAAGCTGCCATCGGTTCCCGAATGTGAGCCGGTGTAGTAGATCGGCTGACCCTGCTCGAGCAGTTCGATCGCCTTGTTGATTCGCTTGGGCTTCGGCGCTTGAGCGGCCGGGGCTGTGGTCCACAAGGCCACCAGCGCCGCCATCGCCAGACAGCACGTTCTCCTGATGCTCTTCATGACGTGACCCTCCAGTCGGGTGCCGCGATTATAGCGCCGGCACGACAACGTCAGACGCAGCGCCCGCACAGATCGTTGAGATCGCTTTTCTGCGTGCTCTGCGGCTTCCGCGACGGTCTTTTTTCACGGGCGGAACGAAGGACACGCGCAGGGAATACCAACTCGGCGAGGTCTGCGTGCCCGGCGGTTGATGTCTCAGGATCGGATCAGCGCGACGACCTCGTCGCGTTTCTCTTCCATCTGTTCCTGCGAGGCGGTCGATTCCAGGTTCAGCCGCAGGAGCGGCTCCGTATTGGATGGGCGCACGTTGAAGTGCCAGTCTGGATACTCCACGGAGATGCCATCCAGCGTGGACTGCCGCCCGCTGGCGTATTGAGCGGCGATCTGATCGAGCTTGGCGGGCACCGCGTCCATGCTGGCGAGCTTGGTATTGATCTCGCCGGAGATGAAGTACGCGCGGCCAAGCGGCTCGACGAGCTCGCGAAGACTCTGGCCTTTCCTGGACATCAGCTCCAGCATGAGGAGAGCGGGAATGAACCCGTTGTCGGCATAGAAGTTGTCGCGGAAGTAGTAGTGCCCGGTCACTTCACCACCAAAAATCGCGTTCGTCTCGCGCATCCGTGCTTTGAAGAAGGCGTGTCCGACACGATTCATCAGCGAGGTCCCGCCGTGCCTCGCGACGATGTCCTTGACCGCGTGACTGGCCCGCAGATCGTAGATGACTGTGGCGCCCGGATGCTTGAGGAGAAATGCCTCCGCCAGCAACGCCGTGATGAAATCGCCACTGATGAATTCCCCGGAGCCGTCGATGAAAAAGCAGCGGTCCGCGTCGCCGTCCCAGGCGATTCCGACGTCGGCGTTCTCCGCGACCACGCGCTCCACGATGTCGCGCCGGTTCTCTTCGATCAGCGGATTGGCTTCGTGATTGGGAAACCGCCCATCGATCTCGAAGCACAGACGCGTCGTCCGGCACGGGAGCCGCTCGAACAGTCTCGGCGCGACGAGTCCGCCCATGCCGCTGCCCGCATCCAGAACGACGGTGAAGGGGCGGATGAGGGACGGATCGATGAACGACATGACGTGCTCGACATAGGCGTCGAGCGCATCGGCGGTCGTCACGTGGCCGCGGGCCGCCGGCGGACCCGGAAGCCCGTTCCCGGTAATCATGTCGCGGATGTCCGAGAGGCCGGCGTCGCCGCTCAGCGGGAATGCCTCCTGGCGCACCATCTTCATGCCGTTGTACTGCCTGGGATTGTGCGACGCGGTAACCTGCACGCCGCCATCATGCTTGTCCCGCGCGACTGCGAAGTACAGCATGTCGGTCGCCATCATCCCGTAATCGACGACGTCGGCGCCCTGCGACGTCGCCCCGTCGATGAACGCGGCGGCGATCGATGGGGAAGAGAGCCGCATGTCGCGGCCGACAGCGATGCGCTTCGCGTGAAGATAGGCGACGAATGCGGCGCCGATGGCACGGGCTCCCTCCTCGTTGACCTCCGAGGGATACACGCCGCGGACATCGTACGCCTTGAAAATGTTCGGATCGATGTTCATGTGCGTCGCGAGGCAGTGAACCGCAGTGCTGGTAGTGCTGGTAGAGCCGAGCGTCTTTTACAGTTTACTGAAATCGGTCACCACCGACTTGTCGCCCAGGACAACACCGTCCCCCACAATCGCGTTGCGGCCGACGTGGCAGTGGCGCCCGAGGATCGCGCGCCGCACGACCGCCTCCTGAGAGATCCGGCTGTTCGCCCACACGATCGCGTGATCGATGACCGCGTGTTCTTCGACGTGGCACTGCCTGCCGACGACGCTATAGGGGCCGATCCGTGCGCCGGTTTTGACGACGGCGCCTTCGTCGATGAAGCACGGGCCCTCGAGCACGGCGCCTTGTTCGACCCGCGCATCCGGTGCCACCCACGTCGTCGAGGTGCCGGTCGCGAAAGGAGGCATGCGGTAGCGGCCGTCCATGATGTCGGCGTGCACCTGCATGTATTTTTCGGGCGTGCCGATGTCGATCCAGTAGCCGCGATAGATGTACGCCATGAATGTCTCGCGGCGCTCGATCAGCGACGGGAAGAAGCTGCGCTCGATGGACCAGGGCACTTCTTTCGGGATCCGATCGAACGTCCCGGGCTCGAGGACATAGATGCCCGCGTTGATCGTGTCGCAGGTGATTTCGTCGGCGTTCGGCTTTTCAAGGAAGCGGCGGATGTTGCCCGTCTCGTCTGTTTCGACGAGGCCGTAGTCGCTCGGGTTCTCGACCGCGGTCAGGACGATCGTGGCCTTCGCACCCCGCTCGCGGTGCAGCGCGATCACCGCCGAGAGATCGACCTCGGTCAGCACGTCGCCATTGAACACGACGACGGACTCGCGGAGCGATTCGCCGGCGTATCGGACGGCTCCCGCGGTGCCGAGCGGCGCCGGTTCGACGACGTAGCGGATGCTCAGGCCCGTGTCGCTGCCGTCACCGAAGATTTCCTCGATCCGCCTCGGTTGATAATTGAGGCTGAGGATCACCTCGTCGATCTCGGGCACTTGTTTCAGCAGATCGAGCTGGTAATGGAGAAACGGCCGGTTGAAAATCGGGACGATCGGTTTGGGTGTGTGAATCGTCAGCGGGCGAAGTCGCGTGCCTTTGCCCCCGGCAAGGAGGATCGCTTTCATTCGGAGCGCTCAATGTTATCATTGGTCGCTGCGGCGCCATGAACCTGCCGAACTCGTTGACCGTCACGCGCATCTTCCTCGTGCCGCTGCTCGTGGTCGTGCTGCTGACAAAATTCGAGGGACGGCAGATCCTCGGTGTGCCGACGGAAATCGCCGGGGCCGTGATCTTTACGATCGCCTCGCTGACCGACTGGGCTGACGGCTACCTCGCTCGTCGCCGCAAGCAGGTGACGCCGTTCGGCCAGTTCATCGACCCGCTTGCCGATAAGCTGCTGATTCTGGCCGCGCTGATCTCGCTCCTGCAGATGGAGCTCGCCCCCGCGTGGATGGTCGCGATCATCCTCGGGCGCGAGTTCGCCGTCACGACATTCCGAAGCATCGCGTATGCCCGTGGGGTGGTCGTCCCGGCGTCGCCGCTTGGAAAGATGAAGATGGTCGCCCAGGTGGTCGCGATCCTCGCGCTCATCCTCGGCCATGGACACCGGATGGAGCTCGTGTGGATAGGGAACGCCGCGCTGTGGGTGGTCGTGATCGCGGCGCTGGTTTCGGCCGCTGACTACTTCCGCCGCTTCAACCTGATCCTGAGCCCGAAGGTGGCCGATTTCACGGTCGCCCGCGAACGCCGCGGCGATCGCAAGGCCGGCTAGTGCCCTGAGTCAGAAATCCGTCGGCATTCGGCCGGCGCTGCATCCCGGCTGGCTGCGTTGCTCCTCGTTCAAATACTCCCGGTATTCTCGCTCTTCGCGCCTTGCCATCCGGGCGCATCGCCGCCCTCGCTGCTCAACGGATTTCCGACTCCGGACACTAAGACTTCGTCGCGTTCGCCTTGGCGGCCATCGTCGCCTTCAATTCGGCAATCCGCTTTTTCGCCTCTTCCAGGTATTCGCTCTGCTGAAATTCCCCGATCACCCGTTCGTAATAGGGAAGCGCCTCCGCCTCCCGTTTGATCTTGAGGAACGACTCGCCCAGGTGGAAGAAGACCGCGTCGCGCCGCGTGTACTCCGGATCGTCCTTCAGCACCGACTGGAAGCGGTCGACCGCCCCCGGGTACCAGCGCTGCCGGAAGTAGAAAAAGCCGACCAGATAGTCAGCGTCGCTCAGCCGATCGCGGGCGTCGCGCAGTTTGGCTTTCACTTCAGGCATCAGCTCGCTGTTGGGATAGCGGGCGACGAAGGTCTGCAGTTCCTTGATGGCGTCGCGCGTTTCGGTCTGATCGCGCTCGGGCTTCCGCATCTGTCTGAAGTGGGCGAGACCGAGCTTGTATTGCGCGTAATCCGCGCGCTTGTTTGTCGGATAGAAAGAAAGGAACTCGGTGAATTCGTTGATCGCGAGGACCAGCGCCTCGGCGCTGCCTTCGCCGAGATAGGTGTCGCCGATCGCCAGCTTTGCGTCGGGGCGATACACGCTCCCCGTGTAAGTTTCGACGACCTGCTTGAAATATTCGCGCGCCGTCAGCCACTTCTTGGCCTCGAGCGCGGCGTTGCCCTTGTCGAAGAGAAACTTGTCGGGCTCGAGCTGACCGGCGGGCACGACGCGGCCGCCGTCGGTGACGCAGCCGATGGCGGCGAGGAGTGCGAACGCGGACAGGAAGAGCCGGACTCTATGTGTCACAGCGTGCCCGCCAGCCAGTGATACTCGGCGGCCAGGCCCTCTTCGAGCGCGACCGCCGGGGTGAACCCGAGGTCGGCGCGGGCCAGTGCCGTATCTGCGTAGGTATGTCGCATGTCGCCTTTTTGCGCGGGGTCGGTCTGGCCGAGCGGCTGCCGGCCCGAGACGCGGCCAATCATGTCGAGCACGTCATGAACCGTCACGCGGGATCCCCCACCAATATTGTATACACGACCCGCGACGCCTCGTGTAGCCGCGGCGATCGTCGCGGTCACCGCGTCCTGCACAAACGTGAAGTCGCGCGTTTGCTCCCCGTCGCCGTACACAGTGATGGGCTCGCCGACGAGCGTCGCCCGGAGGAACCGGTGGAACGCCATATCGGGCCGCTGCCGCGGCCCATAGACCGTGAAATACCTCAACGAAACAGTCGGGACCCCGTGGTTCACGTAATAGAGATAGCAAAGCTGTTCCGCACCGAGCTTGGTTACCCCGTACGGTGACACCGGCTGGGGCAGCGCGTCTTCCCGCATGGGCAGCGCGACGCCATCACCGTAAACCGACGAGCTCGAGGCATAGACCAGCCGTTCCGGCGGCCGTTTCGCGCAGGCCTCCAGCAGGACCTGTGTGGCCTCGATATTGTTCACTGTATAGACGCCGAAGTCGCGTCCCCAGCTCTTCCGCACACCCGCCTGCGCCGCAAGGTGAAAGACGTGGGTCCGATCCGCCAGCAGCGACCCGAGGTCGGCCGCCTGAATCGTGGATTCGACGAAGCGAAAGCGCGGCTGGCCGCGAAGGGTTAAGAGGTTTCGCTCTTTGACCGCTCGCGGGTAGTAGTCGCTGAAGCAATCAAGGCCGACGACGTCGGCGCCATCGGCCACGAGTCGCTCCGCCAGCGTGGATCCGATAAAGCCGGCGACGCCGGTCACCAGGGCTTTCATGCGCAATCAACCGCGGAACCCGACCGCCGGCGTTCGCAACTCGCCACTAGTTGCCTCCACCTTCCGCGCTTTTGTCGTCCAACAGGACGCGGACCCGAGGCGGCAGCCGGCAGGGCCGGCCGTCTCGATCGAGCGCGGCGTGGACGGTGTGGCCGGTGACCAGCGAGACGCCGTCCGCAACCCGCACGATCTCGTAGGTGAACTCGACCCGTACGTGCGTCATGACGGTCCCTTTCGTGCGGATTTCGAGTTCATCGTCGTAGCGCGCCGGCCACCGGTACTCGCAATGCGCCTGAATCACCGGCAGGCTGACGCCTTCGGCCTCGAGCTCGCGATAACTCGATCCCGAGCTGCGCAGCAAATCGGTTCGTCCAACTTCGAACCAGACGAAGTAGTTCGCATGGTAGACGACCCCCATCTGGTCGGTCTCCGCATAACGGACGCGGACTCGCGAGACGGAAGGGGCGCTCACGGCGCGTCGTCCTTCGAGTTGGATTCAAGACGTCGATTGTTCATCGAGGAACGGGCGCAGCGAGAGCGGCCAGGGCGGCGGCTTTGAGATCACGCGTGGCGCGCTCGGGATCGGGCGTGTTGAAGAGTGCCGAGCCGGCGACGATCACGCGCGCTCCCGCCGCGACGACGTGAGCGATATTCCCCAAATCGATGCCGCCGTCGATCTCGACGGGCGCCGCGTTGTTCGCCTTGTCGAGGAGGGCACGAACCGCGCCGACCTTCCCCTCGCTGCGAGGGATGAACGGCTGCCCGCCGAACCCGGGGTTCACCGACATCACGAGCACGAAGTCGACGTCACCTGCAATCTCTTCGAGCGCGCCCACCGGCGTCGACGGGTTGAGCACGACGCCGGCCTTGAGTCCCAGCGCTTTGATCGCGTGGACCGTCCGATGGAGGTGCGGTAATACCTCGACGTGGACCGAAAGCATAGCGGCGCCCGCGGCCGCAAACGCTTCGAGATACCGATCCGGCTCCTGGATCATCAGATGAACGTCGAGCGGCACCGTGGCGACGCGCTTGATCGACTTCACCACGGGAGGACCGATCGTGATATTCGGCACGAAGTGGCCGTCCATGACGTCGACGTGAATCAGGTCGGCGCCACCTCGTTCGACGGCCGCGATCGCGTCGCCGAGCGCAGCGAAATCGGCCGAAAGGATCGACGGAGCGATGAGCACGCTCATCGGCTCACCTCGAGCGAGATCGGCTCGCCGAACCCGATCTGAAAGCCTGCCTGGGGATTTTGCCGGAGGACGACGCCGGCCGCGACACCTGGGTAGGGGTTGGAGCCGACGACGGCCACCCGGAAGCCGTGCGCGCGCAGGATCTCAGCGGCGCGATCGCCGTTGACGCCGATCAAATCCGGCATCACGTAGGTGGCTCCGCTCGCGCCGCGGTTGACCAGCAGGGTGACGCTCGAGGCCGGGGTTTTCGCCGGTGGCTGCTGCGCGATGATGACGTCGGTCTGGTACGCGTCGGAACGGATCTCCGACACGGCCGACACGGTGAGCCCGTCCTGTGCGAGGCGCAGTTGCGCGGTGCGCTCCGTCTCACCTGTGAGTGTCGGCAGCAGCGCCGCGTGCTGGCCTGCGCTCAACCAGACCCTGACGGTGCGCTGTCGCCGCGCGACCGATCCAGCAGCGGGCTCCTGCGCCAGGACACTGCCGGCCGGGACCTTGGCGTCAGGCCGGCGAAGGTCATCGACTTTCAGCGCCAGACCGAGCGCCGCCGCGGCCGCGCTCGCCTCGTTCGCAGTGCGATTGGTCAGATTCGGAATCGTGACCTCTCGCGCACGCAGCGCGATGCGCATCGACGCCGCCGCAAAGACCGCATACGTTGTGGCCAGTGTGCCGACCAGGAGCACAATCTTGCCCGCGGACCAGACGCGGGTTCTGAGGGCCATGGATCGACCGATCGTACTACAGGTTTGCGGCATTCAGGCTGCCTGGACAGGCGCCTCGGGTTTTATCGAGACGTTCGTAAGCCACGAAGGCACGAAAACACGAAGTCACAAAAGCATCTCAAAAAGGCCTTTCGTGATTTCGTGCTTTCGTGACCTAAAGACCTGACTTTCGCGCGAACACCGCGCCGAAGAACGCTTCGAGGCCGTGCACGTGCGGATACGTTCGCAGGTGACCGTTCCCGTCCACCACGTCAGACGGAAGCGGCAGCCCCGCGTGGCGGAGATCGATCTTGACGAAGGCAGCGGCAGTCGAGACGAACGCAGCGGACACCGATTCGTTCTCCTCAGGCTCGCTGGAGCACGTGGCGTAAATCAGCCGGCCACCCGGGCGTACCGCCTCAGAGGCATGGTGAAGCATCGTCAGCTGCGCCGCCGCCAGCGTCGGCAGGTCCTGTTCCCGGCGCCGCCACTTGATGTCTGGATCGCGCCTCAGGGTGCCCAGTCCCGAGCACGGCGCATCGACGAAGACACAGTCGAACGAACGGGCGAACGGAAGCGGCTTCAACAAGTCGGCTTGTACCAGCCGGATGTTTTTTGCGCCGCTCGAGGTGACGGTTCGTTCCAGAAGCGCGATGCGTCGGCTGCGCGCGTCGCAGGCAACAAGCAGACCGGCTTCAGGCATCCGCGCGGCGAGCGCGGTGGCTTTGCCTCCAGGCGATGCGCAGGTGTCGAGGATCCGACCGCCGGGCCGGGCGCCTGCCAGGAGGGTCACGAGCTGTGACGCCTCGTCCTGCACCACAAAGCGCCCTTCGTCCAGGCCGGCAGTGCTGAGCGGCTGACCTCGTTCCACGATCAACGCGTCAAGCGCATACCGTCCTCGCTCGACGAAGATATCCTGGCGCTCGAGTCCTGCGATCAATTCCTCGGTCGTATTTCGAAGGGGATTGGCGCGGAGCGTCAGTGGGGCGGGTGTGTTGTTGAAGATCAGCCACTGCTCGGTGGCGTCGAAACCGTAGCGATCGTACCAACGTTCGACGAGCCACCGCGGATGCGACAGCGTGATCGATAGATAGGCGAGTGCAGTTTCGCGATCGACGGGATCGCCAGGCCGTGCGGGCAAGGTCCGGCTGAAGCCGGACGCGACGTCACGGGGCGCCGTGGTCCGGCTGAAGCCGGACACGACAGAAGGTTGAGTGGTGTCCGCGTTCGAGACGTACGTAGAGTCCGCCTTTAGGCGGACCGGCTGCCGGCCCCTGGACAATGCGCGAAGCACGGCATTGACCAGCCCGCTCGCGCTGCGTTTACCCGCTCGTCCCGTCAAATTCACGGCGTCGTCGACCACGGCGGAGGCCGGCACGCGCGTCAGGTGGAGCAGTTGATAGGCGCTCAGACGGAGGATCTCGACCACTTCCGGGTCGAGTCGGTCGATCGAGCGTCTTGCGAAGTGGGTGATGAGGTGGTCGAGCGACGCCCGCCAGCGTTGAACCCCGATGGTGATGTCCGCGGCGAGCGCTTTGTCGCGATCTTCACGCAGCGCGCGGCGCGAGGCCGCGACCGCGTCGGAGAGATCCAGCCGCCCGGCCGACACCGCCATCGAGGCTTCGTAGGCGGCGACACGCGCCGGCGAAATCATGGCGCGGGCGTCAGGGCATCGCCGGTGGCCAACGCATGGCCGGCCAGGAATTCTCTGGCCGTCATCGGTCGGCGTCCTTCGGCTTGAAGCTGAGTGATCCCGAGCAGCCCGGAACCGGTGGCCACGCGAAACCGATCGGCGCTCGCCTCGACGATTGTTCCAGGCACGGAAAGGGGCTGAGAATTCTCGAGAGGCATCGACCGCAGCAGGATCAGCCGTTTGCCGCGATGGTACGTGAACGCGTGCGGCCAGGGATGCAGACCGCGAATGAGGTTGTGCAATACCCTGGCCGGCCGCGGCCAGTCGATGATGCCGTCTTCCCGTGTGATCCGGGGTGCGTAGGTTGCCGCCAGGTCGTCCTGGGGCACGTCCTGCACCGGACCGGCGGCGAGCGCGTCGATCACTGACATCAGCAACGGCGCTCCCAACTTCGCCAGCTCGCGCTCGACATCGGCGCTCGTCTCTTCCGGGCCAATGGCGTAACGCGCTGTCGCCAGCATCGGACCGGCATCGAGTGCTTTCACCATCCGCATGATGGTGACGCCCGTCTCCGCCTCGCCGTCGATGACTGCGCGATGGACGGGCGCAGCGCCCCGATAGCGGGGCAGCAGGGAGGCGTGCACGTTTACCATCCCCAATCGCGGCATGGCCAGAACCGACTCGGTGAGTATTTTCCCGTAAGCGGCGACGATCCCAAGGTCCGCGTCAAGACTCGTCAGCGAGGCCAGGAAATCCGGATCGTTCATGCGCTCGGGTTGGAGCACAGGGATGCGACCGAGAAGCGCCCGCGCCTTGACGGGCGTCACGCTGGTTTTCTGCCCGCGGCCGCGAGCGCGATCCGGCCGCGTCACGACGCCGACTACTGAATGTCGCGAGTCGAGCAACGCGTCGAGCGTCGGAACAGCGAACTCCGGAGTGCCGAAGAACACCAGCCGCAGCGGCGACGCGCTTACCATTTGCCGGCGCGGGTCAGCTTCTTGATGCGGCGGACGATGAGATCGCGCTTGATGCCGCGAAGACGGTCGACGAAGAGCATGCCGTCGAGGTGATCCATCTCGTGCTGGAACGCGCGCGCGAGCAGGGTCGTGCCTTCGCGCGTATGTTCTTCGCCGTCGCGGTCGAGGCCCTTGATGACGACGCGCGACGGCCTGACGACGGTCGCGTTGAATCCCGGCAGGCTCAAGCAGCCTTCCTCTTCGAGCTGCATGCCGTCGCGTTCCACGAAGACCGGATTGACAAAGACCATCAGGCCCTCCGGGTCGCGGCCGATCGAGATGTCGGCGACGAAAATACGCAGGGACACGCCGATCTGCGGTGCCGCCAACCCCACGCCAGGGGCGGCGTACATCGTCTCGATCATGTCGTCGATGAGACGAACGATCGCAGGCGTCACCGCGTCAACCGGCTGCGCCGCGTCGTGCAGCAGCTGGTCGCCATACTTGAGGATCGGCCTAATCATACGGATACGAACGATCAACCACCGAGAACACCGATTAACCACGAATCGACGATCAACGCAGAGACCGCGGAGAACGCGGAGATTTACTCAGGAAAACCGTTGACGATCCGTTTGATACCATCCTTTACAAGCCATTCGACGTTGAAATTTAACAACAGGCCCCACCTTCAGACTCGACAAACGTAGATAGCAGAGCAACTGCGTAGAGTGGACTCTTTCCAACCGCTCAACTGACTTCACCTCTACGATCACCTCGTTTTCGACGAGCAGGTCGATGCGGTACCCTGCGTCCAGCCTTTGCCCACGATATACCAGTGGCAATGTCACCTGTCGCTCGACTTTCAATCCCCGTTGCAGCAGCTCGAACATCAAACAGGCTTCGCATGCTGACTCGAGAACGCCCGGCCCGAGCTCTCGGTGAACACTCAGTGCGGCGCCAATGATGTGCTCTGTGATGGCGTTTAACCGATCTTTCATGTGTCGGTCGAATGCAAGCCGCGTGGCAGTTCACCGTGGTGAGGGACGCGCTGAAAGCGGGCCGGAAACGTGTGTGCCGGAGTTGGGTTCGCAAAAAGTTCACTCTGCGAGCTCTGCGGTCTCTGTGTTTTTTGGCGTGGACTGGCGTCAGGGTTTCGCGAAGCGGGCGGCGGTGCGGTCGCGGAACGCACGATAGCTGTCGACCATTTCCTGCACGGTGTCGCTGCCGAATTTTTCCATGGCGGCGTCGGCCAGCACGATCGCGACCATGGCTTCTGCCACCACAGCGGCGGCTGGAACGGCGCAGACGTCGCTGCGTTCGATGGCGGCCGGACTCTCCGCCATTGTCGTCAGGTCGACCGACCGCAGCGGTTTCATCAGCGTCGCAATCGGTTTCATGTATCCGGAGACGCGAAGATCCTGACCGTTGGTGACGCCGCCCTCGAGCCCTCCCGCATTGTTCGTCGGGCGAACCACGTCGACGAGTGCCGCGCGGCCATCGGAAGGAAGAATCTCGTCGTGCAGGCGCGACCCCGGAAGGGCCGCCGCCGCCGGACCCCGCCCGATGCCGACGCCCTTGATCGCGGGAATCGACATCACCGCCTGCGCGAGCCGTCCATCCAGCTTGCGATCCCATTGCACGTAGCTGCCCAGCCCGGGCGGAACGTTTCGCACGATGACTTCGAACGCCCCGCCCATCGTGTCGCCGGCGTCGCGAGCCCGATCGATAGCCGCGATCATCTGGCGTTCCACCTCCCCGTCCACGCAGTGAAGAAGAGAATCCGCGCTGATGCCGTTCGCGTCGTCGAACGTGACCGCGAGGGGATCCGGCAGGGCGACTGGACCGATTGACGTGACGTGGCTCGCGATTTCGGCGCCGAGCTGCTGGAGCAGCTGACGCGCGATGGAGCCGACGGCCACCCGGGAGGCCGTCTCGCGCGCGCTGGCGCGTTCGAGCACATTGCGGATGTCGTCGTGGGCGTACTTCACGACGCCGGCGAGGTCCGCATGCCCGGGCCGTGGCCGCGTCACTGCCGGGCGCTCCGGACCGGTGGCATCGGCCGGCTGCTCCGGTTGAACGTGCATCGTGCGCTGCCAGTTCTCCCAATCCTTGTTCGGAATCACCAGCGCAATGGGCGCGCCAGTCGTGACGCCGTGGCGCACGCCGCTCAAAGGCTCGGCCCGGTCGGACTCGATCGCCATGCGCCGGCCGCGGCCGTAGCCGCCCTGACGACGACGGAGCTGGCTGGTCACGGCGTCGAAGTCGATCGCGAGCCCCGCCGGCAGGCCTTCGAGGATCATCACGAGCGCCTTGCCATGAGATTCACCAGCGGTGAGAAAACGCAGCATCGCGCTTTCATTCTAGCCGAACTAATTGCACACCCAGGACGGCGACACGCGTCGTTTTCGAGGGAATCCGCGAGGCGGCGATCTTGCACCGAAGGTCGTCGGCGCGGCTGCCGTGAAGCCGAGAACGACGCGGAGCCGCGGTAGCGGCTGGCCTGGCTCGCCGATTCCAGCAGTACCAAACGCGCCACGACATGTGCTGGTCACAAGACAACTTTCGACACGTCTGTTTTACGAAGGAGGCGGCATGGAGCTGCTCGCGGATCGATTCGTCGTGGGCGATGGTGGAACGGCGCTCGATCTGGCGACGGGCGATCGTATCGAGCTGACGATCACTGCCGCTGGCGCCGAGACGGATCAGCGACGCTGGGCGCTCGAGTGCGACGCACGACAGAAGCTTCGCCATCCGGCATTCGCCGGGCTCGTCGACTACGGCATCGTCGGTGATTCGCAGCGATTCGAAGCGTATCCGGTTGGCCACCGCGCGACACTCCACGAGGGCCTCGTCACCATCGAGCGATCGGCGGTTGCGGCGATCGGCGAACTGTTCGAGCGACCCGACTCGGTCCGGCCGCGGGTCGCGGGGCTCTGGGGACCTCAGGGTGCCGGCAAGGGAACGGTGGTCGGCGATTTGGCCCGAATC
>Ga0157379_10003701_pt1 | contig 13007 bp, 10 predicted proteins | sample S25metaG_FD_121802 | JGI IMG/M metagenome (GOLD analysis project Ga0157379, IMG submission 121802) | Switchgrass rhizosphere microbial communities from Kellogg Biological Station, Michigan, USA - S2-5 metaG | ecosystem: Host-associated > Plants > Roots > Rhizosphere > Soil | place: USA... | reverse complement strand
TTCTCGATGGACGCCGGCGGGGTGCGCGCCGAAGGCTCGCTCTCCCTGCGGAAGGCCACGCCCTCGGCGGCCGATCTGACGCTCGCCGCAGGTCCGGGCGCCTTCCTCGAGGCGGGGCGGCTGAACGGACGGATCCGCATCATCGACGCGCCGGGCGGCGCGCGGGCGCAGATCGGCCTGACGGCGCAAGGACTAAGGACGCCGGGCTCGACGACCACCTTCGCCCTGGCGCGGATTTCCGCCGACGGGCCGCTTGGCCGATTGCCCTACTCGCTGGAGGCGCAAGGGATGGCGAGCGCAGGCCGGTTCGCGGCTGACGGCCGAGGCGTGCTGACCCAGGCCTCGCCGGGCTACCAGGCGACCTTCGAGGGTTCGGGCCGGTTGGGCGGGCGGGACCTGCGGACCCTGGAGCCCGCAGTGCTGCGCTTCGGCGGCCCGGAGCGCGGCGCCCGGTTGCGGCTGGCGTCCTCGGACGGCGGCCGCATCGACCTGGATGGTCGCTTCACCGGCGACGCAGCCGAGGTGCGCGCCCAGCTTCAGGGCGTCGGCTTGAACCTTCTCGATGAGGACCTGGCGGGAAAGATGGACGCCAACCTTACGCTTGGGGGGCGGGGCGCGCGGCTGGATGGCGACCTGGATGCGCGTCTGAGCGGCGCCCGGGGCCGTGGCGCGCCCGCGTCCAGCGGCGTCGACAGCGTGTTGCGCGGCAAGCTGGCGAATTCCACCCTGACGCTCGACGCGGTCGCCTCCAATGGCCAGGGGCTGAAGGCCAACGCCAGCGTCACCCTGCCCACCGTGACCTCCGCGGCGCCGTTCCGCATCGCCGTGGCGCGGGAGCAGCCGATCCGCGGCCAGTTCCTGGCCGATGGCGAGGTGCGCCCGCTCTGGGACCTGCTCATCGGTGGCGAGCGCAGCCTTTCGGGACGGGTGCAGACCCAGGGCACGCTGTCGGGCACGCTGGCCGCTCCGCGCGCCAATGGCCAGGTGACGGTGGCCGGCGGCCGGTTTGACGACGGGGCGACAGGGCTTTCGTTGCGTCAGGTGGCGATCCAGGCGCGCTTCGCTGAATCCGGCATCGATGTGACCCAGGCCGAGGGCGTCGACGGCCGCGGCGGCACGGTGGCGGGGGCCGGGCGCATCAGCCTGGCCCAAAACGGAGTCTCCAGCTTCCGGCTCGATCTCCACCAGTTCCGCTTGCTGGACAACGAGCAGGCCACCGCCACCGCCACGGGCCAGGCGACGGTGGCGCGCGCAGCGGATGGCCGGGTCACGCTGTCAGGCGCGCTGACCATCGATCGGGCGGATGTGGCGGCCAAGCTGCCCGGCGGTTCCGGCGTGGTCGCCATGGACGTGGTGGAGAAAAACCGGCCGGCTGAGCTGGTGGCCGCCAGCGCCGCCCAACGGCTGTCGGCCGCTGCGGCGCCGGTCGGCGGACGCGGCTGGGCGCTTGACGTCGATCTGCGGGCGCCGGGCCGTGTGCATCTGAAGGGCCGGGGTTTGAACCTGGAATTGTCGCTCGACGCCCAAGTGGGCGGCACGACCTCAGCGCCGTCGCTCTCTGGAACCGCGCGCGTGATCCGCGGAGATTACGCCTTCGCCGGCAAGCGGTTCGAATTCGACACCACCAGCGTGGTCTATCTGGCGACCCGGCCCCGGGACATCCGCCTGGACCTTTCCGCGACGCGGGAGGATCCGACCCTCACCGTTGTGGTGCGCATCCGCGGCACAGCGGCCAAGCCGGAGATCACCCTGACCTCAACCCCCAGCCTGCCCAGGGACGAGGTGCTTTCCCAGGTCCTCTTCGGATCCTCCGCCTCGCAGCTTTCGCCGGTGGAATCGGCGCAGCTGGCCTCGGCCATCGCGGGACTGGCGAGCGGCGGGGGCCTGGACGTGATCGGCCATCTGGGCGCCTTCGCCCGATTGGACCGGCTGGCGTTCGGCGGCACCCAGGCCAGCGGCATCACCGTCTCGGGCGGCAAGTACGTCACGGACAAGGTCTATCTGGAGCTCACCGGCGGGGGGCGGGAAGGGCCGATCGCCGAGGCCGAATGGCGGGTGAAGCGCCAGATGTCGATCATTTCGCGGCTGGGCGGCCAAGCGGGCGCGCGGCTGTCGGTGCGCTGGCGCCGGGATTACTGAGAGAGGCTTGGGCTCAGCACCTTGTCTTCCGGCAGGACGACGTCGATCGGCAGGTCGGCCGCCCCGTCGAACGCGGCGTAGATCGGGCCGAAGTCCTGCAGGGTCGCCTCCAGCAGGGCCTCTAGCGACGGGATCACGAAATAGGTCCGTTGCAGGTCGTCGATGCGGTAGGGCGTCCGCATCACCCGCGCGAGGTCGAACATCAGCCGGTGGGGAGCGGGATCCTCCAGGGCGTAGACGCTCTCGGCGCGGCTGGAGACGATGCCGGCCCCATAGATCCTTAAGCCGTCCGGCGTCTGCAGCAGGCCGAACTCGACGGTGTGCCAGTAGAGCCTGGCGAGCTGGGTCAGCCGACCCAGCCCCAGGGCGCGCCGTCCGCCCTCGCCATAGGCCTGGAGGTAGTCGGCGTAGACGGGATCGGTGAGCATGGGCGCGTGGCCGAAGACATCGTGGAAGATGTCCGGCTCCGGCAGATAGTCGAGCTGGTCGGGCCTGCGAACGAACCGCCCGGCGGGAAAGCGCCGATTGGCCAGGTGTTCGAAGAAGACTTCGTCAGGGACGAGGCCCGGCACGGCGTGGAGGCTCCAGCCCGTCCGCGGCATGAGCTGGTCGTTCACGCGCCTGAAGTCCGGGGCGCCGCCTCGATGAAGGTCCAGGGCCTGAAGCCCGCGCAGGAACGGCTCGCATGCCCGGCTGGGCAGCAGCGCGACCTGTCGCGCATACAGCCTGTCCCACACCCGATGCTCAGCCGGCGTGTAGTTCTCCCAGGCCTGGTCGATGGTCCAGTCGGCGGCCGCTCCGGGCGGCGGGCCGTTCGCTGCGCCATCCTTGCTCATGCCTTAGGAATGGCGCCGGTTCGCGGGCGGTTCCACCGGAGCCGTCTTGGGCCGTCAGTGGCTGATCCGCGCCTTGAGATGGTAGGCGCCTTCGCGGAAGCTGTCGAAGATCAGCGCGGCTTGCGGGTGGCCGACTGGCTCGCCGCTGTCGTCGGGCAGCAGGTTCTGTTCCGAGACGTAGGCCACGTAGGCGCTGTCGTCGTTCTCGGCCAGCAGGTGGTAGAACGGCTGGTCCTTGCTTGGGCGAACGTGCTCTGGAATGGAGAGCCAGTATTCCTCGGTGTTGGCGAAGCTGGGGTCGACATCGAAGATGACGCCGCGGAACGGGTAGATGCGATGCCGCACCACCTGCCCTATGCCGTACTTGGCGATTCGCGTGTCCATTCTCTCAGCCTACCCCCTTTCTCCTGACCGGGAGGTGAACGTAGGCATCTTGCGTCCCCGTGCAAGGCCACGCTTCCGCCTCTGAAAGCCTGTTGCTAGATTGGCCGGGAAATCAGGCCCGCCTCTCGAAAGGCGCGGCCTGCGAGGACGAAAGGCGGTCCATGGACGAGGCGCCGAGCGCGCCCGGCGCCGAGATGCGTGGCCGGGCGAGGTCTTTCCGCGAGCCGCCGTGCTATGCGGCCTTGGACCTTGGCACGAACAACTGCCGGCTGCTGATCGCCAAGCCGCAGGGCACGGGCTTTCGCGTCGTGGAGGCCTATTCGCGCATCGTGCGCTTGGGCGAGGGGCTGGCTCAGAGCGGCCGGCTGGGCGAGCACGCAATGGAGCGGGCGCTGGCGGCGTTGAAGGTCAGCGCCGAGAAGATCCGCCGACGCAACGTCAGCCGCCTGCGCGCCATCGCCACCCAGGCCTGCCGCATCGCCGACAACGGCCCCGATTTCGTCGCCCGCGTTGCCGAAGAGACCGGCATCCGCCTGCAGGTGATCCCGCCGCAGGAAGAGGCCAGGCTGTCGGTGGCCGGCTGTCTGGGGTTGCTGGATCGCACTCAGGACGCGGCCCTGGTGGTGGACGTGGGCGGCGGCTCGACGGAGATGTCGTGGCTGGACCTGGCCGCCGACCGCCACGCCGAGCAGCCCCAGATGCGGGCCTGGCTCTCGATCCCCATCGGCGTGGTCACTCTGGCCGAGCAGTTCCCCGAGGGGGAGGCGGCGACCGAGACCTGGTTCCGCGCGATGGTGGAATGCGTGAAGGCCGAGATCGAGGGCTTCTCCCGCGCCGACGGCCTGAAACCGGTGTTCGCGGCGGATCGTGCGCATCTGATCGGCACCTCCGGCGCCATCACCAGCCTGGCTGGGCTCCACCTCCAGCTGCCGCGCTACGACAGGAGCCAAGTGGACGGGATCTGGATGACCCGCGGCGATTGCGACGCGGCCGCCGCCCGTCTGCTGGCGCTGGGGCCGGGAGAGCGCGCGGAACAGCCCTGCATCGGACCCGACCGGGCCGACCTCGTCCTGGCGGGCGCCGCCATCCTCCAGGCCGTTCAGGAGCTTTGGCCCTGCTCGCGGGTGCGGGTCGCCGACCGCGGCCTTCGCGAGGGCATTCTCATGTCGCTGATGTCGCAACGCAACGGACGGCGACGCCGACGGCGGCGCGGGAACGGATCGGCGGGGCCCGCCGCCGTCGCCGGCGCGGCATGACCGAGCCGCCGCGCAAGCGCATGGTGCGGCCGCCGACGGCCGGCAGCGAGACGGGTCGCGGCAAGCCGGCCAGGCTGAAGACCGCCAAGTCGCGCACGCCGTCCCAACAGGCCTGGCTGGAGCGGCAGATCAACGACCCCTTCTCGGCGGCGGCCCGCGCCCACGGCTACCGCAGCCGCGCGGCCTTCAAGCTGGCCGAGATCGACGACCGGCTGAAACTGCTTCGGCCAGGAGCCCGGGTGATCGACCTGGGGCTCGCCCCGGGCGGCTGGACCCAGGTGGCCCTGGAGCGGGGCGTGACCGACATCGCCGGCGTGGACCTGTTGCCGGTCGATCCGCTGCCGCCGGCGCACATCCTGCAGATGGATTTCAACGACCCCGAATGCGGGCCGAAGCTGATGGCGTTGCTGGGCGGGGCGCCGGACGTGGTGCTGTCGGACATGGCGCCCAACACCGTGGGCCATCGCCAGACGGACCACCTGCGCATCGTCGGCCTGATCGAGGCTGCAGCCGACTTCGCCGTGCAGGTGCTGAAACCGGGCGGCGCCTTCGTCACCAAGGCGTTCCAGGGGGGCGAGACCGCGGCCCTGATCGCGGAGCTGAAGCGCCACTTCGTCCAGGTGCGGAACCTCAAGCCCAAGGCCAGCCGCGCCGATAGCTCGGAGGTCTACATCGCCGCGACAGGGTTCAAGGGACGCTAGTGTGCTGGATCTGAAGGTCACCTGCATCTCGGTCGCGCACCGGGGTGAACTTCAGATCCGTAAAGCACACTAGAAAACAATCGCTAGCGGGTGAGGCAGTCGTGGCCGTTCGCCTTCAGCGCTCGGCAAAAGGCCTGCGCTTCGACCCGCGTGGCGAAGCCGGTCACCAGCCCGCGGTGGACGGTGCGTCCGCCGACCTGGGCCGTCTGCACGCGCACCTCGAGGCTGGCGAACGCCTGGCCGAAGCGTCGGCGCAGCTCGGTCGCCGAGCGACGGCTGTCCTGCACGTCGGCGGAGCTCACCACCTGAACCGCCGCGGTTCCTTTCCGCACGAGCGGAGGCGGTCGCGCCGTCGCGCTCGCGGCTTGCTCCAGCGCCGATGGCGCCCGCGGCGGCGCGACGGCTTCGCCCAGCGGCGGACGAAACGCCGGGTCGCAGACCGCCCGCCAGGCGCCATGCACGACCGACCCGGGCGGGGGCGTGCGCCAGGCTGGCTCGGCCGGGGCGAGGGGAACGGGCTCGCCCCCGCCGCCGCGCTCCGGATATCCCGCGGTGGCGCCCAGCCGAACCATGCCTGTCTGGCAGTTCACCGAAAGCGGCATCTCCCAGGTCACAACTCCGCCGCGCGCCGCCGTCTCCGGACTGAGCGCCTCCGCCCGCAAAGTCACGTCCCCGCCCTTCGCCAGCTCCGGCCGGCGGGAGACGAGCAGCGTCACAACCGAGGGCGAGACTGCGATCACCTTCGTCGGGTCGTCGCCGACCTGCTTCAGCCAGGCGGCGAGGTTCGCGCCGTCGCGGGCGGCGGGATAGCTCGTCTGGCCGAAGGTTGGAGCGGGCGCCAGCACCGCAGCGGAAACGAGGGCCAGCACCAGGGCGAGAAGACCCGCCCATCGTCCGCCGGAGCGTCCGGCGGCGGCTTCGTCAGGAACATCGCAGGTCAAGGCGAGGCACTCCCAGGTCGCCAGGGGCGGCCAGAACCTGCAGAGGCGGGAGGTGGTTCCGCGCCTCGTTCATGGCGCGGCGCGTTGACACCCGGGCGCTTTACGGGAATACCGCCCCCGCAAAACGGAGAGTCTCATGGAGATTCGCGAAGGCCTGACCTTCGACGATGTTTTGCTGGAGCCGGGGGCGTCCGAGGTGATGCCCACCCAGGTGGACGTGTCCACCCGGCTCACGCGAGAGATCAAGTTGAACACCCCGCTCGTGTCCGCCGCCATGGACACGGTGACCGAAAGTCGGCTGGCCATCGCCATGGCCCAGAACGGCGGCGTGGGGATCCTGCACCGCAATCTGACGGTCGAAGAGCAGGCCGACCAGGTGCGCGAGGTGAAGCGCTACGAGAGCGGCATGGTCATCAATCCGATGACCATCGGCCCGGATACGACGCTCGCCGAGATCCGCCAGATCACCGCCCGCCGGAAAATCTCCGGCTTCCCGGTCGTCGACAATGACGGCCGCCTGTGCGGCATCCTCACCAACCGCGACATGCGGTTTGAGACGCGCGACGACACGCCGGCCAAAACGCTAATGACGAAGGAAAACCTCGTCACGGTGCGTGAAGGCGTGACCCAGGTCGAGGCGCGGGAGTTGCTGCGACGCCACAAGATCGAGCGATTGATCGTCGTCGACGACGACAACCGGGCCGTCGGCCTGATCACCGTCAAGGACATGGAGAAGGCCCAGCTCCATCCCAACGCCGCCAAGGACCCCCAGGGACGGTTGCTGGTGGGCGGCGCCTCCACGGTGGGGGACGCCGGCTTCGAGCGCTCCGTGGCCCTGGTCGAGGCGGGCGTGGACGTGGTGGTCATCGACACCGCGCACGGCCACAACGCCGACGTGGCCGCCGCCGTCGCCCGTTTGAAGCGCGAGAGCAATCGCGTCCAGGTGATCGCCGGCAACGTCGCCACCTATGACGGCGCGCGGGCGCTGATCGATGCGGGGGCCGACGCGGTGAAGGTGGGGATCGGGCCGGGCTCGATCTGCACCACACGGATCGTCGCCGGCGTGGGCGTGCCCCAGCTCACCGCCATCGCCGACGCCGTGCGCGCGGCGGCCGGCGCGGATGTTCCGATCATCGCCGACGGCGGGATCAAATATTCCGGCGACTTGGCCAAGGCGCTCGCCATGGGCGCCTCGGTGGCGATGATGGGCTCGGCCTTCGCGGGCACCGACGAGAGCCCCGGCGAGGTGTTCCTCTATCAGGGCCGCTCCTACAAGTCGTACCGCGGCATGGGCTCGCTGGGCGCCATGTCACGCGGCTCGGCCGACCGCTACTTTCAGAAGGAGGTCACCGACAGCCTCAAGCTCGTGCCCGAGGGCATCGAAGGCCAGGTTCCCTACAAGGGACCCATCGCGCCGATCCTGCACCAGATGGTGGGCGGGCTGCGCGCCGCCATGGGCTATGTCGGAGCGGCCTCGCTGGAGGAGTTCCGCGCCCGGGCCCGGTTCATCCGCATCACCGGCGCCGGCTTGCGCGAAAGCCATGTGCATGACGTCATGATCACGCGCGAGGCGCCGAATTATCCAAGCCCGGTCTGAAGCGGGCGCATCCTAGGGGGAGGCAAAGCCGTGAGTAACAGTGTTCCCACCGAGCTTAAGCTGCTCGGCGTGGCCGTGATCATCGGCCTGGTGCAGCTTTTCTGGTTCGTCACCACGGCGAACAAGCAGCGTGGCGCCGACTGGGGCGTAGGACCTCGGGACGAGCATCGCCCCGTCACCGGCGTGGCCGGACGCCTGCAACGGGCGCTGGCCAACTTCCTCGAAACCTTCCCGCTGTTCGCCGCGGCGGTGCTGGCGGCCGACGTTGCAGGCAAGCTCGGAGCGCTGACGCTCTGGGGCTCGATCCTCTACGTCGCAGGCCGCCTGGTCTTTGTTCCGCTCTACGCCGCCGGCGTGCCGGTCGTGCGCACCCTGTCGTGGCTGGTCAGCATGGTGGGCCTCATAATGGTGACGGTCGCCCTGTTCCTATGAGTTGGCCTGTTGCGTGACGGCGGGCGGTTGGCGGCCGCGATCGAGGTGTTGGCGGACGTCGAAGGCCGCCGCCGTCCGGTGCGTCTTGGGCTGAAGGCCTGGGGCGAGGCGGCCCGTTATGCGGGCGCCAAGGACCGTGCCTGGGTGTCGGGCCTGGTGCTGGACGTGCTGCGCCGCCGCCGCTCAACCGCCTGGCGCATGGACCACGAGGCCGGGCGCGCCGCGGCGCTGGGGGTGCTGCGCTTTGACTGGGGCTGGCCGCTGGAGCGGATCGCCGAGACGGCGGCCGAGACGCCGCACGGGCCTGGGCCGCTCACCGAGGCCGAGCAGGGCGCGCTCGCCCATCCGCGCAACCTCGCCGAAGCGCCGGCGCCGGTGCGGGGCGATTATCCCGACTGGCTGGACGCCGCCTTCACGCGCGCCTTTGGCGAGACCCGCGCCGAGGAGGGCGCTGAGCTTTCCGCGCGGGCGCCGGTGGACCTGCGGATCAACGCGCTGAAGACCGATCCCGCCCGCGCGCTCAAGGCGCTGGCCCCTCTGCATGCCGAGCCCACGGGGGTGCTGGAGACCGCCGTGCGCATGGCGGCTCCCGATCCCACCACCCGAACCGGCGCGGTGGAGACGATCCCGCAGTTCTCCAAGGGCTGGTTCGAGGTGCAGGACCTAGGCTCGCAGATCGCCGCGGCTTGTGCGGGCGAGGTTCGCGGCCTGCAGGTGCTGGACCTCTGCGCGGGCGGCGGCGGCAAGACGCTGGCGCTCGCCGCGGCCATGGGAAACACCGGCCAGATCTACGCCTACGACGCCGACGCGCGGCGCCTGGCCGAGACGGTGCGGCGGGGCGAGCGGGCGGGGGTGCGCAACCTGCAGGTCCGATCGCCGATCCAGCCGGGCGCGCTGGACGACCTCGGCGGGCGGATGGACCTCGTCTTCGTCGATGCGCCTTGCAGCGGGACCGGCTCCTGGCGTCGCCATCCAGACACCAAGTGGCGGCTGACCCCCGAGGCCCTGTCCCGGCGCATGGCCGAGCAGGATGCGGTGCTGGATCAGGCCGCCTTCTTTGTGAAGCCTGGCGGACGACTGGTCTATGTGACCTGCTCGGTGCTGCCGGAGGAGGACGAGGACCGCGTGGCCGCCTTCCTCGAACGCACGCCAGCGTTCGCCGCGATGCCCGTCGCCACCCCGCCCGCGCTTGCGGCGCATGTCACCTCCGAGGGATGGCTGCGGCTCTCGCCCAGGAGATCAGCCACCGACGGGTTTTTCGTCGCCGTGCTGGCGCGGCGCGATGACCGCGCGCCCAAACCCAGCTAACGGAGCGTCATGAGCCACGCCTTTGAGCCCGGACACGAGCACGTCCTGATCGTCGACTTCGGCAGCCAGGTGACGCAATTGATCGCCAGGCGGGTCCGCGAAAGCGGCGTCTATTGCGAGATCCATCCCTACGACAAGGCCGAGGCAGCGCTGCAGGCGCTGCGGCCGCGCGCGATCATCCTCTCAGGCGGGCCGGCCAGCGTGCACGAGGCCGAAAGCCCTGCGGCGCCCAAGGCCGTCTTCGGGCAGGGCGTGCCGGTGCTGGGCATCTGCTACGGCGAGCAGACCATGTGCGCGGAGCTGGGCGGACGCGTCGAGCCTGGGACCACGCGCGAGTTCGGTCGCGCCGAGATCGAGGTGGTGCGGGAGAGCCCCCTCCTGGAGGGACTGGGCGAGTTGGGCCACAAGGAGATCGTCTGGATGAGCCACGGCGACAAGGTCACGGCCTTGCCCCAGGGCTTCGAGACCATCGCCGTTTCGGAAGGCTCGCCTTTCGCCGTCATCGCCGACGAAGGCCGACGGTTCTACGGCATCCAGTTCCACCCGGAAGTGGCGCACACGCCGCGCGGGGCCCTGATCCTGCGCAACTTCACCCACCGCATCGCCGGCTGCCACGGCGACTGGACCATGGCCGCCTTCCGCGACGAGGCGATCGCCCGAATCCGAGATCAGGTGGGAGAGGGCCGGGTGATCTGCGGCCTGTCCGGCGGCGTGGACTCCTCGGTCGCCGCGGTGCTGATCCACGAGGCCATCGGCGACCAGCTCACCTGCGTCTTCGTCGACACCGGCCTGCTTCGCCTGAACGAGGCCGAGCAGGTGGTGACCATGTTCCGAGATCACTACAACATTCCCCTCGTACACGTTGACGCTTCTGAGGATTTCCTGGGGGCTCTGGCCGGCGTGTCCGACCCCGAGAGCAAACGCAAAACCATCGGCCGCCTGTTCGTGGAGGTCTTCGACCGCGAGGCCGCCAAGATCGATGGCGCCAACTTCCTGGCGCAAGGGACCCTCTATCCGGACGTGATCGAAAGCGTCTCCGCCCGAGGCGGCCCCTCGGCGGTGATCAAGAGCCACCACAACGTCGGCGGCCTGCCCGACTACATGAAGCTGAAGCTGGTGGAGCCGCTTCGCGAGCTGTTCAAGGACGAGGTCCGCGCGCTGGGCGTCGAGCTGGGCCTGCCGCCGGCCTTCGTCGGCCGCCACCCCTTCCCGGGCCCCGGCCTGGCCATCCGCATCCCCGGCGAAGTGACGCCTGAACGCGTGGCCATCCTGCAGAAGGCCGACGCCATCTACCTCGACGAAATCCGCAAGGCCGGGCTCTATGACGCCATCTGGCAGGCTTTCGCGGTGCTGTTGCCGGTGCGCACCGTCGGCGTGATGGGCGACGCCCGCACCTACGAGGAGGTCTGCGCCTTGCGCGCGGTCACCTCCACGGACGGCATGACGGCCGACTTCTTTGAGTTCCCATGGGAGGTGCTGGGCCGGGCCGCGACGCGGATCATCAACGAGGTCAAGGGCGTCAACCGCGTCGTCTACGACGTCACCTCCAAGCCGCCGGGTACGATCGAGTGGGAGTAGCGGGGCTTTAGAAATATAACAAAAACAATAACTTCTAGAGAAAATCTTCGCGGTCAAAGCGGTGGAGTGAGCACCTCCCGCTCGCAGAGCGAGCTGGGCATGCCAGACGGGTTGCTCCGCATCGGCTTAGTTCCAGGCCGCAGGGAACCTGAGCCGCAGCGGCGAGTTTAGCCCCTCAGGAGGCGTATGGCGTCTGCGGGGGGCATTTGTCCGAAATATCACCTCATGAGCTAGGCGACGCTTCTTCACCTCCGGCTACACAGATAACGCCATCGTGCATGGCGGGCATCGACGAGGGCGTCGAGCTGATCTCCAAGCCCTCCACCCGTGATGAACTGGCGCGGAAGCTGCGCAAGATGCTGGGCCGGCAACCGGCTCAGGCGCACGAGCAAGTCATCTCAGAGTGGCGGCGACCCGAGACGCCTGCGGCCGATGGATGTTCCCTATGAGTGACGCGATGGATCGATTCCGGCCCGAGGCCATATCGGCCCCCGAGTGGCGCCAGATCGTCCAGTCCGCGACGGAAACGGCGATCATCAGCACCGATCCGATTGGAAAGGTGACGAGCTGGAGCGAAGGCGCCCACCGCATCCTTGGCTGGACAGAACAAGAGATGCTCGGGCGATCCCTGGAATGCCTGTTTCCGGATCCCCACCAGCTAAACCGGGAGCTGCGGGACGCGGCCTCGACGGGTCGCGGCGGCGGAGAGGAAGGCTGGCGGCAGTGCAAGAGCGGCGGTCGCATCTGGGCCGCCGGCGAAATGCATCCGATCCGAGGCGATGACGGCGCGATCACCGGCTTCGTGAAGGTCCTGCGGGACCGAACGACCAACCGCGCCGCCGAGGAGGCGATCGCCGAAGAACGGCGGGCCTTGGAGATCTTGAATCGCGCGGGATCGGCCCTGGCGGCCGAAACGGACCTGCATCGCCTGGTTCAGGTCGTCACCGACGCGGGCGTCGAACTCTCCGGCGCCGAGTTCGGGGCCTTCTTCTACAATGTGTTCAACGACAAGGGGGAGAGCTACATGCTCTACACCTTGTCGGGTGCGCCTATCGAAGCGTTCTCCAAGTTTCCCATGCCGCGGAACACCGAGGTCTTCGCGCCGACGTTCAACGGCGAGGGAATCGTCCGTTCCGACGACATCACCAAGGACCCGCGCTACGGGAAGAACGCGCCCAGAAAAGGGATGCCGGAGGGCCATCTGCCGGTGCGGTCCTACCTGGCCGTTCCGGTGATGTCGCGCACCGGCGAGGTGCTCGGGGGCCTGTTCTTCGGCCACGCGACGCCCGGCGTTTTCGACGAACGCTCCGAGCGCGGCCTCGAAGGGCTCGCCGCCGAAGCCGCTGTCGCGATCGACAACGTCCGGCTGGCCCAGGAGCGCAAGCGCGCGGAGGACGCCCTGCTCGAACTCAATGCGAGCCTGGAGCAGCAGGTCGCCGAGCGCACCGCGGAGTTGCGCGCCAACGAGGAGGTGCTGCGACAGTCGCAGAAGATGGAGGCGGTCGGCCAGCTCACCGGGGGCGTGGCCCACGACTTCAACAATCTGTTGCAGGTCATCATCGGCAATCTGGACACCATCGACCGCAACCTGCCCGAAGAGTCAGTGCGCCTCCGGCGCGCGGCCAACCTTGCGCTGAAGGGCGCTCGCCGCGCGGCTTCGCTCACGCAGCGGCTCCTCGCCTTCTCCCGCCGGCAGCCGCTCGATCCCAAGCCGGCGAACGTGAACGCCCTTGTGACGGGCCTGTCCGAATTGGTGCACCGCACCTTGGGCGAAACCGTCGCGGTCGAGACGGTGCTGGCCGCCGGGTTGTGGCAGGTGGAGGTCGACCCCAATG
>Ga0157379_10003699_pt1 | contig 13011 bp, 10 predicted proteins | sample S25metaG_FD_121802 | JGI IMG/M metagenome (GOLD analysis project Ga0157379, IMG submission 121802) | Switchgrass rhizosphere microbial communities from Kellogg Biological Station, Michigan, USA - S2-5 metaG | ecosystem: Host-associated > Plants > Roots > Rhizosphere > Soil | place: USA... | reverse complement strand
CCCTTGAAATCCTCGCTCTTGGTGATCGGCTTCTTGAACCAGCCGAGCGGCTGCGTGGCCATCGGGCCATAGGGAAACGACACGACGTTGGCGCCGATCGAGCTATACAGCTTCGCGAGCAGCTCCTTGCCGCCGCCATAACGATGCCACGACAGCAGCATGTTCGAATCCATGCCGAAGGCCGGCCCCGAGCCCCACAGCGCCAGCGCCGTCTGCTTGCCATAGTGGTAGACGAGCACGCCGTGACCGCCGTCGAGCGTGCCTTTGGACACGGCTTCGAGCAGGCCGAACGCCGGGACGACCGCGCCCGCCGGCAGCACCTCGATCTTGAGGTCGCCGCCCGTCATGTCGTTCACTTTTTTCGCGTAGTCGAGCGCGTACTCGTGGAAGATGTCCTTCGACGGCCACGTCGACTGCCAGCGCATGGAGATCGGGCCCTGGGCCTTGGCGATCATCGGGAACCCCAGCGTCGCCACACCGGCCGCAGCGCCGGAGGCGGCCTTCAGGAACCCGCGGCGTGTTCCTGCCGGCCGCGCGCGCGCAACGGACTGCTTGATCGGCTTTGTCATCGCTCCTCCTAGAAGGCGCTTTGCGCGCCAATTGTCAGTATATGAATCGCTTCGTCGCCCGGCATGGTGCCGTGCGCCCGGACGTCAACCCGCGCCAACACGTCAGCGCCCGATCTGATTCCGGCCGCTCGGATTATAGCGACGCGGCGGCGCGCGTCATTGTGCACCGCGGCAGCCCGGGTGCCACGGCGGAGCGCCGATCAGCCGGTGAGCGCACGGCGTTCGCGCAGCGCCTGCGCGAGCGTGCCGGCGTCGACGTATTCGAGCTCGCCGCCGACGGGCACCCCGCGCGCCAGGCGGCTGACGGCGAGGCCGCGCGCGCGCAGCATCTCGCCGATGTAATGGGCCGTCGCCTCGCCCTCGTTGGTGAAGTTGGTGGCGAGGATCGCTTCCTTGACGATGCCGTCGGTCGCACGCTTCAGCAAGCGGTCGAGGCGGATCTCCTTGGGGCCGATGCCATCGAGCGGTGACAGGCGTCCCATCAGCACGAAATAGAGTCCCGCATAAGCCTGTGTCTGCTCGACCATCAACAGGTCGGCCGGCGTCTCGACGATGCAAAGCTGGCTCGCGTCGCGCTTGCCCGAGCGGCACAGCGCGCAAATCGTGTCCTCGGTGAACGTGTTGCAGCGCTCGCAATGCCGCACGACGCGCGCGGCACTTTCGAGCGCGTGCGCGAGGCGTACGGCGCCGTCGCGATCGTGCTGCAGCAGGTGCAGCGCCATCCGCTGCGCCGCTTTCGGCCCCACGCCGGGGAGACAGCGGAGCGCACGCGCGAGCTCGTCGACGCTGGAGAGCGGCTCCTGCGCGGCGGCAAGGCGCGAGTCGGGCATCGTGGTCGCGCGGGCGATCAGAAGGGCAGCTTGAATCCGGGCGGCAGCGGCATGCCGGACGTGAGCCCGCCCATCTTCTCCTGCGTCGTGGTCTCGACGCGGCGTACGGCGTCGTTCACGGCCGCGGCGACCAGGTCCTCGAGCATGTCTTTGTCCTCGGTCAGCAGGGACGGGTCGATCGCGACGCGCTTCACGTCGTGGCGGCAGGTCATCACGACCTTGACGAGGCCGGCGCCCGCCTGCCCTTCGACTTCGATGCGCGCCAGCTCTTCCTGCGCCTTCTTGAGATTGTCCTGCATCTGCTGCGCCTGCTTCATCAGGCCGGCGAGCTGATTCTTCATCATGGTGATTGTCCCGAAGCGATCGCGCCGCGCGCGACTCGCGCACGGCAGGAATGGGACTTTACCTCATGGCGCGACACGCAAAGCGACAAGCCCGCCGAGACCGCGGGCGAGCAGCACGACCGTCGACGGCTCCGGCCGTAACGGACCGGGAAACGACGGGCAAAAGTCCCAAAATGGGCGCCCCGCGGCACAAGCGTGCCGGATCAGACCCACGCTCGCGCGGGAACGGCGGTCAGGCGGGAGGCGTTTCGCCGCCGCCGAGCGGTTTGACGGTCTCAGGCTTGAGCGTGGCGTCGAACCGGGTCATCAGGTCGCGGACGAAGGGCTCGTCGCGGAAGGCCTGCTCACCCTGCGCCTGCGCCTCGGCGCGGACCTTGCGCTCGCGGGCGGCCAGCGAGCCGTCGGTGGCGTCTCCGACCTCGAACGCCAGCAACAGCTTGCGCCCGGTGGCCGCTTCGAGCGCCGCCTTCAGCTTGTCGGAATACATCCGATCCGCCAGATGGCGGTGGGAGACCGGCAGCGCCAGCGTCAGCGCGTTGCCTTGCAGCGAAATCCATTCGGTCTGCGCGGCGAGCTGCGCCGCCATGCCCGTGAGCTTGAGCGCAGCGACAGTGGCCGGCCACTGCGCCGGGTCGTCGGGCAGGGCGATTCGCTCGGCCGCCGGCACGTCGCTCGGCGGTGAAGCCGCCTGCGTCGGGCGCGCGGCCGCCGGACGCAGCGCGGCGACGTTGCCGACAGGCGCGGCGGCGCGAGGCGGTTCCGCGCGCGTCCCGCGCGGCGGCTCGGACGACGCCGGCGCACTGCGCGGCGGCGCCGATGCGCCCGCCTGCGCCGAATCCGGCTCGAACGCAAGGAGGCGCAGCAGCGTCATCGCGAAACCCGTCGCTTCGTCGGGCGCGAGGGCAAGATCGGCGCGGCCCTGCGCGCAGATCTGATAAGCCAGCTGCACGCTCTCCGGCGACCAGGCGGCCGCGTAGGCGGCGATGCGCGCGGCATCGTCGAAATCCGCGGCTGCGGCCGGTACCACCTGAGCGACAGCGATGCGGTGGAACAGCGATGCCAGGTCCTCGAGCGCGACGCCGAAGGCGAGGCCGCGCTCCGACAGCGCGTCGGCCTCGCCGAGAAGCGCCGCGCCGTCACGTGCGCCCAGTGCATCGACGATGCGGTACACATGGTCGCGGTCGACCGCGCCCAACATCGAGCGCACCACCGCTTCGCGCACCTCGCCGCCGCCGAAGGCGATCGCCTGGTCGAGCAGCGACAGGGCATCGCGGAGGCTGCCTTGCGCCGCGCGGCCGATCAACGCGAGCCCGCGCGGATCGCTCGCGATGCCCTCCTCCTGCAGGATGAACGCGAGTCGCGCCTCGATGACGGCGGGCGGCAGCGGCTTCAGATTGAACTGCAGACAGCGCGACAGCACGGTCACCGGGATCTTCTGCGGGTCCGTGGTCGCCAGCACGAACTTGACGTGGTCCGGCGGCTCCTCGAGCGTCTTCAGCATCGAGTTGAACGCCGCCTTCGACAGCATGTGCACTTCGTCGATGAGGTAGACCTTGAAACGACCGGCCGTCGGTGCGTAGCGCGCGTTGTCGAGGATCTCCCGCATGTTGTCGATGCCGGTGTTCGAGGCAGCGTCGAGCTCGAGCAGGTCGACGAAGCGGCCCGCGTCGATCTCGGTGCAGGCGGCACAAACGCCGCACGGCGTCGCGGTGACGCCGATGACGCAGTTGAGGCTCTTGGCGAGGATCCGCGCGATGGTCGTCTTGCCGACGCCGCGCGTTCCAGTCAGCAGGTAAGCGTGATGCAGCCGCCCGCGGGTCAGCGCGTTGGTGAGCGCGGTGACGACGTGCGTCTGCCCGGAAAGCTCCGCGAATGTGCGGGGGCGCCACTTGCGCGCCAGGACTTGGTAGCTCATCGGTTGCTTGTGATCCCGAGCGCAGCGATGGATCCGCGACTGCCGCTGTAGCGCTTGCGCACGTGAAGCAGGTCCTTCGCTTCGCTCAGGATGACTGGAGAGGGGGGTGGCGAGCCGTTCCCCCGGCACTTGCAGGGAGTCGCTTTGGCTGCTTCCTTCCGGACCTGACCAGGTTCACGACCTTGCAATGCGGGGCGACCCGCCGTCGAGCACCGCCATTATAACGGGCCGGCGCGCGAAGCCCGCGGAATTCGGTGCATCGCCGCTATAATCGCTGCTCATGCGCGATGCCGCGACCGCCGGGGGGGCCCGCCGTGCGCCGCGAAGCGTCCTTGCGCTCCTTGCCGGCGTAATCGCGCTTTTCGCGGCCTGCGAACCGGAGCCATTGGCCCCGCCGCAGGTGCTCCACGAGCTGATCGTGGCCGTGCGCCCCGGCCCCACGACGTGGTTTCCCGGCCCGGACGGCGCGCCGGCCGGCTTCGATCACGATCTCCTCGAGCGGTTTGCCCGCGAGCAAAAGCTGCCCTTGCGCGTGGTCATCGTCGACAGCGCTTCCAAACTGCTGGCGCAGGTCGCGGCGGGCAAGGCGCATATCGGCGCCGGTGGTCTGTTCCAGGGCGCCCCGGCCGTCGAGGACGGCTCGCGCACCGGCACGGCGCCGCCCGCCGTGCTCTGGACCGCCGGCACGTACGCGGTCGAGCCTGTCCTCATCTACAACCGCGACAGCGTCCGGCCAAGCAGCTTCAGCGACCTCGAAGGCGCCAGCGTCGCCTATCCCGAAGCGACGGGGCTCGACGCCCAGCTCGCGACCGTCCGCCTCACCCATCCCGAAGTGCAGTGGAAGGCGATGGACGTGCCGTCGGCGGACGCGCTCATCGCCCAGGTGTCGGACGGGAGCATCGACTACGCAATCGTGCCGTCGAGCGATGCGGCCGTCGCGCAGAACGCCTATCTCGATTTCGAGGTGGCGTTCACCGCCGGTCCGCGTCGCCTGCTCGCTTGGGCGATCGCGCCGTCCCAGCGCACGCTGCGCGACGCGATCGACGCCTTCATCAGCCGAATGCGCGCGGACGGCACGCTCGCGCGCTACGCGGAACGCAACTTCTCCGGCGTCCGCCGCGTCGAACGGATCGACGGCGAGATTTTCCGCGATCGCATCCGGAACGTCTTGCCCCAATATCGCCGACATTTCGAGGATGCGCAGGCGCAGACCGGCACCGAGTGGCGCCTCCTCGCGGCCGTCGCGTACCAGGAGTCGCAGTGGGATCCGTTCGCGACCTCGGAGACCGGCGTGCGCGGACTGATGCAGCTGACCGAGGACACCGCGCGGGCGCTGGGCGTCGCCGACCGGCTCGACGCGCGCGCGTCGATACACGGCGCGGGACGTTACCTGCGCGCCCTCAAGGACAAGCTGCCGGCGCGCATCGCGGAACCCGACCGGACCTGGCTCGCACTCGCGGCCTTCAACATCGGCGTCGCGCATCTCGAGGATGCGCGCATCCTCGCCCAGAAGCTCAAGCTCAACCCTGACCTGTGGAACGACGTGCGCAAGGCCCTGCCACTCCTCGCGCAACCCGAGTACTACGCCGACGCGAAGTTCGGCTATGCGCGCGGCGGCATGCCCGTCGCGTTCGTCGACCGCGTGCGGGCGTACTACGACATGCTGCTCCGCGCCGAGCCGGGCCACTCGCCGCGCCTGCGGCTGACCGCCGGCGAGCCGGCGCCGCCGCGCTAGCGCCCTTCCCTACCGTATCCCGAGGCCGCCCCATGCTCGTTCGTCGCGTCGCCGCTGTGCTGCTGCTGTCCCTCGCCACTGCGCACGCCGCCAGCCCGGCCCCGGCGAGCGTGATGATCGACGACCTCACCTGGACCGAGCTGAAGGCGCGCATCGACGCGGGCGCAACGACGGCGATCATCCCGATCGGCGGCACGGAGCAGAGCGGCCCGCACATGGCGCTCGGCAAGCACAACGCGCGCGTGCGGCTGCTGGCCGAGCGCGTGGCGCGCGAGCTCGGCAATGCGCTCGTCGCACCGGTGGTCGCGTACGTTCCGGAAGGCGACGTCGAGCCGCCCACGGCGCACATGCGCTTCACCGGCACGATCAGCATTCCGGAGCGCGCATTCGACGGCGTGCTCGAGGGCGCGGCGCGCAGCCTGCGCAGGCACGGCTTCCGCGACATCGTGTTCCTCGGCGATCACGGCGGCTACCAGAAGAACGAGCGCGCCGTGGCCGCGAACCTGAACAAGGCCTGGGCCGGCTCGCCGGCGCGCGCGCACGCCATCACCGAGTACTATCGCGCCGTCGAAAGCGCCTTTGCCGCGACGCTGCGCAAGGACGGGTACAGCGATGCCGAGATCGGGACGCACGCCGGCCTGGCCGACACGTCGCTCACGCTCGCGCTCGAGCCGTCGCTGGTGCGCACCGACCGCATGGCCGCGCCGCCGTCGGCGGCTGACGGCGTCTACGGCGACCCGCGACGGTCAAGCGCCGCGCTCGGACGCGCCGGTGCGGATGCTATCGTCGCTGCAACGGTCGCCGCGATCCGCGCGGCGGTCGCACGTCGCTGAACGCTGCGGCCGATCCATTCCACTCGCCGAGAAGTCCGTGAATCCCCTTCCGCCCGTCCGTAACTTCGTCGCGCTCGCGCTTGCCGCGTCCGCGCTTCTTGCCGTCGCGCCCGTTCCCGCGCAGGCGCCCGCGGCAGTCGCCACGGTGCCGGGCATGCCGCCGGTGCCGGACGCCGCCAATCTCTACAGCGAGGCGACGGCAGGGAAGGTCGCGCCGGGAACTGCCGGCGACCTCGCCCGCGTCTACGTGCCGAATCTCCGCTCCAACGACGTGTGGGTGATCGATCCGGCAACGCTCAAGGTCGTCGACAAGTTCAAGGTCGGGATCAATCCGCAGCACGTGGTGCCGGCGTGGGACCTGCGCACGCTGTGGGTGGCGAACAACGCCGAGGGGCGCACCGACGGCAGCCTGACGCCGATCGATCCGAAGACGGGCAAGCCCGGTGCGCCGATCGCCGTCGACGACCCGTACAACATGTATTTCACGCCCGACGGCAAGTCGGCGATCATCGTCGCCGAAGCGATGAAGCGCCTCGACTTCCGCGACCCGCAGACGATGGCGCCGCAGTACTCGCTCGCGGTGCCGTCCTGCGGCGGCATCAACCACGCCGACTTCTCGATCGATGGCCGCTACGCGATCTTCACGTGCGAGTTCACCGGCACCGTCGCCAAGATCGACCTCGTCAACCGCAAGGTGCTGGGCTATACGCAGGTGATCCAGCCGGGGCGGCCGACCCGGGTCGTCAAGGGACCCGACGGCCGCGACGAGATCATCTGCACGACGTGGAAGGGCATGCCGCAGGACATCCGCGTGTCGCCCGACGGCAAGCGCTATTACGTTGCCGACATGATGGCCGACGGCGTGCACGTCGTCGACGGTGAGTCGTTCCGGCAGATCGGCTTCATCGAGACCGGCAAGGGGACGCACGGCCTCTATCCCAGCCGCGACGGGAAGAAGCTGTACGTCGCCAACCGCGGCTCGAACAAGATCCATGGCCCGCCGTCAGGCAAGGGCAGCGTCTCGGTCATCGACTTCGCGAGCGGCAAGGTCGAGGCGAACTGGCCGATCCCCGGCGGCGGCAGTCCCGACATGGGCAACGTCAGCGCGGACGGCAGGCAGCTCTGGCTGTCCGGGCGCTACGACGACGTCGTCTACGTGTTCGACACGACATCGGGCGCAGTCACGAAAATCAAAGTCGGCGCCGAACCGCACGGCCTCACCGTGTGGCCGCAGCCCGGGCGCTACTCCCTCGGGCACACGGGCAACATGCGCTGACGGGGCAGCTCAGCGGCGCAGCGCTTCCACGCCGCCCATGTACGGGCGCAGCGCCGCCGGCACGGTGACGCTGCCGTCCGCCTGCTGATAGTTCTCCAGCACCGCGACGAGCGTGCGCCCCACGGCAAGGCCGGAACCGTTGAGCGTGTGGACGAGCTCGGGCTTGCCCTGCGCGTTCCGATAGCGCGCCTGCATTCGCCGGGCCTGGAACGCCTCGCAATTCGAGCACGACGAGATCTCGCGGTAGGCGCTCTGCCCCGGCAGCCACACCTCGAGGTCGTACGTCTTGGCGGCGGCAAAGCCGATGTCGGCGGTGCACAGCGCCATCACCCGATAGGGGAGCTCGAGCCGCTGCAGGATCGTTTCGGCGTGCCCCGTCAGCGCTTCCAGCGCCGCGTACGACTCGTCGGGCGTGACGACGTGGACCAGCTCGACCTTGTCGAACTGGTGCTGCCGGATCATCCCGCGCGTGTCCTTGCCGTAGCTGCCTGCCTCGGACCGGAAGCACGGCGAATGCGCCGTCAGCTTGAGGGGCAGCGCCGCGGCCGGAAGTATCTCGTCGCGTACGGTATTGGCGAGCGTGATCTCGGCCGTCGAGATGAGATAGAGCAGCTCGCCCTCGCCGCCGGTGCCGCCCTTGCGCACGGCGAACATGTCCGCTTCGAACTTCGGCAGCTGCGTGGTGCCGATCAGCGTATCCGCGTTGACGATGTACGGCGTGTAGCACTCGGTGTAGCCGTGCTCGCGCGTGTGGACGTCGAGCATGAACTGCGCCAGCGCGCGATGCAGCCGCGCGAGCGAGCCCCGCAGGAACGAGAAGCGCGATCCGGCGAGCTTCGCCGCCGTCGCGAAATCGAGCAGGCCGAGCGCCTCGCCGAGGTCGACGTGATCGCGCACCGGAAACTCGAATGCGCGCGGCGTGCCCCAGCGGCGCACTTCGACGTTGTCCTGCTCCGACTTGCCGTCGGGGGTCGACGCGTGCGTGAGGTTCGGCAAGTCGAGCAGGAAGTCGCGCAGCTCCACCTGCACGCCGGCAAGCGACGCCTCGAGCCGCGTCGTCTGGTCGCCGATGCCCGCCACGTCCGCCAGCAGCGCGGACGCATCCTCACCGCGGCCCTTGGCCGCGCCGATCGCCTTCGACAACGTGTTGCGCTTCGCCTGCAGATCCTGCGTCTGTGTCTGGATGCGCTTGCGCTCCGCTTCGAGCGCCTCGAAGCGCGCGACATCGAGCGCGACGCCGCGCTTCGCGAGACCCGCGACGACGCCGGGAAGATCGTTGCGAAAGAGATTGATGTCGAGCATGGCGCAATGTTAGCAGAGCGCCACGCGCGCGATGACTCTAGGGCTTGCGCTCGTCGTCGCCCTTCGGATCCGCAGCGTCGCGCTCCCGCAGCGCGTTGAGCTTGTCGCGGATGCGCGCCTCGAGGCCACGATCGGTCGGCGCGTAGAACGTGGTGGGCGCCATGTCGTCCGGCAGGTAATGCTCGCCGGCGGCGTAGGCATCCTCCTCGTCGTGCGCGTAGCGATAGCCCTTGCCGTAGCCGAGGCCCTTCATCAGTTTCGTCGGCGCGTTGCGCAGGCGCAGCGGGACGGGCCGGGACCCGTCCTCGCGAATGAACGCGCGCGCTGCGTTGTAAGCCGTGTACACGGCGTTGCTCTTGGGTGCGCACGCGAGATAGATCACGCCTTCGGCGAGTGCCAGCTCGCCCTCCGGCGTGCCGAGCCGCTCGTAGGTCGCCACGGCGTCGAGCGTCAGCGCCAGCGCGCGCGGATCGGCGAGGCCGATGTCTTCGGTGGCCATCCGGATCAGCCGGCGGCCCACGTAAAGCGGATCGGCGCCCCCGTCGAGCATTCGGCACATCCAGTAGAGCGCGGCATCCGGGTCGGAACCGCGCACCGATTTGTGGAGCGCGGAGATCTGGTCGTAGAACGCCTCGCCCCCCTTGTCGAAGCGGCGCATCGAGCGCGCGATCGTCGCCTCGACGAACGCGATGTCGATCGCCGTGCGCTGTGCCGTGCGCGCTGCCACGGCGAGCTGCTCGACCATGTTGATGAGGCGGCGGCCGTCGCCGTCGGCGTACGCAATGACGGCATCGCGCGCCGCCGGCTCGAAGGTCATGCCCGGCAGCGCGATCGCCGCCGCGCGGTTCAGCAGCAGCGCAAGGTCCTCGGCGGACAACGGCTCCAAGACGTAAACCGCCGCCCGCGACAGCAGCGCGCCGTTGACCTCGAACGATGGATTCTCGGTCGTGGCGCCGATGAACGTCAGCACGCCCTGCTCGACGAACGGCAGGAACGCATCCTGCTGCGCCTTGTTGAAGCGGTGGACCTCGTCGACGAACAGGATCGTGGCGCGGCCGTGCTGCGCGCGCGTCAATTCCGCGCGGGCGACGGCATCGCGGATGTCCTTGACACCGGCCAGAACGGCCGAGATCGCGCTGAACTCCGCATTGAAGGCATCGGCCATCAGCCGCGCCAGCGTCGTCTTGCCGACGCCGGGCGGCCCCCACAGGATCATCGAATGCGGTTTGCCGGCGGCGAAGGCCACCGCCAGCGGCTTCCCCGGCGCGAGCAGATGCCGCTGCCCGACGACGTCGGCGATCGTGCGCGGGCGCAGGCGTTCCGCGAGCGGTGCGCCGGCCAGGGGATCGGGTGCGAAGAGATCGGTCACGCGGTGCTTTCGTTGCCCGGGAGAATTATGCGCGGTACAGTCGCGGCCTTCCCGTCTTCGCTAATCGCCCCGCATGGCCGACACGCTCCGCAGCAACCCCGTCAAGGCCGCGCTCGCCGCAGGCCAGCGCTGTTACGGCGCCATGGTGTTCGAGTTCTTCTCGCCTGGACTGCCGCAGATCTGCAAGAACGCCGGCGCCGAATTCGTTCTCTACGACATGGAGCACACGGGCCTGTCGTTCGAGACGCTGAAAATGCAGTTCGCGCTTTGCCGCGGCCTCGACCTCGTGCCGATGGTGCGCGTACCGCGCGGGGAATACCACTTCATTGCGCGAGCGCTCGATGTCGGCGCGATGGGCATCATGGTGCCGATGGTCGGCTCGGCCGCCGAGGCCGCGCATATCGTGTCCTGCACGCGTTATCCCCCGGCGGGACGCCGCGGCGCGGCCTTCGGCTTCGCGCACGACGACTATCGCGGCGGTGACGTGCGCGAAAAGATCGCTGCGCTGCACGCGCGGACGATGGTGATTCCGCAGATCGAGACTGTCGAGGGACTGGCCGAGGTCGAAGCGATCGCGGCCGTCGACGGCGTCGATGCACTTTGGCTCGGCCATTTCGACCTCACGAACTTCCTCGGCATTCCCGGCGCGTTCGACGATCCGCGCTTCGAAGCGGCCGTCACGCGCATCATCGCCGCCTGCGACGCGAACAGGAAAGCCGCGGCGTTCATCGCCACCGACGAAGGCTGGGCCCATCGCTACGCGAACCGCGGCTTCCGCCTCTTCGCCTACGGGCTCGACCAGCTGCTGCTGCAAAACGGCCTCGCGCACGGCCTCGACGTGCTGCGCAAGGGAGCGTGACCGATGACGGCGCCATTTCGCGTGGGACTGACCCGCGACATCCTCGACACCCGCGGCGAGCCGGCCTTCGGCCGCGCCGCGCTGAAACATCTCGATGACGCCGAGGGCGTCGCGTGGGACTACCTGCCGGAGGTCGTCGCCCAGCTCACGCCCGACCATGCGGCGCACTACGACGCCGTCTACGTCAACACGGCCCGCGTTCCGGCCACGGCCGTCGCCCGGCCCGACTGCCGCCTGCGCGTGGTCGCACGGCACGGTGTCGGCTACGACTCCGTCGACGTCGCGGCGATGACGGCGGCGGGGATCGTCGTCACCAACACGCCGTACCCGATGCCGCGTCCGGTCGCGACGATCGCGCTGACGTTCATTCTCGCGCTCGCCGGCAAGCTGATGCTGAAGGACCGCCTGACGCGCACCGGACGCTGGAACGAGCGGATGGATCACATGGGGCGCGGCTTGAGCGGCCGCACGCTCGGCGTGATCGGCGCCGGCCGCATCGGCAAGGAACTCTTGCGGATGGCGCGCACATTCGACCTCCGCCTACTCGCAACCGATCCCAACGTCGACGCCGTGGAACTCGGCTACGTCGGCGCGCGCAAGGTGGACATGGCCACGCTGCTCGCGGAAGCCGACTTTGTCGTGGTGGCCTGCCTGCTGAACGAAGGCACGCGCCATCTCGTCGGCGCCGCCGAATTCGCCCAAATGCGACGTGACGCGTATTTCATCAACGTCGCGCGCGGTCCAATCGTCGACGAGCGCGCGCTGATCGCGGCGCTGCAGGCGGGCCGCATCGCCGGCGCGGCGCTCGACGTGTTCGAACAGGAGCCGGTGGACCCGGCGAACCCGCTGCTTGCGATGGACAGCGTGATCGTCACGCCGCATTCGCTCTGCTGGACCGACGAGTGCTTCCACAACATGGCGTCGACGGGCCTCGCGAGCATCATCGACGCGCTCGCGGGACGGCGCCCGCAGTTCGTCGTCAATCCCGAGGTGCTGGGGCACCCGCGGGTGCGCGCCTGGCTGCGCGAATGAATTTGCGCCGGGCTGCCGCGTTCGCGGCGCTCAGCCTGGCGGCGGCCGGCCCGGCCGCCGCGTTCGACCTCGAGGCCCACCGCGGCGGACGCGGTCTCGCGCCGGAGAACACGCTCGCCGCGTTCCGCAACGCGCTGGTGATCGGCGTGACGACGCTGGAGACGGACCTCGCCGTCACGCGCGACGATGTCCTCGTCCTCTCGCATGATCCGTTCCTGAACCCGGCGCTCGTCCGCGGACCGGATGGCCGCTGGCTCGCCACCAAGGGACCGCCCATCCATTCGCTGACGCTGGCCGAGTTGCGGCGCTACGACATCGGCCGGATCGATCCCGCCGACAAGTACGCCGCGCAGTTTCCGGCGCAGCGCGCGGCCGACGGCGAGCACTTTCCGACGTTCGCGGAGCTCGCCGCGCTCGTGAAAGCGAGCGGCCGCACCGTGCGCCTCAACGTCGAGACGAAGATCGATCCGACGCGTCCCGACGACACCGTCGACGCAGCGACATTCGCGCGCCTCGCCGTCGCCGCGATACGCGACGCCGGGCTGGCCGGGCGCGTGACGCTGCAATCGTTCGACTGGCGCACGCTGGTCGAGGCGAAGCGCCAAATGCCGGACCTGCCCACGGCATGCCTGTCGATCGAGACGGCCAACAACGACACGATCGCGCCGCGCGGCGACGTCCCCTCGCCGTGGACCGCAGGCTTCGACCTTCGCCGCTACGACGGCTCGGTGCCGAAGCTCGTGCAGGCGGCCGGCTGTACCGTCTGGTCGCCGTTCTGGCGCAACGCGACGCGCGCGCGGATTGCGGACGCCCATGCGCTCGGGCTTACCGTGCTGCCGTGGACGGTGAACGACGCGGCCGACATGACGGCGTTGATCGACGCCGGCGCCGACGGCCTCATCACCGATTACCCGGATCGCCTGCGCGACGTGATGAAGGCGAAGGGG
>Ga0157379_10003698_pt1 | contig 13012 bp, 18 predicted proteins | sample S25metaG_FD_121802 | JGI IMG/M metagenome (GOLD analysis project Ga0157379, IMG submission 121802) | Switchgrass rhizosphere microbial communities from Kellogg Biological Station, Michigan, USA - S2-5 metaG | ecosystem: Host-associated > Plants > Roots > Rhizosphere > Soil | place: USA... | reverse complement strand
AGAGGGACGGGGGTGCACCGATACGTCTACAGATAAGAAATTAGGAAGGGTTACAAACTATGGTGCAAATTAAGTACCTCATTAATTCGCCAGAGACGTGTCTGGGCCAGTTGGTGGTTGTAATCGGCAGCTCCATTTCAAGTGGTGCCATGAAATCAAGAACGGCCCTAATCAGTGTCTTGTAGCTCACAGCAATGTGTGTGCCCGAAATGACAGAACTTGTCGTGTGATTAGGCGGTAGGCCACATCCCAGCTCTATTTTGTGTTGTGTACCACCGTACAGGGTCACTGATAGAGGGACCTTCTGTTCTCCAATAGTGGTTATTTGGGGAGATATTGGGCCTATTTTCTTGCCATGTGGGTGCTGTCCGCCTTGGAAAGTGATAGTTTCTAATAGGAGGAATTCAAATCCACGGAGAACGACTGGAGTGAGGTTATCGCTCTTCAGCGTCGCAACAACCACAATACGATCTCCTGGAGCAAAGCAGCTATTTCCACGGTCGACCGCCAGCGACAGAAGGTCCTCTCGGACAATTTGACGGCTCTCAGGCTGCGCGTAAATTGGCCACGTAGAATGTAACTCGTGCTTGTCGATAACAACAGGAACCGAGTAATGGATCGTTAAAGATGCTTCTCGACGAAAGAGACCTCTGAAAGAAGTGTAAGACCAAATAGAGCGAGAAGAAGCTTCTGAACGCACTTTTTGCCTTTCATACTGAGCGTTCCAACTACTTCATACTGTTAAAGAGTCTGCTGGGGGGATCTTCGAACAAAAATAAGGTTTCGCGTACCCTAATGCCAGCGCCATCCCGCAAAGCTACACTGGGTGGGATGTTCTCTGGAATCACAAGTGTAAAAGGTAGATCTTTCTGGAAACGAAGTCAACGTGAAAGGAAGCAAGTAAGAACTAAATTTTTAACTTACAGAGGATAAATTTTCGGTATCATCAGCGGCTTGCCAGAGCGTTTTAGCCTGCCCAACTGTATCCACAAACTCCTCGCCGCGATTTCCAACACCAGGTATAGTTTCGAGTTTCCGCAATGCCACTGTGACACTTTTGCCCTTTATCGATTGCTGGCCGATCCTGAGCTCTAATGTCTAAGAAGAAATAGTCAATTGGGAACAGCATAACTGAAGTCTCCGACTTGCCCCCCGAACTGTGGCTTGGGGCCGATTTGGTTCTGCCGGTATGCCTGGATAACCTGCAAATATACATGAACGACTGTAACTTGACAGAAAGCATCAAACATGATTCCCATACCATGAACGAACTCAACGTTCGGCAGGGCGCGCAGCTGACTGCAAGACGCGTTAGATTAGGTTGAATGACGTTTGATTGTGTGTTACATACATCTTTGGCTGCGACATCGTGGGCAATGAGGAGGCCTAGAGAGAGAATAAGAGGATAACCAGCGTAGGCTGGCGGTCGCCAGATGCTGTATGACCGCAAGCAAGCAGGTCCGGGATGTCAATATGGTCTGTCACTGTTCGGCATGCTCCGACCGACATCCCCATCAAACTGCTCATTGATGCACTCGGAAATCCGTGGTGCGACGTGGGTCCATTCCCGAAACTTAAGTACCGATGACTGCTCTTCCGTCTGAGCATATATAATTTCAGTCTAGCAGCTTCACGGCCCTGGAAGACTTCCAACCCACCATGATACCTGGAATACGCTTCTCGTTCGACGCCTTCAAGACCTTTGTGCTTCCCCCACTCCTCGCGCATGGGTTACTACGTCTCTATTCTACTCAGCTTTCTGTCGCTATACCTACTTTTGTCTATGCTTCAGTTTGGTTCTTCACCCTCCCAATATACTGGAAAGCAAGATCCAAGTTCATTCGAATTGTCCACGCTCGTGAAGCTCGCAAGTTGGGCGTAGAGGTCCTTCCGGAGATCCACGGAAAATGGCCTGGTAACCTGGATATCCTTATAAATCTGGTCTCCAAAAAGCACCCGTACATTGGAGATGGTTTACTCGGGTGGAGAGCATCGTTGGGAAGCGTATTCTCCTTGTCTACTTTGGCTGACTCAAGAGTCATAACCAGCAATCCAGAGAATGTCAAGCAGGTGCTAGCGACCAACTTCGACAATTATGTCAAAGGAAAGACGTTCAATGAGTAAGTCATTATTGAATATCTCCATTCTGTCCCATCGACGCCGCCAGAACAATGCAGAGCGTTCTCGGAGTGGGCGTATTTAACAGTGACGGTGAAATGTGGCAATTCCATCGCAAGAGTGAGTCTCCTTGAGAATAAATCTCTCGTTGTATTAACTATCGGCCAGTCACCAGACCTTTCTTCGCCAAAGAACGAGTGACCGATTTCACCACTTTCGACATCAAGTCATCATTAGCAATCCGGAAGATGAAAGAGAGTTTCGGGCAGGGTCAAGCACTAGACTTCCAGGTATGTCTCCTTCTAAAACAACCCGAGGCGGAGCTTACATAGAAGTAGGATGTTTGCAGTCGGTTCACTCTGGATTCCGCATGCGAATTCCTACTCGGTTCTCCAATTCACAGCCTCGAAGACCCTCTTCCACTCCCAGGCCAAAATGACTCTGTCCTGAACACAGCTAGTGGACGTTTTGCTCAAGCTTTCGCTCGTGCCCAGGTTGCCATTTCCTTCCGCGGCCGCATCGGGATGTTTTGGAGGCTGAGGGAGTTCTTTAAGGACAAGACGGACGATGATATGGTTGTCATTCGGGGCTTTATTGAACCCATTGTGGAAGCTGCTATTAGCAAGCGGTCGGAAGACGTCAGCAATGAGGGCAAGGAGGTTACACTTCTGGACCATCTTGTCAATGTTACTGATAGTGAGTCGCTCTGCTTTACTCTCGATATATACTCACCAGTATCTCCTTCAGACAAGAAGATCATCGTCGACGAAGTCCTGAACATGTAAGACACATTTCTTCCTCTAGACAATCTTACTGAATAATCGGCAAGCATGTTGGCCGGACGCGACACAGTAAGTTCACGTCAAGGAGATAACAAGCCCCAATCAAACCATTCATCTGTAGACCGCAAGCCTCCTCACTTTTGCCACCTACTGCTTGGCCATGAACCCCCAAGCCCTGGCACGCCTTCGTGAAGAAATCCTTCAGACGATCGGTAAAGATCGTGCACCCACTCAAGGTATGCACTGCATGAAGTACTAGCTGTATTATCCTGATGTGACATTCTACAGAGGACCTTAGGGGTATGAAATACCTGCGTGCAGTACTGAACGAAACTCTTCGCGTGTTCCCGTAAGCTATCCGCTCCAATGCCACGGATGCTTCTGATCTCAATGCTTCGCAGGCCCGTTCCATTCAACGTCCGACAAACTCTCAAAGGAACTGTCATGGTCAATGACGAAGGCAGGAAATTCTATGTCCCTCCTAAGACTCGGTCTGTGTCATATTTCCCGTGTTTTCTGCATTTCTCTAACCTCTCTTATAGAGTAACATTCTCAATTGTCCATATGCACCGGAACGAGTCGTATTGGGGTCCCGATTCCAATACATGGGATCCCGACCGCTTCTTAGATGAACGAGCAAAGACATACATCCAACCTAACCCATTCATATTTTTACCGTTTAATGCTGGTCCCCGAATTGTAAGTTTCCCCAACCATCTCCAACACAAGCTTAATTTAACTATTGTTGTTCCAGTGTCTTGGCCAACAATTCGCATACCACGAAGCATCTTTCTTCCTCGTACGTCTCCTCTCCAACCCTAATCACCTCTCAATGATCCAGTATTTATTGATACCACTCTCACTAGATTCGGATGCTCCAATCGTTCGCACACATTGAATTAGCAGAAGATGTGTGCCCACAGGAAGCCAAGCCCCCCGCACAGTGGGCTACGGATGTCGATGGGTCACCACGCAAGAAGACCGAGAGGATTTACCCTAAATCTCATCTCACGTTATATGCTAATGTATGTTTATTTCTTCTTGTTGGTTTCTTTGCCCGTCTGATGCGACATCGAATAGGGCGGTCTTTGGGTTCGGATGGCTGCGGAAAATGGCAGTGCGAACTGAGATCGTGTCGCTGATAGGATTATTTTGGGGAGGGATCCATGCCATGATATACATTTTATCTTGTATTTATATTTTTAGGTACCTGTATAACAGTTATATCTGTATACTTTCAACTCCTTTAGAAATACCGAAGACATTCGGAAATCTATCAGTTCCAACAGGCAATACAGAGAGCAAGGACAAAGTAGATAGCGGACGCTTCTATCAGTTGTGATCGACGCGAGAACTTGATTCAATATTTGACGCGACCAGAATTGATGAATTTTCTTCAACAACAATATTTCAGATGTTGTCTGATGCTTCAAGCTTCAACAATTACGGCAAATTAGTCGAATCAGGACTTAGCTTATCTTAATCCAAAGAATTGGGAAGAAGTATTCATCCACTGCCACAGGAGAAATGACATGCAATTTCAGTTCTTTCAGAATCATTTCTTTACAAATTATTCGTTACATTTACTCAGCCTTGGTCATCCACATCCCTCTTCCGTTTCATTTCGCGAGAAACCTTCTGTTGAGCTGCCTCGTGTTTAGCAAGTTCGACGGGAACCTTTGAGATGGGGCTCTTAGAGATTTCTTGCTTGAGATCATACCTGCGGTAATTGTGAGGGATGAAGAGAACTTAAACAGAGAGGATACGTACATGACTTCATCGTCATCATTTGTAAGGAAAGTAATCGCCGTTCCCTGTTTACCTGCACGACCAGTACGACCTACAGACAGGAGTTAGCAAATTGAACGAGATAATGTAAAGCAGTGGCACTTGCCTATACGATGTACGTATGCTTCGATAGTACCTGCCATCTGGAAGTTGATGACAAGACTAACATCTTGCACATCGATACCACGTCCAGCAAGATCGGTAGCAACAAGAATATCTGCTTCGCCTTTCCGCAGTGAACCCAAGGCTGCCTCACGCTGCTCTTGATTCTTGCCGGAGTGGAGGGTGGTGGCGTTCCACTGAAGAATAAGTCAGAACAGAACAGTTAATGCAAGGTAACACATACCCCTGCTCTTTGTAAGTCTTTAGCAACCATGTCTGCTGTTTTCTTCTGGTTGACGAAGACAATAATTGGAGCGGGGAAGCCATCGTTGTTAAGAATCTCGAGTAAACGTTGTCTGGAATAGCCCAATTAATCACTAGCGTGAAAATAAATGAAAAGCACGACGTACTTCTTCTTCTCGTCTCCGTGAACGAATTCAACTCTTTGCTCAACTGATTCGACAGCTCTTCCAGCTTCACCAATAGTAATAGTAGCTGGCCTCCGAAGATATTTCCTTGCAAGTCTATCAACAGCTGGAGGCATAGTAGCAGAAAAAAGGGTTGTAACTCTCGTCCGAGCCCTTTTGGCGAGATAATCGTCCACATCCATACTATCAGGTCCCACTTCCTCTCCTTTCAGGACATCTTTGGGTAAAGCGTCGAGAATAAAGTTGAGATCGACCTCAAATCCTAGATGGACCATACGATCGGCCTCATCCATGACGACATAGGTGCATTGGGATAAGACCAAAACATGTCTGTCGATAATATCCTTCAGACGACCCGGGGTAGCGATGACAATGTGGGCACCTTCACGAAGGTTAAATTGTTGCTCTTCCATCGCACGTCCACCGACAATGGAGACACAGGTATAGCCTAGAGGTGCAGCAAATTTACGAGTCTCTGATTCGATTTGCTGGGCTAATTCACGAGTAGGTGCCAAGATAAGAGCATAAGGACCCAGATGGCGATTCTCATCCGTAAATGGTGGCAGTCTTCCGATATAAGTCAACATAGGTATAACAAATGCAGCGGTTTTACCGGAACCTAAAGCGGGTGTTTAAATATCATTTAAGCAACATAATTTAGATAATACAGACCTGTTTCAGCGATTCCGATTACATCTCGGTTTTTGAGTCCGATAGGGATAGCTTGTCGTTGAATTGGGGATGGCTCCTTATATCCAATACGTTCGATAACTTCCAAGATAGGCTTTGGGATATCTGACTCTTCCCAAGACCGCAACGGGGATGGAATTTGGCCACCTAACAAACAGTAAGCCCCTCTGTCACAGAGAATTAAAGTAAAAAATACCCTTGGTAGCAATGCTGAAATCCTCCCTGAAAATACGCCAATCTCTTTCTTTCATCTCAGACAGAGGCTTTTCTGACCAATGCCGTTCATCTATCCCAATCTTTGAGGCCTTTCGTCGTTCCATAGGATCCGCTAAATTGGCATTGGTACCATTACGGCTACCACTTGTGCCTCCTCCATCATCCATACCAGCTCGGTGGCCCTTTCCAAACATCAAGCCAGTCGATTCAGCCAAAGGGGCAATGGGGCCTGCGGCCTCAGGTGTGAAGGTATCTTCTTGCTCATCCCAATCGAATACGAACTTCCTATCGTTCATTTTCCGTATTTTCCTCTTCTTGCGATCAACACCAAGGTATCGTGACCGAATGGCAGACAAGTCTGAGTCAGTGATTGGAGGGACGTAGGGAGTCGAATTATCTATATGAGATATGGATGCACCAGAGCTCTGTGCAGTTGAAGCGGGTGTTGATGATGGAGCAGGTGAATTCGGAGCAGCACGGTCGCGTTCGGCTCGAGGGGCGGTAGGGATTCCATTCTCAAAAGGTGCTCTGGTATGTCGATTATCGTCCTTGCCGTTTCTATCGTTTCTGCGATTATCACGGTCACGACCTCGAGGGTGTCGGTCCCTGTCGTCATCTAGAATAGTATTAATTACTGGGGGGGGACATTAAAAATATAACATACAACGACCACCTCCGCGTCTGTCGTTTGAATATCGCTGGGCTTGCTGGTCCTGCTCTTGCGCTCTGAGTTCTTGAGCCTGTCGCTCTAATGTTTCGCGTTGTGCACGAGCTGCTTCTTCTCGTTCCCTTTGCTGTTTAATTTCTTGTGTCCGCCTTTCGATAGCGATCTTGGCGCGTTCCTCTTTCGTTAAGAACCTAGGCTGAAAGGTCGATGTCAGAAGGAAAGGCATACAAGAATCATTACTAGACCATACCTTAGCTGCCGCCTCCTTCTCCTTCTGTTGTTTTTGAAGCAGAGATTCAATAGACAACGGTGTGGCTTTAGAGGACATGGTGTCTGGAACGAAGAGCGCTTGGTTCGAAAGTGGCTGAGAACCCAAGAGCTCGGCCTCCTTCAAACTCTATTGGGCGAGTCACCTTTCTACTAATATCACTCATTTCTTTCCTTTGGAATGACCACATTATCGCTAATAGAGAAACTGTCTCCGATATCTCAAGGAGCAGAAGCAGTGCGCTCTCTTTATCTCGTCCCTAGCGGAGTCGAATAACTGACTTTCAGACTACTTAAGAAAGTATATAAATGTCACCTCCATGGACCCGAATTCCCTCCAATCCTGATCAAATATCGATTTGTGAAAGGTTATCGACATCCTGCACTAGACACAAGCTTGACAAAAGGAAGAGTAGCAGGGGAGGCGCGGATGTTGATGAAATGCCTGAGGAGCGGCGTGCGAGTACCCGGCTTGAGGATGGTGGATGCGGATAAAGGAGTGTTAGGAATTGAATGGATTGACGGAAGAAGCTTGAGAGTTATCTTGGGTGCGGACGAAGAAGGCGGTGTTGCGTATGAGGGTGCAGAAGAAAATGAAGGCGAGGAAGATACGACTCCAGAACTTTCGAAATATGGCCTCACAGTAGGTGCGTAGGAGTCTATACACTCCAATTTATTGTTTAATATTAGAACTATCTAGATGAGTTGATGAGCCAAGTGGGCACTGAGCTAGCGAAAATGCATATGGCCGATGTCATCCACGGAGACCTCACCACCTCAAATATGATGCTATCGCAACAATCTGATGTCCTCTCATCAAATCAGCAGAGTGAAGTGGTAGGCAAATATTTTCATTGTGCAACTCTAATCTCATCTGTCTCCCTGCTAGGTTCTTATCGATTTTGGGCTATCCTACGTCTCAAATCTCGTTGAAGACAAAGCAGTGGACCTCTACGTACTGGAACGTGCATTTTCGTCAACTCATCCAGATTCAGAGCCTTGGTTTGATACAGTACTCCAAGTAAGTGTCACTACTCAACTCCATCATTGTGGTGACTCACCAGTGGCTAGGCGTATGCGAAGAAGTCTGGCAAAGCTTGGCCTTCCATTTATAAGAGGCTGGAACTAGGTGAGTTTACTCAACTCTGGACTTATTTCCACAAATTAACCCATTTCCAGTTCGATTACGTGGTCGCAAACGAAGTATGGTCGGTTAAAGTGACCATGGAAACATTACTATCCGCTATTTAATCGCAAAATGAGTACGGCGCATGTGCATGAGTACAAATGTAATTTTAGGAAGACAAAAAACAGGGATAAAGATATCTGATTTGGACGCGTTTGAGGTTGAGGACTTGTAATTTTATGTCCCAAATTTCAACATGATTCAGAAAGCATCATAAAATACCCTACGGAAATTCTCCGTCTGAGAAGAAAAGAAATGGAAAGCTAACTTGGATAGTGGATAGACCGTGACTGATAGGTAATTAGCAGCCGAACATCTGGCGTCTCTTGGTCATGTCTGTGCCAGATGTTGCTGCTCGGTGGGCGAAACAACTTTTACTTGATCCTCGTTATTTCTGGCTTGTGGCTGCTGGTGTAATAGTTGGAGATACTGTCCTGACACAGCTTATTGTTCGTTATGTTCCTTGTGAGTTCAGTCATTCAAGAAACCATCCCCAGTATTAAGCTACTTTCAGAGCAGTTACTGAAATCGACTGGGAGACATACATGTACCACGTTGACCTCTTTAACAAAGGAGAAAGAAACTATTCTTTAATTGTTGGCCCCTCAGGTCCTTTAGTGTGAGCAGCATTCGGTATTCGGAAACATGTCGCTCATCTGTGTATTGATAGTTATCCCGCTGGCCATGTCTGGATTCACCACTTCCTCTCCAAGTTCACTGATTCCGGCTTGAATTTGCGATTGGCTCAAAATATCTATGCAGTTCTTTATCTTATTTCTACCATCCTCGCGTGTGCCATCTATCGAAAAGGCGGTCTGCCGAATTACGTCCTCCTAGCTTTGCCATTGAGCAAGCGACTCCACTCCATCTTCGTGTTGCGCCTCTTCAACGATTGTTGGACATTATCTTTGTCTCAAGCAGCAATTCTAGCTTATGCTTATGAATGGGACGATGTTGGAACTATAATTCTTAGGTGTTCATTGATTTAATTTTCGTGGGTTCAAATGCTTATACACACACCCTTATAGTACAGCGCTCTCTGTCAAAATGTCTGTTCTCCTCTATATTCCAGGACTTCTCGTCGTTCTGTTTAAAAGACATGGGTTAATTGGAACACTTCGGCATATGCTATCCCTTTTGGCCGTCCAAACAGTAATTGCTAGGACCTTCCTCCGAACTTATCCTCGAGAATATTTCGCAAATGCATTCGAATTTTCTCGGGTTTTTATCTACAGATGGACGGTCAACTGGAGATTTATCTCAGAGGAAACATTTCTAAGCCGGAAGTGGGCGTATTCTCTGCTAGCTGGTCACCTGTTCGTTCTGGCCGCCTTTGCCATATGTAAATGGTGCAAGGGCGATGGCGGTGTTGTGAAGGTGCTACTTCGTGGATTAAAGAATCCCATGAGCGGTGGTAGCCCAAAGAAAGTCTCCTCAGACCGTATGCCCCGCCCTTTCAAGACCAACATCTGATACTAATTTTTCGCAGAATTCCTCACTATTCTGTACACATCGAACCTCATAGGTATCATTTTTGCTCGTTCTCTCCACTATCAATTCTACAGCTGGTATGCGCAACAATTGCCATTCCTCCTATGGCACACAAAACTCCCCATTGCGCTTCAGTATGTCAATCTTACAATTGTCTGCATCGTTCGACTAACCGTCTTCTAGAGTCCTCCTCCTCGCAAATGTGGAATACGCATGGAATACGTTCCCCTCTACCAATGTCTCTTCTCGCTTGCTACTCGCATCGAATCTTTCTATTTTGTATGGAGTATGGGCAGGTTTTCCGGAGGGTCGCTCAGATGCTGCAGTGATCGAGGCTGAATTCAAAAAAGAGGAGTGAAGACGGTTGATGTGATATAATTTATTGTTGACAATGCATGTTAAAAGACCTAATATGTAGTATATTTTTGCTATATTTTTGCTGAAGAATTTCTAACCAATGAGAGTGAAGACTTAATTTCGGTCACGCCGTGACGAAGTCCTCTATCCTTCCTCCACGCAAAATCCGCCATGCCTTCCTCAGATGAAGCAGAATCTTCAACAGCAGCGACTTTCGAAGAGCTAGGCGTAATAGATCCTCTTTTAGAAGCTTTGGCCGCTGTATCATATACCCTTCCAACACCTATCCAAGCCAAAGCAATTCCTCCAGCTCTCGAAGGTCGTGACATTATTGGCGTTGCAGAAACAGGTTCAGGAAAAACTGCAGCATTCGCTCTTCCGATCCTTCAAAAGCTATGGGAAGAACCCAAGGGTCTCTTTGCCTGTGTGCTAGCTCCAACGCGTGAGCTAGCGTTCCAAATATCTCAGCAGTTTGAAAGTCTGGGTTCGGCGATTGGTGTACGAACGGCTGTTATTGTTGGTGGGACTGATAGGATGGATCAGGCTGTGGCTTTATCAAAACGACCTCATATTGTTATTGCTACCCCAGGTCGGTTGCAGGACCATTTGGAGAATACGAAGGGATTTAGCTTGCGTGGACTAAAATACCTGGTGAGTGGCTGCTCCTAGAAAACTCCCGAGTTGTCTGACTGATTCTTTGTATTTAGGTTCTGGATGAAGCAGATCGACTTCTTGACATGGATTTCGGACCTGTCATTGACAAAATTTTACGAGTTATTCCAAAAGAAAGGAATACTTTCCTATTTTCTGCGACTATGACCACAAAGGTAGCCAAATTGCAACGAGCTAGTCTTTCAAATCCTGTGAGGGTAGAAGTCTCAACAAAGTAAGCTTATTCTGGAAGATCTAGCAGTGGGTACTAACAACAGAGTGCACAGATACACAACTGTGTCCACATTATTACAACACTATTTATTCATTCCTTATACTCAAAAAGACGTCCACTTGGTCTATCTTGTTAATTCCCTAGCGCAAAATACCATGATTATCTTCACCCGGACTGTTCATGATGCACAACGGTACCTCATTCCCACATCTAACCTCCAACTTGTCGACTGACAAACAATGTAGAATATCTATGATTTTACGCACATTAGGGTTTTCAGCACTTCCGTTACACGGACAACTGAGTCAAAGCGCACGATTGGGCGCATTGGCCAAATTTAAAAGCGGCAGCAGATCAGTCTTGGTGGCCACAGATGTTGCCAGTCGGTTCGTACCCAAGTAATAGTGTCGCTGAAAATCGTGCTAATTGCTATTCTACAGTGGCCTTGACATCCCACACGTCGATGTCGTGATCAACTTCGACATCCCGACCCATTCGAAGGATTATATTCATCGAGTGGGACGTACCGCTCGTGCAGGTCGAGCAGGAAAGTCTATCACCTTAGTCACTCAATACGACGTGGAGCTTATCCAGCGCATTGAGGCTGTAATTGGGAAGAAGATGGACCAATGGGTGGTGGACAAGGAAGAAGTTGCCTTGTTAAGAGAAAGAGTGGACGAAGCAGGGAGGGTTGCGGCGTCAGAGTTACGGGAGCAGGCAAAGGAGGGGAAGGGGAAGAAGAGGAAACGGGGTGACGGGGGTGATGGCAGTAGTCGTGATCGCGATGATGATGTTGTAGAAGCTGGTATGCCGAGTGCGAGGCGGGGAAGGCGGAGATGAGCTATTGAATGTATCACAGAGGGTGCAGTATTCAGAGTTATTTTTCATCGTTTGAACATCAGGTCGGATCTGAGAATGTACTTCGTGCCCTTCAACACGGACTTCCCTTCATGGAGCATGCATTCATGACCGTGTCTGTAACCTTAGGTGAGTTGTTTCGGAGTTATTACGTTTCTTTGACTTGCCTGTGCAATAAAGCGGTACCACGAGTTAAAGGGGCAACGATTTCTTTCGTGGGTTGACCTCGCTTTTCACGGTAGAAGACAGTCTGCTCCCTTGTTGGTCACATTCAGCGCATTCCTATTAAAATTTGAACCCACCTGTCCTCCAACGACTCCTTGACCCCCTCCAGTTAAATATATAAGAAGTGTCCATTCTGATAATGCTCCAGTCACCGGATCCTTGACAGAATCATCATAATGTGGCCCAAAGTGCTGTCCTTCCGTGTAACGATACAGACGAATATTTGAATTCATCGAATGAGGCTCAGTTGAAATGTTTGCTTTTCGTTTGAAAGATGCAGGAAGTGGAAGGGTTGGAAGATGTGGGCTTAGCAGTACAAATAATCTTTGGGCGAATTCGGGAGACTGTATGGATAATCTATCTAAGATACAAGGCATTAATTACAAAGAGAATTCAGACCGAAGGTCGAATTGTAGTGCAACTCACGATTGACACGTTCAGCTTCTCCCCGTTTCTTGGGAGGTGTTGGCTCGAGAGGCAGCTTCTCGATGAAAGAAACGAACGCCTTGCATTCTTCAGGCGAAAGGAAATCCTTGAGGGGGGAGAAAGTGAGAAAGATTCACAAGCACGAGGATGGTGGAGAAGACGCTTACATCAATTAAGAGGACTTGATCCTCTACTAGTTCTGTACATTGAAGTTCATGTTTCTCGGAGATAGTGGGAAACAGAGGATACTCTATCGAGGAGTCCTGAGTTGCTGATGCAGATGTCTTCGATGGCACTTCTGCACTCTTTGATTTGCGTGGCATCTTGGGTATTAGACGATAGACTATCTACGTTGAGATTTGCAAAGAATTATCTGACCGAATCGACGATTACAGGCAAGCAGCAACAAGTGCGAAAGCAAGAGTGGAAGGCGCCCATTCGCCACACGGAAAATGATTCAAAAGGACACCTTCAAACCACGTTATCTCACAGAAATAATATCCAATGGATAGCAAATGTAAGAGT
>Ga0157379_10003694_pt1 | contig 13015 bp, 10 predicted proteins | sample S25metaG_FD_121802 | JGI IMG/M metagenome (GOLD analysis project Ga0157379, IMG submission 121802) | Switchgrass rhizosphere microbial communities from Kellogg Biological Station, Michigan, USA - S2-5 metaG | ecosystem: Host-associated > Plants > Roots > Rhizosphere > Soil | place: USA... | reverse complement strand
CGCGTTCAGTGAAATATGGGACACATTCCAATGTCCCGAGCCATCTGCCGTCGCAGTGCCGACAATACTGGTGCCGTTATATAACGTCACCTTGCTGTTTGCCTCGGCTGTCCCCGTCACGTCAATGGACGTGCCGTTATAGCTGGCAGGTACTGTCGTAGCGATGGCCGGCGCATCGGGCGGCCTCGTATCGACGATAGCCGTAACGCCAGACGTCGATGTGCTATTACCGGCGAGGTCCGTGGCGACACTGCTGAAATTATGAGTGCCGTCAGTCAATGCAGGGGTAGTGAACGTCCACGTCTTCCCATTGACCGTGGCGTTTCCGAGGAGCGTCGTCCCGTCATACACCCTGACAGAAGAGATACCATTGGAATCATCAACTGTGCCGGACAGCGTGAGTGAGTTCGCCTTCGTCAGGCCACCACTGCTGATGGCCGGAGACATCCCTCCCTGCGTTCCGATCGTATTACTGATCGTCTCACTCGGCCCGGTGGTATCGATGTTTGCGGTTACGCTACTGCTGGTCCTGCTGTTACCGGCGATGTCAGTAGCAACTGCCGAGAAATTGTGGGTTCCCTCTGGAAGGGAACTGACAGTGCATTGCCAGGTGTTACCGTTGAGCGTGGCGTTACCCAGAAAGGTGTTGCCGTCATAGACCTGTACTGAAGCTATCCCATGCCCATCAGGGTCCGCAACCGTCCCAGATAGCGTCAACGTGGTCGCCTTGGTAAGACCACCACTGCCGATGGATGGCGTCAGTCCTCCCTGGGTACCAATCGTGTTACTGATTGTTTCGTCAGGGGCGACGGCGTCGAGCGTGAACGCAAGACTGGTGCTGGACGAAACGTTTCCCTTGACATCCACTTGGCGCACGAGGACGTGGTTATCTCCCTGTGTTGCGCTCCATACCGAGCTCCACGTGCTGCCACCGTCAATGCTGTACTGGACGGTCGCGCCGTGTGCAACGCCACTGATACTCACGGAGCCGTCTTTGGTGATGCCGTCTCTGCTCGAGATACCCGTGTCGTGCACGAGCGATACGCTCGGCCTGGGCGGTGCGATGGTAATCTGTGCGGTCGCCCAACTCAGAGTGCCATTCGCAAGGCGTATTGCGTAAGTAAAACTATCCTGGGCATACCCGAGAGTGTTGAAGCTGTCCTGCAGCCAGGTCGCGTTGAGTTTGGTGGCATCGTAGCCGACCTTCCCATCGGTCGTAATCCAGATGGCGGCGCCATGCGCGCTGGTGTCTGAGCTCAGCGCTTCGGTGCGTGAGGCGTCCTGAGTAATGAGTGCCTGCTGTTCCAGGGAAGTAGTAGCTTCGGTGCCGGAATCGAGTGAATAGAGTGTCTTGGCTGCTCCACCCAGGTCGTTGCTCATCACGTCAAGAACAACGATGTGCAACCAATCGGCAGTCAAGCCGGTGGCCGATGATGTAAAGAGGTCGTTGGTCGCCTGTGGCGTGTTGCTCATGGAGGTGGTGTTGATGGTGCTCATTGATCACTCGCTGCCGTGATACGTTGCTCTTGCATCAGCTTAGTGGCAACGCGCCTGCGTTCTATCGGACGCTGGTCCACCTGTACTCAGGTCCTAGTGACTGCGCGCATACCGCAGTGCGATCAGGTGTTGTCGTGAACTGCGTCCCCCCGTCACCCTAGGATTTCCGTGACCCGTCACGCGGATTCATCGATGACTCCAACGTAGTGTGTTGGTTGAATCCCGCCCGAACCTTCGGGCGTGGCGCATGACCCGAGGATCGACGGGAATGTTGCGCTGAACAACGAGCGATCCGTGATTGTCGTCAAATGAACATAAACACTGCCGCTGCCGTTGAGGCCTGGGAAATGACGGCCGAGGCAGACCGCGTCTGCGATCCCCTTCTGGGGTGCCTCATACACGTCACTGGATCGCTTGGAAGGCCGTGGTCGTCAGATGCGCTCACCGCTGGGCTCCCAGTGCACTCCCAGGGCTTGACTCCGGACCTGTTCGTCCGCAGCGCAGCCCGCGCCGGGTTATCGGCAAAGATCGTCCGGCGCCCGCTTGCAGAGATTTCCTCGCTGACCTTGCCCGCTGTTCTCTTGCTTAAAGACCGGAATGCGTGCGTGCTCGTCGCCAAAGATGAGCACTCCGAATGCCTGCAGGTGATGCATCCCGAGTCCGGTGGCTCGAGCGACGTTGGGTTGACTGAACTGGGTGATCGGTACACGGGTTATGCGATCTTCGTTCGCTCACGACTCAAGCTCGATGCTCGCAGTGAGCACAGTGCAATTCCACGGCCAAAGCACTGGTTCTGGAGTGCCCTCGCACTGTCGTGGCCCGTTTACGGCGAGGTGTTGGTGGCCTCGTTGCTCATCAATCTGTTCGCGCTCGTCGTGCCGTTCTTTACGATGAACGTGTATGACCGGGTGGTGCCGAACATGGCCGTCGAAACCCTCTGGGTTCTCGCGCTCGGTATCGCGATCGTGTACGGTTTTGACCTGCTCATGCGCACCCTGCGCGCTCATTTCATTGATGTCGCAGGGAAGAGAGTCGACGTGATTCTCTCGGCGAACATCTTCGCCAAAGTGCTGGGTATCCGCATGGCCAACCGCGCGGCATCGGTGGGCGCATTTGCCAACAATGTGCAGGAATTCGAGTCCTTTCGCGAGTTCGTCACCTCGGCCACGATCACTGCCTTGGTGGATATGCCCTTCGCACTCTTGTTTGTGGCAGTGATGGCCTGGATCGGCGGCCCCTTGGCATGGATCCCGCTGCTCGCGTTCCCTTTGATAGTTGGGTTCGGACTGGCCTTGCAGGGCCCGTTGTCGCGTGTCGTGGAGGAAAGCTCGCGCCATGCATCACAGCGGCAGGCTACGCTCGTCGAGACACTCACTGGGCTTGAAACGATCAAGAGCCAAAGAGCCGAAGGCTCGGCGCAGCGCCGCTGGGAGCAGGCTATCGGGCATCTTGCGAAGCTGAGCATGCGCGCCCGGCTGCTCTCCAACGCCGTCGTGAATTTTTCGAGTCTGGCGCAGCAGCTTGGATATCTGGCGGTCGTTGTCTGGGGTGTGTATCTCATCGGGGCGGAGCGCCTCACGGTGGGCGGCCTGATCGGCTGTACGCAGCTGATCGGGCGTGCACTGGCGCCTTTGTCGCAGATAGCCGGCCTGTTGACTCGCTACCATCAGGCGCGCACCGCGCTCAACTCCATCGACCGGCTCATGTGCCTGCCGGACGAGCGCCCGGTCGGACAGGAGTTCGTGAGCCGGCCGCGACTCCACGGCGCGATCGAGTTTCGCGACGTCACCTTCAGCTACCCGTCTCAGGAAGTGGCGGCGCTGTCGAATGTCAGTTTTCGCATCGCAGCGGGCGAGCGGGTTGCACTGATCGGGCGTGTTGGCTCCGGCAAGACCACTATCGAGAAGTTGGTCCTGGGCCTTCACACCGCAACATCCGGCAGCATCATGATCGATGGCATCGACTCGCGGCAAATAGACCCAGTGGAGCTGAGGCGCGATATAGGTTACGTCCCGCAGGACATCGTGCTGTTCTACGGCTCAGTTCGCGACAACATCGTGCTTGGCGCTCCTGGCACCGACGATGCCGCGGTGCTGCGCGCTGCCGAGCAGGCGGGTGTGACGGAGTTCGTCAACCGGCACCCACGTGGATTTGCGATGCAGGTGGGAGAGCGGGGCGAGTGCGTTTCCGGCGGTCAGCGTCAGGCGATCGCGATCGCGCGAGCCTGCCTGCTGCAGCCACCCATCCTGCTGCTGGATGAGCCCAGCAACGCGATGGATAACAGGACCGAGGAACAGTTCAAAGCACGCCTCGCCGAGCGGCTCGACGGGCGCACACTGCTGCTGATTACTCATCGCGCCGCGCTCCTGTCATTGATCAATCGAGTGATCGTTCTGGAGGGAGGACGTGTCGTTGCCGATGGGCCCCGTGACCAGGTCCTGGCGGCACTGGCTGGAGGGAAGATCAGTGTTGCAACCCGTTAGAGTAACTTCCGGGGCGCCTGCCTCGGCGAAGCAGGTGGCCTTGCCGGATCCGTTGCGTTGGTCTGTAGTTCGTACCTTGCTGACTCGACTGGGAAAAGTGTTGCGAGCGCGGGCGGACGACAGTGATTTCATGAGTGAGACCAGCGCCGCCGCCATGGAGGGCGCGCATCCGCGGACGCACTGGATTCTCTGGAGTACAGTTGCTTTCGTTCTGGCAGCCGGCGTCTGGGCCAGCTGTGCGCAGGTAGACGAGATCACGGTCGGGCACGGACGCGTGATTCCCTCCAGCAAGATTCAGGTGGTTCAGAATCTCGAGGGAGGCATCGTCGCGGAAATCCTCATCGAGCCGGGTCAGGTCGTTGCCAAGGGCCAGCCGCTGATGCGCATCGACGACACGCGATTTTCGTCATCGTACCTCGAAGGCGCGGCCAAGGACGATGCATTGCGGGCCCGGATTGCACGATTGGAGGCCGAAGCACAGCTCGGGCGTTTCAACCCGCCAGAGGACCTGGCACGGGACAAGCCGGATCTCATGCGGCAGGAGAAAGCCGTGTATGAATCCAGGTACAACGACCTGCAGGCCAATCTTGCAGTCCTGCGACAACAGCGGGAGCAGCGCATCCACGAACTGGCCGAAACACAGGCCCACGCCGTCCAGTTGCAGCACAGCTACGAATTGGTGGAGCAGGAATTGCAAATTGTACGCAGCGCTGCGGACAACAATGTCTTCCCCAAAGTGGATTTGCTACGGCTGGAGCGGCAGGCCAACGACCTCAAAGGTGAGCTGGAGGTGGCCCGATTGAGTGTGCCGCGCCTGGAAGCTGCCCAGAGCGAAGTGCGCCAGAAAGCGGATCAGGTCGTCGCGGAGTTTCGCTCCGTGGCAAGTCGGGAGTTGAGCGAGGCACGCGCGGAGCAGTCAATGGCCAGCGCCTCGAAACTCGAGCTGCAGGATCGACTCGCGCGTACTACGGTGCGCGCGCCCCTTGCGGGGACGATCAAACAGGTGAAGATCAACACCGTTGGCGGCGTCGTTCAGCCGGGCATGGATCTGGTTGAAATCGTGCCGCTTGAAGACACACTACTGGTGGAGGCTCGCGTACGCCCGGCAGACATTGCGTTCATCAGACCCGGGCTCCAGGCGATGATCAAACTCACTGCGTATGACTTCTCGATCTATGGGGGACTGGAGGGAACCGTAGAGCATATCAGCGCCGATACCATCGTAGACGAGCGACCCGGGCTACAGCCTGAGAGCTACTACCTGGTTCGCGTTCGCACCGCCCGTACCAGCCGGGGAGGCAGCGATAAGCCCCTCAAGATCATTCCCGGAATGCAGGCGAGCGTCGATATCCGGACCGGGCGGCGGACGGTTCTGCATTACATTCTCAAGCCGATACTTCGTGCCAAACAAACTGCGCTGCGTGAGCGCTAGGTACAGCTGATGAGGTACAACAGGTGCTAGTGGTCGCAAGCGCGGACGCGGAAGCACTCGAGCGCTGGCGCGAATGGCTGGCCAAGGAGGGTTCGTCCGTAGAGGTGCGGAGTATCGAAGCACTGACGGAATGTCTCATGAGGCTACAGCCGCGGCTATTGCTGCTCGACCTGCGGCTGTTGCGTGCAGGCATGTTGCGGGACCTCGCGCATCTACTGAAAATGTGTGCTGGCACGTGCGCGGTCGCCATGGCGGCAGAGTGCCACGAGGACCTCGAGATTGCCCTATTCCGTGCCGGTATCCGGGGCGTCTGCACAGCGGATGTCTCTCGCGAGGCACTCCTCAAGATCGTGGCCGCGGTGCTGGCCGGGGAGCTCTGGATTCGCCGTGCGCTGGTGCCGAAATTGCTCGCTAGCGTCGCCGCAGAGGCGGCGAATGCCGCGACGGGAAGCACAGGCCAGTTCGCGATACTGACGCCCAGGGAGGTGGAAGTTACCCGGCTGATCGCGAAGGGCGAGAGCAACAAGCATATCGCACGGTATCTGGCGATCACGGAACGCACCGTGAAGAATCACCTCACAGCGATCTTCCGCAAGATCGGAGTCGTGGATCGCGTGAAGCTAGCCGTGCTGGCGGCGCGGCGCCATTGAGTGCATCAGTACGAGATCTGGGGCACGGCCGCTGAAGCCTCCCGCAGCTCCACGTTGGTATCGAGCCCCGCCTGCTCTCGCGTACGGGTGATCTCCAGCGACCGCGCCACTCAACGCCAACCGCGCGCTCGCCACATCCAAAGCGGCGACAGCGGTCCGGCCTCACCCCTTCGGGGCCGCCCTCCGGGTGTTACATCGCGAAATGTCTCGAGCCGAGCAACCACGATGCGGCGCTTCTGGAGACTCACTGCGACGAATCGAACCCTACGGGCGTTGTCCTTCCCGTCGTAGCGCTGCCCTCGAGCCACACGCGGACGCTACTTGTGGCTCGGTGCCTTCTGATCTGGCTGGGGTGGAAGGACTCGAACCTCCGAATGGCGGGATCAAAAGCTGACACCCCTAGCGTAATCAGTATGTTATTGATCCTGCGTACCGACCAGTCCCCTCCACTCCCATCGACTCCCCACCGCAGTCACCAGCAGTCCGGGTAGTGCCCGACCCGTCACGAAAAAAACGGGATAGCTATACGAACCGCCGCTGGACAGTTCCTGCCCTGATGCCGCCGGAGGCAGTCCCAGTCCTGAGCCCCGGATGACTTTTTCGGGTACGTAAGTTGCTCCACTCGAACCCGCTATGGTGGCCCACGGCAATCGCATTTGATCGACTCGCAACTACCCCACGGTCTCTCTCAAAAGCCCTCGTACCCCGACACGGATCCTGTCTCACAGGAGGCCGTGAGTGTGGGCTTGACGTTCTTCACGCACTTAGTCGATGGTCAAGAACAGGGCGCCTGGTACGACGCAGATTCCGGGATCGTGAATGTGCTGTGGCGGGCGAAGGTCCGCACGTCCCCGTCACTCGGGCAGCCCATCGAGCAGATCGCGCGGCAGGTTCTTGAGGAACTGGTGCGATCCACCCCAATCTCACCGAATCTGGCTCGCGAACCGGCCGTAGTCATCTCCATGCTGCGCGTGTAGAGCGTGGCGCCAACGATGTTCGGCTGGCCAATAGCAATAACGGTTCGCCCATCCTTTCCCATCGTGGTTGTACGCCTCGACCCACCACGCCTCGGCACCTTCGGGCGCGCTGGTGGCGTCACGTTCAAAAAACAGTGTCCACCAGCGTCCCGCCAGCTCGTAACCGATGACGTCGTTGGAGGCGACACCGCGCCCGATCGTGCGACGGATCCACGGGGCGGCATGCGCCCGAGCCGAGAACTCGTCGAGCCGGGTCGCCTCCGCTGGAATTTCCCCATGCCATGCCACGAATGACAGCATGCGGCGGTCGATTGGATGCACGGAGCGCCAGCCCTCATGAAACTGAACATGCAAGATCGCGCACGCGCCTCTGTGCGAGATCGCGCGTTGGCCCGCCCGTTTTGTTACACGCCATCTAAGCGATGGCCGGCGCCAGTGGCCCACTGAGCACTTGTATCCGCCGCTGGGCAGGTGCTCGAAAGCTCTATCAAGGCGCCAATACTGCGGAGAGATCGTTATGTCCGTTTCGGGATCCTTTGCCGCAGCGCCGCAAAGCATGCTCAACCCGGCGCTGAAGGTCAAGGTATCCCTGCGAGCTGCGGCAATCGCTGCAAATTCTCCACGGAAGCTGTGCATACGGCCAGGCGCTTCCGATAGGCCTCCGTGAACCCGCGGTGGTACGCGGATGCGACTAAGTGCGACAACCGGCGATTGTTAGGCGGCAGGATGCACCACTTGCGCTCGCATTTGCATACTGGCGGCTGTTATGTTCTACGCACCGTTGGTTCCCAGCTCCCCGACCTTCCTCCTTGTTTCCGGCGCCAATCCGGCGCGCGGCATTGAGTCTGTTTCGCATCCCGCACTGCATCACCGCTATTTATCCGAACGGTCCAAGGCTGATGCCGTAGCGCTGCGAGGTATCTCACATCATGTCCGCCCCGTTTTGCGAAACCATGGCAGTAACGAGGGTGCATGCATGTCCAAACCACCAGAGCGAAAACCCGCAGGTCGTCCCGTCACGGACGAGAGGGGAAACCAGACTTGGAAGGCGGACTCAAAGATCGACACCGCCCTCGTGCGGGCCTTGGGCGAGGATCTGTCGCTCGAATCTTCGGCCAACCCGGCGCCGAGCTGCGATCCTTACGACCGAATCTCGGCCGGGCCATCCGCGGAGGACGCAGCAAAACGACGGACACTGGACGATATGCGACGTCTGAGCAAGAAGATTAAAAACACCAAATACTGGAAGCCCGATAAGGAATGAAGCGACCGGAGGAATCATGGTTCACTGCACCTGAGCGCGAGACGCGGTCTGTAGGTCTATTTTCTTCAAGGAACCCCCTCGACCGGGTCGTGTTCAGTCAACGCCGATCGCCACTCTGTGACTCTGTGAATGACGACCTGAGTCTTAAAAACGCTCGGCATGTCATTCAGCGCGTGGTTGAGCTCTCGCCGGTGCTGCGCGCGATCAACGATCACATCCTTCCACACGTCAACAACCGTGCCACCGGGTCCAGAGACGCGCGCAAGGTGCCACCACTCACTGGATGGCACCCCACTTATCAGAAGCTGTAACTTCCACTTACGAAGTAGTTGCGCGGCCTCGCATAGATGATCTCGGCGTAGCCGGACGATGTCGACAGTGATGAGTTCCCGGCAACGGGATACACCTTATCTGTCAGATTATTCACACCGAACATCAAGCGCCATGCGCGGGCCGAATTCTCGAGAGTGAGCGAGGCATTCATCACGGTAACTCCGCTGCTCTGCGCCACCTCCCGCGAGTTGGCCGCATCGAAAAACTGCGCTGCCGTAAAGGAAACATCCAGGCGCGGAGTGAGCAGCAGCCCGCCTGGGTGCAGCGTGTAACCTGCACCGGCGTTGGCTTGCCACTTCGGTGTAAAAGGCAGGGAGTTAGACGGCCCAACGGTAGCGGTGACCGCTGAACCAGGCACCACGATCGTCGCGATCTCGTCGATGGTGTTGCGAAGATAACTTCCGCTGGCGTTTACGTTCAGATCGCGCATCGGTGCGTACGTCAGCTCGAGCTCCGCGCCCTCGATAGTCGATTTACCGGCGTTGAACAGCAACGGAACAACGCCCAGCCGATACGTGAGCTGCATATTGTCATAGTATGTTTTGAAGATAGCGGCGTTCGCGCGCAATACACCACTCCAATCGCTCTTGAGGCCCAGCTCGTAGGTCCTGGCCCTTTCTTCTTTGAACGGTATCGGCAGGTTTCCAGGTGGCGGCGCATTGTAGCGTTGGTTGAATCCACCGCTCTTGAACCCCTGGGACCAGCTGAAGTAGCTCATCAAATCTTTAGTCCAGCGATATTGCAGGCTGGCCGATCCTGTCGTCGCGGTAAACTCCTGTTTGAACGAAATAGGCTGCACGTACAGCGGTGGCACGAGCGACGGCAAAGGATCAGGCGTTGGATTCGTGTAGGGTGATACATTGAAGTCTACGATCCGAATCTTCTTGGTCTCGTTGGTATAACGCACGCCCCCCGTAAAACTGAGCGCCTTGGTGATGTCGTATGTCCATTGCGAGAACAGCGCCCAGTTGTCGTTATCGAGCTGAGCGGCGTCATAGTCTCGTGAGCCCGGAGAACCCCGAGAGGCCACCAGCGGCGGTGGAGTCGGGACCGCAACCTGCAGCAGATCATCGACGCTTTCTTTGAAGTAGAACGCGCCGACGACACCATGCAACGGACCGGCCTCGGTCAGCGCCTGCAGCTCCTGGCTCACCTGGTGTCCCCTGCTCCGGTAATCGGTCTGCAGGATCAGCAACGGAGTGTTGTCCGCGTCACGTTCTCCAGTCCAGTTGAGCTGGCGATAGGCACTAACCGACTTGAGTTTGAACGACTCGTTGATGGCCCACTCACCCACGGTGGATACCCCCCAATTCTCCAAGGTACTGCCCACGGGAGCGGTTCCGCCGTTCCGGAAGGGCCCGAGGTTCCAAGTCACAGAATTGGCGCACCGCGAATCGACCGTTCCGGTCGGAACGAATGGCGGTGGAAACGTCGCCCCCGGACATCCCGCGGCGGCGCTCACGACCGCGGGAAATGCCTGCCGCCCGTTGATCGCTGCGAACACAAACGGCGAGCCGTGCTCGTTCGCATGCGTGTAGTCGCCGCGCAAGGTCACTTTCAGCTGCTCCAGTGGTTGCCAGCGCAAGGACGACTGGACCGTGTAGCTGTTTTCGTTGCCCAAATCGACGCCATCAGATACCCGCGTAACATAACCGTCGCGCTTGCGGAAGCCTGCCGAAACACGTGCCGCGACGTGGCTGGCGATCGGAATGTCCACGGCAGCGAACGCTTCGCGCAGGTTATCATCACCGAGCGAGACGCGCGCCGTACCTCCAAACTCATCGCCGGGAGCCGCTGTGCTCAGAAGCACCGCGCCGCCGATGGTATTGCGCCCAAAGAGCGTACCCTGAGGACCACGCAGCACTTGCACTTGCGCAACGTCGCGAAACTCCATAACTCCACCAACGGCACGCCCCATATAGACATCGTCGATGTATAGGCCCACACCAGGGTCAACACTGGGAGACGCATCAGTCTGGCCAATTCCGCGGATGAAAACCTGTGCTGCAGAGTTGTTGCCCGACAAAGGCGCGTAGCTATGAAATTGCAGGCTCGGGGTCACATGACCAAGGTCCTCGGTGTTGAATATCTGTTGGCGCTCGAGTGTTTCAGCGCTAAATGCGGAGACGGCGATCGGCGTGTCCTGGAGCCGCTCTTCTCGGCGACGTGCAGTTACCACAATCTCTTCCAGACCAGTGCCTGTGTTGGCGGCCACGGCCTGAGCCTGCGCACCGATGGGCCTGGCAATCGGCATCGTTGCAAGCACTGCAAGGGCGCACCCGCGCGCATACCTGGTTAAGTCGCCCATCATTCCCCCTTCAGGATAATTTGTTATTCGCGCGAAGTCGGTCCGACGCACTCGAAGCTCGTAGCGTCATTGGTTGCTCCGTTACCTACGTATCGAGCATGCCGTGGATAGGCGCACAGCGGGCGGCTACCGCCAGTCGGGAAGTTCTCCGCCACTCGAGGATCGAATAGGCCACCGCCTGGAAATGGCGAAACAACGTCGTTATTGCTCGCTACGATGCGCTCAGGCGCAGCACCCTGCTCCACCCAACGGGTAATCGCGGTCAACATATTTGCGGCGAAACTGGTCGTTGCGGGGCCGCCACCGCAGTGGGCCATGTTGGGCACCATGAAGAGGCGGGCGAAATACGGCGCTGATCGGCTTTCCTGCAGAAGGTGTCGATACCAGTTCACGATGTCGGCACCGGAGAAGATGCCGTCATTGACCGAGCTGTAGATGATCAGTTTGCCGCCACGGCGCCGGAAGGCATTGAGATCGGTCGAGCCTGCTGCCATGAACTGCATCGCACTCAGCGGATAGTCACGCGTTCTGGCAAAGATCTTCGGCGCATCGGTATCGAAGTTATAGGAGAAGATGAAGGCCTCCTGGCCGTTCGGTCCACTGACGGGGGTCGGCACGGGCGGAGTCGTGAAGATCATCGGCACGGCCGCGGCGCCCAGCGTCAGATTGATCGCGGTGTTATACACAGGGTTACCCAGAAACGACACGTTCCACGCCTGCCAGCCGAGAGCGGCAGCGGCCGTCGGCGGATCCCAAATGCCAGCGTCCCAGTACCATCGCGAATACAGCTCTCGACCGGCGGAATCACGCGGGCCAGCGAAAATTTGCTTCAGTGCGGAAACCTGCTGGGTTGTGAGACAGGATCCGCCGTGCGGAACATTGCCGTGAGTACCAGTCGGACTGCATGTGAATCGGATCAACGCCGGATAGACGCGCTGATTCGTGCAGTTTGCAAAGTCGTCGATAATACCGTCTACCAGACCATCCAACGCGTCGCAGGCGCTGAGAATCGCGGCAGAGGCGACTTCGAGATCCGCATTGGTGAAAGTGGATGGTAGATAGGGCTGTCCGTTTGCGTCGATTGTTGTAGCAAGCGGGGCCAGCGTCTGTTCGTTCCAGGCCTCCGCGATAGCTGCCCGCGGCAAATTGAACCCAGGATTTCCCGCCACAACGCCGTCAAAAAGTGTTGGGAAGCGTTGTGCCGCCAGCATCGCGTCGCGACCGCCGTTGGAGCAACCGCAAATATACGAGTGCTGCGGCCTCAAGCCATAGTAATACTGAATCAGCGCTTTGGATGTCTGGGCCGTACGCTCGATGCCGTTGAACCCGTAGTCCTCGCGCGCCGGCTCATCCATGCCAAAGTGTGCAGCACCCCCGGCGTTATCATCTTCATCGCTCCAGTTCACTCCCGCTGGAGGCGTGTAAGGCGGAAAGCCCCCGGCTGCATTCTCGTGGCCACCATCGTCGCTTGCGACGGCCCAGCCTTGCGCCAACTCCACCCCGAAAAATCCTGTGGGATTGGACACCGAACCGTCGAGGCCACCTCCCCCCGTCAACTCGAAATTTCCGCTCCAGGTGTCCGGCAGGTTGAGCTCGAATACGATGCCATAGGTGAAGTGATCGGGATCCTGCGTGCTGATGCGCTTGTTGATCACGCCCACCAGATTGCAGTAGGCCGGTAAATCTCCCGACGCCGCATGGTCGGTCGTGCTGAGAATCTGCACATTGGGAATGCTGATAGCCGCGAGCTTCGCACAGGGCATCGTGGGTACGGCCGCCACTGACGCCCGTGCAACCGCGAACACGCACAGCCAGCCGACGAAGGAGATGCCCCAAGACGGTCCAGGATGCAAAATGCGCGAAAGCAGGTTTCGCCAGCAGTTCATTTGAGCCCCCCTGAATCAGGTACTCCAACGAGCACTCCCGATGCCTCAATCCTAGTGGTGCCGTTGGGGATGTATTTATTCCGGAGTGCACTCAGCGTTGACGCTCAGCGCACCGCTTTATTGGCGGTCAGCAGCCGTGGTGCACACGCTACTTAAGTCTGGGGCTTGGCGACTCGGCAACGAGT
>Ga0157379_10003693_pt1 | contig 13015 bp, 9 predicted proteins | sample S25metaG_FD_121802 | JGI IMG/M metagenome (GOLD analysis project Ga0157379, IMG submission 121802) | Switchgrass rhizosphere microbial communities from Kellogg Biological Station, Michigan, USA - S2-5 metaG | ecosystem: Host-associated > Plants > Roots > Rhizosphere > Soil | place: USA: Michigan... | reverse complement strand
TATGCAACGCAAAGCTTCCGCCGCCTGGCTAGGCGATCTGAAATCCGGCAAGGGTACGCTTTCGACCGACAGCGGCGTCCTCAAGCAAACGGCCTACTCGTTCCATTCGCGCTTCGAAAGCGGCGTCGGCACGAATCCTGAGGAACTCCTCGCCGCCGCCCACGCCGGCTGCTTCACCATGGCTCTTTCCGCGCAGCTCGGCGGAGCTGGCCTTACCGCCAAAAAACTCGAAACCACGGCCACCATTTCCCTCGAAAAAGTTGGTGACGGCTTCTCCATCACCAAATCTCATCTCGACCTCGTCGCGGAAGTCCCCGGCGCCGATCAAGCCAAATTTGACGCCGCCGTCAAAGCCGCCGAAACCGGCTGCCCCGTCTCCAAACTTTTCAAAGCCGAAATCACCGTCAACGCCAAACTCGTCAAGTAGGCTTGCAGGAAAGTGGGGCTTGTCATTCCGAGGGCGAACTTTGCCCGAGGCATCTGCTTTTTCTTTCGTCGTTCATGCTCAGTACAACTTTGCCTCAAAAAGGTACAATCTCGCCCATGCTGACATCACCAGCCGCATTCTTCGCCGGCGTCGCCATTCTCGTCATCGTCGTCTGGGACGCCTTCGAAGTCATCGTCCTCCCGCGCCGCGTCACGCGCCGTTTCCGCCTCTCGAGCTTTTTCTACAAAAACCTCTGGAGTCTCTGGAAATCTCTTGCCGGCCTCGTCCCTTCCAAAAAGGTGCGCGAATCCGCCTTCGGCATCTTCGGCCCTATCTCCTTGCTGATCCTCGTCGCCGTCTGGGCCGTTGGCCTCGTCTGGAGCTTCGCCCTCATGCAGTACGGTTCTGGCTCTGCGCTTAACATCACCGGCCGCAACACCGGTTTCTGGACCGATGTCTATCTCAGCGGCACTACCTTTTTCACCTTGGGCCTGGGCGACGTCATTCCGCGCAGCAGCATGGCTCGCGCACTGGTCGTCACCGAAGCCGGCCTCGGCTTTGGTTTTCTCGCAGGCGTCATCGGCTATCTCCCATTCATCTACGGCTCTTTCTCCAAGCGCGAAGTCAGCATCACGCTCCTCGACTCCCGCGCCGGCACTCCGCCCTCCGCCGGAGAACTTCTCCGTCGCCACAGCTATCCTTATGGCGCCGATGCCCTCCGCGAACTTCTCAAAGAATGGGAACTCTGGTCCGCCGAATTAATGGAAAGCCATCTCAGCTATCCCGTGCTGGCCTACTTCCGCTCGCAACACGACAATCAGTCCTGGATCGCTTCTCTGACCGCTATCCTCGACACCTGCGCTCTCATCATGGTCGGCGTTGAAGGTGCCTGCGAACGCCAAGCCGAACTCACTTTCGCGATTTCCCGTCACGCGGTCGTCGATCTCTCGCAAGTTTTCGGCACTTCGCCACGTCCGCTGCCGCAGGACCGTCTTCCCGCCGCTGAACTTCTCCGCATCCGCAACGTCCTCGCCCAACATGGCCTCAAGCTCGATGACGGCGAAACCGCCGATAGACGCCTAACTGAACTCCGCAACATGTACGAGCCTTACATCTTCGCCCTCGCTTCCTACCTCAACCAAGCGCTCCCACCATGGATTCCTCAGAAAAAAGGCAAAGACAATTGGCAAACCACGGCTTGGGGCCAAACCGCAGGCCTCCTCGAACCCCAACCTTCGACCCACCACCACGACGACCACTTCTGAACCTGGCAGAGACTTGTCATTCCGAGCGCAGCGGGCCGACCGATTCTTCTTCCATTCGCGAAGCGAATGTCGGCCCGCGTAGTCGAGGAATCTCTCTTTCCCCCTAGCAGTGAGCTCGGCTTGATCGGCTGCACCGGTTTGCTCGGCACTCTCGAACGGGCTTACACTTTCTCTTTGTGAATTTCACTTTTCGATTTTCGAATTTCCATTTTCCGGGGTAACCATGAAAGCCATTCGCGTCCACAAATTCGGCGGTCCCGAAGTAATGCAAATCGAAGAAGTCCCCACGCCCAAGCCCGCCCCCGGACAAGTACTCGTCAAGATCCATGCCGCCGGAGTCAATCCCGCCGACACTTACGCGCGCACCGGTAACTACGCCGTCCTCCCGCAACTTCCCTACACGCCCGGCACCGACGGCGCAGGCATCGTCGAATCCATCGGCGAAGGCATCAGCAAAGTCAAAGCCGGCGATCGCGTCTACCTCGCCAAAAACATCACTGGCTCTTACGCTGAATATGCCCTCGCCCTCGAATCTCAGGTCTATCGCCTGCCAGATAAAATTTCCTTCGCGCAAGGCGCCGGCGTATTCATCCCCTACGGAACGGCCTACCACGCCCTCCATCACCAGGCGCTGGCCAAAGGCGGCGAGACCGTTCTGATACACGGAGCCAGTGGCGGCGTCGGCATCGCCGGTATCCAAATCGCACGCGCGATGGGCTGCATCGTCTACGGCACGGCTGGCACTCCCAAAGGACTCGCACTCATCGAACGCGAAGGCGCCCATCTTGGGTTCGACCACTCCAAGCCCGAATACAAAGACCAGATCCTCAGAGCCACGGCAGGCAAAGGCGTCGACATCATTCTCGAAATGCTCGCCAACGTGAACCTCGGCGCTGATCTCAAACTCCTCGCGCAATATGGCCGCGTCATCGTCATCGGCAGCCGCGGCGACGTCACCATCACTCCGCGTGACCTCATGGCCCGCCGGGCCTCCGTCCGCGCCTTCACGTTGTGGGCGCTCACCGATGCCGAAGCCACCGACGTCCACGCCGGCATCATCGCCGGCCTCGACAACGGAACGCTACGCCCCGTCGTCGGGTCCGAACTGCCGCTAAAAGACGCGGCGCAATCCCACATCGACGTCATGAAGTCTTCCGGCGCCCACGGCAAAATCGTCCTCGTTCCCTAGTTTTGAGTGCGGTTTACCCTGGGCATTTTGCGAAGGGCAGCTCTGGTGCCGCTTTTTTCCTTAGAAGTAGCGGGCTAGCGCCCCTCTGTAACAAGCTGATGGAGGATCACCAATGAAGAAGCTTCCGTTCCTGGTGCTCTTTTTGATGTTGAGCTCTTCTCTCTGCTCGGCCCAATATTCCAAGCAATATCTCGCCTGCAGCCAAAACGCGCAAACCCAAGCCGCCATGAACGCCTGCGCCGGCCAGGAATTCGTCAACGCCGATAGCGAACTGAACAAAATTTATCGCTCCCTTCTCGCCAAAACCGCGCAGCAACCGGAAACCTCTGCAAAAATAAAGACTGCACAAAAAGCCTGGCTCGTTTTCCGCGACGCTTACCTCGAAGCGATGTATCCAGCCGCCGACAAGCAAACGGAATACGGTTCGATGTACCCAATGCAACTGGCTTTGCTGCGCGCCAAGCTAACCCGCCAGCAAAACGTCGCCCTGAAAGATCTGCTCCGGCAATACACGCGCTAAAACCTTTCTGCATAAGGGTTTACGAGGCATACAAATTCCGAACGAATCTCTCAGGACTTCCCAAGCCTCTTCTTCCTACGATTCTCTTGCTGGCCCCTTGAACGCACACCCTCAACCGGCCGGCGGAGGAACCCTTTATGTTATGCGGTCCGAAACGCAGTGAGCAGCGCTCGCAGCTTCAATGCGGCATCTGCGGCCGCCGCACAGAATTGTTTGAACTTCCCGGTCGCGCCGGAAAGCTTTGCCTTTCCTGCGGCGCAGACCAAGCCGTCTCTGAGCAGTTGGCCATCGAGATTGATGCCGCCACGTTGTCTGGTCAGGAAACCGAAAATTTAGTCGCCGAATTCGCCCAGCTCAGCCAACGCTTGCTCGAGCGCGCACAATCAAACTAGACAGTTTTGCCCAGGGAGAAAAAGAATCTGGCGGCCAGGGCGGCTTCCAAGAAGTCTTCAAGAACGGGCAAACTACGAAGGCCCGTTAAGGGCCACAGGCCACGACCATCAAGGGCCACCAAGCGTAGTCTTCCTGCCTCGCGAATATCCTCGCCAGACAGGCACGGCCGCCAGTTCACAAAAATCTTCGCCAGCCGCTCCTCCGGCGCAAATACCGTACACCCCGTATTTCCCGGCCTCACCTGCCCAAGCTAACGGCACTGCGACGCTTTTTTCCACGCCCGCCGGGTCCCGCAACTTCACCGGCATATTGTTGAATGGAATGAAGTTTCCCGTCGATCCGGCGACCTTCAATATCCCGAATACAGCGTCATTGAAGACGCTGAATCACATAGCGGCTGTCCGCGACAAATAGACTTGTCTGATCGCCGTACGAGACCGTGTTGCGTTCTGCCGTATTCCCTGTTCTCGGGCAAAACCACGCGCTTAACTACAGTTTACAAAGCTAGTTAATCTGAGTTAATATGGAACCAGGTCCTATAAATGGCGCTCAGAACAATTGCAATTATTTTGGTACCGCTGTTCCTTGTCGCGCCCCTGCGTGCACAGACATCCCAGAGTATCTGCGAGATCGTTCAGGATCAGAGCCGCGCCGCCATTCTGGGAGCTCGCGCCGAGTTGAGCGCCGGCGATACCCACCTTACTGCCGCGTCGGACTCGAATGGCCGGTTTTGTTTCGAGCAGCTGGAAAGCGGCGCGTATGAGCTTGCCATCCAGGCCCAGGATTTCCAGGTTTTCCGGAAAACGGTGGTCGTGCATCCCGGAGAATCCGTCAGCTCAATTGTTGTCCTTCGTCTAGAAAGCATGGCTGAACGAGTGACCGTCGCGGAGGGATCCGCCAATTTGAGTTCGCTCAACATCGCCCAGACACAAGTCGGCGCAGGGCTCATTCACAACCTGCCCAGCGAAAGCACGAATGCCGCCCTCAGTTCCATCCTGACCCTGACTACGCCGGGCGTCGCAGCCGACTCAAACGGCGTTTTCCACCCGCTCGGTGAACACGCCGAGACATCGTTTAGCCTCGATGGCCAGCCGATTTCAGACCAGCAGAGCCGTATTTTTTCAAATCAGATATCCGCAAGCATCGTTCAGGAAATGCGGACGCTCCAGGGCGCTCCACCCGCAGAATTCGGCGACAAAACGAGTCTCATTGTCGAGGCAACCACGCGCTCGGGCTTGGACACACCAGGGCTTAACGGCACGATTTCGATGGGCTATGGCTCATTTTCGACTCCCACTGCAGGTCTCACCCTTGCCGGCGGCTCCAGAACCATTGGCAATTTTTTGGCACTCGATGCACTCGATAGCCACCGTTTTCTGGACGCGCCAGAATTTCGCCCACTTCACGCGCGTGGCAATGCCCAGAATTTCTTTGACCGCTTCGATTGGCGGCCAAACGACCTCACATCTATTCATTTGAATCTGTCTGCGGCACGGTCGTGGTTTCAGGTCCCCAACACTTACGACCAGGAATCGGTGGAACAGGATCAGCGGCAGCACATGACCAGCTTCAACGTGGCACTGGCATTTTCCCGTCTCCTGAATTCCTCGCTCCTGCTCACAGCCAACACCTGGGTGCGACAGGATCGTGTCACTTACTCTCCCTCCGCTAATCTGTTTTCAGACCAGCCGGCAACTCTCTCTCAGTCGAGGCGGTTAACCAGTACCGGCCTGCGCACCGACTTGACCCATTCTCGCGGCCGGCACTCGGTAAAAGGCGGGGTACAGCTGCAAGTCACGCCACTGTCCGAGTCGTTCCGTACCGGATTGACGGATCCCGCATTCAATTCTCCGTGCGCCGATGCGAATGGAGTTCCTGTCCCCGATCCTTCTCTGACTGTTCCGGGCCAGTGTGCCGCAGCCGGCTACGCGGAAAACATCGCGTATCAGGCTGCACTGTTGCCGTACGACCTCACACGAGTGGGGAATCTCTTCACGTTCCGCGGCGCGACCACGATCTATGAAGAGAGCGCCTACATCCAGGACAACATCAGGCTCGGTCAATTGAGCCTGAGTCTTGGACTACGTTATGACCGCTACGAAGGCCTAAGTAAGAGCGACGGTATCCAGCCTCGCGTCGGACTGGCCTATCGCCTGCATCCCACTGGTACGATTCTTCACTTGTCATACGCCAGAGTGTTCCTGACGCCCTACAACGAAAATCTTATCCTCTCGAGTGCGACCGGCCCCGGCGGCTTGGCCAACGGGTCGCTTGGTGCTACTCACGTTCAGCCCCTGACTGCGGCCCGCCGCAACCAATTCAACGCCGGACTGGAACAGCAATTGGGCGCTAGGTTCAGCATTCAAGCGGAATATTTCTGGAAGTTCACTGACGGCGCTTTCGATTTCAATACCATCCTGAATACTCCGCTCAACTTTCCGATTCAGTTTCGAAAATCGAAAATTGATGGCGCCCTGGTGCGCGCAACCCTGAGCAATGTGCATGGATTCAGCGCATTCACCGTCCTGGGGCACAGCCGCTCGCGATTGTTCAGCCCGGAAATTGGCGGCATTAATTTTGGAACTGCGTACGCTCCGGTTGCGCGCCCCGACCATGATCAGGGGTTTGAGCAGACCACCAATCTGCAATATCAGTTTTCACAGAAGCGCTTTCGCGGACTATGGGTGGGTTTCACGTGGCGATTCGACAGCGGGTTGGTCGTAGTCAGCGTTCCGGATTACCTGACCGCGCTTACCCTGACAGGCGATCAACAGCAGCAAATCGGTCTGTATTGCGGCAATGTCTTTGCCACCGTCGATCGGCCACTGCGAAGTTGTAGTTCACCTGACTTTGGAGCTGTTCTCGTTCGCATTCCCGCTTCTGGAACTTACAATCCTGACACCAACCCGTCGCGCATCGCACCCCGCAACATTTTCGACATTGCACTCGGTTCCGACACCCTGTGGCAAAAGGACACTCATTCTCTCGGCGCAAAATTCACCGTCGTCAATCTGATGAACAAAGTCGCGCTCTACAACTTCCTTTCCAGTTTCTCGGGTACTCATTTCCTGACGCCAAGATCGTTCCAGGCAGAACTCACTTTTCATTTCTAGCTCCTCCCCAGTTACAAACTCCGCCGACCGAACGACCCGTAAGCCATTGATTTAACGACACTTCCGGGAATCGAAGAGCGAGGCTCAAAAGACGACTTTCAACAACCCGAGTGTTTTCAATGGTTTGCTGCGACGACCGGGTGGGGTGGTGGTGATCACGCGTTTCTTAACGGACTTGGGGGAGAGTTCCATAACTCCAGCATTATCCGTAGCCTACAGATAACTGAGCCACCAAAGATCGCGCCGGCGCTGTTTCAATCTCGCGTACCACAGGCAAACCGGATAGCTGATCGCCACCACCGCCAGCCAGATGAGGTAAACCACCGGAAGGCTGAAGCCAAAGTCACGTGGAAAAATTTCGCGCGGACCGCCCAGCGAAGGCGGTGGCAACAACAAATAACGATGCGGACCGTAGCGCAGCGCCGGCAAGACCACCGCAAAAATGTGCGCCAGCGTCAAGTGGAACAGAAAAAAGAAAAACGGCACCCGCCCGAAAACAATAAGAGGATTGTTGGCGGAAAATTTGCAACGGTCTAGAAACGCCAGAGCGATAAGTGCCGGGCCTAGCGTCATCAAAAGAAATATCAGCGACGGTGGATACTTTGTGGTGTTGAGGAAAGACAGCAGGGCGAAAAGCGCTGTCGGCTGATGCGACCACCTTGCCGGATCACCGTAGTGATTCCACGCGCGTAGAATCAAGAAACCGAGTGTAAGCGCGAGACCGAGACGAATCAGAAAGCGGCGGCGCTGCTCCGCATCCCACTGCAGCACACGCCCAAAACAAAAACCCGCGGCCATCACGGCAACCCACGGCACCAGGGGATAGGCCACCACGAACAGCGCGCCGTGAAATGGCAGGGCCGCCTGCTGGTGCAGGATGTTCCATAGAAACGCGAAACGGCCGAAACGCTCCGCGGTGACTGGATCGAACAGATTGTGCGCGGGGATCACCAGCAGACTGAGCGGCACAAGGATTCTTACGGGCAGATGCACCAGAGCGGCTAGCACTACCATGCAAAGGCCCAGCATCCAGAACACGGTCAGGATGAACGGTGCTCCGCTCCAGTTCCATTGAAAGAAAAAAATGAAGCGAAGGACCGTAAGTTCGAGGAAGACCAGCCAGAGGCCGCGCGTAAGAAGGAAGCGCGACAGTTGCGCTAGCGTGCGTCCGTGCTGATACCAGAAAAATGCGCCGATGCCTGCGGTAAATGCAAAAACCGGCGCACAGAAATGCGTAATCCAGCGCGTAAAGAAAAGAGCAGCGGTGGTGCGGCTCAAGTCGGTCGGCGAGAACGCCATCGCAGCCGCGCTGGTGAAATCGCGCACGTGATCCAGCGCCATCAGGATGATGATGGCGCCGCGCAGGGCGTCCACAGATTGAATGCGCGACTGCGCAGCGGCGGATTCCATGGTTGACCTCTCACATTCTATCCATTGGCACTTTCGCGTGAGAACACTTCTTTACAGAGCGAGTCTGGTTCGTGATGATGCTGGCGTGCAGAATGGCAGAGCGGGAAAAACGCGAGGTGACCATGATCGATAATCGTTCGGCGCCCCCAGGTCCGGTGGTTCCAGTTCTGGCCTATGACAATGTGGACAAAGCGGCTGAGTGGCTGAGCGAGGCGTTTGGATTTACGGAGCGGCTACGCATCATGCATGAGGGCGGCATTCATCGCCTGCAGATGGCCGCAGGGCAAGGCGGCGTGGTGCTTGTCCCGCCGCGCAAACCCGAGCAAACCGGCAAAGCTCGCGTCTTCGTGCGTGTGAAAGATGCCCATGCACATTACGCGCGCGCGAAACAGGCCGGCGCAAAAGTAAACCATCCTCCGCAAGATTGGGAGTACGGCGAACGGCAATACGCGGCCGAGGATTGCGAAGGCAACGAATGGACGTTTTCGCAGACGATTGCGGATGTGGACCCCAAAGAGTGGGGAGGAAGGCCCGCGCAGATTGAACCGATGGTCACGCGGCTGGAGCGGCCACGTTTTTGCTACGTGGAAATTCCCGCGAGCGACGTGAAGGCGTCGGCGGCATTTTACGAAAAAGTGTTCGGCTGGAATATCCGGAATCGCGAAAGCGGACGGCCGAGGTTCGACGACGCTTGCGGAGTGATCAGCGGCGCGTGGGTAAGCGGGCGCGAGCCGTCTCGTGAAAGTGGATTGCTGCCATACATTTGGTTGGACGATTTGCGCGCTAGCGTAAAAAAGATCGGCGAGTGCGGCGGCACAGTGGTGGATGCGCCGCATCCGGATCATCCGGGTGGAACAAGCTGGATTGCCACGTTTCGCGACCCAGCAGGAAATTTGCTCGGTCTCTATCAGGAGAACGTAGCGGAATAACTCCGCCAGAGAGCCGAACAATATTCGCCAGCATGGTGCGATCTATGGCGTAGGTTGCTTGACGGCTGCTTTCGACGACTCTGCCGCACGCGACAGTATGTACGCGCGAAGTTCCGCGACCTGTTTGGCGTTGAGTTCATTCCGGAAGGAAGGCATGCCGACCGCCGACCGGGTTCCGCGCAGGACGATGTTCTCCATATCCAATAAGGTTTCTTTGTTGGAGTAGCGAAGGTCAGGTAACGATCCCGCGATTGCCTGGAATCCGTGACACGCCATGCAATGCGACGAAAAAAGGAGAGCCCCTTCCTGAACCTGCTGGGGCGTTGCTTTGAGGGCAAGAGCAGGGACGGGCGAATCTTTGTGACCGAAATCGCGCGGTTTCAGCGTGGCGTTGCCACCGAGGGCAAATGTGACGATGCGTCCATAGCCAAACTTCTCCGGACCGCCGCCGGGAAAATGATACAGTCCGGGCGATCCGCCCAATCCGGCCATCACCGAGATGTACTGCACGCCGTCGACGGAGTAGGTGACCGGCGGGGCCATGATCCCGGTGCCAGCGTCGAACGACCACAGCTGCTTGCCGTCGGTTGCGCGATACGCCGTAAATATTCCGTCCGAGCGGCCCTGAAAAACCAGATTGCCGGCTGTCGCGAGTGTTCCACCGCTTTCGAGCACGGGAACTGCCGCGTGCCATGCTGCTTTGCGTGCGACGGGATCCCACGCCAGCAATTCGCCGGTCGCTGGCGGCATATCAGCCAGCTTGGCGTGCAATGGTCCTTCGTGTTGATCCAGGCCGATGTTCTGAGTGTTGGGATCGTATTTCCACTTGGGATCGGGAACATGAACCATTTGCGTGCCAATTTTGGCGGCGAGATACACCAGCCCAGTCTTTGGACTGAACGCGATTGGATTCCAGTTGTGCGCACCGCCTGGAGCCGGCGAAACCATTACCGGTTCTGCGCCCGCCGATCCAGCCACCTCGATGGGACGTCCCGTTTTTGGTTCGAGCCCAGTGGCCCACGTGATGCCGGAGATGTAGGGCGTTCCAGAAAGAAATTCACCGGTGGCTCGATCGAGAACGTAGAAGAAACCGTTCTTGTTCGGCTGCATGAGGACCTTGCGTGTCTGACCGCTGATGTTCAGATCCGCCTGCAGCAAGGGTTGCGTTGCGTCGTAGTCCCAGCTGTCGCCCGGAGAGGTTTGGAAGTGCCAGGCGAGTTCACCTGTGCCGGCGTGCAGCGCGACGATCGAGGCGGTGTACAGATTGTCTCCGCCGCCGCGTAGCACACGATACCAGGCGGTGGCGTTTCCGGTGCCGAAATACAGCAAGTCCAGAGCGGAATCGTAGGCGATCGAATCCCAAACAGTGCCTCCGCCACCGACCTTCCACCATTCGCCGCGCCAGGTTTTGGCGGCGCCCTCCAGGGACTTGGATTCAAAGCCGAGCGAGGGATCTCCTGGGACGGTGTAGAAACGCCAGGCCAGCTTGCCGGTTTCGGCGTCGTACGCGGAGATGTATCCACGCACACCAAGTTCGGCGCCGGCGTTGCCGATCACAACGCGGCTTCCGACGATGCGCGGCGCTCCAGTGATGGAGTAAGCTTTGGCACTGTCAACGGTGTCCGCGGTCCAGAGGGGCGCACCGGTGCGTTTGTCGAGAGCGATCAGCTTGCCGTCGAGGGTGGCGACATAGACTTTGTCGCGATACAAAGCAACACCGCGGTTTACTGCATCGCAGCAATGAAATGTGGCGCGTTCGCGTTTTACTTGTGGGTCGTAAGTCCAGAGCTGCTTTCCGGTTTTGGCGTCAAGCGCGTACACCGTGCTCCATGTGCCAGTGGTGTAGAGGATTCCCTGCTCAACGAGCGGAGTCGCTTCCAGACCGCGCGTCGTACCCATCTCGCGGCTCCAGACCAAGCCGAGGTTGGCTACGGTCTGTTCATTGATCTGTTCCAGAGGACTGAAGCGCTGATCGTCGTACGTCCGGCCATGCAAGAGCCAATCGCCGGAGGGGGTGTTGGTGCCGACCGGCTTCGCCGTTATTACGTATGGAATTGGGACGATTACGAGTCCGACCCAAGACGCAAGGACGAGAAACGCAATCAGCAGTGATCTTGAACTGAGGTGACGGTTCAGCATTAGGCTTGTACGCAGATTGCCCGCTACCTGGAATGTTTTGGCGAATCAACTTTGCGCGAACTATAACATTTCACTGAACGAGAGGAAACGGCTTACGTGTCGCGGCGCCAACGTTTGCGAATTTCGGCGAGGAATTTGGATTTGTCTTTTTTGATGAGGCGGACCAGGGGTTGATTGCCGGTATCTTCGTGAGCGGCGGCCCAGAGCACCATTTCGGTTAGGATGGGAGCAAGGTCCATTCCTTTTGCGGTGAGAAGATAGAAGAGTTTTCGCCCATCGGAGGGATCGGGCCGAGTGGTGATGATGCCGTAGTCTTCCAGGCGGCGGAGGCGGTCGGCGAGAATGTTGGTGGCGATGTGTTCGTCGGAGGAAAGAAATTCCTTGAAGGTTCGGTAACCGCGCACCATGATGTCGCGGATGATGAGCAGGGACCAGCGGTCGCCGAGCATTTCGGCGGAAGCATTGAGCGGACACCCTGAGCGCCGATCAGGGGAAGGCTTTTTCCCTGCCATCGCAGGATGCTAGCAATTTTCGCTTGCTTTTCGCAAGCGAGATAAACAAAACTATCGCGAGCTACCAAACTAGACGGAAAAGCGTCTATTTCCATCTAGAGATGTAGGGCGCGGGGAGCCGGCCGGAAAGCGGCTACTACAAGCGGGAGAAGAAAGCATGAGCGGAGTGCGCGTATTGGTGGGAACGAAGAAGGGCGCGTTTATCTTGACGTCCGACGGCAAGCGGGAAAAGTGGGAAGTCAGCGGGCCGCATTTTGCGGGCTGGGAGATGTATCACCTGAAGGGTTCGCCGGCGGATCCGAACCGGATTTATGCTTCGCAAACGAGCGGATGGTTTGGGCAGATTATTCAACGCTCGGATGACGGCGGCAAGACATGGTTTCAACCGGGAACGCCGCCTAGCGAAACGAAAGCGCCGGACGGCTCGCCGAAGGGAGAGAGCAACAAGTTCGTGTATGACACTTCACGAGAAACAGGCGCACCGCTGACCACGCACCAGTTTTATGACGGCACCCAGCACCCGTGGGAATTCAAGCGAGTGTGGCACCTGGAGCCGTCGCTGACGGATCCGAACACGGTGTATGCGGGGGTTGAGGATGCGGCGCTGTTTCGCTCGACGAACGGCGGAAAAACGTGGGAAGAACTTTCCGGATTGCGCGGGCACGGAACCGGGCCGCAGTGGCAACCGGGCGCGGGCGGGATGTGTTTGCACACGATCCTGCTCGATCCGAAGAACGCGGGACGAATTGTGATTGCGATCTCGGCTGCGGGAGCGTTTCGTAGCGATGATGCGGGGAAAACCTGGAAGCCGATCAACAAAGGACTGAAGTCACAATACATTCCGGATCCGGAAGCGGAAGTGGGGCACTGTGTACATCACATAGCGCAGTCTGCACTGCGGCCGGAACTACTGTATATGCAGAAACATTGGGACGTAATGCGATCGGACAATGCGGGCGAATCTTGGACCGAGGTCAGCGGCAATTTGCCGACGGATTTTGGATTCGTGATCGATGTGCACGCGCACGAACCGGAAACGATTTATGTGGTGCCGATCAAGAGCGACGGTGAGCACTATCCGCTGGATGGCAAACTGCGGGTATACCGCAGCAAGAGCG